>ENA-ORDP01000553-ORDP01000553.1-marine-sediment-metagenome-genome-assembly--contig:-NODE-553-length-24081-cov-12.315117_pt1 | contig 24081 bp, 24 predicted proteins | sample MGYA00248627_ERZ508539 | MGnify/ENA primary metagenome ERZ508539 (study PRJEB26208, sample SAMN05571518) | marine sediment metagenome | biome: deep sea; feature: Hydrothermal vent; material... | reverse complement strand
GGTCTTGATCAGGCTTGCCGATTCCATGTCCTCACATTGATATGTGCTTCATAAAATTATCGGGGCAGATGACCTTGAAAATAAAAGTCCATGTTCTTATGGCCATGATTTTACCTGCATCCTGTCTATGTGGGCGTGTTAATAATGTGCCTTTGCACTTATAAAAAAAGGGCCTGCAAATTTGCAGGCCCTTGTGGCACCGGAAGTCTTTGCCGGTATTATACTTTAAAGTTACCCACCAGCTGATCAAGATGAGCAGACAATTTGGCCAGGCTTTCAGTTGAACCGGCGATTTGCTGCATGCTTTCTGATGCCTCCCTGGCGATGTCGGTAATACTTACCACACTCTGGTTGATTTCCTCGGCCACCGCAGTCTGTTCTTCTGCCGCACTGGCAATCTGGAGATTCATGTCATTGATCTGTGCGACAGAACCTGCAATCGAGTTAAGTGATTCACCCGCCTGACTGGAATGTTCGACCGTTTCAGTCGCACGCTCCTGGCTTGCCTTCATGACGGTAACGGCCTGTTGCGCGCCACCTTGCAACTGTTCGATCATGCTTTGTATCTCCTGGGTAGACTCCTGGGTTCTTGATGCAAGCGTACGCACTTCATCCGCTACGACAGCAAACCCCCTGCCCTGCTCGCCCGCCCGTGCAGCCTCAATAGCCGCATTCAGTGCAAGCAGATTGGTCTGTTCGGCAATACCCCTGATTACATCCAGAACCGTACCTATATTTTCACTGTCTGTTTGCAATGCAGCTATGACGCCTGATGCATTTGAAATCTCTGCTTCCAGCGCGCCAATGGAATTGATGCTCGCATTGACAATTTGCTTGCCAGATTGTGATTGGCTGTTAGCATTCTGTGCCGCCTCCGCTGCCTGTTCGGCATGTCGGGCAACTTCCTGGACAGTTGAGGTCATTTCGTTCATGGCAGTCGCAACCTGCTCGGTTTCCATTTGCTGTCTGACCACACCGTCACTGGTTTGGCCGGTAACAATAGATAACTCGGACGCCGCACTGGATAACTGGGTTGTGGAGCTTATGACCTCGGAGACCACACCATGAATCTTTGTTACAAACTGGTTAAACGCATGCCCCAACTGCGCGATCTCGTCATTACCATTGGAGTCGAGACGATACGTGAGGTCTCCCTCCCCTTCAGCAATATCGGTCATGGCATTTACCGCAGCCATCAAGGGTTTGACGACCATATTGGCGATAACATATGCACACCCCAGACCAATAACAAGGCCCGCAACGAACAATATAATAACCAGTGTGTTAGCCGCAGTAACATCACTCACCAGTGTCTTGCTTTCCATCTGCGCATTGGCACGCAGGTCCTCAACCATTTTACCCAGGTCGGTTTTAATCGAGGTGAGTAACGGTCCCAGCTCTGTCCGGATAACATATGAATCGCTACGCCATTTATCACCGCCATGTAACTTTATAACACCCACCAGGATTTTGTTGTATTTCCCAAATAATGATTCCATTTCATTCACGGCATCAGACTGTTCGAACCCCAGATTGTCGCCGTAGGATTTAAGCTGGCCAATCAGTTCACTGACACGACCCGAATAAAGTTCCATATTGGACTTCATTGAAGGACTTCTTGCAAACAGGAACCCGCGCAGCTCTGACAGAATATTCATAAAGGCATAACGAAGCTCATAGATATCGTTATTAATTTTTGTTACTGTTGCCGGGTCGTCTGACTCCGGTTCGGCATCTCTCATCTGGGCAATCAACTGGAGCATGTTTCTGGCCAGCGGATTCAATTTGCTGGATGTGACAGCCACGGCAGGCATATTGTTGGCCTGGTTTGCTGCATAGGAAAACATCTGTTTCTGGTAACCCTGGTACTTCTGGATACGTTTCTCGATATCAATGACCAGCCCCTGCATATCGGCGTTTTCCTGGACTGACTTCTGCCCCTTCAGCTTTACCATCGCCTGTTTTACACTCTGCATGTTTTTCAGATAGGCCTTCTTGTCCACGTCTTCATGGCTCAACAAGTAAAAACCAAGTGACTGTGCCGACCCTTCCAGAGCCGAGTCGAGTTCCATGGATGCCAGCAGTGCCGGTTGCACATCATTGACAACATGCCTGACACTTTTTTGCGTAGATGACAATCCCTGGATTGCACCGATGGATACGGCGGTGAGTATTATCAGTAACAAGCCAAAACCACCCCGGATCTTCTGCTTGACTGTAAACCTTGAAAATAATTTACCCATTAATCTATTCCTGTGATGCCATTATCAGATTTAGCTTACAGAGATTAACGGCATAAAATTTACAATATTTACCATAGTATTGTAATGGTTATATATCAAATACCAGGACAATCTCCTAGAGACATACAACCTTCATCTGGCCGGATAAAAGGCCAGAATCATAGTAAGTTATTGATAGTAATATTATTTAATTTAATCCGGGACAGGATGAAAATCTGAAAGTTCTACTGAACTTTGTTAATTTGAAGATTGTTAAATAAAATTAAATCTGGAAATGAAAATTTTTTTTCTGCTTTCCGGTAAAGTGCCGGATTATGAAAAAATATATCGTGATCAGATTAAACACGACCGGCCGGTCAGTGACCATCCCGTTCCAGTCTTTTGATCCGTGTTTTCGCCAGTTTGGCAGCAGAACTTTTGGGATAATTCAGTACAACACCTTCCAGCATTTCACGCGCCTTACCCCATTGTTTCAGTTCGTAATGGGTAAACCCCAGTTTCAGCATGGCATCAGGTACCTTGGTGCTGTCCGGAAACAATGAGATAACCTTGCCGAACTCAGTCACGGCTGCCTTGTATTTTCGTGATACATAGTTTGCCTCACCCAGCCAGTACTGGGCGTTATCAGCATAGGTACTGTTCGGGTATGTTGATAAAAAGTCCACAAAGGCCTTGATCGATCTGTCATAGCGACCTTCTTTCAATAAATTAAATGCGCTGTGATACTTGTCTTTTTCATCCCGCGTCGGTGCCTGGGGCAGGGCCTTGCCGGCACCCAGGGTCCCTGCTGATTTAGTGGAATGATTCTGTGTTGTGTTTGCCGGTGTCCGGGCTGTATCGACAGATGCGGTTGACCGGAACCCGGCCAGTTCAACATCACGCAAACGGCGATCCACATCAAGATAGAGCTCTCTTTGCCGACGTTTTATCCCCGACAGTTCATGGTTGGCCACTTCCATTTCACCCCTTAACTGGCGTAATTCTTTTTGTAACTGGTCAAGCCGGCTCAGCAACTCGACGATACTCCTGTTCAGCGCCGGCGTATTTACACCCGGCCTGCTTACGGCAGGTGTCTGTACCCCGTTGCTGATATCGGCTGTGTGTTCCTGCGTGTATGCTGGCTGTGAAAGTAGCAGTATACCCAGACCTGTTATCAAACTCTTTTTTTTCATTTATTACCTCTGGTAAATAATTTCAACACGGCGATTTTGCTCATAACTCATTTCATCATGACCATCTGCTGCCGGCTTTTCTTCACCATAACTGACAACCTGTATCTGCTTGTCGACAGCACCCTGGAACAACAGCAAGCGTCTCACCGCCTGGGCACGTCTTTCACCCAGTCCAATATTATACTCTCGCGTACCCTTTTCGTCTGTATGTCCTTCCAGCACCAGCGAGGCATCGGAATGCTCCGCCAGATAGGTGCCATGTGCCAGAATATTTTCCTGATATTCAGGTTTGATTTCACTGCTGTCAAAATCAAAATAGATTGTACGCGTTGACAGCGGGCTGGCAGGATTATCCAGTGGATCCCCCCTGTACTCAACTCCACCTGGCATGGCGCTGGTACTGGCACTATTATCGCCTGTCGCACTACCATTGCCGGGCGCTGAAAGGTCTTCTACTACGGGCTCCGTGCGGATATCGCCCGTTGAACTGCAACCCCCCAGAAACAATGAATAAAGAAATACTGATATCACAATTTTCTTAAGCATCCGTTTTCTCCTGTTTACTTTCTGTACGGGGCCCATGCCGGCTCCCTGACATCGCCTTGTTGCAGAACAAGGCTTTGTGTTGCATTGTTGTCCACCGACACGACAGATAATACACCCCTGCCCCTGTTGCTCGCAGCAAATAAAATCATGCTTCCATTCGGCGCGAAGCTGGGCGATTCATCCAGTGAGCCATTTGTTAACACCTTGATAATGCCGGCTTCAATATCCAGCATTGCAATATGGTATCCCTCCTGGTTTTTATGCACCAGGGCAATTTTCTTTCCGTCTGGCGAGTAACCCGGTCGTGCATTTTCCTTGCCCTGAAAGGTAAGCCGTTCGGCACGTCCACCGGCCACACGGATACGATATACCTGCGGGCGACCACTGCGGTCAGACGTAAATACAATTGACTGGCCATCCGGTGACCAGTTGGCCTCGGTATCAATGGCTGTATTTCTTGTTACGCGACGAAGACGCTTGCTGCTGATATCCAGTGTGTAGATTTCAAGATTTCCATCGCGCGAAAGTGTCAATGCCAGTTTTTTACCATCGGGCGACCAGGATGGTGCATTATTGATACCGCGCTGGTCCGCAACCAGATACCGTTTGCCGGTATCCACGTCCTGGATAAAGATTTGCGCCTTCTTGTTTTCAAACGATACATAGGCAAGACGGCGGGCATCCGGCGACCAGGATGGCGACATGACGGGCTGATTTGAACTGAGAATGGTAGCCGGATTGTAGCCATCCATATCCGCAACCTTCAATGCATATTTCCTGTCATTAATGGTTCCCTTTGCCGTGACATAGGCAATACGTGTTCTAAACACACCTTTCTGGCCTGTTAACGCCTCGTAGATCAGATCGCTCATGTAGTGTGCCGTTCGACGCAGATCTTTTTTCGTTGTCGGCAAACTATATCCTATGACCTGCTTGATTTTATACTCGGGATCGGATGGCCCGCCGTCGCTGATTTTTGAGTGTCTGAATATATCGAATAGCTGGAACTGGACAAGATAGGTTCCATTCCTTCCCGGCCGCACCCGCCCGACCACCAGGTTTTCAACACCCAGTTCACGCCACTTTTCAAAATTAACCTCACCGCCATGATGAGGGTGTTCAAGAAAATTCTTTTCCGGTATCTGTGAAAAACGTCCTGTGCGCCGTAAGTCAGCAGACAGGACCCTGCTCACATCCGTCTTTGCCACACCTTCGGGTATTTCCCAGCTAAATGGTACAATTGCTATCGGCTGTTCGCCGACGACACCACCGGTTATTTCAATATCCAGCACGGCCCAAGCCTGGCTGGAAATCAAGACAAGACTGATAAAAATTATTTTTCGTAACATATTATACAAACCCGTTATTTCTCTCTGAATCTAAATACAATATTCCGGTCAAAAACACGTGGATCGGGTGGTGGTGGCAAATGCGATGTTTTACCTAATGCCGTTTCCACGGAATGCTTGAATATCTTGTCACCCTTACACCTGGTGACCCTGAATCTGACTATCTCTCCACCCGGTATCTGTTTTACACTGACCTCACAACTCCATTTATCTGACATGATGGCGGGCCGACGCCAGTTGGCCCTGACCACGGCCTGAATACTGGCGATATAGCTCAAGGTTAATCCCTTCAACTCCCTGGACAGTTCGGCACGTTCTTCTGCCTCCATCCTGTCCCTGAGTGCCTTCAGCTTTTTATCCTGCGCCTCCTTTAATACCTGCTGCTTACGCCTTGCAGCCTCGGCTGCCTGTTTTACCTGTATCGCCTTCAGTTTTTTTTGCGCATCGTCCTTTTTCCTTTGTATGGCCGCCTCAGCAGTTTTCAGTTTTTTGATATTGGCCTTTTGCTGTTGCTGCCGTTTCTTCAGCACCCTTAACCGCCTTATCTGTGCCTGCTTCTGCTGCCTCAGCTTTTTCTGTACCTGTTTTTGCTGTTTTTTCAGCGCAGCCAGTTTATTCTGCTGTTTTATTCTTTCTTTCCTGGCCCGTTTTTTTCGAGCGATCTCCTGCTGCTTTTTTCGCTTCTCTGCCCGACGGATTTTGTTCAGTTCGGCCTGAATCCTCGATCTGTCGACAGTGACGGCCTGGATGACATTTTCCTTTTTCCCGTATTGTCTGAGTGGTTGCGGTTTGCTGACAAAACCGACCAGCAATGCACCGATAACTACCGCATGCAAAATTACTGACAGAATCAGGAATAAACCATATTGCGACAAAAACTTCCACATGAAACTGTCAAATCACCTTTCGGGGTTTTTTGTAATCAAACCGACACTGGGTGCCCCGGCCTTTTGTGCCAGCACCATCGCGTCCATCACCCTGCCGTACGGGACACCTTCATCTCCCCTGATCAGCACCGCGGTACCTTTCTTGTGAATCAGTACAGCGGCAATACGTGCTACCAGTGTATTCGGCCCTACCGGGCTACTTGGGTCTTCACCTGCATCAAGATAAAATAAACCCTGCTTGTCAACGGTCAGGATCAGTGGCTTCCTTTCATGGCCCTGCATTGGTTTCGCACTGGCCTGCGGCAAATTGACCTTGACACCCTGTGTCAGCAGGGGGGCTGTGATCATGAATATCACCAACAATACCAGCATGACATCAATGTAGGGCACGACATTGATCTCTGACATCGGTTTTTTTCTGATCTTTGTTTTTGCCATTTCTCTTTATTCTTTAAAAAGTGAGACATTCCAGACAGGCCGGGCACCCGACAAGGGAATGACCATTGCCTTCACACTGAACCTTGCTGCAAAACACCACAGGAGCGCTGAGCCCTGATTTATCACCTTGATAGGGCACTAGCCCTTGGCCTCATGTGCGTAACGTTGCAGAATGGTCGAAAATTCCTCGGAGAAGTTATCGTAGCGGTTATCCAGTCTTTCAACGTGGTTGGCAAACCGGTTATAGGCAACCACTGCCGGTATTGCGGCGAACAGCCCGATGGCCGTTGCAATCAATGCCTCGGCTATTCCGGGGGCCACCAGAGACAGGGTTGCCTGCTCAACATTACCCAGTGCACGAAAGGAATTCATGATCCCCCAGACTGTGCCAAACAGACCGACATAGGGGCTGGTTGAACCCACCGTTGCCAGAAACGACAGATGTGTTTCGAGGTCATCCATCTCTCTTGCCTGGGTCACGCGCATGGCCCGCTGGGCACCCTGAACCACATCCATTGCCCTGGCGTTTCCCTGCTTGCGAAGCCGGGCGAATTCCTTGAAACCCGCTACAAAGATATTTTCCATGCCGCAGGTTCGTTTCCCTTTATGCAACACCTGTTTGTAAATGGCCCCCAGATCACCGCCTGACCAGAAACGTTTTTCAAAGTCATCTGCAGCCCGTCGTGCCTTGGCGACAGTCCTCCACTTTCGGAAAATAAATGTCCACGACATGATCGAGGCAAGTAACAATATTACCATGACAAACTGCACAACCGGACTGGCATTGCTGACAAGGTGCCAATATGACATTTCAATCTGCATAAGTTATCTCTTTTCTGATGATCTCGGGGATGGCACAGGGAAGCATCTTGTCTGCCTGGAGACAGGCAATTTTAACCTCTGCCCAGTTAAGCAGGCAGTTATCGTTGTCACGCACGATCTCCTGCCTGAAGGTCAGACTGGCAGGCCCAACCCTGACCAGCTCGGCGCTGACCTGCAATAAATCATTAAACCGGGCCGGTTTAATGTATTCCATATTCAGGGAACGCACGGCAAAAATAATGTTTTCCTTTTCTATCAGTTGGTCCTGCTCAAAACCATAACGGCGCAGTAGCTCTGTGCGGGCGCGCTCCAGGTATTTCAGATAATTGGCATAGTAAACGACACCGCCACTATCCGTATCTTCATAGTAAACACGTACCGGCCAAAGGAACTCTTTCACAGTTTTGCTATTTTCATGTTCAATGTGACCCGGTTTTCAGAAAATAATTCCGTTCATGCAGGGTTTCAATCCTCATCATCGAAAAAGTCCTTGATTGGCATGTTGCCCTCTTGCCTGCCCGTCGGCATTTTCAAGCCGAAATGTGCATACGCATGATTGGTCGCAACCCGTCCACGCGGGGTGCGCATGATAAAGCCCTGCTGGATCAGGTACGGTTCCAGGACATCCTCTATCGTCACCCTTTCTTCGCCGATGGCCGCGGCCAGACTGTCCAGCCCGACCGGGCCCCCTTCAAATTTCTCAATGATGGTACGCAGCAGTTTATGATCCATCTGGTCAAAGCCACAGACATCCACCTTCAGCATTTTCATTGCCGCATCGGCGGCCTCCTGACTGATACAGCCATCGGCCTTGACCTGGGCGTAATCCCTGACACGCCTTAACAAGCGGTTGGCAATCCGGGGTGTGCCGCGCGACCGTTTTGCGATCTCGTGTGCGCCTTCGCCCTGTGTCTGCAAATCCAGGATTCGCGCCGAGCGTTTTACAATTGAGGTCAAATCATCAACACCATAAAACTCCAGTCGCTGGACAATGCCGAACCGGTCTCTTAGGGGCGAAGTCAGTAACCCCGCCCGGGTTGTCGCCCCGACCAGTGTAAAGGGTGGCAGGTCCAGCTTGATTGATCTGGCCGCCGGTCCCTCACCAATCATGATATCCAGCTGGTAGTCCTCCATGGCAGGATATAATACCTCTTCAACAACCGGACTCAGACGATGAATTTCATCTATAAAAAGTACATCTTGAGGCTCCAGATTGGTCAGCAGCGCCGCCAGGTCACCCGGACGTTCAAGTACCGGGCCCGATGTATGCCTCATATTAACCCCCATTTCATGGGCAATAATATGTGCCAGTGTGGTTTTGCCCAGCCCGGGTGGACCGAATATCAATACATGATCGAGTGCTTCCCTGCGCTCCCGACTTGCCTGAATAAAGATTTCCATCTGCTCGCAAACCGGGGCCTGGCCAACATAATCGGCCAGCGTGTCTGGACGAATCGCACGATCAACGGCCTCGTCCTCACTGCTGCTGTTCCCTGATATCAGCCTGTCTGATTCTATGATGTCTGATTCAATCATATGTAAATTATCCGGTTTTTATTTAACCGTAGCCTGCAAGGCCTGACGAATCAGTTCCTCACTGCCAAGGCTTGAAAAATTATTTACCGACCTTACCATACGACTGGCCTCGGCTGCCTTGTAACCCAGTGCTACCAATGCACTGACTGCATCACCAACGGCATGATCTGCCTGTGCCGGTCCGTCTGTACGGGAAAATGTCTGTGTCAGGGACTGGCCTGACAAATCCTTCAGGCGGTCCTTCATTTCGATAATGAGCCGTTCTGCCGTTTTTTTCCCCACACCGGGCAAACGAACCAGGGCGGCGCTATCTTCATGTTCAATACAGCTTACAAAATCATTTGCCGATACGCCCGACAGGATTGTCAGCGCCAGCTTGGCACCGACGCCATTGACCTTTATCAGGTTGCGGAAAAGACTGCGCTCACCAATACTCGCAAAACCATACAGGGTATGACTGTCCTCACGCACCACAAGATGGGTATGCAGGGTAACCGGCTGGTCTATTTCAGGCAGCACATAGAATGTCGACATGGGGGCCGCCACCTCATAACCCACACCCTGCACATCGATCAACAGCGAGGGTGCCTGTTTTTCCAGTAAAATACCCTTGAGTTGTCCAATCAACGCAAACGTCCTCCACGTTTGCCCGACACACCTGGCATGGCTGCCAGACCCTGGCTTATTTGTGCATGGCAGAGGGCAACCGCCAGCGCATCGGCGGCATCGGCCTGCGGACTGTCATTGAGTGACAGGATGGAACGAATCATGTGTTGTACCTGTTCCTTGCTGGCGCCGCCCCTGCCGACGACGGCCTGCTTTATTTCACGTGGGCTGTACTCACTGACTGATAGAGAATGCAGATTGCAGGCACAGATAGCGGCCCCTCTGGCCTGACCCAGCTTCAATGCAGAATCGGCATTGCGATGCATGAAAACCTGCTCAATGGCGATTTCGTCCGGACTATAAAGCCGTGTAACTTCCACCAGGCCATCAAATATTTCTTTCAGTCGTTCGGGCAGGCTCTCTTCCCTTGTCCGTACACAACCGCTGGCAATATAGTTCTGCCTGCGACCATCCAGTTCAATAACACCGTAACCGGTTATGCGGGACCCCGGATCAACACCAAGAATACGGGTCATGATAAAAAAAATGGCGCGTAGCGAGGAACAGGCAGCATACGCCTGATGCAGATGTCTTCCGGTATTGTCAGTCTAAACACGTCCATTATGCCGTTACGCAGATCAAAGCTGCGCCATGACCTCACCGGAAAAATCTGCATTGGAATAGATGTTTTGTACATCATCCAGGTCCTCCAGCATATCGATCAGCCTCATGACTTTCTCCGCCCCTTCCAGGTCCACATCCACACTCACGGAAGACTTCATCTCAATCTCTGCGTGTTGAGGAGCAAGTCCTGCTGCGATCAGGGCCTCCTTGATGTCGGTAAATGTTTCCGGGGTTGTGATGACATCAATACTGTCGTCATCATTGTTAATAATATCTTCGGCACCGGCCTCCATGGCCTGCTCCATGATGGTATCTTCGTCAGCCCCCGGTGGATAATTGATCACCCCGGTTTTACTGAACAAATAGGCTACCGAACCATCCGTGCCCAGATTACCACCGCACTTACTGAATGCATGACGAACTTCCGAGACGGTGCGATTGATGTTATCCGTCAAGCAGTCCACCAGGATGGCAACCCCATTGGGGCCATAGCCCTCATAACGTACCTCGTCAAAATTCTCCCCCTCACTCGCCCCGGCACCACGCTTGATGGCACGTTCTATCGTGTCACGTGTCATATTCGACGACAGGGCCTTGCTGGTGGCGTCACGCAGTCTGGGGTTGGATTCGGCATCCGGACCACCCATTTTGGCGGCCACGGTCAATTCCCTGATCAACTTGGTAAAAATCTTGCCTCTTTTGGCATCCTGGGCCGCCTTGCGATGTTTAATATTGGCCCATTTACTGTGTCCTGCCATGGTTTACCTCTGATACTGATGTCCAGGAGCCTGTCGGACTTAAAACGGCTTTCCCTCGTTACGATCACCTAAATCCGACAGGTTCCTAGGAGTCTGGAGAATAATAACATGGCCGGAAGCTATTTTTCAGCAAATATACCGGCCAGAAAATATCATGGTGTCACTGAAAAATAGCCGTTTTTGAGGAAATGTATGGTCTGGTCTGCGACCTTGCGGGATAACAACATGGCTGAGTGGCTGACAGCCAGACTGATGTGATCGGTCAGACCCGGAATACGTGTTTCATCCAGATAGACTGCACCGTCATTGATCCCTTCAGACCTTCCCATCAGATTACCAAAACCAAAACCCCTCGTGCCTGCAATCATGCCCAGATCACGCCCACCGGTCCAGGCGGGCACACCGCCCAGTAGACCCTGCTCTATGCTTTTCCCCAGACTCAGCTCTGAAAATGGCAACTGGCTGATTTTTCTGGCATGGGCACTGCCAGCGACCGGTGTACCCAACATCACCACGCGCCCGGGCCGTACTTCATTAAACTGTTGAAAATAATGCAATAATACAATGCCACCCAGACTATGAGCGACAAAATGTAACCTTTCTGTTTGCAGGGGCAAGAGGAAGTCATGCAGTAAACCGGCATTGCCGGACGGGCTAGTCTGGACGCTGGGATAGGAAAAACACCGGGTAGTAAAACCCGCCTGCCTCAGGCGAGTGGCCAGTGGCTGCATCACAACAGACTTCATCCAGAGTCCGTGCAAAAGAACAACCGTCTCTTTCATTCTTTATCCTGTTGTTTTTAATATTTTTTTCGAACAACCAAACCCATACCATCGGATTGGAAACAATAAACTCGCAAATAACACCTGACTATTATGGTTAAAGATATTTATCAGTCAGTCGCAGTATTTAAGTACAACACCTATAAATATACTCAGAAATGAATCCAGATCCAATAACACCCGGAGTAAAGCCAAATGAGTACCCGAGTTAGCAAAACAGCCACAACCAACCTTGTCAAGCTATCCGGTCCGGTTCTCCTTGTGCTGGGCCTGGCCTGTAGCCTTGTGGTAAATGCCGCTAACCCGTCCGGGGAGATCTGCCCCATACCAAAAATAAGTAATGCACGTCCAACAGGTTATGTCACGGGGGCTGGCGCTCATTTCTCCTGGATCATATTTGATGCACTGAAAAAAGATCTGGAAGCGGCCTCCAATCGCAAGATACTCCTGTATGGCAAGGATTCCATGCTGGGACAGGGCTGTAATGCCGGTATCAAGAATGCACGGCTGAACGGTCCGAACAGGGAAAGCTTTGGCTTTGTCTGTTGCCCGTTGAGTCAGCAGGAAATCAAGAAAAAAGGCATCCGTGTGCATCCGATTGCCATTGAGCCGATTTTGATACTCGTTAACCGGCAAAACCCGGTCACCAATCTGGGCAGCCAGCAGGTACGTGATATCTTTAGTGGCAAGATCATCAACTGGAAAGACGTTGGTGGTCGTGATCAGCCCATCGCGGTTGTAACCCGCCTGCATTGTAAAAAACGCCCGGGACACTGGAAAACCATACTGTCATCTAAAAAAGAATTCAGGAAACTCAGGCTTAATGTATCCAGTGCTGATGAAATGGTAAGGCGGGTCAGTGACTTCTCGGGTGCCATTGGCCACGTCGGCGCAACCTGGTTATTTGAAACCGGCAACATGACCAAGACCATCAGCATAGACGGTCAGACTGCAACGGCAGCCAATCTTGATGCAGGGAAATACCCGTTCCACAGAACCTTGTCTGCCATTACTGACAATAATCCATCCGACGATATCATGAAAATCATCAAGGAAGTTCAAACAGGCGATGCATTTTTCCGGGTGGCCAAACGTTTTGAACTGCTCCCACTGAATGAACCCGGACCCAGATAATATGTTTTTCTTTGGTTACCGTGCCCGACTGGTACTGTGTTGCATGATACTCATCCTGTTCCTCAGCGGAACCCTGTTGTATTCCTATCGCTATTTTCACAATGTCATCCTGCATGAAACAGACAGCCATGTGCTGCGACTGAAACAGATTCTGGATGCACACCTGGCATCGGACCGGAGCGAACTGCAGCGTTATGCCACCATCGTTGCAGGTGATTTACGTCTCAGGGAATACATGTTTGTCGTGACCGGCATCGGCGGGGATAGTCAGGCCTTGTCATCACTGTATGAACGGCAGTTTGGCTGGCTACCTATAGACAGGAAGATTATCCTGGCCAATGACGGACGCGTACTCATTGGCAGGAAGCATAAAGATCTGGCGAGTGCGATACAAAAACAAAGCCCGGGTAAACAAAGCCGGATATTCTATTTTGAAGGAAAAACAGGCCTTGAGGTTGTCGCCGTTGCAGCCATCAAATACCGCGAAGAAGTGATGGGCAAGGTTGCGGTAACCCAATTACTCGACCAGGACTGGCTGAATGCAAACAAGGTCATTACCGGCGGCCAGTATTTTCTGGAAATGAATAGAACCATCACCAGCAGCACCCTGAAGGAATCAGACGGAAAACCGTTCAGGCTGGAAAACGGAAGATTAAACATCAACAAGATACCTTACCTGGTCCAGCAAATAGATCTTTATGGTAACGACAAAAATACACCCAGGCTCTGGTTCGGGATATCGGAAGCCAAACTGGACTCACGACTTGAGCAACACCAGCGTACTATCCTGGTAATATCGGTTGCCGGCATCATTGGCATCATGCTTGTCGGCATGGTTATTATCAGAAACTTCAGCCGGCCCTTGATGAAACTCATGAGTATCACCCGCAAGGTTGCAGGAGGTGAACTGCCTCATATGGAAAAATCCAGGGTAACAAACGAGTTTGATGTGTTGTCAAACAAGTTTGCCGAGATGCTCGAGGCCTTGCGAAACAAACAGGATGAAATCGACACAACACACGCCCAGCTGGAAATCTCGGCCATTACCGACACCTTGACCGGTCTGTATAACCGCAGATGCCTGAATGAGATTTTCCCCAAGTTGCTGGCGGAGGCAGAACGTGAGAACCGCAAGGTTTTCGCCATTGTACTCGACCTGGATTACTTCAAAAAAGTCAATGATACCTTTGGCCATATCGCCGGCGATAAATGCCTGGTCCATTTCTCGGACATCCTGAAAAATGAATCACGTACGAATGATTATCTGTTCAGACTCGGCGGTGAGGAATTTTTAATTATCATGATTGCAGAAGGTATCGAGTCGGCCACTGATTTTGCCGAAAAACTGCGAAGTGCAACCGACTCCAACCCGGTTCATTTTGACGACTGCCTGATTCATTTTACGGTCAGTGGTGGAATCAGTTATGCCGAGCCTGCCGCACAGACTGACCTGGTTTTCAAGAAAATGCTGTCATATGCAGACATCGCACTGTATGAAGCCAAGGGTGCCGGTCGCAACCGTATCGTTACCTCCACCGGGCCTGCCAACAATGCCGACAAAGGTGAAGTGCTGTATCTTGAATCCTGACTTGCGACTCCAGGCTTTGAGGGCCAGCCCGCATATCTCACCACCGTCCGTAGCGAGACGGTTCAAGGGTGCAGCATGATTGACTTTCGCGATCGAGGGCCGCGCAGGCATAGTCGGCACTATGTCGAGCAGCCCGTCCAAGTGAAAGTCAAGCAGGGCGTGCCATTGGGCCATCGCAGTAGAACGGTGATGAGAAACGCGGGCTAGGAGTCTGTATCTTCAGTAACCGGTTTACGTAACCTGATGGCCAGTTCGCTTAATTGTTCCTGACTGACTTCTGATGGTGCATCCGTTAACAGGCAACTGGCCGATTGTGTCTTCGGAAAAGCCATGACATCGCGAATGGATTGCGCGCCTGTCATTAACATCACCAGCCTGTCCAGACCGAAGGCAATGCCACCATGTGGCGGGCAACCATATTTCAATGCATTTAACAGGAAACCGAACTTGTCTTCTGCCTCTTTCTCGTCGATACCAAGATTACGAAAGACCTTTTCCTGTACTTCTGAACGATGGATTCTCATGGAACCACCGCCCAGTTCTGTGCCGTTGAGGATCATGTCATAGGCTCGTGACATGCAGGCACCCGGATCTGATTCCAGCATGTCGATGTGTTTTTCCTTCGGTGCAGTAAAGGGATGATGTAATGAAATCCAGCGACCGGCCTTTTCATCATATTCAAACATCGGAAAGTCGATAACCCATAATGGTCTCCAGCCATGTTCCACCATGTTACGGTCATGACCCAGTTTTACCCGCAGGGCGCCGAGAGATTCATTGACCACGCTGGCCTTGTCGGCACCGAAGAATACCAGGTCACCATCTTCAGCAGCCGTTCGCTCCATAATCGTGGTAATGACCTCATCCGGCAGAAACTTGAGTATCGGGGATTGCATGCCCTCACGGCCTTTGGCAACCTCGTTCACCTTTATATAGGCCAGTCCGCGTGCACCATAGATGCCGACAAATTTGGTGTAGTCGTCAATCTCCTTGCGGGTCAGCTCACCACCTTTGGGCAGGCGCAAGGCGGCCACCCGACCGTCCGGATCATTTGCCGGTCCTGAAAATACCTTGAATTCCACAGCCTGCATAACATCATTGACATCGATCAGTTCGAGTGGAATTCGCAGATCAGGCTTGTCTGAACCATAACGCTGCATGGCCTCCGCATAGGTCATTTGCGGGAAGGGTTTATGCAGGGGAACCTCCAGAACCCTGGCAAACAGTTCGCGCACCATTTCCTCCACCAGTTCCATGATCTGTTCTTCGGAAATAAACGAGGTTTCAATATCCAGCTGGGTGAATTCAGGCTGCCTGTCTGCACGTAAATCCTCGTCACGGAAACAACGCACGATCTGATAGTAGCGATCCAGTCCCGACATCATCAGGAGCTGTTTAAAAATCTGCGGGGATTGTGGCAGGGCGAAAAACTCGCCTTGGTGGGTACGGCTCGGCACCAGGTAATCGCGTGCACCTTCCGGTGTGGCCTTGGTCAGCATCGGGGTTTCAACATCGATAAAACCGTGGTGATCAAGGTATTCCCGCAAAATCTGCGTTATTTTTGAGCGGATCTGCAAGCGTTGCAGCATACGTGGGCGACGCAGGTCTATATAACGGTATCGCAGGCGCAGTTCCTCGGATACCTCGTCGTCATCAATATCGATCTGGAACGGTGGGGTCTCGGCAGTATTCAGGATTTCCAGATCCAGGCCCAGTATTTCGATCTTGCCGGTTGCCAGGTCAGTATTGATCGTACCTTCAGGGCGATCCCTGACCTTGCCTTTTATGCGCAGTACATACTCGGTACGCACCCGTTCAGCGGTGGCGAAAATATCGGGGATATCGGGGTCGAAAACAATCTGTACCAGCCCTTCGCGATCACGCAGGTCAATAAATATGACGCCACCATGGTCGCGACGTCTGTGTACCCACCCACAAACCTCTACTTCCTCATCCAGGTGCTCTTCATTTATATGTCCGCAATAATGGCTGCGCATAATCGATTTTCCAAATTAATATACTGTTTCCATGCCCTGTTTCCTGACTGAATTTTCAGGGCATGACCGAAAACGGGAAAGCTTACGGCCTTGCCTGTTGCTGTGCAAGGAAATCAGGCGTTTTTTTTGCCATTCGGGACTGATTTTTGCCCCGGAACCACCACACCCATCGAGATAATCATCTTCAGTCCTTCATCGACACTCATATCCAGCTCGATCACGTCTTTTTTCGGCACCATGAGAAAAAATCCTGATGTCGGGTTGGGGGTTGTTGGCACGTAAACATTGACCACATCCTCACCCGTCTTTTGCTGTGCCTCACCTACATCGGTCCCGGTCTGGAAGGCCAGGGTCCACAGACCGCGTCGGGGGTATTCAATCATCAAAACCTTTCGGAACGACTGGCCTGATGAGGAAAACAGGGTCTCGGTCAGTTGCTTCACGGCCGAATAAATAGAGCGCACCAACGGGATTCGTGCCAGGATAGACTCCCACAATGCCACCAGTTTGCCCCCCAGCAGGTTGGCAGCAATCATCCCGGTTAACAGAATAATGGCGATAGAAATAATGACACCCAACCCGGGAATTGAAAAGCCAAGCACCTGCTCCGGGGTATACTCCGGCGGAATCAGTAACAGGATTCGATCCATCAGGTCAACAAATAACTTGATCACCAGGACTGTGACACCCAATGGCAACCAGACCAGGATTCCGGCAATCAGATATTTTTTCAGGGTTGGCATGATCTCGGGGAGAGTGCTAGGACGAGGAACAGGAACCCGAGCTGCAACCATCCTTGGGCCTGGATGATGGTTCGGTTGATGTTTTCGTTGATGTTTTCGTTGATGGTTCGGTTGATGTTTTCGTTGATGGTTCGGTTGATGTTTTGGTCTTTGAATCCGCTACATTTTTCTTGTTGCCGGATTTAAAGTCGGTTTCGTACCAGCCGGCACCCTTAAGCCTGAAACCGACAGCCGAAATCATTTTTTTCAATCCAGGCTTGCCACATTCCGGACAATCCACCAGCGGGGCGTCGGAAAGTTTTTGTAACTTCTCCAACCCATGGCCGCATTCTGTACATTTGTATTCGTAAATTGGCATATAATATCCTGACTCAATTGGTCATAATTCTAAAATCTGGCGCGATTATAACCCGGCCGGAACAATTATGATAGATATCCCTTATAAATCAGGATGTTAAACTTGGTGTATTAATCAATAAGTTAGCGGAAATCCAGGCGCTTTCCCCTTGTATCTTTCCCCTTGTATCTTTCCCCTTGTATCTTTCCCCTTGTATCTTTCCCCTTGTCCCTTTCCCGTAGTGGGTTTCGCAGTACTTTGCCGCCTCATGATGTTCTGTGTACTATAGGAGTCTGTCCAGGAATAGACAGCCTGCTACAAAAAAGCCATTCCGGATCCATTTCCTCGCTACGACTTCTATCCCCGGGCTGGCTCCTAAGCGGCTAAATTTCAATAATCTTGAGGAAACCAGACCCATGGCGGGCTATCATCACCACACATCCATACCCACCGGTAACCGCAGGGATATAAATACCCTGCGCAGCCTGCTGCCCTATCTCTGGCAATACCGTGGCCGGGTTATGCTCGCCCTGACAGCACTTGTCCTCTCCAAGGCCGCCGTTGTCGCCGTCCCGCTGGTATTAAAGGAAATAGTCGACTCACTGGATGCATCCAAACACAGCCAGCTCACATTGCCAATTATTTTTCTTGTCATTTATGGCCTGCTTCGCCTGTCGGGCTCCCTGTTCAACGAACTCAGGGACTCGGTCTTTTCCCGGGTACGGCACGGGGCCATGCGCAAGATGTCATACAAGGTTGTCCGGCATCTGCATCACCTGTCACTGCGTTTTCATCTGGAGCGCAAAACCGGCGCCATCACGCGCGACCTCGAGCGGGGCACACGTAGCGTCAGCTCACTGCTGAATTACATGGTATTCAGTATCATTCCCATACTGGTGGAGGTGGGTCTGATTGCGGCTATCCTGCTGGTGAATTACAACCCATGGTTTGCAGTCATCACATTTACAACCGTAGCCATCTACATTTCGGTCACCATGATGATCACCGAATGGCGCATGAAATACCGTGTCACTATGAACCAGATGGATTCTCAGGCCAATAGCCAGGCGATTGACAGTCTGATTAATTATGAAACAGTGAAGTATTTCGGCAACGAGGAATATGAATTACAACGCTACAACGAGACATTGGGAAAATGGGAGGAAGCGGCGGTAAAAAGCCAGACATCCCTGTCGGCCCTGAACGTTGGCCAGGGCGCTATCATTTCAGTCGGTGTCACTGCCATCATGATCATGGCTGCCGGAGAAGTCGTGGCGGGAACGATGTCGCTCGGTGACCTGGTGCTGGTGAATGCGTTCATGATCCAGATGTTTATTCCACTGAATTTTCTTGGCGTGGTATACAGCCAGTTGAAACATTCATTGTCCGACATGGAACGCATGTTCCACTTACTGGAGGAAGAGGCTGAAATACAGGACGACCCGGACGCCGTCAGGCTGGATGCGGGTGATGCCGATGTTCGTTTTGAACACGTGTCTTTTCATTATGATCCGAACAGGCCAATAATAAAAAATATTGATTTTATTATACCGTCAGGGAAAAAACTGGCCATTGTCGGTGAAAGCGGTGCAGGAAAATCCACACTGGCACGCCTGCTGTTTCGCTTTTATGACACCAGTGAAGGTCGCATCCTGATCAACAACCAGGATATCAGGCATGTCACTCAAAACAGCCTTCATTCGGCCATCGGCATCGTTCCCCAGGACAGCGTACTGTTTAACGACACAATCTTTTTCAATATCGCCTATGCAAAAATCGATGCAACGAAAGATGAGGTCACCGAGGCCGCCAGAACGGCACATATTCATGCGTTTATCCAGTCACTGCCGGATGGGTATGACACGATAGTGGGTGAACGCGGTCTTAAACTTTCAGGTGGTGAAAAACAGCGTGTTGCCATCGCCCGTGCGATACTCAAAAATCCGAAGATACTGATTTTTGACGAGGCCACCTCTTCGCTGGACTCAAAGGCAGAACGCGGCATACTCGAGGCCCTCAGGGAAGTTGCATGCAACCACACAACCCTGGTCATAGCCCACCGCCTGTCCACCATTATCGATGCCGACCAGATTATGGTCATTGACCAGGGCAGTATTATTGAACGGGGCACACACAATGAATTACTGACCCTGAATGGCAGCTACACACACCTGTGGGAATTACAGCAACGGGAGCAGAAGGAACGTGAAGAAAAGGAACAATCTCAATTGCATGTTATGTAAATCAAGTACTGCTGTTCCATTAACCTGCACGAATGTAATTGAAACGTAAACGGCAAGTACGTTTTGAGCTACATTGCGTAATGAGGACATGAAACCCCTGACCTTGTCTGGCATGATTCTGTAAAATGCGTGGATCGGTACGCCACACACGATCATCATGATTAATTGCCCGACTTTAATGCCGGGGGCAGAGAAAACATCCTGCCCTGGTGGCTTATTCATATTAGCGGTTGCTTCATTGATTTATAAAGGAAATCAATGCGGTATATTACCAAACACTGATACTGTCCATCACACGGATGGAATGGCTGATCTGATATAAACCCATAAGCCGTTGGGATAACAGTATTTTAAAAACAGATTTTCAAGTGTATGATGAGTCTGGTCGTAAAAAAAGCCGGGGAGACAATGTCAAAAACAATTTATGTGGCCAACCTGCCTATCGCAACCAGCCAGGAAGATGTTGCATCATTATTCCGCCAATATGGTGAAGTCCTGTCGATCAATCTGATCGTAGACAAGGCAACGGGTGAAAAACTTGGATACGGTTTTATCGAAATGGACGATCCGGTCGCAGACCGGGCCATAAAAGAACTTGGCGGCAAGGAATTCAAGGGCCAGACCCTACAGGTTAACCAGGCACGCGGACGCAGTACAAACAGATAACCTTACCCAGATACAAATAATGACCCTGGACAAGCCGCCGATTACAGACCAGTTAAATCTTTGTCGCGTTGGCATTGATACATACCGGGAAAATGTGGCCTATCTTCATCGTGATTGTGAAATCTATCGGGCCGAGGGTTTTCAGGCACTCTCCAAGGTTGAAATAAGCGCCGACGGGCAAAGAATTCTGGCCGTCCTGAACGTCGTTGATGATCCGAATATTGTATCACCTGTACAGCTCGGTCTTTCGGAGCAGGCATTCCTGCAACTGGGGCTCGAAGACAAACAGGCTGTCCGCATCGACCACGCCGAACCCCCCAGATCAATGGATGCCGTTCGACGTAAAATTGCCGGTGACAGGTTATCCGCAGAGGACTTCACCGATATCAGTCACGATATCGCCGATAAACGTTATTCCAAAATGGAGATAGCTGCCTTTCTGGTGGCCACGGGACAAACCGGGCTCGACCGTGATGAGGTTCTGTTCCTGACCCGATCCATGCTCGAGTCCGGCGACCAACTCAACTGGGACGAACAACTGGTTGCAGACAAACACTGCATTGGCGGTATCCCGGGCAACCGCGTTTCCATGCTGATCGTCCCTATTGTCGCGGCGCATGGCCTTTTGATTCCTAAAACCTCAAGTCGCGCCATCACATCACCGGCGGGTACGGCCGATACGATGGAGGTTCTGGCAGATGTAAAACTGGCCCCCGAATCATTGCGCCACCTGATTCACAAGGAAAGGGGTTTTATCGTCTGGGGAGGGACGGCCGCACTCGCCCCGGTCGATGATATCCTGATATCAGTCGAACGCCCGCTGGAAATTGACTCCCGGGGACTCATGGTTGCTTCCATACTGTCAAAGAAACTGGCCGCAGGCTCCACTCACCTGCTGATTGATATCCCGGTGGGGCCGTCAGCCAAGGTCAGGAAAATGGATAATGCCCTGCAACTGCGTAAGCTGTTCGAGTTTATTGGTGACCGGCTGAATCTGCACCTCGAGGTTATCATTACCGACGGGCGACAACCGATCGGGCGGGGTATCGGGCCGGTCCTTGAGGCGCGTGATGTCATGCAGGTACTGGAAAATGATCCCCATGCTCCCGATGACCTGCGACAGAAGTCATTACGACTGGCCGGACGCATCATCGAATTTGATCCCGACGTCAGGGGCGGACAGGGCTTTGCCATCGCCAGGGATATCCTCGATTCCGGGCGCGCCCTGGAAAAAATGAATAATATAATCAACAGTCAGGGCCGGAACAAACACCGGATCGAGCCGGGGTCACTGACCTATGATATTTGCGCACCGGCAAAGGGTACCATTACCTCGATTGATAACCTGCAGATGGCCCGCATCGCCAGGCGTGCCGGCGCACCCATGGACAAGGGTGCGGGTGTCGACCTTTTCAGAAAACTGGGTGATCACGTCGAGAAAGATGAAATACTTTACCGTGTGCATGCCGAATTCATGTCAGACTACCGGTTCGCATGCGTACTGGCACAGAAAGACATCGGTTATACGATTGAACAAACAATATAAAACCACATCATGCCAACAAAAAAACAACCATTGACCTTGCTGCATTTCCCGGAACAGGCCAAACAGGCGCAGGAGCTGGCCGAGGCCCTGTCCATTCCCTGTATGGAAATCATCCTGCACCACTTTCCGGACCAGGAATCCATGATCACGCTTCCCGACATGCAGGCCGGGGCCATTATTATTTATCTCAGTCTCGACCACCCCAACCAGAAGTTGATCGAACTGATGCTCGCCTGTGAAACATTGCGCGATTCAGGTAATACCCCGATCATCCTGGTTGCGCCCTACCTGTGCTACATGCGCCAGGATATTGCCTTCCGTAAAGGTGATGCAGTCAGCCAGAAAATTATCGGCAGATTCCTGTCTACATTGTCAGACTGCATCATCACGGTAGACCCCCATCTGCATCGAATTTCCGAACTGACCGAGGCCATACCGTCAAAACATGCCCTGGCGGTATCGAGTGCCAGACTGCAGGCAGATTTTCTCAGGCAACAAATCCCCGATGCTATCCTGGCAGGCCCCGATGAGGAATCGGAGCAATGGGTCAGCAAACTGGCAAAATATACCGGGCTGGAGTATTTCATTGCACACAAGGAACGCTACGGTGACCGGAATGTGAAGGTCAATTTACCTGCAACAGATGTACGCGGCCGGCATATCGTTATCGTTGATGATATTGCCAGCTCGGGCCACACGATGGCCACCTGTGCACAGGCACTTGCACAGCAAGGCGCCGGCAACATAAGTGCCATGGTCACACATGCACTATACGATAATGATACCGCCGGATTACTTGAACAGGCAGGCATACAACAGGTCTGGAGTACCAATTCAGTCAAACATCCCAGCAACCGGATATCGTTAACACCCCTGCTGGCCGAGACATTGAAAAAACTGGATCTGTAAAATGCCTGCCCCTGCTTCACCCGGATCCTTTATTACTTTATTATTTATCCTGCTTTTTCTGTTTGTAATTTCAACGACAATCATTGCCCCGCTTCTTGATGTGAAACATACTGACCGATTGCCTTATATCGGTGGTACACTGGGTGTGTTTTTTGGTACCAATCTGATGCGATTAAACAATATTCGTCACTGACATGAGCCAGACAACTCAAGATAAAAATATTCTGATTACAGGCTGCTCCAGTGGCATTGGTCTGTGTGTCGCCAAAGGCTTGCAGTCACGGGGTTACCGTGTCCTTGCCACCGCTCGCAAACAAAAGGATGTTGACACACTGAACAGCCAGGGACTGGAAAGCCTGCAACTCGACCTGGATGATTCTGAATCAATTATTGCTGCATTCAACGAGGCCATGTCACGAACGGGCGGCAGGTTATTCGGCTTGTTTAACAATGGCGCCTACGCTCAGCCCGGTGCCGTTGAGGACTTGTCGCGCGATACCCTGCGCAAGCAATTTGAAACAAACTTGTTTGGCTGGCTGGAATTAACCAATCTGGTTATCCCGGTCATGCGCAAGCAGGGATATGGACGTATTATCCAGAACAGCTCCATACTCGGCATGATCCCGCTTAAATTCCGGGGTGCCTATGTCGCATCAAAATTCGCTGTAGAAGGACTGTACAGTAACCTGCGCATCGAGCTGGCCGACACGCCCATATATGTGTGCCTGATTGAGCCCGGGCCAATTGTCAGCAGGATTCGACAAAATTCACTCATCGCCTTCGAAAAAAATATTGATACGGAAAGAAGTGTACATAAAGAACAATACCGGGGGACCCTTAGCCGCCTGCAGCATGAAGGCCCGGTATTAAAATCGACATTATCTCCTGAGGCCGTACTGAAAAGAGTCATTCATGCGCTTGAAAGTCGCAAACCGAAAATTCACTACTATGTCACCACACCGACCTACGTAATCGGTTTTTTAAGAAGGGTATTACCCCATCGGATGCTCGACAGACTATTGATTGGAGGCTCGAAAAAAGGTAAACAATAGTGTGAATATATTTATAAATCAGGCTCTTCTGACAAATCTGTGGGTTACCCCCCCAACAAAATAATAATGCATCCAGATTGGATAGGAAGAATATAGATTGTGG
>ENA-ORDP01000552-ORDP01000552.1-marine-sediment-metagenome-genome-assembly--contig:-NODE-552-length-24101-cov-7.471014_pt1 | contig 24101 bp, 24 predicted proteins | sample MGYA00248627_ERZ508539 | MGnify/ENA primary metagenome ERZ508539 (study PRJEB26208, sample SAMN05571518) | marine sediment metagenome | biome: deep sea; feature: Hydrothermal vent; material... | reverse complement strand
GTTTCGTCATTATATATAGTCATAATGGGTTCCGGTCCATCCCCACGCATGTGGGGAACACGATTAAGCTTACTGATGAGTTTGGCGTTAAAACGGTTCATCCCCACGCATGTGGGGAACACCAAAAAAAGGTGACACAGGTATCACCGTAATGCGGTTCATCCCCACGCATGTGGGGAACACGGCGGGATCTTGGTGACGCTCTTAGCGCTATGCGGTTCATCCCCACGCATGTGGGGAACACTATTCCTCGTTTTAAAACTATCCCCGGTTCTCCGGTTCATCCCCACGCATGTGGGGAACACGGGTCAAGTACTATTGATAGTTTTTACAACCACGGTTCATCCCCACGCATGTGGGGAACACACATGAGACGGTTTCCAGTTATCGTCCGCAGCCGGTTCATCCCCACGCATGTGGGGAACACCTGGATAGACCTACAAAGTTTACTGTTAATGCCGGTTCATCCCCACGCATGTGGGGAACACGTAGAGATGATCGTTGATTTCACGAGCGTGTTCGGTTCATCCCCACGCATGTGGGGAACACGTTGCAGGTCTGTATAAATCACGGGGTAGATACGGTTCATCCCCACGCATGTGGGGAACACAACTGGTAGCCTGATTTTATATCGTCCATGACCGGTTCATCCCCACGCATGTGGGGAACACGACCTTTATTTGTGGTACAGGTGCTACCACAGCGGTTCATCCCCACGCATGTGGGGAACACTTTTATTTTGCCTGCTTTGCCAGTGATCCCTGCGGTTCATCCCCACGCATGTGGGGAACACTTATTAAAGGCGATCAACTTTTTGATAGCGGCCGGTTCATCCCCACGCATGTGGGGAACACCAATACGGTATTGAAGCTGTCACAAGGCGTGGCGGTTCATCCCCACGCATGTGGGGAACACGCATAACTGCCAACACTATAATCATCAATTATCGGTTCATCCCCACGCATGTGGGGAACACAATCGCCCATTTTATCCACTCAGTGATATCCGCGGTTCATCCCCACGCATGTGGGGAACACTCTGTGGGTACGATACGATTTTGTGATAATACCGGTTCATCCCCACGCATGTGGGGAACACTCTTGATGCAGGTAATTGATCTACCAGTATAAAAAGCATACCATTTTTTCTACCAACTTTGCATAGCATAGTAAAAAGGGCTGATTCAACCCCTTGAAGATTTTACAAATTGTTAAAGAGCAGTATCTTCGATAGGTAAAAAAGACACCAACCGAAGCCCATCCATTTCGACAGGAATACGTCTATTGTCACCCAGAGTCTGAAAATCAAATCCTGATTCTGTATTTGTAGCCCAGGCCATTACAATATTACCATCACCTAAATCTGCTTCCATGTACTGCCACAGGGTTTCACGCACACGTTTTGACACATCACCGACATAAACACCAGCACGTATTTCTAGTAGCCAAACTGCAATACGACCACGCAACCTTGGTGGTATGGTTTCTGTCACAACCACTGTCATTGCCATATTTATCCTCCAGTTCGGTGGCCAGCATCGCCTATTGTATCTGGATTTGGTATCGCAGGTAATACGGATTCTTTCGGATGTTCTGGTGGTTTTATTTCTCCTGCTGCCAATACATTTTCGATCCCTGGTATGATTTTCTTCAAAATACGTGATTCACGAAAAATATCACGACAGGCATGTCTTACTTCTTTATCCGGGTTGACTGGTGAACGTGCCGCAACTTTAAAAGCTACTGGCACCACGGTATCAAATTTGAACAAATCGGCAATATCATAAACAAATGATAACGGCTTGCCGGTGTGTATAAATCCAACTGCAGGTGCATAGCCCGCTGCCAATATTGCCGCTTCACTGATACCGTATAAACAGGCAGTTGCTGCACTGATACACTGATTGATAACATCACCTTTCTTCCAGTCTTTTGGATCATAGCGACGGCCATGCCACTGTACACCATGACGTTTGGCCAGGAGTTGGTACAACTTTCGCACTCGCGCGCCTTCAATGCCTCGCAATTGTTCTACACTTCGCCGTGCTGGCGCAGGCTCATCAAAACGGACTTCGTACATTTTTCGTACTACCTTTAATCGCAAATTATCGTCTAACGCGAGTTTTGCCTGATATAACAGGTGATCTGAACGTGCGCCACCCGGTTGACCGGATGCATAAACACGAACACCTGCTTCACCCACCCAAACCAGTAATGTACCTACCTGTGCCGCAAGGCGGATCGCAGCATGTGATACTCGTGTACCAGGTTCAAGCATAATACACACCACAGAACCAACAGGTATATGTGTACGCACACCATTTTTATCGATAACAACAAAGGCACCATCTTTGACATCAATTTGACCATATTGTACAAAGATCATGGATATTCGATCCTTTATAGGGATAGGCTTGAGTGGCAAGAACATAAGTCATTCTTCACATAACTGTCTAATTTTTTTAATTAAATCATCAGATAGATAGTATTGTTTTTCCTGTAGCTGCTGTAGTAAAGGGATAACAGAGTTAATAACATTATTTTGTTTTGCGTACACCAGCACACCTGCTGTACCTATTACTGCAACCCCCTGTTTTTTGGCATATTGCCGCGCATGATTATCATCTAAAATGACAGGGCAATTCAAACTAATTGCCAGTTCAATACTGGAAATTTCGCCGATACCCAGTTTGCCGGGATATTTACTTATATTCGCAATCGTGCAACTTGAGTTGGTAAGTTTATTTTTGCTGACAGCCGTCACAATACATCTGGCATCAATTCTTTCTGGTTCAAACTGGCTTTCCTGAAATACCTGCTCAGTAATGTGTACTGTACTAAAAAGCCCGGATAATTCACTAAACCAGTTAAGATGGGCAAATGCAATTAATGGCCCTGTATCAATAACTATCTTTTCACTTAAAAACCTTAAGCTCATCTTCTAATTCATCCGTTGAATATTGAACTGCTGGAATATCCTGTTTTGCCAGCTCTTCAGTAAATCGAGCAATACTGCAATCAGCCAGTTTGGCGGCTTTACCAATACTTAGAACATCATCCTTAAATAATTTGATAGCCAGGCTCAAACCGACTCCAGATTTAATCAATGTTTCATCAAACGGAACAGCGACAAATACCGGTCGGCCATGTTTGGTGATAACCGACAACTGACCTGATTCAGCATCACGTACCAGCTCGCCAGTACGTTCGCGTAGATCACGTATTGTAAAAGTGTCCATTTTGCTCACCTATTTATATATTGTGCTATCAAATGATAGCACAATCACGGCCACCAGCCCATGAAAACCGACATGAACGAAGCAATTAACGGGGCGTTCGCCCTTTTAGATGCGACGAACCAGCAGCAGGCTGTATGTTTCTACGCCGGTGCGACACTTAACATCCCACACCCGAAAGCCTTTGCCGGACCAATGCCTTTTTCAATAATACTCAGCAACGTCTTCTCGTTCTTTACCTCCAAAAGTCCTGAATACGTGATTGCAACAATTTTTCCCATGTGTGAATATTTTCTGAAATACATAATATTTTGGCCATTTATCATCATTTCATGGATGACTGCTGCATCTTTTAATTGTCGCCGTAACCACATGCTCATTTCTTCTTCATCGATGATGGGTACACGAACACGTCCTTGATTTCCGGTTTTATTCTCTTCTTTGATACGTTTGGTGGGATTGGCTCTGATCATAAACCTGAGCATTTGGCCAGATCGTATTTGCAGTTCCACATTTTTAGGTTGTTTCAGCATCGTTAAGTTACTCTGATCTGATACCGGTTTGGTTAGTGATTGCAATAATATTTGTTGTGGTGTTTTTTGACCTAAGTTTTCCACGCGGAATAAATAATCCCTTTTGTCGTCTGGACGATCTGGAAAAAGTTTCCAGATTTCTCGGTGCAGCTGGTAAGAGTTTATGGGTCTTGGAGTATTTAATACGCATTTACTTAGAAACATGATTAACCTCCACTTATTGATATATAAACCATGCGACTGGCAAACTGCCGTGGTTGTCGGGACAAGGGGACATCTCGCATTTTTATTCTTCTTGCACCTTTAATCGCCTGTTCACTATAGATAACACCATTGGCGGGCGGGCACTGAGACAAGGCTTTTTCAATATTTTCAGCAGAAATACATGCTTCAAATAGTGGTCGCCCCAGAGGGCAGCTTCTCCTTCCAAGAAAAGGAGTATATTTGGGTTTCATTACGGCTTGCTGAATTTTATCCAGTGAAAATAACGCCTGTTCCGTATTACATAAGGCAACCGTAAATACGGCATCTAGCAAATATTCACGCCATGTCTGAATGGTTTCATGGGATTGAAGTCCAGCATATTCTTTGCGAGCATTTTTCACCGTGTGATAATCAGTTATCTTTACCATAGTGAAGGCTTTCCACTGTGTTTCATCGACATTCGGTATCCATACGGGATTTTCAGTATCACGTCTGGCCGCATACTGGAAACTATCGGCCAAATCCTGTTGTGCATTTCTGTCTGCTCGATCAACCCCAATACAAGCCCCTAGTAAACCAACCAATGCACTACGGGTGGGGAAATTGGCTGATGGCCTTAACCCTTCAAATGTATGCTCTCCCCACGATTGCATGACGCCCTGTAATTTCAAAATCAGAAAATCAGGCATCACCGCCTCCCTGGCATACCCATTTTTCCAGATCAGGCAGGCTTGCCATTTTCTCAATACCATCCGACAGTGTGGTGGATTCGTCCATAATAAATTCCGCACAAGATTCATTCAGGCCATAGCCTTTGTGTACCTTATCCCAATACGTATTCAGCAACTCTAATGAGGGTTTCAAAAATCCACTATTGTTTGTAGCACGTACTGGTGCTTCATATGCGTTTGCCAGTGAAATTGGTATGTCGGAAAAAGAAACCAGTGCAAGATCTGCTGGGTTATAAGCTGCGTGGCTCTGCTGCTTGGCAGAGGGTACTACAGTTGCCAACATATGCAGTACATGAGAGGCGATTTCCAGTGCCTTGTCACGGGAGCATCCACCGAGGTTTTCCTGCAATTGCCCGATATTTAAACTGGCATAGCGATAAAATACACCGCTTGAGAATTCCTGGGTATCAAGATGGCCAGAACCTTGCTCACCTTTTCCCTCTTCTGACTCTCCAACTTTACGCTTAGCCTTGTCTTCCTGAACCAGATCATCGACTGCGGTAAACCAGTCAATATCAGAATCAACTTCATGCGTGGTAATGGCATGTGCAACAGCCATGGCACCATCAATATTGGTCATTAATCCTGAGGTCGCCATGCGGCCTGATAAAGCAATATCCACCGCCTGACCTGTCGCCCGATTAAACGCTTCAACATCCTTGGCAATTAGTTTTTCAAGTTTTTTTGGATCAAAATCCTCACCAGCATCTGCAATTATCTGACAAAAATGCGCAACTTCCTCCACAACCCAGGGTGCAACAGCAACACCTTTGGTAGGCAACTCAGACAGGCCCTGTTTGCCTGAAATCAACTCCAGGGCTTGCTTAACCTGATCTTCAGAAAATCTTTCTTTTAGTGCATCTATATACTTGCTTTGGAGCTTGCCAAGCTCACGTGTTCGTTCTGAAGGTGTACCAAGGTGGGTACTGTAATAATCACTCGTACGCATCGCTCGTTTTAAACTTTGACTGGACACCCTGACCCGGCGTTTTCCGCCAAAGATGGCATTTTTTTGCATATTCATGTCGTCGCGATTCAGGCATGAAGGGCTGTGTGAAATCAGGATATGGAAATTAATAAAATTATGGTTCATCAGTTATTCTCCTAAACTACTTGTCTTTTACGTTCAACACAAAATCTTCCAGCAAGTTACGTTTATTGCGGGGATTCCAGTACCAGATTTGTTCCGCCATTTTTGTCCAATTGACCTTTGGCTGAGCCTGTTTCAAAATCCTGCGTAACTGCACAATATCGTTGGGTGAATCTGCACGAACAATTTGAAATAAACGCTTTTCATTAACTTTTGAGGTAATTGCCAGAGATTTCCCCAGGCTGTTCTCTCCGCCAGGCGTGATGTGTTCCATCAGAAAAACTAGCCGGGCCCAACGTTCTTTATCCCAGGGTTTCATGCCAGACACCCATCCAAAAGGACTAACCAGACGATAAAAAACAGGCAAATTCATCAGTTCATCAGGTGTGGCCACCCGGCGCATCTCTGCTGTTGGTCCTGACTTCAGGTTTTCCCATGCCCTATATAACGCGATAAAATCTGGAAGTTTTTGTGTATTCATGCAGCTTCCTCCTTACTGACCTGAATTCGATTATTTTTTAAACGTGTATTTAAAATACGCTGTCTGGCAATAGTCAACGTATAAAACAGCTCTAAATCTTGTTGATATAAGGATGTGATTTCCTCAAAAATATTTCTACAAATATCAGTCAGTTTATTATCCAACATTAAAAAGGCAGGGAAAGGGTTATTAAAATCTACTGTTGCCAAAGCATCAAGAATCACATTTTCGCTAATACGATAAAATAGAGTTGTTGCTCGTTCAACTAAAGCATATTTTGTTTTTTTACTTTCCTTGTAACTCAGACCTACTTTCTTTAGCTTTCTTTTGTCTTTATTCTTTTCACTTTCTTTTTTCTTCTCAGAAAAAAACAAAACAGCATGATACAAAGCACTTTGATAGGCAATGCCATGCTTCACTAAATCATGAATTTCTTTTGGATGAGACTCCCAACCTTGATTCAACATTAGTATTTCATGCCGACGTTCTAATATTTTTGCTTGATCATTACGATAACCACCCACTAGCAAACCCAGTCGATTTTTATTTCCACCCATATATTTCTTCGCTTGCTGAATGACTAATGCGGGCTCCTGACCTTCCTTATTGTTTTCATCCAGTTCATGCTTAACCACGTAACGACTTAACTGCGTCCATGCGGGAATGGGTGATGTAAAATTGACAAACTTTTGTTGTTTTTCACCTTTCTTAACTGTGAGTATGCAAGGCGAATGAGGATGACGCCAAAAACCCGAATACTCATAACTAAATTTTTCAAATTTTAGTGATGAATACTTACTTTCTTCCATGCCGCAGCAACTACAATTGTGCACAATGCTATTGTCTATTTTTTGTAACTCAATATGCGCAGGCTGCCAAAATAAACCTCTTAATAATCCAATAGAACTGCAATATATTTTCTCTCCTCCTTTAATATTTTTCTTTTTTCCAACCATTCCTATGAATTTAATAGGCTCGACCCAATTCGGTTTTTCATTTTTAATTTCCATAAAACAATTTTTAAAATTTTGCAATGTTATTACATTTAACCAGATCGCTTGAGCCAAATTCTCACCTTGAATAAATGTGGTAACTGGATTTGCACTTCTAAGTCCAGCTTTAACACCACCACAAAAACTCGGAGCATTATTTGCCTGATTAAACAAGGCAATAGAAGCACAAGAGGCACATAATCCTTTTGCAAGACCTTGCTCATTTACAAAAACACCATTTTCTGAACTTCTTAATCCTGGCAATATTTTATCAAGTAAGGTGTCTTTTACTGTTTCTACTCCACGTATTTGCATAAATGGGTATTCAGGGTGGTCAAGTTGAAACCATTCCAGATACTGTTGTATGGATTGTGTGTATTCTTCTTCGCTGAGAGGATTCTTTAATCTATCAAGCCATAGTTTTTTGTCTTTTGGCGGGAAAATGACTTGAACCAATGAAATCAGCAGTTGCAATGCAGCCAGCTCCATATCGTCTCTTGGCAGAGCCAGTTCCCAAGCCTGTTTTTCACAGAGCAGTGTTTGCAGGCTGATCTGCCTTGGCGACCCTGAATCTTGTGGTCGTACAGGAATCCAGTTATCTGTTAATAAATTCATTGTATTTTCTCCATGCCCAAATCCAGATGATAACGTAATAAGGTGTTTCGTTTACCCTCTGCCTGCCAGTATTTGCCTTCTTGCTGCATTAATAACCAGATTACACCATTGTCATCGGGCTCAACCACAGGTAAAACCGAACGCCAACTGCTTTTCCTCCCACCCGGAACATTGACTTTATTCATTGCTAATGTTTCGGCACGCTCCCATTCTGTCAGTTGATCAAATATCATCCCATCCAGCAATTGCTTACCGTTGCCTGTTTTAAGGTAAGGAACAACACTCAGACTCATTTCGCCATCACGTGTCAGCGCTGCAACTTTTTCATCTTCATCAACAAGAGGATTGCCCGCAAAACGAATTAAATAATTAGCGGATATTTTTTGTTCATACTGTTTGTTTTGAAAACTCTCATATCCTTCTATAACAAATTCCGGTTCATTACCCCAGGCTTCTTCCTGATAAACGTGTTCAATCCAGTCACGATAAGCCACAGGAAACAAGATTGGCTCACCTTGTAGCTGTCGCAATTTCTCCCCTGTACGCCACATGACCTGTGTATTGTCATAAATCAGCCCATGCACACCGTAGTCATCGTCTGGTAACAGCACAGTACATAAAGGTTGTTCAAAACCAACAGGTCGACGCCTGTCATGCCGGTGCAATCTGCCCATGCGTTGAAATAGCAAATCAATCGGGCAAAGTTGGGTGATTAACCAGTCAAAATCAATATCCAGTGATTGTTCAACCACTTGTGTTGCTACAAGAATACAACCTTTTTTGCGCCCTCCATCTGGCCCATATTGTTCGATGACTTTTTTCTCTTTCTGCTGTCGATGAGCCAGGCAATAACGTGCATGAAATAGATCAACCTGAATATCAGTCATCCCTGAGAGTGTACGGGCAAGTTGCTGGGCAACATCCACAAGATTGCAAATGACGACAACCTGGGCACCTAATTCTGCGGCAGAAATGATACGCTGACGAAGTTCCTCATCGGGAAGCAATCCCGAGAGAGACAGGTATTCGACTGCAACCTCATGCTCGGATGGTTTTTCGTTTACAGGAAGATGAAAAAAAATCGGGAATTCTCCCGCTGACCAACTGACCAATGGGTAATCTTCCTGATCTTTATTTTTATCACAGTCACTTCCTATTGCCTGAAATAACTTCTGTTTCTGAACTTGTGGCAAAGTAGCCGATAGTAAAATAGTCGAACCACCTGTTAACTGCTGGTTCTTTAATACTTCCGATAACAATCCATACATGTATGCATCATACGCATGAACTTCATCGATAATCAGCACACTGCGGCCTATACCAAAACCTCTTATGAACCGATGTCGGACAGGTAGCACAGATATCAAAACCTGATCTATGGTTGAAATGCCTATCTGCCCTAGAAATACCCGTTTTCTACTTTGCGCCAACCATTCACTACATTGTGCCCATGCTTCATCTTTTTTTTGTACGGTCTGTCCAGCATTTTTCAGGGCAGAGAAATCCTCATTAAACCGGGCGCTGCCATGTGCCAGAATAATATTAGGATGAGCTGAGAACAGCTTGCCTGCCAATTGTTCAATTCGCTGTAACATAGCATTTGCAGTTGCCTGGGTCGGCATGGCAAAGATAATGCTGTCTGCCAGATTACTGTCCAACAAGCGCCAGGCATAAGCTAATGCGGCTTCCGTCTTACCAGAACCCGTGGGAGCTTCAACAATGGTTAACCCTGATTTATCAGGAAGATGATCAACCAGTGTTTGCAATTGACGTGGTTGATACTCTTTTTTTAAGAGTGCTTTGACACCAAGATAAGGTTTTTTCTGCCCCTGCATACCAGATAGTGCCAGAACTCGCTGGGCATCAGTTTGTTTGCTTTTAAAGTATTCATCTAGTTCCATTGATTCCGACTCAAAACAGAAATTTTCCTCATCCGTTCGAGAACCCAACCAATCTGTCACAGAACAGAAACCGGCGAGTAAGGACGAAGGTTTGGGCGGTGCATCATCAAGAGAAAGACCAACAGGATAGAGGAATAATTTTTCAAGGGCTTTTAGCCATTCTTCACGAGCTATTCGATCATGTTCCGATATTTTTTTTGGAATCAGAGACGATAGTGAACGATCAGGTATTTCATCTTCTGGATAAACAAAACCATGATGCCCAGCTACAGCCGCCATCCAGGGTAAAAAATTATTTTCTACATTTTCATCACAATCGAACAAGCTAGAAATATCATTATCTATTCCAACATCACTTTGAGGTTTTCTATCCTCATCAAACCAGTAAAGACCAGCAGAACCATGGTCATACTTAATACATTCGTATTGAGTTAGTCCTTCGAAATCTTTTTTACTTTTGTCAGTATTTATGGCTTCCCAGACTTTAGGTGCTTTTCGCTGAAAGCGTACATCAAATTTTCCATAATCATGTAATGCTACAAAAAATAATATCCATGCTCTGAGCAGAGCCTTATCAATATCACTCTCATGTATGAAAGAATGGCGAATAGCAGAGCTATTGTCCCACCAAACAGCCGCCACCGCAGCCACATCTAGGCAATGATATGGTAGCAAATGATAGGTTATTAGCTTTTCACCCTTAGTAATCTTTTCCCATTTATTTTTGTTTGCCTTCTTGTGGAGTACTTCTTCGGATAAGTTATATTTTTTACATATTTCGCTATTGGTCATTATGTTAGAGCGATAGTCAATATCCAATTGACTCATGGCTTTTCCCCAGTAGCGAAAGTACATTGCTTGATCTTTGCTTTTTGTATTAGACATCTTCATTATTGTTTTGAAAATTCAAAACCTGTTCGTTCTTGTATACTTGTTTCCAAACCTCTTCCAGAATGGAGCAACCAAGCAAACAAGACACCCAATCATGGAATAACGCCGCCAAAGCAGTTAAGGACTTAATCAACGGCAGGTAATGCCAGTTATTTTCACACCGACTTTTGATGATGTTTTTCTGTGTCGCATTCACCGGCACCACACCCTGTTCATTGAATTTGTTCCTGTTCCCCACCACACAAACCAACTCACTTCGACTCCGACTACGTATCCAGTCGCAACTCACGGCAGTGTTTTTTGAGGCAGTTTTTCTCGGCAGTTTTTTTACTGCGTTTAACCTCTCATTGGTAATCACAGTTTGCCCGGCATTGTCGCCAACGCAGTTGGCGAAGCTGTCCAGTACTCGTCGCATTCGGTTGAGTGCTTTTTTGTCGCACTGGGATACGAAGGTCACCATCATTTTCTAATTACTCTCTTCCAGTTTTTTGACAACCTTGTCTTCGAGTAATAACTTCATCTGTGTTATGGCAATCTGATTCAGGCGGGTCAAACGTTCATCCTGCTCCAGACCTTCATTGATAAATACTGCATTCAGGTTTTCCATATTGGCCAGACAAACCAATTGTGAGACATTGGCATAATCACGGATATTGCCTTTTTCATCGTGGTTTTTCTCCCGCCATTGTTTGGTAGTTTTTCCAAACAGAGCTACATTCAATACATCAGCCTCGCTCGTATAAACATAGTTGATCTGCCCTTTGCTTAAATTTTCAGGGATCAGGTTTTCCTTGATGGCATCTGTATGGATTTGGTAGTTGATTTTGGTGAGGTTGCGTCGAATATCCCAACCCAACTGTTTTTGTTCTTCTTCTTTTAAGCGTTGGAATTCTTTGATGAAATAGAGTTTAAACTGAGGCGATATCCATGATGCAAACTCAAAGGCAATGTCTTTGTGTGCATAAGTGCCACCGTATCTACCGGCCCTGGCTATAATTCCTTTTGAGTTTGTTTTTGTAACCCATTGTTTTACTGAAAGAACAAAGCAGTTCAATCCAGCCTTATTTTTAATTCCCTCGAATTCGGGGGAATTAAAATTCGGGTTATAGATTTCTTCCCAGATACCTAAAAATTCAATGGTATTTTTATTTCGCAACCATTTTTCGATCAAGGCAAGGCCATTCTCAATATTGCGAACCATATCCGTCAGGGAAATATAATCTTGCTCCTTGCCGACAAGAATAGTAATGGCTCTTCCTTGAACATCTATTACTTTATTTTTTCTTGTCATTTTATCTGTCTTTAATTGTGTCATCTTTGATCAACCCATCCAACGCCCCAGGCGCAACCACAACTTTCATCTTTTTCCTTAGCTTCACCACTTTAGGATCAAAGTTTTCCATAATGTCTTCGCATGCTTCTTGCAAATAAGCTTCTGCTCCTGCCACTTCCTGCTCCGCCCTTTTGGTAACGTTGATGAATTCTGCTGTTAGCGACTCACAATCTGCTAAAAAATGCTTCCAGCGAATTTGTTTCAGGGCATTTTCATTGTTAAATATGAAATTCCGGTTCAGCTCTCCATCCTGATGATTGTCTTCTGTAAAAACGGCAGGGGATGTTTGGGTAAATTCCTTGCTTAGTTCCAACCAGCGTTGTTGCGTATAACTGTACCAACGGCTTTGTAGCTCATCTAACTGCTTTTCCTTTCCACCGGCATCTGTTTGCATGTCCCAGCGGAAACCATCCTTTACCTGTTTGCCATGTTCATTTCCTTCCACATATTCATGGGGTATTAATTTTTGAATACAGTCTTGACTTTTTTCTTCTATTTTATCGGTTAAATAACCAGCCAAAGAGTATAGAGTAGCGTAATAAAATTGATTGTTTATGATTAATCTGGCCCAGCGTGAAAACCTGAGCGCGTAGTAGTCTCTGGCTTTATAATCCTTGAATTCCTTTTTATTTGCCTGCTCCTGAAACAGGTAATCATCATAGTCATAATCATAAATACTGTTAAAATCCAGCAGACTTTTGTTTTCTGACATGCTTTCATTGAGAAAAATGTTGTCATCTCCCGTGCCTGAAGTTAATAGCTTTGCCCAGTTGAGGTTATCCAGCTTTGATATAGGAAGGTCACCCCATATTTCACTGGCATTTTCAGCCGTACATTGAATGCCGAGCAAATTCTTTAACAATACAGCCTCTATCCTGCTTTTTGCCGCATCATCCATAGTGGCTCGAAAGTGCTCCTGTTGCTGTTCCGACCATGAATAATAATCAGTGTCGGCAGCAATCAGGGCTTTACGGGCTGCTGTTTTGATTTTAGATTTATCCACGTCCTTTCTTCGACTCAGTTGCTGCCAATAAGGGTGTGCCACCGCCACCGCAAAAACCAATTAACACACCGGCTGATGACAACATGCGTACTGCGGCCTGACTGATTGAGGTGCCAGTGCCTAATAGAATGACGGTTGTATTGGCAATGGGGATGTTCCAGTATTGATAATCTTTTTTTGCCTCGGTCAGGTACAAAACACGACCATCTTTTTGCATTACACGGCACTTTTCCAGGTAATAAATATTGGCCCGCCTGGAGTGCAGTATTGCTTTTAAGTCGGTTAGTTGTTCCATATTTGACTCGGGTTATATTTTTCGTGATTATTGCTCGCCCTTTGCAGGTTTACTTTGATTTAATGTTATTGTGTGGCACGAATCGCCATGCATCTTCACCTTACCACACCACTGTCTCACCAGATGAGGCTGTTTTTATGATGTCATTTTAATAATGCCCTGTTATCCCATCAGTCTGCGTTGATCGGGATATATAAAGCTTTGTTTTTAATTGATAATGTTCTCACGATCTTGTAGATGACTACGTGTGAGAGTAGCGGGGGAGGGTTATTTTTTGTATTGGCCAAGTGTCTCTTTTAACATCACAGCAACAGTTTTAACCAGTGATTCCGGTGATAATACCTTGACATGCGACCCATGTTTCAGAATGTCCATCACAAGCTCATGCTCAATACTGTAGGGTATGCTTAAGATGTAAAAGCCCTCATCATCGAATTCACCATTTTGATCTGGATGCCAGTTTTCATTGGCAACCCAGCGGGCCCGTTCAGGTGTAAATCGCAAGACAGCTTTTTGAATTTGTTCGCCTGAAAAAATACCATAGGCACTGGACAATTCTTTCTCCACCTGCTCTTCATTCATCGCTATTGCAGGCTCATCAACGATTTCAAATCCATTGATACAATCAAGCGAAAAAGTACGTAGTTGTTGAATTTTGTGGTCCAGTGCATCCAGATACCAGTTATCCCGATAATGAACCAGTCTTTGTGGTGATACCAGACGCCATTTCGTTTCATTACGCATGCGGTTGTAAAACAGTATTCTGGCCTGTTGCTGCGTGAGCACCACATGTGAGATCAGTTCAAAATAACGTGGTTCAACTTGCCTGGCATTCATGCTGATGATTCTGATTCGCTTTAAAACGTCATTTACACACAGGCCGTCGTCGTCCAGGTGTTTGATTATTTGTTGCCGAAACGGATCAATTGCATCATACAGCTTTCCTGATTCGAGGTGCTCGATCAGTTGCAGAAAACTCAATAGTGAAGTCGCCTCACCTGCACTAAACCATATACCGGGCAGTTCGAATTTTCCGCTGGTTTCATCTAATCTGTAGGCATTTTCATGGCGATCATATTGAATGGGCGCATTTAGCCGGTCTCTTAAATATTCAAGATCGCGATTAAATGTTGCCCGTGATACTTCAAGCTCATCAAGAAAATATTGAATGTTGATTTGGGAATGTGATCTTAATAACCCGAGTATTTTATAAAAACGTTCAGTTCTATCCATGCCTGTGACTAAACTCTCATTTCTGGTCTGTTTTCTGTCACTGTTTGGCCAACTGTCGTAATACATAATGCAGGATGCCGCCATTGCGGTAATACTCGATTTCCTGCGGTGTGTCGATACGAACACGGGCTGTAAACTGTTTGATCGAGCCATCGGCGGCGCTGGCAGTGACATTAACCTCTTTCGAGGAACCATCACCAAGCCCTTCAATATTATATGTTTCTTTTCCTGTCAAACCATGGGTTTCTGCACTTTCGCCTTCGTTAAACTGGAGTGGCAGGATGCCCATGCCGACCAGGTTGGAACGGTGGATGCGTTCGTAACTCTCGGCGATAACGGCATTAATACCCAGCAGTCTCGGGCCCTTGGCCGCCCAGTCACGGGATGAGCCGGAGCCGTATTCCTTGCCGGCGATGACGATCAAGGGGACGTTATCCTGCTGGTATTTCATCGAGGCATCAAAGATACTCATTTGTTCACCGGAAGGCTGGTGGGTGGTGATGCCGCCTTCGGTTCCCGGCGCCATCAGGTTGCGCAGGCGGATGTTGGCAAATGTACCCCGCATCATGACTTCGTGGTTACCCCGGCGAGAGCCCAGTGAGTTGAAATCGGATACGGCCACACCTTTTTCCTGAAGATAAATGCCTGCCGGGCTGTCGGCCTTGATCGCACCGGCAGGGGAGATATGATCGGTTGTCACCGAGTCACCCAGTAGCGCCAGTACCCGTGCACCCTGAATATCGCTCACTTCATCCGTTTCAAGGGTCATGCCTTCGAAATAGGGGGGGTTTTTGATGTAGGTGGAGTCTGTCTGCCAGTCAAATTGTTGCCCTTCGGGTGAGGACAGCTCTAGCCAGCGGTCTTCGCCCTGGTAGACATCGGCATAGGTCCGGGTGAATTCCGCGCGATTCACGCTGTTGTTGACCGCTTGCCGGGTCTCGGCCCGGGTTGGCCAGATATCTTTCAGAAAGACCGGTTTGCCGTCCCGGTCTGTGCCCAGTGCATCCTTTTTCAGGTCGATATTCATTGTGCCGGCAATGGCGTAGGCAACAACCAGTGGTGGCGAGGCAAGATAATTCATGCGTACCTCGGCATGGATCCGGCCTTCAAAGTTGCGGTTGCCAGACAGCACTGATGTCACTGACAGATCGCCTTCCGCAATGGCTTTGGATACCGGTTCCGGCAGCGGGCCGGAGTTTCCGATACACGTGGTACAACCATAGCCGACAACATGAAAGCCCAGCTTCTCCAGAGCCCCCATTACATTGGCCTGCTTCAGGTATTCGGTGACCACACGTGACCCCGGTGCAAGTGAGGTTTTGACCCAGGGTTTGGCCTTGAGACCCTTTGCCGCGGCCTTTTGTGCAACCAGGCCGGCACCGATCATGACTGTCGGGTTTGATGTGTTGGTGCAGGAGGTGATTGACGCAATGACCACGGCCCCATCTTCCAGTTTTATCTGTTCTCCGTTGATTTCAGTGGCTATCGCCTTGCTGGTGATGTTGCGCTCCTGCTTCAGGCTCGCCAGGGCATCGGCAAACATCGGTTTTGACTGGTCGAGCGGAATTCTGTCCTGTGGTCGCTTGGGGCCTGACAGGCAGGGGACAATGGTTGAAATGTCCAGCTCGACAACTGTGCTGTACACGGCTTCCGGAGAGTCTGACGTGTGGAAAAACCCCTGTTCCTTTGCATAGGCCTCAACCAGTGCAACATGGTTATTATCCCGACCTGACAGTTGCAGGTAGTTCAGTGTCTCTTCGTCGATGGGGAAGATGCCGCAGGTTGCCCCGTATTCGGGTGCCATGTTGGCGATGGTGGCCCGATCGGCCAATGACAGTTGATCCAGGGCATCACCAAAGAATTCAACAAATTTACCAACAACGCCGTGCTGTCTCAGCATTTCCACGATGGTCAGTACCAGATCCGTTGCTGTCGTACCTTCAGGCAAGCTGCCGGTTAGACGGAAACCGACAACCTGTGGAATCAGCATTGAAACGGGCTGACCGAGCATGGCCGCTTCGGCCTCGATACCGCCGACACCCCAGCCCAGTACACCCAGACCGTTGACCATTGTGGTGTGAGAGTCTGTGCCTACCAGGGTATCCGGGTAGGCCTGTAGCACACCGTTGTTTTCCTTGGCAAAGGTCACGCGGGCCAGGTATTCAAGGTTAACCTGGTGGACGATGCCGGTATCAGGCGGGACAACCTTGAAATTGGAGAAGGCCTTCTGGCCCCATTTCAGGAAGCTGTAGCGCTCCTGATTTCGTTGATATTCCATGTTGGCATTGAACTGGACGGCGTCCTTGTTTCCATACGAGTCAATCTGTACGGAATGGTCGATGACCAGCTCGGCAGGTTGCAAGGGGTTGATCTTTTCCGGGTCACCACCCAGTGCCTGCATGGCATCGCGCATGGCGGCCAGGTCGACAACGGCCGGGACGCCGGTAAAGTCCTGCATCAACACGCGTGCCGGGGTATAGGCAATTTCGGTATCCGGTTCGGCGGTCGGCTCCCAGTTGGCCAGGGCCCTGATATCATCTGCGGTTACATTGATACCATCTTCATGTCTGAGCAGGTTTTCAAGCAGTATCTTGAGTGAATAGGGGAGCCTGCCGGTGTTTTCGATGGCCTTTATGCTGAAAATTTCGTAGGTTTGCTGGTTAACCTCGAGTTGTGCACGTGATTTGAAACTGTTACTCATCAATACTCCTGTTGGCCTGAAGCGGCTGCTGTTGGTGCGGCGAAAAAAAACCGCTCTTCCTGCTGATTGTTGCTTAAACCGGAGCTGCGGATTATATCATATCAGGGTATCAATAGAGGGCAGCTCGGCCAGGATAGTCTGTGCCTCGGACAGGTAAGCCGATTGCTTAAACAGTAGTTGCATGCGTGTACCACCACATTGTTTCCAGGCCATCGCAGACCGCATTCCGGCAAGCAGCAATGTGCGGATCAGGTTGGCATTATTAGGGTCCTGCAGCAGGGTGTGATCCCCGGCCACCATAATCCTGGGTGACAGTGTGCTGACTGTTTGCTGGTAGAGATCAGCCAGGCTTGCAATGGTGGTTTCCTTGCTGTCGGGAAAAAATTCAGACTGTGTTTGTGCCGTTTCAATCCCTTTTTCCATGATCTGAAGGAGCGCCTTGTTTTTGGTCAATTTTTTCTCGAGATGGAGCAGCGTGAGGGCGTAGCGGGTTATATTGGTGTCGCGCCGGCCCGGATCCGGACCCAGCTGGCCGACCAGTGTTTCGAGTCCAAGCCGTAAATGTACTCTACTCTGGTATATGTCCTCAACGGTATCGGCATCAATGACAAAAAGACTGGAAATGCAGGTTTCGACATCCCGGTCCAGTCGTTTTCCTTCTGTTGCAGTGCGCCTGACCAGTGTGAGGGCCTGCAACAGTCCGGCAAATGTCAGTATACGGTCGCTTGAAGAATGGATCATGGAAAAATTATAGCGCGAATATGTAATTCAGTGTTAGTCAGCAAGGCACAAACAATTCTGTCGTGACCCCGGTCAGAAGACTGTTCCCGGTCAGACTTCTGGCCTGAATTTTCAGTATTAGCTGGCGTTAGTGGTTTTTACCGGGACTTCTGCGAGCTTTTTTTCCATTTTGGATAACAGACCATCCATGCCTTCTTTCTTGATGATTTCGGCATAACTTGATCTGAAGTTGCTGATCAGGCTGACTTCCTCAATCACGACATCATAAATCAGCCACTTGTCATTTTTCCTGGCAAGCTTGTAGTTGATCGGTATCTCGGTTGACCCGGTTTCAATCTGTGTGTAAACAACCGCACGCTTCGCATTCTTGTTTCTTTCTCGCAGGTAAACGACCTTTTCATTCGTGTAGGCCTCAAGACGACCAACGTAGGTATTTTCGAGTAATTTCGAGAAGAGTGATACAAACTGTTTTTGCTGTTGCGGCGTTGCTTTTTTCCAGTAACGTGAAAGGGTCCTTTGTGACATGGCCCGAAAATAGAAGCGATCATTGATTAATACACGAATCTTGCTGCGGCGTGCCTCGCTATCAAGCGACTTGTCCTTCAGTGTTGTAATAACACTGTCAATGGTAGATTTTAGCTGGTCCATTGGTGAATCAGCAGCAAGGATAGTTTGTGAGAAAAAAACAAATACTATCCCGAATATCAGACCGGCTGGCTTAACCATATTCATATTGTACCTTCCCTTAGGTTTTCCGGTTGATGGTCTCAGCAGCCACCAACAATTGATCGTGCATGAGAACAGGTTACTTGTTTACCGCTCCCGTTCGTTGCTGAGTATAGGCATTACGTATGAAAATATATGGGTCGAGTGAATCTTTCTTGATCGCTTCATAGGTGTCCTTGTCCAGTGAGATAGTGGTCTCGATGTCAATAAACCGGACAATCAAATAGTCCTCTGTTTTGTCCAGGTAGGCCACCGGATCAAGGTAAACGCCGTCTACAAGCAAACCAAATCCGTCACGGACTGATGACGGCCCCCAGAGAGGTAATACAAGGTACGGGCCGCTGCCCATGCCATAGTGGCCGAGTGTCTGACCGAAATCCTCTTTTTTGATTTTGATATTAAAATCATCTCTGGCAACATCAAGAAAGCCAGCGAAGCCAATGATTGTATTCACGCCAAACCGGACGAGCTCATTGGTTGCATCCTGGCCTTTAAGCTGGAGTGCTGCATTCACTACCCTGACAGGGGCAAGCAGGTTAGTGAAAAAGTTTTTAATCGATGACCGGGCTTTTTCGGGGATAACTGCCCGGTATCCAATGGCGATCGGTTTCATTACACCTGTGTAGAGCTCGTCATTGAATTTAAATATGGCCCTGTTAAATGACTCAAACGGGTCATTTACCTTGATTTCATCTTCATCATCTACGGTGAAGTCATCATCGGCTTTAATGTCTTTTGTCTGCGGGTTACTAACAGCCACCATGATCCCTTCCGGTGATTGATATGCATGGCCCTGTATTGAATAAAGCAATGGGATGGCTGCAATGAATAACAGTATGTTTCGTTTATTTTTATCGATTATGATCATCTTGTTTTACTTCCCGCTTTCAAAAATATATTTACTGATCAGCTCTTCCAGGCTGATTGCAGATTCGGTTTCAATAATCATTCCACCCGGGTTTATTGTTTCGTCAGACCCCCCGGGCTTGATATTTACAAACCGGTCACCGATTATTCCAGCCGTACGGATTGATGCAATCGTGTCATCCTGAAGTTTTATACCATTTACTATGGAGAGCAGGACTTCGGCTTCAAATTCGTTTTTATCCAGTTTTATTTTTTCCACCTTCCCAACCCTGACGCCGGCAATCTCGACCACCGCACCTTCCTTGAGGCCGGCAATGGAATTGAATCGGGCCTTTACCTTGTAGTTCTGGTCGCTAAACCAGTCGGTACCACCAACCGTGATGGCCAGGTATGAAAAACTGACCAGACCGACGATCATGAACACGCCTACTGTAAATTCGAGCATAGATTTTTTCATGCCGGAGTTCCCTTTATTATTAATTCGTGGTACCTGTAATATTCATTTCAAAAAAAATATCCTTAAAGCATAATCGTGCCGACCAGATAGTCACTTGCCAGGATCATGACAGAAGATAATACGACGGTATCGGTGGTGACTCTGCTTACACCTTCGGCACCATGGCCACCAGACTTTAGAATATGCAGGAAATAACCCTTAAAAGTCGCTATCCATACGATTAAAATAGCAAAAATCAATGATTTTACAAACCCTAACTGCACATCGGCCCAGTCAACCGAGTTATACATTCCCTGAAAATAGGAGCCTTCACTGACACCCATCAGGACAACGCCAACAAGATAGCCACCCAATATTCCGGCGATATCAAAAATAAAGGTAAGGATGGGCAGAGAAATGATTGCAGCAATAAATTTCGGAACCATCAGGAAGCGGTAAGGATCGATACCCATGCATTCCAGTGCATCAATTTGCTCGGAATGGCGCATGATACCTATTTCAGCACACATGGCCGAGCCCGCACGCCCGATGACCATCAGTGCAGTTAATACGGGCCCCAGTTCCTGTATCAGCCCCAGGCCCACGGCTGAACCCAGCAAGTCGGTAGAGCCAAAATCCTTCAGGTTATGGTAGCCCTGCAAGGCCAGCACCATACCGGTAAACAGGCCGGTAAAAACGATAACAATGGTTGAGCGTGCACCAATAAAGTGAATTTGTTTAATGATTGAAAAAATTTTGTGTGGAGGCCTGAACACATGGTAAAAACAGTTAAACAGGAATACTCCCATCATGCCCGTGGTTTCGATAAAATCGACACCCTTCCGTCCAAATCTGGTCACTGATTCTTTTATCATTACATACTTCCCGTTAAACGCTTCAGGTATTCATCGGCATCAACATTTTCATTGCGTGGTCGACGATTGAGCAGGTTCTGAACACGTTCGTTCTCACAGTTTTTGACTTCGTCCACTGTCCCGGTGATCAGTACTGAGCCCTGGTCCAGCACGGTGATCCGGTCAGCAATTCGAAATGCACTTTCAAGTTCATGAGTGACCACAATAATGGTCATGTTCATGGCATTTTTCAGCTTGACAATGAGTTCATCCAGTTCGGCTGATACGACCGGGTCCAGCCCGGCCGAGGGTTCATCAAAGAAAAGCAGCTTGGGGTCCATGATAATTGCACGCGCGAGTGCGACCCTTTTTAACATGCCACCGGAGAGTTCTGCAGGCATCAGGTTTTCAAATCCGGACAGGTTTACAACCTCCAGTTTAAGCCGGCACATGATATCCATGGTTTTCTGGTCCAGCCGGGTATGTTCATTTAATGGTAGTTGTATATTTTCCCTGACTGACATCGAGCTGAATAATGCTCCGCCCTGGAAAGAGACACCGAATTGTTGTCTTATCTTGTAGAGTTCAGGTGTGCTCAGTCCGATAATTGACTTGTTCATTAGCTCAATATCACCGTTTGTCGGGGTGTTCAGCCCCAACATGGTGCGAAGCAGGGTGGTCTTGCCGGAACCACTGCCACCCATAATGACCATGACCTCACCTTGTTTAATGGTGAGATTGATGTCATTCAGTATCTGCCGTTCACCATAGTGCGACACCAGGTCGCGCACCTTTATTACTTCTGATATTGTCTTTTTCTTTTCCATATGTAGCTGTGATTTTGTTTAATTGTCAGAAAAGATTGTCACAGTATGACTCCGCCCCCAAGGCAGTTGTCATCCTGGTAGAATACTACCGATTGCCCCGGTGTAATAGCCCGCTGGGGTGAATCAAAGTCAACTTTTACACCATTATCTTCCTGACTGTCTACTTTACATAATTGATCTGGCTGTCGATATCTTGTTTTAGCCATACACGTAAAGGTTTTATCCGGTGAAAAGCCGCTGACCCAGTGCAAGTCTGTTGCGACCAGCTCCGATTTGTATAACAAGGGGTGGTTGTGGCCTTGTCCCACAATCAGTCTGTTTTGTTTCATGTCCTTGTCAATTACATACCAGGGTTCTCCCGAACCATCTTTGCTACCACCAATACCCAACCCCTGTCTTTGGCCCAGCGTGTGATACATCAGTCCTTGATGGGTTCCGATTCGTTTCCCTTCCGGGGTAACGATATCACCGGGTTGTGCGGGAATATAGTTTTGCAGGAAATTTCTGAAATTTCGTTCACCGATAAAGCAGATGCCAGTGCTGTCCTTCTTTGAAAAGTTTGTAAAGTTATTTTTTTCTGCAATCGAGCGTACTTCCTGTTTTTCAAGTTCACCTACAGGGAACAGGCTTTTGCCAAGGGGGTGTTGCCCCAGCATGTAAAGAAAATAGCTTTGATCCTTGTTTTGATCGCTGCCTTTTTTTAGCAGGAACAAATCACCCTGTTTTTCTATCCTGGCGTAATGACCGGTTGCAATGGCATCGGCCCCCAGATGCAGGGAGTAGTCAAGAAAGGCCTTGAATTTTATTTCCTTGTTACACATGATGTCAGGATTTGGAGTTCGCCCCGCTTTATATTCAGCCAAAAAATATTCAAAAACCCGGTTCCAGTACTCGGATGAAAAATTGACTGTATGCAGGGGAATCCCCAGCGTTTTACAGACAGATGCAGCATCACCCAGATCCTGTTCAGCACTGCAATGTACATCTGTATCGTCCTCTTCCCAGTTTTTCATAAAAAGGGCTTCGACGTGAAAGCCTTGCTGAAGTAATAGATAAGCGGCGACGGAAGAGTCAACGCCACCGGACATGCCTACTATAACTTTTCTGGATGAATTCACAATAGTATAAAATTATGCTTTATATTTCTTTTATAAGCTCAAGCGGGAAACGCTTTCCCTGTAAATAATCATTGACGCATTGTAACACCATCGGACTGCGTAATCGGTCTCGGTTTTCAAGTAATTCCTCATGGTTTAACCACAGCGTTTCAATAATACCCTCATCGAGAGTCCGTGTTTTCTCGAAGTCAGAAACTTCCCCGGTAAAGGCGAAGCGAATATAGGTTTGATTATTATGTAAACTTTTCCAGCGATAGATACCAATCAAATGGCTTGGGTTAAAGTGCCACGCTGATTCTTCCAGAGTTTCTCGAATAATGGCGTCCACCAATGTTTCATTTTCCTCCAGGTGTCCAGACGGTTGGTTGATAACGGCTTGTCCATCGGAAATTTCTCTGATTAGTAAAAATTTATCGTTGACTGAGACAATAGCCGAAACGGTGACATGTGGTTTCCAGATCATTATTTATTCCCATTTAGATCTAACTAGATTAATAAAATTTATCGGTTTAGCCAAAGAAAAGCAAAAAAATATGTTTACTCTGTATATCTGACGTTTTAGTATGCCGTGTTTTGCACGCTTCAATACGCGGCTCAGTAGCAATAGTTAACCTGGAGAGACCATGACCGAGGAAAAAATTACTGTTAATAGTGATACTAGTTTAAATGTTCCTGACCATCCCACTATTCCTTTTATTGAAGGCGATGGTATTGGCGTTGATATTACACCAGTGATGAAAAAAGTCGTCGATTCAGCAGTTTCGCAAGCCTATCAACAAAAACGGCAAATAAACTGGTTGGAAATATACGCGGGTGAGAAAGCCACTAGGCAATTTTCTGATAAATACCCCGATAAAAATAGTCAAGATGCATGGTTACCCCCGGAGACCATTGAGGCTGCCAAAGATTATGTCGTGTCCATTAAAGGCCCATTAACCACCCCGGTTGGTGAAGGCATGCGTTCTTTAAATGTTGCACTCAGACAAACACTGGATTTATTTGTGTGCTTGCGGCCGATACGCTATTTTGCTGGAACCCCGAGTCCGATAAAGCACCCGGAACACACCAATATGGTTATATTTCGGGAAAATTCCGAAGATATTTATGCGGGTATCGAGTGGCAGGCGGGTAGCGATGACGTCCGCAAAGTGATTAAATTTTTAACCGAGACAATGGGTGTCACTAAAATCCGTTTTCCCGAGACCTCGGGAATAGGCATTAAACCGGTTTCCGCTGAAGGTTCAAAAAGATTAGTACGCAAAGCAATTCAATATGCGATTGATAACGACCGTGA
>ENA-ORDP01000551-ORDP01000551.1-marine-sediment-metagenome-genome-assembly--contig:-NODE-551-length-24158-cov-7.186076_pt1 | contig 24158 bp, 20 predicted proteins | sample MGYA00248627_ERZ508539 | MGnify/ENA primary metagenome ERZ508539 (study PRJEB26208, sample SAMN05571518) | marine sediment metagenome | biome: deep sea; feature: Hydrothermal vent; material... | reverse complement strand
TGACGCCGCGATCATCGCTTGCGTTGTTCCGGCGGCGCTGTTCAGCCTCAAGACCCTGTGCCGGAAATATTTCGATTGCGATCCCCTGATCATCAGTGAGCCCGGCGTCGAGCTTGGCATAGGGGTACTGGTGGACAGGCCGGACGAAGTCGGCGCTGATCGTCTGGTCAATGCGGTGGCGGCGGGAAATGAATATGGCGGCCCCCTGATCGTCGTCGATTTCGGCACCGCCACCACCTTTGATGTCGTCGATGGGGATGGCGCCTATTGCGGCGGCATCATCGCGCCGGGTGTTAATTTGTCGCTGGAAGCCCTGCACATGGCGGCGGCGAAACTGCCCCGTGTGGCCATCGGCAAGCCCCATCATGTTATCGGCAAGGGCACCATCGAGGCCATGCAGTCGGGAATCTACTGGGGCTATGTGGGCCTGATCGAAGGCCTGATCGCCCGCATTATTGACGAATTCGGCAGCCCCATGAAGGTGATCGCCACCGGTGGCCTGGCGTCGTTGTTTGCCCAGTCGACCGGTTCCATTGAAAGCGCCGACGCTGACCTGACCCTGCGTGGGCTTTACGCCATCCATCAACTCAACAAGTAAAAAAAACATGACTGATCAAGACGAATTGCTTTTTGTGCCCCTCGGTGGAGCCGGGGAAATCGGCATGAATTTGAACCTTTACGGCTATGGCCCAAAAGATCGTCAACGCTGGATGATGATCGATCTGGGCATTACCTTCGGCAACGGGACGCTGCCCGGTGTCGATGTGATCATGCCCGACCCGACCTTCATCGAACAACGCCTGGACCAACTCGAAGGCCTGGTGCTGACCCATGCCCACGAAGATCACCTGGGCGCCGTCGCCCATTTGTGGCCGCGCCTGAAGTGCCCGGTCTACGCGACCCCGTTCACGGCGCGCATACTGGGCCACAAATTACGCGAGGCCGGACTGGAGCAACGGGTGCCGGTCACCGTTGTGCCCTTGAAAGGCAGTTTTTCCGTCGGGCCTTTTGATCTGGAATTGATCACCCTGACCCATTCCATTCCCGAACCTAACGGTATCGTCATCCGCACGCCGCTGGGCACGGTCCTGCACACGGGTGACTGGAAATTTGACCCCAACCCGGTGGTCGGCGAAGTGACCGACGAAGCGGCACTGAATGCGCTCGGCGACGAAGGCACGCTGGCCATAGTCTGTGATTCAACCAACGTCTTCACCGAAGGCACATCGGGTTCAGAAGGGGACTTGCTCGACAGCCTGAGCCAGTTGATCGGCAGTTTAAGCGGTCGCATCGTGGTCACCTGTTTCGCCTCCAACGTGGCCCGCCTGGAAACCATAGCGGCTGCCGCGGCGGCCAATGACCGGGATGTAGTCCTGGCCGGACGGTCCCTGTGGCGCTTCCAGGAAGCCGGTCGGGAACACGGCTGCCTGGCCAATACGGCGGCATTTCTGGAGGAAGAGGCGGCGGGCTATCTGCCACGGGAAAAGACCCTGATCATTTGTACCGGATCGCAAGGCGAGCCGCGCGCCGCCCTGTCCCGCATCGCCAGTGGCGGTCATCCGAGAATTACCCTGGACCCCGGCGACACGGTAATTTTTTCGTCCCGGCAGATACCGGGCAACGAAACATCCATCAGCAGCGTACAAAACCAGTTGGTGCGCGGCGGCATTAACATCATGACCGAAAAGGATCATTTCGTGCATGTCTCGGGTCACCCGGCGCGGCAGGAACTGATCCGCATGTATCAGCATGTGAAGCCGAAAATTTCCATTCCCGTGCATGGTGAACTACGCCATATGTCCGAACACGCTCGCTTAGCCACGGATTGCCAGGTCGGTGCCACCCTGGTCGGCGAGAACGGCTCGCTCATGCGTATTGCACCGGGCAAGCCCGCCATTATCGACCATGTCACCTCGGGCCGCCTGGCGCTCGATGGCAACCGGCTGGTGCCCCTGAGCGGCGAGATCAACCGGCAACGCAAACAGGCCCTGTGGAACGGCATCGCCATACTGTCCATGGTGCTGGACGGCGACGGCAAGCTGGTTGGCGACCCCCAGTTGAGCACCCTGGGGCTGGTCGAAAGCGAAGAAGACCCCTTGCTGGACGCGGCCATCGAAGCGGCCCGCAAGGTTGTCAAAGGCGGCCAGGTATCCGATGATGATATCCGCATCGCCGTTCGCCGGGTCTTTCGTGACACCATCAACAAAAAACCGATAACCCAAATTCATGTGCACAGGAGATAAGCGATGATCGGCAAGCTGAACCATGTCGCCATCGCCGTGCCGGACCTGGACGCCGCCGTCAAACAATACCGGGATGTGCTGGGCGGCCGGGTGTCTGATCCTGTGGACCAGCCCGATCACGGCGTCACCGTGGTTTTCGTCAATCTGCCCAACACCAGGATCGAGCTGCTCTCTCCCCTGGGGGAACATTCGCCGATTAACGGGTACCTGAAAAAAAACCCGTCCGGCGGTATTCATCACCTGTGCCTGGAAGTCGATGACATCATTCTCGAACAGCTGGCCTCCAGCCAGGCGGTGCTGACCGAAGATGAAAAGGAGCTGGGCGTGTGTCTGGTGGATATCGGTGGCGGCACCACGGATATTGCGGTGTTTACGGAAGGCGCGATTCGCCACACTGCCGTGATTCCGATTGCCGGTGATCAGGTGACCAATGACATTGCCGTGGCGCTACGCACGCCGACCCAGTATGCCGAGGAAATCAAGATCAAGTACGCCTGCGCCCTGACCCAATTGGCCAGTGTTGAGGAAACGATTGAAGTGCCGAGCGTGGGCGATCGTCCCCCCCGGCGGCTGGCGCGCCAGACTCTGGCGGAAGTGGTGGAACCCCGTTACGAGGAGCTGTTCACCCTGATTCAGGCGGAGCTGCGCCGCAGTGGTTTCGAAGATCTCTGCGCCGCCGGTATCGTTCTGACCGGGGGCAGTTCAAAGATGGAAGGCGCGGTGGATCTGGCCGAAGAGATTTTTCACATGCCGGTGCGCAAGGCATTGCCGCAGTTTGTCACTGGTTTGATTGATGTGGTGCGTAATCCGATCCACGCCACTGGCGTAGGCCTGTTGTTGTTTGGACATCAAAATCGGGCCATACGTGAGTCAGAGGCGCGTATGGGCGGTGGGATGCGTAGCGTATTGCTGCGCATGAAAAGCTGGTTTCAGGGCAATTTTTAAATCTAGTTACGATTTTATCAGTGAGGAGGGTGAATTATGTTTGAATTAATGGATACCAACAGTCAGAGTGCCGTGATCAAGGTCATCGGCGTAGGCGGCGGCGGTGGTAATGCGGTCGAACACATGGTGCAACAGAGTATCGAAGGCGTGGATTTTATTTGCGCCAATACCGATGCCCAGGCCATTCGTAACACCACGGCGCGAACGGTGTTGCAACTGGGCAGCAATATCACCAAAGGACTGGGGGCCGGCGCCAATCCGGAAATCGGCCGCCAGGCCGCCATGGAAGATCGGGAACGGATCCAGGAAGTGCTGGACGGCGCGGACATGCTCTTCATTACCGCCGGCATGGGCGGTGGCACGGGAACCGGCGGTGCGCCCGTAGTGGCCCAGATCGCCAAGGAAATGGGCATTCTTACTGTCGCCGTGGTGACTAAGCCGTTTCCCTTTGAAGGCAGAAAACGGATGGATGCCGCGACCAGCGGGATTGATGAATTGAAGCAGAATGTCGATTCGCTGATTACCATTCCTAATGAAAAACTGCTCAGCGTGCTGGGCAAGAACGTCAGTCTGCTGGATGCCTTCAAGGTAGCCAATGATATTCTGCTGGGAGCGGTGCAGGGCATTGCCGAGCTAATCACCCAGCCGGGCATTATGAATGTCGATTTTGCCGATGTAAAAACCGTGATGTCGGAAATGGGGTTGGCGATGATGGGCACCGGTCAGGCCAATGGTGATGAGCGGGCGCGTGAGGCGGCGGAAATGGCGATTGCCAGCCCCTTGCTGGAGGATATTGATATTTCCGGTGCGCGCGGCATTCTGGTGAATGTGACCGCCGGGTTGGACATGACCATCGGTGAATTTGATGAAGTGGGTAACACGGTACGTGAATTCGCGGCAGAAAATGCCACGGTGATCGTCGGCACAGTGCTGGACCCTGAGTTGAACGGGGACATGCGGGTAACGGTGGTCGCCACCGGTCTGGGTCAGGAACGTGCGGGCGAACGACCGGAAGATAACGCCGTCAAACTGGTCATTGACAAGACCAGTAGCGGTGACGTGGATTATGGTCGGCTTGACCGGCCCACCGTGATCCGCAACAAGGTCGCGGCAGAGAAGTATGGCGACACCGGTGAGTCGAGTATGGAATTTCTGGATATTCCGGCGTTTTTGCGGCGTCAGGCCGATTAGAGAAATCCACTCACTTATGCGCGCAAATAAAATGGCGCGGGTGTATCAAGTTTTGTGAGAAACAGACGCTCATAGGTTTACTTCTTAAGAAATTAGTCTATTTGTGCAGGGTAGAAATGTTCCGCCTGCAATCTCTCAGACGCCTAAGAACGGAAATCTGTGACAGAGAGCCTATTGCAGCAAGTTGCTGAAATAGGTGAAACTGTTATATTATTACATTTTCATGAAGCTGCTATACTGGATAGTCGTATAAATAAGCAGTCTTATAGGTTTTGGCCTATGTTTTGCATAATAACCGTATAAGTAACAATTAAGGATTCCGACAGGTGATAAGGCAGCGTACTCTAAAAAATGTCATCCGGGCAACCGGCGTAGGATTGCATACAGGTGAAAAGGTTTATTTAACGTTGCGACCCGCGGCACCCGATACGGGCATTGTTTTTAGACGCGTGGATCTGGATGAACCGGTGGATATTCCGGCCAGGCCGGAAAATGTCGGTGATACCACACTCTCGACCTCGCTGGTAAAAGGCGACGTGCGTGTCTCAACGGTGGAGCATCTGCTGTCGGCTCTGGCGGGTCTGGGCATTGATAATGCCTATATTGATCTGAATGCACCGGAAGTCCCCATTATGGATGGCAGCGCCGGTCCCTTTGTGTTCCTGTTGCAATCCGCCGGCATCCATGAACAGTCTGCCCCCAAACGTTTTATTCGCATCAAGCGTAAAATCAAGGTCAAAGATGGTGACAAGCATGTGAGCTTCGCACCTTTTAATGGTTTCAAGGTTTCCTTCACCATTGATTTCGACCATCCGGCTTTCAAGGATCGCAACCAGACCGCTGAGGTGGATTTTTCAACCACCTCCTTTGTAAAAGAGGTCAGTCGTGCGCGCACGTTTGGTTTTATGAGCCAGATCGAGGCGTTGCGGGCGGACAACCTGGCCCTGGGCGGCAGTCTCGATAATGCGGTGGTGGTGGATGATTACCGGATTCTCAATGAAGATGGTCTGCGCTACGTGGATGAATTCGTAAAACACAAAATTCTGGATTCTATTGGCGATCTTTACCTTTTGGGACATAGTTTGATTGGCGCCTTCAATGGCCATAAATCCGGTCATGCGTTAAATAACCGGCTGTTGCGGGAATTGCTCAGTCAGAAAGATGCCTGGGAAGAAGTCATTTTCGAAGATCCTGAAAAAGCGCCCATTTCATTTATTCAGCCGGTTCAGGCAAGCTGAAACCCATCAATCAACGAGCGTTTGAATCTTGGGTAGGATGGGTAGAACGAAGTGCGAAGTCCAGAGGGAAAACCCATCAATCAACCGAGTCTATCGATTTCTCCTGCTGGCCAGCCTGTTCAACGCAGCTTTCAGCTCCTCATTGTCAATGGTGTCTGCGGTTGTACTGAGGCATTCGGCGGCTGACGCTGAAACATACCGGGGCAGAGGCGGTTCAGAAACCTTCTCTTGTACCGCAGGCTGTACCTGGATCTCGATTTTCTTTATGTCGCCAAAAACATGTGAATTATTCTGTAATTTCTGGAGTAATAGCGGGCTGAAATAGCGGGCACGGGAGGCCCAGGCAGCGGAATCGGCGGTGAGAACGAGGGTTTGTGCACGAATATTGGCGAGGCTGACGTGATTGGCCAGGGCCGGATCGAGCAGGTTGCGGAAGCTTTTGTCCAACTTCTGATTAACCCTGGCCTGTGTGATCAGATCCGCAATATCACCTTTTTTTTGTGATAGAAACTTGTACAATTGACGGGGTGAATTCATACTTATCACATGGATAGAGCACTAAATTAATAATTTGCGTCGTAAAGCCGATACGTTATTGGGTACAGTAAGTTAACAAGGGCCATGTTGTCACTGTGAATATCGTAATAATGACACGAAAAAAAGGCTGTTCAGGGCTTTTAACACTGAGTCGGCACTGGATAACTATCATTATACTAAGTGTTTTTATTGCCTTGCCTGCCAGTTTTGTCGCGGTCGGTTACCAGATGGGCGTCTCCCACATGAGAACCAACCCGGATGATCTCCGTCTCGCCATGCAGGCGGAGATGGACTCCCAGCGGCTTGCGTTGAGCGAAGCCACGCGTACCGCAAAAGACAATATGGACGCCCTGGCTCTGCGCCTGGGTAAATTACAGGCCCATGTTATCAGACTTGATGCTCTGGGTCAGCGTTTGACGACCATGGCCAAACTGGACAAGGGCGAATTTGATTTTGATCGTCCGCCGGCACGAGGTGGACCCCTGACCGATCCGGAGGCCGCCAAGTCAATAGGTGTCCCGGATTTTATGAAATCACTGGAAGATTTATCCGCCCAACTGGATGATCGCGGCCAGCAGCTGGAGATCCTGGAAGACATGCTGATGAACCGCAACTTACAGTCTGAAGTGATTCCGGCCGGGCGGCCGATTACCAAAGGCTGGTTGTCTTCCTATTTCGGTATGCGCACCGATCCCTTCACGGGTCGCTGGACGCTTCATTCGGGGGTGGACTTTGCCGGTAAAATGGGATCGGACGTAATCAGTGTGGCGGCCGGGGTGGTGACGTTTGCCGGGTGGCGTTCAGGTTACGGTAATCTGGTTGAAGTGAACCACGGCAAAGGCTATGTCACCCGCTATGGGCATAACAGCAAGATTTTGGTGAAAGTAGGGGAAACCGTAAAAAAAGGCCAGGTGATTTCCAAAATGGGTACGACCGGGCGCTCAACCGGACCCCATGTGCATTTTGAAGTGCTCTACAATGGCCATGCCGTCGATCCCCTGAAATATATCCATGCTTCCCGCTAACCTGGACCGATTCTTTCAATCTCTTTGGGTTTAATTCCCCGTCCGCTTGCGGCGGGGTGATTTAACATCTTCCTGACATATCCCGCCTTCATTTAGCGCGCTACCTATATTCAATAAATTCGGTTTAAAAACCGGACAAAGCCTTTTTATCCCGTTAAAATAAGCAGTTTATATCGACCGCGATATGCGTATCGCAGTATCCCGGGATTCCTTAATCACAACTGGCCGGCAACAGGCGTTGGTCTAAAGCACTGGAAATTTTTATGGCAGACAAGTTTTTCAAGAAGATCTTCGGCAGTCGTAATGAGCGCCTGATTAAACAGATGCGTAAGGTAGTGGCGCAGATTGGCAGTCATGAGTCCGATCTTCAGTCTCTGGGTGATGAGCAGTTGCAGGCGAAAACAGCCGAATTTAAAGACCGGCTGGCGAAGGGGGAGACGCTGGACGATTTGCTACCGGAAGTTTTTGCAACGGTGCGCGAAGCCAGTGTGAGGGTGCTGGGTATGCGCCATTTTGATGTGCAGATGATTGGCGGCATGGTGCTGCACCAGGGCAAGATTTCCGAGATGCGCACTGGTGAGGGCAAGACGTTGATGTCGACCTTGCCAGCCTACCTCAATGCCCTCTCAGACAAAGGCGTGCATGTTGTTACGGTCAATGACTACCTGGCTAAACGTGATGCGGAATGGATGGGGGAGGTCTTCAGTTTTCTGGGTATGCGTGTTGGCGTGGTCGTGCCGAATATGCCGTTCGAGGAAAAGAAAGATGCGTATGATGCGGATATTACCTATGGCACCAATAATGAATTTGGCTTTGATTATCTGCGTGACAACATGGCCTTCAGCCATGAGGAACAGTTCCAGCGCGGGCAGAACTTTGCCATTATCGATGAAGTGGATTCAATCCTGATCGATGAGGCGCGCACGCCGCTGATTATTTCCGGCCCGTCGGAAGACAGTTCCGATCTTTATCAGGCCGTCAATGAGCTGGTGCCCAAACTGACAAAGCAGGAAGAAGAGGACGGACCGGGCGATTACTCGGTTGAGGAAAAAGACAAGCAGATCTATCTGACTGAAGCCGGGCATGAGAAAGTCGAGCGCCTGCTGACGGAAGCTGGCTTGCTGGATGAAGGCGACAGCCTGTATAGCGCCGCCAACATAGGCAAGATGCATCACGTTAACAATGCCCTGCGCGCCCATATTCTGTTTCAGAAGAATGTGGACTACATCGTACAGAACGATGAAATTGTGATCGTCGATGAGTTTACAGGGCGCACCATGCAGGGTCGGCGCTGGTCAGACGGCCTGCATCAGGCGGTGGAAGCGAAAGAAGGTGTGAGTATTCAGCAGGAAAACCAGACCGTTGCTTCGATTACTTTCCAGAATTATTTTCGCCTGTATGAGAAGCTTTCCGGTATGACCGGCACGGCCGATACCGAAGCCTATGAGTTTCAGCAGATCTATAATCTGGAAGTGGTGGTGATTCCGACTCATCGCCCGATGATCCGGAAGGACATGACCGACCAGGTTTATCTGACCCAGAAGGAAAAGTTTGCGGCTATTATTGAAGATATCAAGGATTGCCGGGCGCGTGAGCAGCCCGTGCTGGTGGGTACCACCTCGATTGAAGTTTCGGAGTACCTGTCCGGATTGCTGAAAAAAGCCGGCATACAACATGAAGTCCTGAATGCCAAACAGCATGAGCGTGAAGCCGATATTATCGCCCAGGCTGGTCAGCCCGCTGCCGTAACGATTGCTACCAATATGGCGGGTCGTGGTACCGATATTGTATTGGGCGGTAATCTTGATGTGGAACTGGCGGCGCTGGAAGCGCAGGGCAAGGCCGACGAAGTCACGATTAAAGGGCGGCATAAAGCCTGGGAAGCGCGCCACCAACAGGTCCTGGATAGTGGCGGCCTGCATATTATCGGTACTGAGCGGCATGAATCCCGGCGAGTTGATAATCAGTTGCGAGGCCGTGCCGGGCGTCAGGGTGATGCCGGTGCTTCCCGTTTTTATCTGTCGCTTGAAGACAACCTGATGCGTATTTTCGCCTCGGAACGGGTGGCCGGATTAATGCAGAAGCTGGGCATGGAAGAAGGTGAAGCCATCGAGCATCCCTGGGTCAGCAAGGCCATTGAAAACGCCCAGCGTAAAGTTGAAGGCCATAACTTTGATATGCGCAAACAGCTACTGGAATATGATGATGTTGCTAACGATCAGCGCAAGGTTATTTATCAGCAGCGTAATGAATTACTGGCATCCAGCGATATTTCTGAAACCGTCAGGGCGATCCGTGCGGATGTCGTCAATGAGGTCATCAGCAATTTTATTCCTCTGCAAAGCGTGGAAGAACAATGGGATGTGCCGGGACTGGAGGAATCGCTTGAAGCCGAGTTTGGTCTGAAACTGGATATAAAAGGCTGGCTGGAAGCTGACAGCAATATGGAGGAAGAACAGCTACGCGAAAAAATACTTCAGATGATGGAAGAACAGGCCATGGCCAAAGAAGAAACTGCGGGCGCCGAAGTTCTCCGGCACATTGAAAAGGCGGTTACCCTGCAGATTCTGGATAACCAGTGGCGGGATCATCTGGCATTGATGGATCAGTTGCGCCAGGGAATTCATTTGCGCGGCTATGCACAGAAAGATCCAAAGCAGGAATATAAACGCGAGTCCTTTGAGTTGTTTGCTGAAATGCTGGAACACATCAAGCAAGAAGTGATTACTCTGCTCAGCCGGGTACAGATACAGAGTGAGGAAGATGTTGCCGCGATTGAAGCACAGCGTCGTCAGCAGCAACATGCTTCTGAAATGGAATTTCAGCATGCCGAGGTCAACGCCATGGCCGAAGAGGGTGATGGAGGGGGAGAAGCCGCCGCCACGCCCTATGTGCGTGAAGGCCGCAAGATTGGCCGCAATGAACCTTGCCCCTGTGGTTCCGGGAAAAAATACAAACAGTGTCACGGGAAGCTGTAGTAATATTTTTTCAACGCAAAGACGCCAACATATTAATCATTGCATAAGTATTTTCACCATAGCCCCCTCTCCCTCCGGGATTTGGTCATGGATGACCTTATGTTGCGAAGCCCATGGATGGGCGAGAGCGACGAGGGCTGGGGTGAGGGGATAAAATACATGCGAATACTGTGCAACGATTGATAGCTTTGCGTCCTCTGCATCATTGCGTTGGATCTTGTTTCCGGGTTTCCCTGCACATGACACTATGATGAAAAACTTGTCGAATTTGTCTTTGCACCCTGTCCCCGGCATTCGTTTGGGTACAGCCTGTGCCGGGATCAAAAAACCGGATCACCGCGATCTGGTGATCATCGAAATTGCCGAAGGCGGTCAAACAGCCGCTGTTTTCACGCAGAATGCATTTTGCGCGGCGCCGGTCATCGTCGCCCGGGAACATCTGGCGATGACTGCACCCCAATATCTATTGGTCAACACCGGCAACGCCAATGCCGGCACGGGTGAGGCGGGCCTGGCCGATGTGCGGGCCTGCTGTCAGGCGCTGGCGGCAGCGGCAGAATGCCCGGCTGAGGCCGTGTTGCCGTTTTCCACCGGTGTGATCGGTGAGCGTCTGCCAGTGGATAAAATCACGCTGGCGATTCCGGCAGCCCTTGAGAAGCTGGAGGCCTCGGCCTGGGAGGAGGCTTCATGGGGAATTCTGACCACCGATACCAAACCAAAATGTTTTTCCAGCAAACTGGAGATTGACGGACAAGTCGTCACCTTGACCGGCATGGCCAAAGGTGCGGGCATGATCCGGCCTGACATGGCGACCATGCTGGCCTATCTTGCCACCGATGCTGAAATTGATGCCGTTGATCTACAGGGCTGTTTGAAAGATGCGGTAGAACAGTCGTTTAATCGCATTACCATCGATGGCGATACCTCGACCAATGATGCCTGCCTGCTCATCGCAACGGGCAAAAGCGGTCTGCGCCTGAAACCGGGGAATGCCGGGTTTGATACGTTTTCACAGGCGCTAAAGGCGCTTTGTGTAGAGCTGGCCAAAGCCGTGGTTCGTGATGGCGAGGGAGCCACCAAGCTGATTAATATTGAGATCATGTCCGGCGCTTCAAAGGCAGAATGCCTTGAGGTGGCCTATACTATCGCCCATTCGCCGTTAGTGAAAACCGCTTTTTTCGCCAGCGATCCCAACTGGGGACGCATTCTGGCGGCAATTGGCCGTGCTCCCGTGAGTAAGCTGGATCTCGGCAAAGCCAGAATTTTCCTTGACGAAGTCTGTATCGTCGAGCAGGGAGGGCGCTCACCGGGCTATACGGAAGAACAGGGCCAGCAGGTGATGGCTCGTGATGAAATTAACGTGCGGGTGGAACTGGGACGGGGTGAGGCGCAGGCCAACGTCTGGACCTGTGACTTCTCCTATGACTATGTGCGCATCAACGCGGAGTATCGTACCTGACAGCCATGTTATCTTCTGAATACATGCATGTTGCGGTTGGCGCAATTTTCAATAATCAAGCTAAAGTGCTGATCGCTCAGCGGGCGAAACGGAGCCATCAGGGTGGCTTATGGGAGTTTCCCGGCGGCAAGCTGAAGCCGGGTGAATCGGTGCAGGCGGCGCTTGCGCGTGAACTCGAAGAAGAACTGGGGATCCGGGTTCAGCAAAGCGCCCCCCTGATTCGTGTTCATCATGATTATACCGACAAGCGTGTGTTACTCGATGTCTGGGGCGTCAGGCGCTTTGACGGAAGTCCGACCGGCCGGCAAGGCCAGCCTCTGTGCTGGGTGGATCCCGTTACGCTGGATAAGCGTATTTTCCCGCAGGCGGATGGACCCATCATCAAAGCGCTACAGTTACCGCATGAATATCTTATCACGGGCGCCTATAAGGACATGGCGGACTTTAGCCTGCGACTGCAAGCGGCATTGGATCGAGGTATTCGTCTGCTGCAGTTACGAGCGGGTCCGGCTGAGGCCGACGAGTATGCGGCGCTGGTCAGACAGGCGCTGGAACGATGCCGTCCCTATGCCGCAAAGCTGTTACTCAATACCTCGGTGGATACGTTCGCACAGCATCAGGCAGATGGGTTGCATCTGAACAGTGAACGCCTGATGGCCTGCGACAAACGTCCCATTGCCCAATATAAATGGTTATGCGCGTCGGTGCATAATGAAACAGAACTGGCGCAGGCGAACAAGATTGATGTGGACTTCATTATGCTTTCGCCCGTGTTGCCGACCCAGTCACATCCCGGTGCGCCAACCCTGGGCTGGGATCGATTTTATACGCTGACGGAAAAATCCCGTAGTCCGGTGTTTGCCCTCGGAGGCATGGATAGTAGCCAGCTTACGCTTGCGCGGGAAAAAGGCGCCCAGGGAATCGCTGCGATTACTGCTTTCTGGGAGAGATGAATCTCTTTCTTCCGTAGAATTTAATCAATTCCCCGTTAGTTTGCTACGGGGTGGTTTATTCGGAATCATTCGGATCAAAAAAATTCTCCGGCATGAGGGTCTCGCCTTTTATTCGATGTGTCTCGCCGGCCCAGTCTCCCAGATCGATCAGCTTGCAGCGTTTACAGCAGAAGGGCCGCCACGGACTCGCCTTGTTCCAGACAACATCTTTGCCACAGTTCGGACAACTTACGATTTTTTGGTTCGCCATTTTGTTTAATTCAGGTTTATCACAGGGCGCAACACCAGAGTGTAAACTCGACATCGTTCTGAGTTTGCAGGGGCCGGCCTTTTTCCTGTGGTTCAAGCATGCGGATGGTAAAGCGATGTTTGCCGGCGCTTATTTCAGGAAAGCAAGTGGCTTCTGCAGACAGGCTGACGCGCAACAGTTGGGTGGTGCTGCTGCTGTCCGGGCTTTGCTGGTAGAAGCCCTGTTCCGCCGTAATCCGGCGGGGATCGGCGCCTTCACGCAGAATAGAGAGTATCAGGTTGAGGGGGGTTGAAATGACAGTGAGACTTTCATACCACTGTTCCAGCATATCCATCCGTTTTTCAGGAACCTGCTGGAGCCAGAAGTGATAGGCGGGCAGATCAAAATTACAGCATCCACAGGTGATGCTGCTGCGCTGACGCAGGACACTCAGGAGTTCATTGTTACGCAGGGACTGGCCCAGTTGTTCGGTATGCTCATGGAGCCTGGCCTGTGCCTGATGCAACTGGCTGAGGATATCGTCCAGTTGCTGATGATCGACCCCGTGTTTGTTTTTTAGATTGGCGAGTTCAGCCTGCTGGTGATCCAGCTCCTTGAGCATTTCGGTTTTCAGATCGCCGCGAGACAGTATTTCCAGTATATCGATTAAGCCCGCAATGGTTGCGCGGCTGTCCCAGACCGAAAATCCTCGCATACTGTACGCCGTCTGCTGAAACAGGTGTTCCAGACGCATGAACGTACGCATACGCTCGTTGAGCGGTTGTTCATATGTAATCGTATTTTCCACTGGTATTTTGTAACGACACCTAAACCCCTCAAGGGGGCGCTAAAAAGAGTCCGGTTCATCCAGGCTGACAGGGTAGCGAATTGTCGTGCAAATCAGTGGTTTTGGCAACTGCTGGCAAGGTGATTGTAAAACTGATACATTTTTTCGACCTCTTGCCACAGTTGTTCGAGCGAGCCTTCGTTGACAATGACATCGTCGGCCAGATCAAGCCGGGATTGGCGTGAAGCCTGGCTGGCCATGATTTTCCTAACCTCATCAGCCTCAACATTATCCCGCAGCATGGTCCGGGATAGTTGCAGCTCAGCCGGCGCATCGACCAGCAGAATTCGCTGGACCAGATCCTGTTGTGTGCTTTCCAGCAACAGGGGAATGACGATGATGCACCAGGGTGTGGCGAGCGTGCGGAGACGGCTTCTGACTTCAGCGCGAATACGCGGGTGGAGAATCTCCTCCAGCTGGCGGCGTTTGTCCGGCTGGTCAAAGATGAGTTGGCGCAGGGCGCGCCGGTTGAGATGACCCTCGGGGGTGAGGATATCCCGGCCAAAGGCTGTTGCGATGTCTGCCAGTGCCGGCTGACCGGGCGCAACCCGTTCACGGGCAATAATATCGGTGTCGATAATGGGTACGCCCAGTTCGGCAAAGTGATCCGAGACCTGTGTTTTGCCGCTGCCGATGCCGCCGGTCAAGCCTATCGCAAGCATGTCGTTATTTGTCAGGCCGCGATCCATTGCAGGTAGGCATGATTGAGGTCATGTCCCCAGAGCAGGGCGATCCAGCCTGCGGCGGCGAGGAAGGGACCGAAAGGGATGGGGATGCCGCGCTGATGTCGCTTACCGGCGATGAGAAGAATCCCGATAACGGCGCCGACCATAGACGAAAGCAGAATAATAGCAGGCAACATCTGCCAGCCTAGCCAGGCGCCGAGCATGGCCAGCAGTTTGAAATCACCGAAGCCCATGCCTTCCTTTCCGGTGAGTTTTTTGAACAGCATATAGACGGACCAGAGGACCAGATAACCGGCGGCCGCGCCGATGACGGCCGATTCCGGATCGCTAAATAAATTCCGGGTATTGAGTAACAGGCCCAGCCAGAGCAGGGGCAGAGTAATGGAGTCCGGCAGATACTGCTCATCCAGATCGATGAAGGCCAGAGCAATCAGCGTCCAGCTCAGGAGAATAGCAAAAGCGGCGTTGACGGTAACTCCAAAGCGCCAGGCGCAGGTCAAGGCTAAAATAGCCGCAAAAAGTTCAATAGCGGGGTAGCGCAGGGAGATGGTTGTTTTACACTCGGCGCAGCGGCCGCCTAAAAACAGGTAGCTGATGACGGGAATATTCTCCCAGGCGCGGATGGCATGATCGCATTTTGGGCAGCGGGAACGGGGTGTGCTTAGGTTAAATACCGGCGAGTCTTTGTTGTCCTGAGACAGGGAGCGGCCTTCTTCTTCAGCCAGAAAGGCCTGACATTCAGATTTCCACCCCGCCTTGAGCATGATCGGCAGGCGATAAATCACGACATTGAGGAAGCTGCCGACGATCAGTCCCAGCAGAAAGGTAGTGAGATAATAAAACCCGATATGTTGCTGGAACAGTTCGTTCAGCATTCAATTTCCGCCGACCACCTTACCCATCTGGAAAATAGGCATATACATGGCAATCACCAGCCCGCCTATCAAAACACCGAGAATAGACATGATCAGCGGTTCTAGCAGGCTGCTCAGGCCATCCACGGCGTTATCAACCTCTTCTTCATAGAAGTCCGCCACTTTCGACAGCATGGTATCCATGGAGCCGGCTTCTTCGCCAATGGCGGTCATCTGTACCACCATATTGGGAAACAGGTTAGCCTGTCTCATGGCGATATTGAGCTGGGTCCCGGTCGAGACCTCATCCCGCATACGCATGACGGCATCGCTATAAACCACGTTACCCACGGCACCGGCCACAGACTCCATGGCCTCTACCAGAGGCACACCCGCAGCAAACATGGTGGCGAGGGTGCGGGCGTAACGGGCAATCGCTGCCTTGCGCAGAATAGCGCCAATGATCGGCGCATGTAACAGGGTTTTGTCGAGAAAGACATTAAAGCCTTTGGACCGTTTCTTGGCCTGTAGCAGGCCATACACGACCAGACCGATACTGCCGAAAATGGCCCACCAGTAGGCCTGGAAAATCTTGGATAATTCAATCACAAATTTGGTCATGGCCGGCAAATCCGCGCCAAAGCCGGCAAATAGAGTCTGGAACATCGGGATAACAAATATCATCAGAATAGCGGTAATAATAAAGGCGACGATCACGACGGCAGCCGGATAGAACAGCGCTTTTTTGATTTTGCCCTTGATGGCCTCGGTTTTTTCCTTGTAGTGGGCGACCTTGTCGAGGATGTCATCCAGAATACCGGCATGTTCACCGGCCTGCACCAGGTTGCAGTAGAGGTCATCGAACTGATAGGGATGTTTTTTCAGTGCTTCAGAGAGACTGCTGCCGCTTTCGATGTCCGTTTTAATGGAGGCCAGCAATTCCTGCATGCCTTTGTTTTCATGGCCGCGGCCGATAATGTCAAAGGCCTGGACCAGGGGTACCCCCGAACTCATCATGGTGGCCAGCTGGCGGCTGAAAATAGAGATATCAGCCGCTTTGACTTTCCTGACGCCGCCAAACAAGGGCGCTGATTTTTTCTTGACCCGGGTAGGATTAATACCCTGGCGGCGTAGATTGGCCCTAACCAGAGACAGATTGTGACTGCTGGTTTCGCCTTTGACAACATGACCCTTACTGTCCTTGCCTTCCCAGATAAAGGTGCTTTTCTTGAGTGCTTTTTCCGCCATGCGTTTATTCCTGTCAATTTACCGGTTTGCTGCAGAGATCGTATTAATCGTGGCACCAGTATTTGCACCATAGTCCCCTCTCCCTCTGAGAGAGGGTGGGGGTGAGGGAATAAAATACATGCCAATACTGTTGCCACGATTAATATTGATCACTCTTTGGAAATCCGGTTGACTTCATCCAGGCTGGTGATGCCGTTTTTAACTTTCAGCAGACCCGATTGGCGCAAATCCGGGATCCCTTCTTTTTGCGCCTGATCGGCCAGTTCAATGGCATTGGTGCCCGCCATGATCATGCGTTCCATTTCTTCTGACAGCGGCATCACCTGATAGATACCGACACGTCCTTTATAGCCATCCGTACACTGATCACATCCTTTGGCGCCGTAGATTTTCAGCCCCCCGGCAACGTCTTTTTCAGTGAAACCTTCTTCCAGTAGCGCTTCTTTGGGAATGTCGAGTTCCTGCTTGCATTCTTTGCATAAACGCCGCGCCAGACGTTGGGCAATGATGATGTTCACCGCCGAGGCAATATTATAAGGCGGTACCCCCATATTGATCATGCGGGTCAGGGTTTGAGGGGCATCATTGGTATGCAGGGTGGAGAGGACCATATGGCCGGTCTGGGCCGCCTTGACAGCGGTCTCAGCGGTTTCACGATCACGAATTTCACCGACCAGAATAATATCCGGATCCTGACGCAGGAAGGCGCGCATAGCGGTGGAGAAATCCAGTCCGACTCTGATGTTGACGTTAACCTGGTTGATACCGGCAAGGTTGATTTCCACCGGATCTTCAGCAGTGGAAATATTGTTGTCCGGCGTATTCAAAATATTGACGCCGGTATAGAGCGTGACGGTTTTACCGCTGCCGGTGGGTCCCGTAACCAGAAACATACCATAGGGCTTGTACAGCGCTTCAAGGAACAGCTCCTTTTGCGCAGGTTCAAAGCCCAGCGCATCCACCCCCAGCTTGGCGCTGTTAGGGTCCAGTATGCGCAGCACGATTTTTTCCCCGAACAGGGTCGGGCAGGTGTTGACACGAAAATCGATGGCGCGATTTTTTGACAGATTCAGTTTGATACGGCCATCCTGAGGTACCCGGCGCTCGGAGATATCCAGACGCGACATGACTTTCAGGCGGGCGGACAGACGCGGCGCCATATTGATGGGCGGGGCGGCCACTTCCTTCAGGATTCCATCCACGCGAAAACGCACGCGATAGGATTTCTCATAAGGTTCAAAGTGAATATCGGATGCGCCCTTATTGATGGCATCGAGCAGCACCTTGTTGACGAAACGTACGACCGGCGTGTCATCCGCCTCGGATTCGGTGACCGGGTTTTTGTCTTCTTCTTCATCAACAAACTCGACATTATCAAGATCGGCATCCCCCAGTGCGGAAAGACCGGTGTCGGATTCCTCCATGATTTTGTCGATGGCATGTCCGAGTTTGTCGTCCAGGACCAGGATGGGTTCGGTTGGGACGCCGACGTGGAACTTGATTTCATCCAGAGCCTGCAGGTTGGTCGGGTCAGAAACCGCAATATAAAGACGGTTGCCGCGCTTGAAAACGGGCAGGCTGCGGTGTTTGCGGATCAGGTTTTCCTGAACCAGCTTGACGGTATCCGGCTCGATACTGATGCTGTCAATGTCAAACAGGGGCACGCCGAATTCTTCCGCCGCTGAGCAGGCGATAGCCCGACTGTTAATGATTTTTTTGTTGACCAGATGGGTGACGAAGGGAATTTTTTCCTTATAAGCCGTTTTCTGGGCTTTTAAGGCCTGATCATCATCCAGCAGGCCATCGGCAATCAGGCGCCGGGCCAGACCGCCAAGATGAGCTTGAGTTGCGGGGGTCGCCATAATCATTCGCTATTTTTGAATCTCTTTGGTTTTAATTCCCCGCTACTTGCAGCGAAAAACAGTAGGATGGGTAGAGCGAAGCGAAACCCATCAACCACAACTTAACACCCGCAGCAAGCTGTGGGGTCCTTTATTTATATTCATCTGACTTTGCCTGTCCAGTCGGGCAAAGTCAAAACGCAGAAATGCGCCCTGTTTTATAACCATTCGCCGTAGACATTTCAAGCGCTTATCAGTGGTTATCAGAACTGGCCCGGATTTATTTATCGGCCTGGACAGGGGCAACTTGATGTCAGAAGACAGAAATTGCCAACTACTTCCCCCTCAAAGGGGAGATTTCGATGCATGGGGACAATATTAATCGGTGCAACAGTATTTGCATCATAGCCCCCTCTCCCTCTGGGATTTGGTCATGGATGACCTTATGTTGCGAAGCCCATGGATGGGCGAGAGCGACGAGAGTTGGGGTGAGGGGATAAAATACATACAAATACTGTTGCAACGATTAATAGTACAGCCTGATTTGAGGGGCCGCGTCAATTGCTTGCAGTCAGGATATCACTTGCCGTCAACATGTTTTGACCCGTTGCCGTGACGGTATAACACTGGGTCGGGTTACCTGTAGTAGTATCGGTTGCGCCAGGACTCCCTGCCCCCAGGACGCAGTTTGCGACAGTATACGTGAAATTCAGCTTGGCGAGATTGGCGGCATCCGTCAGCGTGGGATCCCAGGGCGTAGGGATCCACATGCGGCTGCTGTTAGTGATGAGAGCGGCAGTATTGCCCCCGGTAAAGAAAAAATTATTTTCCTGGAAAAACTCTGTCTGGGCGAGTTTAAGGGCGGTGATACTGTCGGCACCTTCGGTCATGCGTGCGTTATGGATGTAACCGTTATAGGCGGGAATAGCGACGGAGGCAATCACCGCAATAATGGCGAGCGCGATCATAAGTTCAATAAGAGTGAAGCCTCGACTCTGATGATGTCGGATATACATGGTATGCCTCCTGTCCGGATAGTTTAGCGCTAAATATCCAGGAAATCCCTGATTACTTTTTCCCTTCGCCGGGCCTCCCCTTCGGAAAGTTCTGCTCTGAGCAACAACGAAGGATCCCGTCATAATTTCAGTGCGAACAGTCATTAATCCGAGCCGCCCTAAAGTATAAATTTTGCCCATCCGGCAAAATTAAAGTAACACGCCCCCCTGTAGAAGGCGGGCGTGCTGTCTTGGTTCAGATGGGGGGAAGTTATTCCCAGGGAATCAGATAAGTTCTAGCAGTAGTCGTGTTACCCGTTGGACCATAAGCTGGCTGACAGACGACGATACCGGTGCTGGCTGCGGTTTTGACACCATCCCAGCCAATGCCGATTTGACCTGCAGCATTCTGGGCGGCACCCATGCCGCCGCAGCCAGCGACTGCTCCCAGGTCAAAATAGGCTCCAGCCTGAACGCCCCCTGGTGCATCAGGCGCAAAGTTTCTGTTAACCATGCTCCCTGTACGCTGGCCATTCAGGAAATCAACAAGCAGCACTGATGTGGTTACATCTGTGCCGATACCAGTGAGACCCGGGGTAAGACGGAAGAAGTCGCCTGTAGGTGTACCAAGCGCAACAGCAGAAGTATCTTTGGCGATTTCTGATTTGATTAGACGGGAGGCTTGATCGAAGTGATCAACCACCTTAACTTTCTTGGCGTTCTGAAGGTAGCCGTTATAGGCCGGGATGGCGATGGCGGCCAGAATGCCGATAATGGCGACCACGATCATTAATTCGATCAGGGTAAAACCCCTGTTTTTGCTAAGTTGTATACTCGAAAGTCTCATGTGACTACTCCTGCTGGTGTAAAAAAATCCTGTTGTGCAAATTTCCATCCCTGTTGCCAGAGTCGGCAAGGTGCTGTCAAGTTAGCGGCGTGCCGTGGTTATCGACAGGGTTCCCGGAAACTTAATGGCGGTTGCTAGCGGACACTGCATGGCGCATGCCAGTTTTTTGGTAGCTCAATGAATTCGATATAAAACAAACGATTGTTTTCTGTTTCTCAGGGAGATTACAGGATTGGCCGGGTTTTCTTACGGGGCCAGTTGGCCCGCAAAAGTCAGAAACTGACAATTATGGTCACTTCTGTTCCCGCCAGATCAGGCTGGCCATGCGCCCCGTCACGCCATCCCGGCGGTAAGAATAAAAGTGTTCCTGTTCCCGGTAGCTGCAGTGGTTTCCGCCGTAGATGGCGGTAATCCCCAGCGTTTGAAGGCGTTGCCGGGCGAGGTGATAGATGTCCATGTGCCATGTTTCCTTCTGTGCGGTGAAGGCGGCGTTAGCCGCGGGATCATGCGCCATAAAAATTTGCCGCAGGTCATTGCCGACTTCATAGTTGTCCGGGCCAATAGCCGGGCCGAGCCAGATCAGCAGTTCCCTGTGTGAGTCTGTAAATTTTTCTATTGCAGCTTCGATGATGCCAGAGGCCAGGCCACGCCAGCCAGCATGGACGGCGGCGACCTGGGTCCCCTGTTTATTACAGATCAGCAGCGGCAGGCAGTCGGCCGTGAGTACCGCGCAAATAATATTGGCCTGGGTGCTATAACTGCCATCCGCTTTATTTTGTCCGTCTGTACAATGAGCGGCATTGATAATACGCGGGCTATGCGTTTGTTCAAGCCAGACTGGTTCGCTGGGCAGCTTTAGCCGCTGACGGTTTTCAGCAACGGCAGCAGGATCATCGCCCACATGATCGCCCAGATTGAGAGAAGCATAGGGGGGCAGGCTGACCCCGCCGTGACGCAGGCTTGTCCCGGCTCTGATGTTGGTCGGTGCTGGCCAGTCAGGAATGAGCCATTGTTCAGGGTTGAAAGTGAATGAGGGCATTAAAATTTATAAATTGTACAGATTGGATTGAGAGTGAAAGTAAAGTCCAGCACTTTAGATATCAGTATTAACATTGTTGAATGCTCGAAGAGAGTGGCCTGTGATGCTTTATTTTCGTTCTGCAGAGTGTTTTGTCAATAAAACCCTGGTTTTGAAGGTACTATAAAGCGAAGGGATGAATGGGAAGATTTTAGATAAAGCATATATATAGCGACCCCTCTTTAAATGTTTAAGAAACAAATTTTCACAATAAACAATATCATTGAAGTGTCCTTTGAACTGTTTCGTTATCTGTTTTTTAGATAAATAATTGGTATGCCCCCTTAAGTAATCATGATTTCGTGTTCCGGTTTCTTTTGCTGAAAGGTTAGCTTGAAATTCATTGCGAACTCCTATATTTGCCCAAAATAACAACCATGAATATGATTTGATTATTGATGATAATGGGACATATACATGAGACTCAATTAGCCTGTACCGGGATGGGAATATATGAAGGCAACAACCATCAGGCTTTAGAACCCTATTTATTTCAGAAATGACCTCGGGATAATTTTGAACATGCTCAAAGACTTGGTCGCTAAGAATAAGATCGAAGGTATCATCTTCAAATGGCAATTTGTAGGGCCGAGAATTGATTAATCGAATTATATTTTCATCATGAATTGACTTGGTATCTATTTTTATATCGCAACCAAATGCCTTATACCCAAGATCACGCAATTCATGAATAACTTGTCCTGCTCCACACCCAAAGTCCATAATTATGAACTCAGGCCTTAGCTCAAACCCTAATTCTTTGAGTATTTTTATTTTAATGAGCAGATTGTCGGACACTTTTATATTCATTTTGATAACCCGATATTATGTTATTTGATGCCTTGCTCAGCATCTTCGCGCAGGATCTTTAATAAGCCCTGCATATCGTCCGGCATCGGTACTTGCCATTCCATTTGTTCGCCGCTAACCGGATGTGTCAGTCCCAGTCGGGTGGCGTGCAGGGCCTGGCGATGAAATTTGCGCAGTGCCTGCATCAGTTGCTCACTGCACTTCGGCGGTAGTTTGAGGCGGCCGCCATAGACGGGATCACCAATCAGTGCGTGCTGGATATGCGCCATATGTACCCGGATCTGGTGGGTGCGGCCGGTGTCCAGGCGCAGGCTGAGCAGGCTGTGGTGACGGAAACGTTCGCGAATACGGTAGTGGGTGCGGGCCGGTTTGCCGCTCTCGACCACGGCCATGCGCTTGCGTTGCACGGGATGCCGGCCAACAGGCGCATCCACACTCCCGCCGCCCACCGGGACGCCATTGGCGAGAGCCAGGTATTCGCGCAGAAAGGCGCGTGCCTGTAACTGTTCCACCAGATATTTCTGTGCCACCAGGGTGCGCGCCACGACCAGCAGGCCGGTGGTGTCCTTGTCCAGCCGGTGGACGATACCGGCGCGTGGAACCTGGGCCAGCTCCGGCGCATGGTGCAGCAGGGCATTTAACAGCGTGCCGTTTTTATTCCCGGCGGCGGGATGCACCACCAATCCGGCGGGTTTGTTGATAACCAGAATATGTTCATCTTCAAAGATAATATCAAGGGGAATAGCTTCGGCCTGCCAGTCACCTTCTTCTTCAATATGGGCCTGAACCCGGACCTCCTCGCCGCCATAGACCTTCTCCCGGGCGCGGGCATGCTGGCCATCGAGGGTGATCTGACCGCCCTTGAGCCATTTTTGTAAACGTGAACGTGAATAATCAGGAAACAGATCGGCCAGGGCCTGATCCAGACGTTTGCCGTGCAGCACGTCGGGAATGGTGGCTTTCAGGGAAATATTCTCGGGCATGAGGGAGTGAATTTTTTCTCAGGTGGGTTGACTCAGGCATTCATAATATCCGCTATCGGCGGTATACTCATTTTCTTTCACCGCAATGTTCGGAATCCCAATGGTACGCCTTTTCCCTGTTCTTGTTTTATTTCTGTTCCTCAGTGCCTGCGCCACCGTGGAGGACGAGGATCCCACAGCGGGGCAGACGGCAGCGGCCATCTATCATAATGCCCATGAATATCTTGATGAAGGCGAATACGAAAGCGCTATTAAGTATTTCGAGCGTCTGGAGTCCCGCTTTCCCTATGGCCCTTATGCCACGCAGGCGCAGTTGGAAATTGCTTATACCTACTATGAGTCACAGGAATATGAGTCCGCCATTCTGGCGGCGGGGCGTTTCATCAAGCTCCATCCGGATCACCGCAGTGTTGATTATGCTTATTACCTGCGTGGGCTGGCGCGCTATAATGGGGAACAGTCGTTTATGTCGCGCTGGTTCAACCAGGATTTGACCGAGCGTGATCCTCGTTCCATGCGTGAGGCCTTCCGCTATTTCTCGGAACTGGCGACCCGTTTTCCGAATAGCCGTTATACTCCGGATGCGGTCCGCAGAATGCGGGCGCTACGGGAGGGACTGGCAAAGTATGAACTGCATGTGGCGGACTATTACATCCACCGCAGCGCCTTTGTTGCCGCCGCCAATCGCGCCCAGTATGTAGTGAAAAATTATCAGGGTACACCGGCTGTCCCCGAGGCGCTGGCGATCATGATAAAATCCTATACCGAACTGGGCTTGCCTAAATTGGCACGGGATTCAAGGCGGGTGCTGAAATTAAATTATCCTGATTACCGGGTTGAGTAACCAGGGAAAAATTTGAATTGACAGGCTTACTTTTGTTGTCGGATGCTATTTAACGGAGTTTACTCCAGGATCTTTGCATATTTTTCTGGCCAATATGTCTTTTATCTCGGAATGTCTTGGTATGGCTGATCGTTTATTCAATGCTGGATTATGCCACCATGAATGTCTGCCACCTTCTCTTAATAATTCGCATCCCTGATTATGTAGATATTTGAGCAGTTCCTTTCTTTTCATATTGCTATTTTTTCGCCTCTTCAGAAAAATTTGTGGGTAGAAATCGTTGTGGAGACATTGTAAGTTGTTGATGTTGTAATGGATTATATTAAT
>ENA-ORDP01000550-ORDP01000550.1-marine-sediment-metagenome-genome-assembly--contig:-NODE-550-length-24166-cov-4.393140_pt1 | contig 24166 bp, 18 predicted proteins | sample MGYA00248627_ERZ508539 | MGnify/ENA primary metagenome ERZ508539 (study PRJEB26208, sample SAMN05571518) | marine sediment metagenome | biome: deep sea; feature: Hydrothermal vent; material... | reverse complement strand
CGCTCATGCCCCTTGATGGACGGGCGGCGCGCTCATGCCCCTTGATGGACGGGCGGCGCGCTCATGCCCCTTGATGGACGGGCGTTTCGATTATTTTTTCTTCGCCTTGCCCGGCGCCGCGTTCAGCTCGCGCAAAAGCTCGTCCGGCTCCACGCCGTGCATCGTGGCGCCCCATTCAACGGTCTCCGTTTGACCGGCGGAGCACGATTTGCACCCCATTCCATACGAATCAAATACTTTGATCGCGCCGGAGCTTTGTTTGATCGCTTTATGAAGCGTCGTTTGCCTCGTTATTTTCGCCATATTCGATAAACCGCCAGGACGGGAAAATTAAAGTTTTGTCTATCTACAAAGTCATGCTATCATTACCGTTTTTCGCATACAACAAATAACTGGAAAAGCGTGAAATCCAATGGCTAAGGTCTGTCAAATCTGCGGCAAAAAGCCGATGTTCGGCAATAACGTAAGCCACGCCCACAACACGACGAGGCGCCGGTGGAACCCGAACCTGAAAAAAGTCCGCGCTGTCCAGCCGACGGGCGGGGTGAAGCGAATGACTGTTTGCACCCGTTGCATCACATCCGGGAAAATAAAAAAACCGGCCTGATCCTTCAACCGGCGAACATCCCTGGCGCGGCGTTCTGGCGCTCCACTCACTGGGCCGTCATGGTGTTGAGCCTGCGAAACGCGCGCTCATTCGCCAACCCCACTTGGCTTAATCGAGAAGCTTTAGGTTCAACATCTGGTTTTTCGTAAAGTAGCTTTTAAGCGCCATAGCCGTAAAAACCGAAGATGCTACAGTGACCGAAGAGGCCACCATCAGCATTATAATGATCTGGTATTTGGCCGCCACCACAGGATCGACGCCGCCTAGCAACTGCCCCACCATCATCCCCGGAAGGTGGACTAAACCTACGGTCATCATGGCGTTTATCGTCGGGATCAGGGCCGCCCGCACAGCTTCACGCCGCGCCTCTTTTGCGGCGTGACGATAGTCGCGTCCCAGCATGAGGTAGGTTTCGATCTGGTCTTTACTTCCCCGTATTTCAGAGTAAAGGCGGTCGGCGGCGATGGAGCCGCCGTTCATGGCGTTGCCAAGTATCATGCCTCCCAACGGAATCAGCACATCAGGCCGGTACCACGGATCGATTTTTAGCGTCACGCCCGTGACCACCGCTATCGTAAAAATAGACCCGGTGACCACCCCGACCCACATTGGCAAAAACAGGCCGGGAACCTGTTTCTTCATTCTTCCCAGCCCGGCTTTGGCCGCGTATGTCATCATTAATAAAAGAGCGCCGACGATAATGTACCAGGCGTCTACCGCAAAAAGCCCTTTTATCACATAACCTATGAAAAACAGCTGAACAACTGTGCGCAACGTGGCTATCGCAAGGCTCCGCTCGATATTGAGCCCCTCGCGGATCGACAGCAAAATTACCATAGCGAAAAGAATCATGGTCATAGCCAGGTCATCGAACCCGGGATCGATTATCATAAAACTATTCCATCCAGGCTGAAGGTGGAGCTGGCGATACTTTCAAGAGACGAGGCGTTATGGCTGTTCCAGACAAGCGTCAACCCCTCCTCTTCGCATATACGCCCCATCGCCGTGACAAAAACCTCGCCAGACTCCTGGTCCAGGCCGGATGTAGGCTCATCTAGAAGCAGTACCTTCGGTTTTAATAGCAGGTTCCTGATAACAGCCACCCGTTGTTGCTGGCCCACCGATAAAGATCCCGCCTGGCGCTCAAGAAGTGATCGATCCAGATCAAACCTGTCCATCCATGACAAAAGAATCTCCCCTGAAACCGGCTCGTCGAGGCCCAGCGCCATATTGCTTCTCACCGAGCCGTCCATCATTACAGGTGTCTGGGAGACAAGGGAGACCTGCCTTCTTAAATCTGGTGGATAATAAGTGGAATAGGGCCTGCCGCCGCAATTGGCCGCGCCCGCGCAAGGCTCTTCTAGCCAGGCCATCAGCCTTAACAGGGTCGTCTTCCCGCAACCAGACTTACCTCTTATTATCAGCCTGTCTCCCCGGCTCACTTTGAGCGAAAAATCCCTGAAAATAACCTTTTCTCCATTCATCCCGTCCGGCGGGTAGGAGAATGAGACATCTTTAAATTCAATAATTGGAGTCATTTGGCAAGTATTGTCAGTGAGAGCCTATAATTAAAACTGAACTCTCATTGTGGTACGAAACCAGCATGAACAAGAGATAAAAGGTAGAAATTTGTCAATATTTTGACGTTGACAATATATATTAATTAGCATATGTTTATATATAATTTGATGAATATTCAATTAAATTAACACTTATGTTACCTAACAACGGCCTCGCGGGCTCGCTGGATAACGCTCATTTCCTGCTTAAAATCGACCGGCGCGCCACTCTTGACGAAATAAAACAATCATATCGCAAGGCCGCAAGACTCTACCACCCCGACACAGGAAATGGTAGCGCTGACGTTGAAAAATTTTATCAGATAGTGCGCGCATACAACGCCATTATAGATGACCGGAAGATCAGAGCGGAAAACAGTTTTTCATCTTCTGCGCCGCCACCTTCCCCCGGTGGAAACGGGTCGAAGGGAAAATGGTTTTTCATCACCAACATTTTCAGGCGCCAAAAAGCATAGCTTGGGCTATGTCTCGGCATTATTGAAAGCCGCCGGTTAATCCAAAGCTTAATGCATGATCCCCAGCGGCTCCAAAAACATAAAACTTGTTGAGCTAAAACTCGAAGATATTCGAGAGGACGACCGCTACTCGTTTTCGTATCCTGCAGACCCGCCCGCCCTTTTAAAGTCTGTAAAAAAAACGGGGGTCATATCGCCTGTGTGGGTGACCCCTTCCCCGGATGAAGGCTTGTTTAATCTTGTCAGCGGATTCCGCCGTTTTACAGCCGCGCGGAAATTGCGAATCGAGACGATCACGGCGCTTCTGTTTGAAAACAGGGACCAGTTTGAGATGTTTCTTCTTTGCGTAGAGGAAAACGCCGCCAGCCGCGCGTTTAACCAGGTGGAGCTTTGCTTTATCGTATCGTCTGCGACGGAAAATTTTGGCAAGTCTTTTAACGAGTTGGTCGATGTTTTGTTCCCAATACTTGGCCTTTCAAAATCGAGAAAAATATATAACCGGCTCGTCGATCTGGCCCGGTTCGGGCCGGCCTCCCATGACCTTATCGCAAGACTCAAAATGCAACTGGGGTCTGTTACAAACCTGGCCGATTTGGGCGCCGATGACCGGGAGGCGATATGCCTGTGGCTTACAGAAAACAATTTCGGACTGAGCAAATCTGTAAAACTGATTGAAACGATTTCAGAAATCTGCGGAATAGAAAAAATATCGGTAAACGCCGTCATCGGCGGCGCCGAAGCTGATACCCCGTCTGATATCGATCCGCCCCAACGGGGTATAAAGCTGTTTGACAATATAATGAACCGTAGAAATCCGGCGCTTAAGCAAATGCAAGACCGGTTTGACTCAAACGTGAGAGACTTGAAACTTCCAGCAGGCGTTACTGTGATCCCGCCTAAAAACTTCGAAGGGAAAAACCTCGATTTTGTTATTAAAGCAGGCGACGCAAAGAGAGCTGTGGACAGCGCAAAAGCGATAAGCGGGGCCGATAAAGTGAAACTTGCCAAACTGTTCGACTGGATATAAAACGCAACTCTGGCGGGCGCTCATGGTTTTATGTAAAGTAGGAGCATGGTTGCGCCCTGTTTAAGTAAAATAATTATATCGTCCGAATCCGCGTCTTCGTCCATAGCCAGAAAAGTAACGAAGGCGTGGCCGGATGTGGATACGATCATCGTGGACGATCCGGCCAGCTATGACCGCAAATTTGATATGGACGACGACCCGGTCTTATCCGGCAAGCGGACTCTTGTAGTGGCGCCCAACAAGGGCCGGTTCATCCGCAAATGCCCCGGTACAATGGGGCTTGTCTGTTGCAACTATTATGTCATCGATCTTGCCGAAGGATGCTCTATCGACTGCTCCTACTGCATCCTGCAAGGATATCTGAACGACCGGCGGATACGGCTGGCTACAAACATTGACGATCTTGAAAAAGAGATCGACGAAACCCTGGCGGATACCGGCAGGCCGATACGTTTGGGCACCGGGGAGCTTTCAGACTCGCTTATGTTCGATAACGAGCTGGGCCTCGCCAATATCCTGATAGATATGATACGGAAAAGACCGCAGGCGACGCTGGAGCTGAAAACGAAAACGGATAATATAGAAAAGATTCTCGATATCGACCCTGCCCCGAATGTAGTCATCGGATGGTCGTTAAATACGCCGGAGGTCATCGCAAGGGACGAGCGCGGATCGGCCAGCCTCGACAAACGATTGTCAGCCGCTAAAAAGGTGGTGGACGCCGGATGGAAGGTGGCGTTTCATTTCGATCCTCTTGTCATTCATCCCGGATGGCAAGACGGCTATCGAAAGGTCGTGGATGGTTTGTTCGCTGTGGCCGGGCCGGATAAAATAGCATGGATAAGCATGGGCGCTCTGCGGTTTCACCCGTCACTCAAACCAATAATCAAAAGCAGGTTCGAGCGATCAGACTTGTTAAAGTCTCAATTCTCTCTTTGCCCGGACAACAAGATGCGATACGTAAAGCCGTTAAGAAAAGAGCTACTGGCCCATCTTAAATCGCTGATACTCTCCAGAGCGCCCACTGTCGCGCTCTATTTCTGCATGGAGGGTATCGAAATATGGAGCGACGTTCTGGGAGGCTCTCCGGCCAGCCTGGGGATGCTGGATGAGGTTTTCGGATGACACCGGAAGTTTTGTCCGAAACTACATCTAACCCAAAAGACGCTCTTAACGGAATATTACGTCTGCTCGATATACGGCCGGATTTAAAAAAAACCGATATGGATCGCCTCTTGCCGCTGGCCCATATTTTCTCAGCCAGCGATTATCTTACCGACTGGCTTATCGCAAGGCCGGAGGAGATCGACTGGGCGCTAGATTATGGCGGGCTCGCCGCTCCCCGTGATGAAAAAGAGATGGCTGTCAACCTCAAAGAGTTGATGGCCGGCCTCGACGCGATGAGCGCCCTTCGCCGGTTTAAACACAGGGAGCTTTGCCGGATATGCGCGCGGGATCTTTCCGGGCAAGCTTCGTTCGAGGAGACGGCGCAAGATTGGTCGACGGTGGCCGATCTGGCCGTAGACACCGCGATTGAAATCGCCGAATCGGCCGCTTTAAAAAAATACGGAGACCCGATATATACAGAGCTAACCTGCGATACGGAGCGTATCGCAAGATTCGCCGCGCTGGGGCTTGGTAAACTGGGCGGCAAAGAGCTGAATATCTCATCCGACGTAGACCTCATTTTCATCCATTCTTCCGATAACGGAGCCACGTCGGGGCCGTCTTCGATACCGCTACACGAATTTTTCGTCCGGATCGCCCGCGAGGTTACTCGCCTTGTAAGCGAAGTGACCGAAGAGGGGTTCGTGTTCCGGGTGGACCTCGATCTGCGCCCCGAAGGCAAAGCGGGCGAGATCACCAACTCCATCGGCGCCATGGAAATTTATTACGAATCGTGGGGCCAGCAATGGGAGCGCCAGGCGCTGATAAAAGCCAGACATTGCGGCGGCGGCGCGCAAGTGAGCCAGGAGGTTATAAACAGGCTCCACCCGTTTGTGTACCGCAAATATATGGACGAGGGCGGCTTAAAAGAAATATCAGCCATGAAAAAAAAGATCGACCTGACATTGAGCGGATCAAAGGATATCGCGTACGACATCAAGCTGGGGCGGGGCGGCATCCGTGAAATTGAATTTGTGGCCCAGTCGATGCAACTGCTTTACGGAGCCCGCCACAGCGATCTGCAGACCCAGTCTACGATCAAAGCTCTTGATGTCTGTGACTTTCTCGGTTTTCTTTCCACGCCTCACTACAGGGATCTAAAAGATACTTACTACTTCCATAGAAAACTTGAGAACCGGATACAGTACGACCGCAACCAGCAAACACACAAAATCCCGAATGACAAACAAAGAAAAGAAAAGCTGGGCAGGCTCATGGGGTTTGATACCGGCGATCCGGCTGGCGCTTTAATGACTGATGTTAAAAAACGGATGAAACGCATAAGGGAAATATTCGACCTGTTTTTCATCCAGGATGAAAAAACCGGCTCGGAGACTTTTCCTTATCCTTTGGACGATGAAGGGGCCGGAGCTGTATGGCTCGACAAGCTGAGGTTCGATCACCCCCGAACGTCGGCCAAAGCCTTGAACCTGCTACGCAATGGAAGCAGTTTTTCGCACCCTTCAGAGCGAAGCGTTATGGCGTTTGACAGGTTCGGGCCATACATTGTCTCCCAGGCGGCCTTCACCCCCTGGCCGGATCATGTCATTTTAGGATTTTCCAATTTTGTAGAATCGAGGGCGGGCCAGGGAGGCCGGGATCTTCTGTACGAGTTGCTGGACGAGCACAGGCCGGTTATAAAACTGCTTTCAGCCATATTCTCCTCCTCCGAGTATCTGACTGCGGCTCTGCTTCGCCAACCCGATCTTTTAGACAGGCTACTCGTATCCGACCCGGTGGAAAAACCGGCGGATCGTTCAGCGTACACATTGGAGTTTAAACAGAATATTTCAGGAAAATCATCAGTAGAGACCAGGCTGGGGCTCTTAAACTCTTTTCGGGCGGCGGAGAGTCTGAGATTGGGTTTAAGAAGAATATTAGGCTTAACCGACAGGTTCGGACAAATGAACGGCCTTACACTCCTCGCAGAAGAATATATAAAAGCGGTCGCTTATCTTGCGCAGGAGGAAATCGATAAAACGAGCGGAGCGCCGGAAGATGTGAAGTGGGTTTTGGTAGCCGCCGGAAAACTGGGCAGACGGGAAATGAATTTCGGATCGGATATAGACCTTCTTGTTTTTTATGATAACGACGACAACGACACAGGAGACGCCTCTGCTTATAATTACGTCGTCCTTCTCGTCCAGCGCGTCATCCGGCTCTCTGGAGCCATGACGCCGTTCGGAGACGGATACCAGATCGATATGCGCCTGCGTCCCGAAGGAGAGGCTGGCCCTCTTGTGGTCTCGTACAACGCGATGGTTGATTATTACAATAATCGGGGGCAAGTATGGGAAAGGCTTGCGCTTGTCGGCGCCAGGCCTATTTGCGGAGACAAAAAATTTACCCGCAAGGTCATGGGCGCTCTCGGCTCTTTTATCAAGCCAGGCGATCTTCTTAAACCTTCCGACTCGGATAAAATCGTAAAAATCCGCGAACGCATCGCCAGCGAGAGAGTAAAACCTGGCGTTGTGGATATAAAGTTCGGACGGGGCGGATTGATGGAGATAGAGTTTATCTGCCAGTGGCTCGCCATGGAAAACCGGGAAACGCCCAGGGAAGACGGGCCTTTTACATTATCCATGCTCAAAACAGCGCGCGCAAAAAAATGGCTTGAAAAAGATGTGGCGGACGATCTTATCAAAGCCTATCTTTTTCTCCGGTCTTTAGAGGATACTTTAAGGATGGACAAAGAAAAAGCCGTAAACGTGATACCCGTTTCCGATACGATCCTGCTTAACCGCCTGTCGAGGGCGATGGAGGAGACTCCCGGTGGAAGCGGGGGGCTTGTCGAGGTCATTAAAGAGACAATGAGAAAAGTTTCGGGTATCTATCTCCGGTTTTTCGAGCTCCGGGGGGAGAAAAAATGAGCGACGACAGACTGTGCAAAATCGCGCTCAACGCCATACCTTATATGCACCCGGTTATCTTTCAAAAGCTTACGGACGCCTGCGGCTCGGCCTGTGCAGTATTTAAAACCAGCGCGGAAGATTTGGCGCGCATAAACGACGTTCCCGAATCACTCGCGGACAAAATCAGGGCTTGCGACCCGGTGAAACTGGCCGAAAGCGAAATATCCTACGCGGACAAAATTGGAGCCTACATTATCACCATGGGCGAGGAGGGCTATCCCAAACCATTGTCAAGCGTGTTCGCGCCCCCGCCAGTTCTTTCCATTAACGGACAATGGCGCAAAGAAGACTCAATCTGTATTGCGGTCGTGGGAACCCGTATCCCTACAACCTATGGAAAAATTATGACGGAGAAAATGTCCACGTCCCTGGTCGAATCGGGATTTACAGTGATATCGGGGCTGGCTAGAGGAGTGGACGGGGTCGCGCATCGCGCCGCGATAAAAGCCGGTGGACGGACTATGGCTGTGCTTGGTTGCGGACTTAACATCTACTACCCGCCGGAGCATCGCAAATTACAGCGCGCGATACCGGAGCATGGCGCCGTGATAAGCCAGTTTTCGTTCACCACAGGGCCCGGCAAGACACTTTTTCCGATCCGCAACCGGGTAATCAGCGGCCTTTCGCTGGGAACGCTTGTGATAGAAGCGCCGGTAAAAAGCGGCGCGTTAATCACCGCCTATTCCGCGCTCAACGACAACAGGGATGTGTTCGCCCTGCCAGGGCCTGTCAATTCGAAGAAAAGCGAGGGAACTAACAAGCTTATTAAAAAAGGACATGCCAAACTCGTGCAGTCTGTGGATGATATTATCGAGGAACTGCCAGAATATATCCTCGGCCTGACTAAACCGAGGCAGGCGAGCCTGAACCTTAAAAAGGAGGCCAGGCTTACAGAAAATGAGAAAACCGTGATAAAGCATATAGATAGCAATGAGAAGCATATAGACCAGGTTGCTGTAAATAGTGGTTTGCCATTGAACACGGTATCTGCTATACTCCTTTCCCTTGAAATCAAAGGGCTTGTAAAACAGGTGGCCGGCAAGATGTTCTTGCGCCATTGACAGGCCGCTGAAAAATAATTTTCAGCGGCCTGGTATAGCGGTACATGGAAGTACCGCCATTTTTCAAAAATGAAAAATGAGGAAAAGCGGAAACCACGTTTTTTGCTTTTCCAGTTGAAAAAGCCATGGAGGGACTTTTTCAGCGCATTGTTAAAAACGGAGTTCGTAGAGTAAAAATGAGTAAATCCCTGGTCATTGTCGAGTCCCCGGCTAAAGCTTCGACCTTAAAAAAGTACCTGGGGAAAAATTATGATGTCATGGCCACGGTCGGCCATATCAAAAACCTGCCCAAATCAAAGCTGGGAGTCGATATAGAAAACGGCTACAGCCCAACCTTTGTGACTATAAAAGGTAAAGGCGAGATAATTAAAAAGCTTAAAGCCGCCGCCAAGAAAGCAGACACCATATACCTTGCCCCTGACCCGGATCGGGAAGGAGAGGCTATCGCCACTCATATTGCGGGAGAGCTGGGTAAAAACAAAAAAGTCTACCGGGTTGAGTTCAACGAGATAACAAAAAAAGCCGTTCTCAAAGCCATGAAAAACTATCACGAGATAAACCAGAACCTGGCGAACGCCCAGATGGCAAGACGAGTGCTCGACCGGCTTATGGGCTACAAGCTCTCCCCTCTACTGTGGGAGAAAGTGCGCCGCGGCCTCTCGGCTGGCAGGGTGCAGTCGGTCGCTCTTCGCCTGATAGTCGAGCGGGAGAGGGAAATCCAGGCGTTCAACCCGGTCGAATACTGGTCTATCATCGGCACAGTAGAAGGGAAAAGCCCGCCGCCTTTTGAGATCAAGGTATTTCAGCACAAAGGCAAAAAAGCGGAGATCGGGTCGGGAGAGCAGGCGGAGAAGATCGCGAAGATCATAGAGGCGTCCGACCTTGTTATCTCGAAGATAAGCAAAAAAGAGAGAAAGAGAAACCCTTCGGCGCCCTTTATCACCTCCACGCTACAGCAAGAAGCAAGCTCCAAGATGCGTTACTCGGCCAAACGGACAATGGGGATAGCCCAGAAACTCTACGAAGGGATGGACGTGGGCGAGGGCGACCCGGTGGGGCTTATAACCTACATGAGAACAGACTCTAGCCGTGTCTCCGACGAGGCCGTATCCGAAGTCCGGTCTTATATAAAAGATAGTTTCGGCGCCAACTACCTTCCGAAAGACCCGATTAAATACAAGACCAAAAAATCGGCTCAGGACGCCCACGAGGCGATCCGCCCCACATCGGCCCTGCGATCCCCCGAATCGATCAAGCCGAAACTGTCCAAAGACGAGTTCGCCCTTTACGAGCTGATATGGAAACGTTTCGTCTCATCCCAGATGACTCAAGCGGTACTGGACTTGACAGCGGTGGATGTCAAAGTGGACGATTACACGCTCCGCGCCTCCGGCTCTATTCTGAAATTCGATGGATTCCTGAAAGTTTATGAGGAAATCAGAGATAACGGCGCCCCGGAGCCGAAAGATGAAAAGGATAAGCGCCTGCCGCCCGATCTTAAAGAAAACGATAAACTGAAACTTTTGAACCTTGAGAGAAAACAACACTTCACCCAGCCGCCCCCCAGGTTCTCTGAAGCGATGCTTATACGGGAGCTGGAGGAAAAAGGAATCGGGCGGCCCTCCACATACGCCGGGATCATGGGGGTTATACAGGAGCGGGAATATTGCGACTCTGTTGACAGGCGCCTTACGCCGTCGGAGCTTGGAATGCTTGTAACCGATCTGCTGGTTGAGAATTTCCCCGATATTGTCAACGTAGAGTTCACGGCCCAGATGGAGCAAGAGCTGGACCGGGTGGAGGAGGGGAAAAAAGAGTGGACGGCGGCGCTCGACGACTTCTACAAGCCGTTTCAGGCCGCTTTGGAGAAAGCGCAGGTCAACATGCGCAATGTAAAAACAGAAGTTGAAAAAACGGATCACGTTTGCGAGAAGTGCGGAAAAGAAATGGTCATCAAGTTCGGGCGGTTCGGAAAATTTCTGGCCTGCTCCGGGTATCCTGAATGCAAAAACACGAAGCAGATTGAAAAAGACGGAACTGTATCCAAGGTCGAGCAGACGCCGGACGAGCCGACCGATTTTAAATGCGAAAAGTGCGGAACGCCCATGGTGATTAAGACAGGACGGTTCGGGCGGTTCATCGCGTGCGGAAACTATCCCGAATGCAAAACCACCAAAGCCATCGGGATCGGAATAAAGTGTCCAAGGCCTGGCTGTGGCGGGGAGTTGACAAAAAAACGGAGCCGGAGGGGAAAGTTTTTTTACGGGTGCGATCAATATCCAGACTGCGACTTCGCGGTCTGGAGCGAGCCGGTGGATGAGCCGTGCCCCCAGTGCGAATATACATTTCTGACCAAAAAAGTCCTTAAATCGGGAACCTTTCTTAGTTGCGCCAACAAGGAATGTGGGTATAAAAAGGAGATTGCCGAAACCGAGGAGGCGGCTCAATCCGAAAAGTCGCAGTCGTCGGCGGCGGGTTAGCCGGATCGGAGGCGGCGTGGCAGATCGCCCGCAGGGGGCGGGGTGAGATTATTGTCGATCTTATCGAAATGCGCCCGTCCCTTAAGACACCGGCGCATACCACCGGCCTGCTGGCCGAGCTTGTCTGCTCGAATTCTTTTAAATCACTATCTGTAAGCTCCCCTACGGGCAGGCTTAAGGCCGACCTTTCACTTATGGATTCGCTCATTATGCGCGAGGCTTTAAACTGCAGTGTCCCGGCGGGTAAAGCGTTGGCGGTCGACAGGATAAAACTGGGGGAAGCGGTGACCGCCGCCATTGAAGGGGAGGTGAATATTAATCTCGTCCGCAAAGAAGCGCGCGGCGTTCCTGAAGGTTATGACAGCGTAATTTTAGCCACAGGGCCCCTTACTTCGGCAAGCATGGCGGCGAGCATAGAAAAACTGATCGGAGGGGATCAGCTATATTTTTACGACGCCATCGCCCCGATTGTGGAGGCAGGCTCGATAGACATGAATATCGCCTTCGTCCAGGATCGATACGGGCAGGAAGGCCGGGGCGACTATCTCAACCTTCCGATGAATAGGGAAGAATACGAATTGTTTGTAAAAGCGCTCATACAGGCCGACGCCGTAGAGCCGGCGGAGTTTGAGCGGAAATATTATTTCGAGGGGTGCCTTCCGGTCGAGGAGATCGCAAGCAGGGGCGCCGACAGTCTCGCTTTCGGGCCACTTAAGCCGGTGGGGTTGACTGACCCTGCGACGGGACTGCGCCCCCACGCCGTTGTCCAGTTACGAAAAGAGACGAAAGACGGGGACTCATACAATCTTGTCGGGTTTCAGACGAAACTAAAATACCAAGAGCAACGAAAGGTTTTCACAAAAACCATCCCCGGCCTTGCGGAGGCCAAATTTTTGCGGTTTGGATCGCTACACAGGAACACTTATGTCAACGCGCCATCCTGTCTTAACATCGATCTGTCACTTGTAAACTCTCCCGATGTAAGGCTCGCAGGCCAGATAACAGGAGTGGAGGGATATGTGGAGTCTGTCGCGACCGGGCTATTGGCCGGACTTTTCACAGTCGGCGCCCTTTTGACAAATTCGCCTGTTGATACTCCGCCGCCCGATACTACGCTGGGCGCGTTGCTATATTACATAACGGACAAACAGCGGGAGAAAGATTTTCAACCGTCAAATATAAATTTCTCCCTTTTCCCGCCGCTCAAGAGAGAAATAAAAAACCGGAAAAAGCGACGGTCAGCGATACTTGAGCGAGCCGGAACAAGTTGCAGGAAATGGGTTGAAGATATGGAAGACCGTCTGTCAAACCAGAGCCTGGCTTAAGCGCGCAGACATCCCGCTCGTTGTTATGGGAACCTCTAAAGGCAGTATTTTCCCGAAGATGGGATAAGGGAGGGCGCTCAACTTTCCCCTCCCTCTCCGGTTTAAACTGTTACCAACGTTCGGCTCGCACACTCTGCGCCAGTCACGGGCCTTCCAGTGACGTAAGCCATCATGCTTGACAGGTCACCCGGGGGCGCGACTATACTTGTGAGCCAATCTTTTATCAGCATGACCACCTCCTATTGCCAGGTTTTTACGCCTGCCTTTAGCTTATATACCAAGATAAGCTTGTTTTACATGATCGTTAGAAGACAATTGCTCTCCTGTTCCGCTAAGTGTGATCCGGCCGTTTTCGAGAACATAGGCCCTGTTACACACCTTCAGCGACTGCTTTACATTCTGCTCCACAAGCAAGATCGTGACGCCTTCGCTGTTTATAAGCCTTATTATCTTGAAAATCTCCTGGGCCAACAGCGGCGACAGCCCCAGCGACGGCTCATCAAGCATCAATATTTTTGGCAAACCCATAAGCCCGCGTCCAACGGCCACCATCTGTTGCTCGCCACCGCTCAAAGTTCCGGCGTACTGCCCCATACGCTCCCTGAGCCGGGGGAACAGCCCATAGACTCTTTCCAAAGTCTTTTGACGGCGCCGTTTCGGCTCCGGCGCCAGCGAGCCCATGATTAAATTTTCCTCGACCGTCATATCCGGGAACAGCCTTCTCCCCTCCGGGACATGGACAAGGCCATGCTGGATAATTTTATCGGCGGGAATCTGATCGAGACGAACACCGTTAAACGTGACCGAGCCTTCAGCGGCGCAAGACAGCCCCGAAAGGGTTCTTAATATTGTCGACTTGCCGGCGCCGTTCGCGCCGAGTAAAACAAGCACCTCCTTTGGGCGCACCTCAAAAGAGACATCCCACAGCGCCTGCATATCGCCGTAAAAAACATTCAACCCTTCGACTTTAAGCATTAAGCTCTTGATCTCCCAGATAAGCCTCGATTACATGCGGATCGGCCGCTACTTGTTTCGGTGTTCCCTCGGCGATCGTCTGACCGAAGTTTATGGCGTGGATATGGTCTGAAATCGACATTATAATTTTCATTATATGCTCGACTATAATAATGGTGATTCCACTGCCGCTGATTTTTCCGATGAGATCAAGCGCGTCGTTAAGCTCATTGGGGTTAAGCCCGGCGAAAGTCTCATCCAGAAGTAAAAGCTCCGGTTTTGTGGCCAGCGCCCTTGTGATCTCAAGCCGTTTTCTATCGCCGATGGTAAGGTTTTTCGCCAGGTCGCCGATCCTGTCTGTCAACCCGCAAAACTCTATCGTCTCCTCGGCGATATCCCTGGCATGATGTTTTGTAATGGCGTGTGAGAACGCGGCGGCGATCACATTGTCGAGCACACTCATCCTCTTGAGCGGTTTTACAACCTGAAAGGTGCGCCCGACGCCGAGATGGATGATCTTGTGAGTTTTAAGCTGGTCGATCCTTTTTCCTTTGAAATGGATAGAGCCTGAAGTAGGTCTGAAATAACCGGAAATCAGGTTGAACAGCGTTGTCTTGCCAGAGCCGTTGGGCCCTATCAGGCCGAATATCTGCCCTTTTTTCACCTCGAAACTGACGCCGTTTACAGCGGCCAGCCCACCGAAGTGTTTGACCATGTTGTCGATCTTGAAAAAACTCATAACCTTGCTATACCTGCCTTTGGAAACGCCCCAAAATAAATTTCATAAGCCGACTCCAGTCGCCGACTACTCCGTTGGGCATGTATCGTATTACAAGCACCACAAGCACACCGAACCCAAGCACGTGAGCCCCGGTGATAAGCGAGGCGGAGGTCGCCACAAATTGCGAGCCGGTATATTCGGCGAAAGCGTCAAGTAACCCGAATCCGCCTGTTCGAAACGCCTCTTGCATCATCACCATTATAAAAGCGCCGACAGCCGGGCCGTAGATGGCGCCCACTCCGCCGACAATACCGACGAGTATGGCCATGATCGAGATGTCGTGCAAAGAGAAGACTGTTTCCGGATCGATAAAACCCATGTAGTTCATATAAAACCCGCCCGCAAGACCTGTAAGGGCGGCGGCGATTCCAAGCGAGATCATTTTATAGTAGTGAGTGTTGATGCCCAGGCTTTCCGCCGCGTCCTGGTCTTCGCGAATGGAGAGGAAATAGTAGCCAAGCTTGGAGTTCATCACCCATATGACCGTCGAAACAGAGAAGACGGCCATGAATAATATTATGTAATAGTAAGGAGTCTTGGAGGAGAGCTCGCCTATGGGAGAGTCTATGGGGGCGTAGAATGTCTGCAGTATCATAATGCCTACCATTCCATCAGTCAGCGACTCCCAGATCGTTGCTATGTGCCTCATAATTTCGTTTAAAGCAAGAGTGGCCAGGGCAAAATAGGCGCCACGCAACCTGAAGCAGATCCAGCCGAAAGGAAGCCCCAACAACGCCGCCGTAACGCCGCCCAACGGAATGCCCCACCAGGCCGACCAGCCGAGATGGTTGACCAGCAGACCGGCCGTGTAGGCCCCTGTGCCGAAAAAAGCGGCGTCGCCGAACGAGACCTGGCCTGTGTATCCAGCCAGAAGGTTCCACGCAGACCCTATCATCACCCACATCAGCGCCAGGATCATAAGATGCAGATAATAATCGTTGCTTACAAACAGCGGGAAAACGAGGAGAAACAAAAGCGCGGCCAGAGGCGCCGTCATCATCCGCCTGTTTTTGACCTTCATATCTTCGTGATCCTTTTGAAACCGCCCGGTAGAAACAAGAGAACAAGAATAAACATCACAAGGCCTATCATGTCTTCGAATTCCATGGCGACGTAAGTGGCGCCGAAAGCCTCCGCAAGACCCAGCGTTATCCCGCCAAAAATGGCGCCGACAGTGGAGCCGAGCCCCCCCAGCACGCAGATGACAAAAGCTTTGCGTGTAAAGGGGCCTCCGATATCGGGAAAAAGGTAAAAAATCGGCATAAGCAATGTGCCGGCGGCGGCCACAAGCGCGGAGCCAAGCCCGAATGTGATATATGTTATCCGCTCCGCGTTAATTCCCATCAGGCTAGCCGCTTCTTTGTCCTGGGCGGTGGCTCTTATCGATTTGCCCGTATCGGTCTTTACCAGAAACAAGAAAAGGGCCACCGTCATCATTATCGCGATGAAAAGATCGATGACCAATGGCACGCTAAACGATATTTCTCCCAGGAAAAAGGTGGCGTTGGAATATGATGTCCGCGCAGATTTGTAATCGGATGTGAAAATAAAACGCATAACCTCCGTTAACACCATGCCGACACCGACAGTCATTAAAACCTGGTTTTCCGGGAGGATGGTCTCCGCCCGCAAAAGAGGGTTCAACAGGTATTTTTGAATAGTCACGCCCAGAACGAAAATGGCAGGCATACTTACGAATAACGAAAGGTAAGGATCGACGCCGTACAGGGCGAACAGCGAGTATGTTATATACATGCCCACCATCATGATCTGGCCGTGAGCGAGGTTTATAATCCCCATCACGCCCATAATCAGGGTCATGCCCATTCCGATTAGGGCGTAAAGCCCTCCCTTGAGGAACCCGGAAACAAGAGTTTGCAGGAACAAATCCATAGGCGCGGCCTATCTTAATATCGCCGTTGTCTAAAAGCGCCGGACCACCAAGACCCGGCGCTCCCTGAAAAATGCAAAAAAACTTTTACTTTCTTTCTTTGAGCCAATCGACTGGATAGACATAATGCGTCTTCGACAGATTTTTCGGCCAGATCATCCTCAGCTTTCCGTCGATCCACTGGACAACGTATGTTTCCAGCTTGTTCTGGTTGATCATCTGCTTATATGATACGAATTTGACCGGCCCGAAAACGGTCATCATGTCAGTCTGGGCCAACGCCGTTCTTATATCTTTTGCTTTGTGGGATTTGGCTCGCTTTAACACATCGGCGATAACGTAAGCCGCCGAGTAAGCCTCGGCGCCATGATACTCTGTGTCCCTGTTATATTTTTTCCTGAACTTATCAAAATATTCTTTCGCCCCAGGCAAAGGAAGCGACTGATGCCATAACGTGGCCGAGACCACTTTTTCCGAAGCTTTCCCCGCGTTTTCCTTGAATTCCGGCAGTGTAAAACCGGCCGCCGCGCCCGCGAACAGTTTCGGGTTCATCTTAAGCTCCATAGACTGGTTCATAAGCAAAGAGGCGTCCAGAATGTAGGAGACCATATAGACAAGATCGGGGTTTTTGCTTTTAACTTTGGCCAGCAGAGGCTTAAAGTCCACAGCCCCGGCGTCGTAACCTTCTTTTAGCAAAACCTTTATCCCAAGCCTTTTGGCGCTTTTCTCAAACGACGCGGCGCCTTTGGTTCCGAAAAGACTGTTCTCATGGAGAATCGCCACAGTTTTGGGCTTTACAACTTCAGCCAGAAAGCCTTCGAGCCCGCTTGCGTATTCACTTACCGGAGGGTTAAGCCGGAATATGGAAAAACGGGGAAGTATCCTCTCGACTTCCTTATCCGCTCTCGCCTGAAAAGCCGCTATCTCTTTTTTTATTTTGGCTATCTTCGCTTTATCTTTTTCTTTTTTCAGCGATTTTTTAAGCTTCGCCGCTTTTTTGCCACTAGGAGTGTGGGCGGTGGGTTGCGTGATGATATCAGCCGAACCGGTGTTAACCAGAAACGGGAAGCCTTTGTTTATAGCCACGCCTGCGGTGGCCGCTGTAACAGAGGAGCTGTAACCGCCGCCGAGCATTACCACCTTATCTTGCGAAATCAGCTTTTCCGCCGCCGACCTTCCGACATCCGGCTTGCCGGTGGTGTCTTCGATTATCAATTTGATAAGCCGGCCATTCACTCCCCCTTTTTTGTTGATTTCGGCCACAGCCATTTCAAAGGAAAGTTTTTCGATTTCACCGAATTTGGCGTGCTTGCCTGTGATCGGAAGCAGGATTCCGACTTTGATCGGATCCGCCGCTCTTGCTTGCTCGCTGGTCAGGGCTAAAGAGCCAGCGAGGATAAAGCCCATAAACAGCAAAGTAACCAGTTTTCTCATAACTTTTTCCTTCCACTTAAGCTCAATAATTGTTTACAAATCAACTATATAGAACTAAGCGGGTAAAGAGCGCCCGGCGATCCGCATGAAATACCGCGCGTCTTTACCGCACATAACCACGCTTTTTTACAGTTATCGAAAACCCCATAAAGCCTGGCCCCAGTCACCTCGGAAAACGCAACCTTAAGCTTGCGTTGAAATGAGTAAACCAATCGCTTGCAACTTAATATATAGCCAGCGCCAAATATCCACAAGTTTTTTGAGTCTGAATCGCAATAATCTGGCTGACCTGCCCGGAAGAAGATGGCGCCCTTATATGAAATAGTGATCCCCCCTATAATACCGGGTGTTATGCAAGCTGTTCAATCAACATCGATCTATTTATGAAATCCATCACATCTTCCGGGGCCGCAAGGTTATTGCTTGGCGTCTCGGTGATTTTGTATCTGGTCTGGTTTAGTTATCTTTCAATCGACAGGTGGGACAATCTTCACGCAAGCCTCGACTACGCCCATATTGACTCTGCCAGTTACAACACCGCCCACGGCAAGTGGATGTATTCTAATGTCGATCATATAAACTTCTGGGCGGATCATTTCTCGCCCATTTTGCTGGTGTTGTCTGGTTATTATCTGTTTAGCGATGGATACTGGCTCACGTTTATCTGGCAGACGCTTACAATCGGCCTTGCGGCGATTCCTCTTTTTCTTATAGCGCGCCATTTTCTGCGGAGCGAGCCAGCCGCTTTTCTGGTGGCGCTAGGTTATCTGGTCAACGGAAAGCTCCAATACGCGAACCTTTTCGATTACCACATGATGTCCCATGAGCCGCTTTTTCTTTTCACCGCTTTTTACGCTATGCTCCGCAAAAAATGGGGGTGGTATTTCGCATGCGGCGCCCTTCTTGTCGTATGCAAAGAAGACGCTTTCATTCTTTTCGCTCTCCTCGGTTTTTACGCCGCTTTTGTACAGCGCGAATACAAGATAGCTATATTCACGTGGATATTGTGCGGTGCATACGCTTTCATTGTTTTCAAAATTGTTTACCCCTATCTTACGGCGCAAGAAAATTACGGATATTCGGGCCAGTATGGGTGGTTGGGCGGATCATCGGTTGAAAAGGCTCTACACCTGTTTTCGAGTCCGCTGGAGGTATTGAAAGAGCCTTTGTCATGGAATGAAAACATATGGCCCAGATGGCGGGGCCTGCTCATACAGTACGGATTTTTACCGTTTTTATCTTTTACGGGCGTCATAATGCTCCTGCCGCCCACCGCAGAGCTTTACCTGGCGAAAAGAGGGCCGGTGATAAGCCTTGCATACCATTATCCTCTTCTCATAGTCCCCATGTGGACGTTGGCGACGGTATTCGCGCTATCGAACATAAGGAACGTCATTTCCTGGCTTGAAAAAAAACCGTGGAGATTAAACGTCCCTGAAAAAGCGTTGAAGATGTTCAAACGGCTCTCTATCGCCGTGATGACGGTATACGCCTTTACCATAGTCTACTTTATAATTTACGGGGCGTTCGACTTCAAAATATACGGCTCTCACGTTTATATGGATAGCGCCGCCAAACCCTTACTCATCTTTTACGCGGCTTTTTTTATTTACGTCCTTGGCTCAAAAGGCGCGTATGTCACACGGCTGATGGGCGGCTCTCTTTCTTTAAAAGTGGTGATGGCGCTTGCTCTTTATTTAATAGGCGTAAATCTTTACATGGTAAAAGATTACGGCGCTCTTCCTTTCTACTCGTCATGGGCTGGTGTTATAAAGAGCCAGCACAGAGAGCACGCCCGTCATGTGAAAAACGCGCTGAAAACCATACCAAAAAAAGCTTCAATTCTGGCCAGTCAGGGGCCGTTCACTCATCTTGCCCATCGGCGCCAAACTCACCTTTTCAGGGGATTCGACTCTATTAATCATTTGGGGATAGATTTCGATTATATCGTTATCGATATCAAACCCAACGTCGAAAGCCAGCGAGGGATGGGGCGCGCCCATGTGGTGGGTCTTCTGCGCCTGGCAGAGTATGGCGTAGTTTACGAAGAAGATGGATTGTTTATTTTTAAGCGAGGCGCGGATAAGAAAAAGGATCACAAGTTATATCTGAAGCATGTCGCCACTTCGAGCGCCAGGAGAATGGGAAACGGTCCGGGACGGATAGTCGCTGACAAGACATCGCCATTCGGGGAAGCGCGAAAAGCCGAGCCTGGCGAAGACAGACCTGGAATAATGGCTTATGGCCCTTACCTGACATTGCCGAAAGGAAGTTACAAGGCTTTTTTCAGAATAAAAGCAGATGACAAAACAGACTCGTCAGTCGCGGTCATAGAGGTAACCGCAAGGCAAGGAAAAAAAATATTGGCGCGTCGCGAATTGAGCGGACTGGATTTTAAAGATCCAGGGCAATGGCGGACTTTTGAGATGGCTTTTGCCATAAATAACGACAAGACACCGGACGTTGAGGCGCGCGTTCATTTCATCGGGGAAACCGGTATTTCAGTCGATATGACGAAAATCGAAATTCCCTACGGGCTTTTTAAAAAAAGCCTGTGGAGCCGCAAAGATCAGTAGTCGATAATTGTAAATCCCGTCCACCAGACATCACGTCCGCCGCCTTTAAACGCGAACAGCTTATATTTTCCAGCGTTCTCGATCACAAATTCGACCTTTCTTTGCGCCAGCCACGCCTTTAGCTCGTCCGCGTCTCCATTCTCAACGAGAGCTGAAAATCCTTCCCCTGCGATATGCCGCGATGCCATAAGCGGATCGGGAAACGAGCGAAGCGAAGGCTGGATGACGCCGTATCCGGCTCCCGCCAAATCCGCTATGTTGGCCGCGATCCATCTGTTGGCCGCCAATATTTTCGTTCCTTGCTGTAGCGCCATATCGTTAATTATAGATATAGATAACGCCGAGGTCTGAGCGTCCGGTGAATGCTTGTATATAAAAAGCTCATGGATATCATAGGCCTTCGCCGCTTTTTCTGGAATATCGAACTTGATATATCTGGCTGTCCGGGGCGGGAAGTTCCATTCCTGATATTCGCGCTCGTATCGGTTAAGCGTTCGGAAAAACACTTTCTCTTCAATCGGGATGAAAGGCGACGGCGGCAAAGGAGGCCCGATACTGTCCCATTTATCGCCGTCGAGCGACACCTTGACATCAACTGAAACAGGCATGCGTCCGCCCCAGATGGCTCTGATCCTTGTGATGGGCATAGGCTTTTTAAGCTCTATGGTAAACGGCTTTTCAGAAACAAGTGTCGTGGAGAAAATCTTGTCGGAAATGGCTTTAAGCCGCTTATTAGCTATCCATTGATCCGGCGGTATGGAAACCACCGGCCACCGCTTCGGGCGCATATTATATAACACCTCCCAGTTCGCCACGGAGCCGGCTTTAAAATTCGGCCCACAACAAGAATTAAGCTGGCCTTCCAAAATATTCGGCGGCCCGGTAAGGACGACGCCTACATCAGGGTCTTTTTCCGTCAGACGAGCCTTTCTTATATCGCGAGAGCTTTTGTAATCCACAACATTGAGATTGACTCCTCTTACAACAGCTTCAAAAGCGAGACGATGGGCGCGCTCGTAATCTATCCATACAAGCGATTTGAGCCCTGTCTTTTCCATATCGCTCATTATTCGGTCAGTCAGTTTTATCTCATCCGCGCTTTCCCGCTTGAGCATCGAGAACGCCCATGAGTTACTGGCTATAGAAGCGGTGATAATTATTACGACCATACTCGTCGCCATGAGCCTGGATATTGTCCAGATTCGACGGGCCGTTATCGCAACGGCGATATAAAGCGGAACTATAAGCGGGAGGAGATACCGCGATTGGCGCAAAAGGGATTTTTCATCCAACAGATAAATCAGGAGAAACATAATGAGAAATACCAGCACAGGAGCTGTTTTGAAATTGGGGCCAGCGGGGCGCGCTACGTCGTCGGCGCTTTTCCTGAAATCCCTAAAACAGATAAAAAACAGGGTCAGCAAAGATACCGACGATAAACCCAGGGCGATCCACCCCGATATTGAAATAATCGCGGGCGGCGTCATTTTCGGATAAAGCAGAAACAGACGCTTGTAAGTAAACCAGAGAGCCATCGTCCGTTCACTGAAATTTGTAACGCTAAAAGACCCGGTATCGGATAAAGCCAGGTGTGAAATTGTCATCCAGAACGGTATTGCTCCCGTTAACATTCCAGCGATCACGGCGATGTTGGATATGTTCATAATGTTTTTGCGATCACTGAAAAATAAAAACAGGAGCGCGGTAATTACAAAAGGAGCTGACAGCAGGCTTGTCCAGATCAATATCCCCATTAAAAATCCGAATAACGCGCAGACTACCGGCGATATCCGCTCGCCTTTCCAGTTTTCCGTGGCGAACCATAAAATAAGCGCGCCGCCGCAAACGACCTCCGGGTAGCACCCGCGTGGAGTGACGTTGTAGAAGCTGGGGGCAAACGATGGCGCCGCCCACAAGAGCGCGGCGATGTAACCTGTCGCTTGACTCCCGGCGGCGCTTTTCCCCAGGAGGTAAAATGCGAAAATACCCAGGGTGGAGACAAGGATCGGAGCGAACGACAGACCCCACCATGTCGGCCCCGTAATAAAGAAAAGCGGAGCCGTTATCCACGCCTCGATCGAGCCCATATATCCCTGCCCATAGTAAACGAGGGGAAAGGCGATCTGGTTTGCGATATCATTGGCCATAATGCCAAGAATAGCCGCGTCCGCCTTATGCGCGAAACCATACGCATAAATCACTCTGTAGACGAGACCTGTAATGGCGATAGAGAAGAGAGGGAAAATAGCGCGGCGTGGAAAAAGTTTTATAGAAGACATTGCTTTTAGCTTGTATCCCCCTCCAATAACAGGTGGCCGACAGCGGAAATCAAGTTTATCAGAGAACCAAAACCGCGCAAGCAATTAAAAGATGTGGGCTGTGTCATCATCCCCGGTCACGTTTGGCGCTGGTGTCTTGCGGCCACAGGCAGGGTGCGCCGGATATTCAGATAAAGGCGCAGAGCGTCAGGAGCTGTCGGGAGCCAGGCTGAAAGCCGGGATTGAAAACGGGTCTTCCGGGTCTATATTCAGAAACTCCGGCTCCAGGAGCGCCAGGTCGATATCCCCTCGTTGTCTGCATATATCTCTGACGACATCATCCAGAGGCCCTGTCCGAAACAGATGCTCAAATTCGATGTTCGCTTCATCGGCTTTTCCGGCGAATAGTAGAGCGCTTTTATCGCTGATCTTTTCAAAATCTTCATTTCCCGCCCCACCCGGCGCAACCTGGGAGAATAGCCATCTCCTTTGTGTGACCAGAAAAAGGTTCAACGCGACCAACGAGTAGCCCATTCTTGACGCCATCTGAATCGAGTAATCCATCAGAAATTCGGAAAACTCTTTTTCGTATCCTATGACCAGCAGTTTGTCGTTGTATCCGGCCCCGCCTATCTGCTCGTCTGTCTGCGGTTTTACTTCATTCATCTTTGCTATAAAGCTCATCAGGGCTATAAAGCTCACCAGGAAAATCTCATACTACCATATGAGCGCTTCGGGAAAGGCGCCCATGCTTTCAGGGACGCTCGATTTCGTATTGGCGGCTCTTTTGACATATCGGCAAAGCGCCGACCGGAGATAAAGAAGATGGTGGGCCCACCAGGAATCGAACCTGGAACCATCCGGTTATGAGCCGGAAGCTCTAGCCAATTGAGCTATGGGCCCCAAAAGATGGGCCAAAGGCTGAAATGCCAGCGTTAAATCGCCGAAAGGGTGATTCTACTCTACAAAAGACCTAAGCTTTTTGCTTCGGCTCGGATGCCGCAATTTGCGCAACGCTTTTGCTTCTATCTGGCGTATTCTCTCCCTGGTAACATCAAAATCATGCCCTACTTCCTCTAGTGTGTGCTCAGAGTCGAGACCTATCCCGAACCGTTTTCGCACAACTTTCTCTTCGCGGGAAGCCAGCGTGGAGAGCACCGTAGCCGTTTTTTCTTTCAGGTTCGTGCGGATCACCGAATCCACAGGGCTGATAACTTTTTTGTCTTCGATAAAATCGCCCAGATGGCTGTCTTCCTCTTCTCCTATGGGAGTCTCCAGGGATATCGGCTCTTTGGCGATCTTGAGGACTTTGCGTACTTTATCTACCGGCATGCTCATCTTCTCCGCGATCTCTTCGGGAGTCGGCTCCCTGCCCATCTGTTGCATCAACTGACGCGAAGTGCGAATAAGCTTGTTGATCGTTTCAATCATGTGAACCGGTATTCGTATTGTACGGGCCTGATCGGCGATGGCGCGGGTGATCGCCTGTCTTATCCACCAGGTCGCATAGGTGGAAAACTTGTAACCGCGCTGATATTCAAATTTATCGACCGCTTTCATTAAACCGATGTTGCCTTCCTGAATCAAATCGAGGAATTGCAGGCCGCGGTTGGTGTATTTTTTGGCGATAGAAATCACCAGACGTAAATTGGCCTCCA
>ENA-ORDP01000549-ORDP01000549.1-marine-sediment-metagenome-genome-assembly--contig:-NODE-549-length-24234-cov-3.459200_pt1 | contig 24234 bp, 24 predicted proteins | sample MGYA00248627_ERZ508539 | MGnify/ENA primary metagenome ERZ508539 (study PRJEB26208, sample SAMN05571518) | marine sediment metagenome | biome: deep sea; feature: Hydrothermal vent; material... | reverse complement strand
GTTCGCGCGCAACCGCGGGCCCAGCGGCTTCGGCGTCGGGAACCTGTCGGCGAGGGAGCCGCCGATGAAATAGCCGACCATCAAGGCCGTCAGCACGGTGGCGATGAGGGCTCCCCATGTGGCGACGCTGCCGCCGAAATAGGGAAACAGATAGCGGCTGGCGAGAATCTCAAACCCCATGACCACCGCCCCCGTAATGAAGGCGTTGACGTAAATGGCGGCGGTGAAGATAGCCCCATTGGAGATAGGAGGGCGATTCACGATGTCAGTTCCATTTGCGGTTATGGCTGGCGATCGCCTTAAGGGCGTTGACGGGGGCGAAGTCGTCGGTCAGGGCCTTGACGGATTTCGCCGGCGTGAAAAGGACGCGCCTGTTCAACATGGCGGGAAGGGCATAGACGAAGTTGTGTTTGTCCTGCAATTGGCGGGCGGCTTTCGCCAAGTCCTCCGCCCGTTTCTTCGGTCCGTCATAGGCGACGGCGACGATGTTGCCGCCGGCGTCGAAAAACTCCATGGAGTCGAAGACGGAAAGCATGGTGGCCACCGTGCTGTCGAAAAGCATGGTGGTGGGCTCGATGTTTTGGACCACGGCGCCGCCTTGGCCGAGGCGGTCCTTCACCAGGGCGTAAAACTCCTTGGTCAGCAAATGGAAGGGCACGAACGGCCCGCGGTAGGCGTCAAGCATGATGACGTCGTATTTTTCCTTGTCACCCATAAGAAAGGAACGGCCGTCTTTCTCAATGATCTTGAAGTTTTTTTCCTCCCTGATGGCGAAATATTTCTTGGCCAGCCGGGTGACCTCGGAGTCCAGCTCCACCGCCTTGATGGTCAACGCCGGCATGGTCCGGTGCAGATACCATGACGTCCTTCCGCCGCCGAGGCCGATGACCAGAACCTTTTTAAGCTTGGCGGGGTAAAAGAGTCCGGCGTTCATATATCTGGTGTAGGAAACCGGAAGCTCCATCTCGTCGGTGACGTTGATTTTGGACTCCAGGTACTTCCTCCGGTCATAGCCGAAGGTCATGGAGACGTAGTCGCCGTTTTTGTAAATGAATATACTGTTGTACAGGGACTCCACGTCCTCCAGCAGGGTCTCTTCCCCCAAGGGTTCTCCCCCAAGGCTGGGGACGCTGAAAGACAACGTGGCGAACAAAAGATATGTGAAGAATGCGGACTTTCCCTTCACCGGCTTTTTCCTTAATAATTCCACTGATATAGAATACCAGGATAAATTACCCTATCTTTAAGAAGATGTCTTTTTTTGGGGAGCGGCCATGAGCGGCAAATACGATCTTATCGTCATCGGCGGCGGCCCGGGGGGCTATGTGGCCGCCATCCGCGCCGCCCAATTGGGCCTCAGCGTCGCCTGCGTCGAAAAACGCGGGACCCTTGGCGGAACCTGCCTAAATGTCGGCTGCATTCCCTCCAAGGCCTTGCTGCAATCGTCCCATCACTACGAGGCCGCCAAGGAGGAATTCGCCGCCCATGGCGTCAAGGCTTCCAAGGTGGAGGTGGACCTGGCGGCCATGATGAAGCGCAAGGACTCGGTGGTTCTGGACCTCACCAAGGGCATCGAATACCTGTTCAAGAAAAACAAGGTGACCTATGTGGCCGGTTCCGGCGCCGTCAGCGGCAGCGGCCAAGTGACGGTCTCCGCCGGCAAGAAAGACCTGGTCCTCAAGGCCGGCGCCATCCTCATCGCCACCGGCTCCAGCTCGGCCCCGCTGCCCGGCGTCGAGGTCGACGAGGCGCACATCGTCAGCTCCACCGGGGCGCTTGCGCTTAAGAAAATTCCCAAGTCCCTGGTGGTGGTGGGGGCCGGGGTCATCGGCCTGGAGCTGGGCTCGGTGTGGCGGCGGCTGGGCTCGGAGGTGACGGTGATCGAGTTCCTGGACCAAATCCTCCCCGGCATGGACGGCGACGTGGTCAAGCAAATGACCCGGACGCTGAAAAAACAAGGCATGACCTTCAAGCTGTCCAGCAAGGTGACCAAGGCCAAGGCTTCAAAATCCGGCGTCACCCTCACCGTGCAGCCGGTGAAGGGCGGAGCCGGCGAGACCCTCAAGGCCGACGTTATGCTGGTGGCCATCGGCAGGCGCCCCTACACGGAAGGCTTAGGGCTTGAGAAGGCGGGCGTCGAGATGGACGAGCGGGGCTTCATCAAGGTCGACGGCGGCTTTAAGACCAGCGTCCCCGGAATCTTCGCCATCGGCGACGTCATCGGCGGCATGATGCTGGCCCACAAGGCGGAAGAGGAAGGCGTCGCCATCGCCGAAAATCTGGCCGGTCAGTCGGGGCACGTGAACTACGCAGCCATTCCCGGCGTCGTCTACACCTGGCCCGAGGCGGCCAGCGTCGGCAAGACCGAAGAGTCCCTGAAAAAGGACGGCGTCGCCTACAAGGTGGGCAAATTCCCCTTCTCCGCCAACTCCCGGGCGCGGGCCATCGGCGATACGGAAGGCTTCTGCAAGGTTCTCTCCGACGCCAAGACCGACGCCGTTCTGGGCGCACACATCGTCGGCCCTGCGGCCGGCGACATCATCCAGGAAGCGGTGGCGGTGATGGAGTTCGGCGGCTCGGCCGAGGACATCGCCCGCACCTGCCACGCCCACCCCGGCCTCTCCGAGGCCCTGAAGGAAGCCGCCATGGCCGTCGACGGCCGGGCGATTCACGCTTAAAGATTAAGGCTCAACGACTTAAGGAGTGCGCAACGCCTTCCTTAGATTGACGACGGCCTCTATTTGCATGGCGTTCTTATGGGGCGGGCCGGTTTGGCGCAGAACCTTGAGGTAAGGGCGCTTGAAATCAAAGAAGGCGGGCGTCACTTCCGCCACCGCCACATAAAATCCATCATTGGCCTGGACAAAGCTTTGCATCATTTCTCCCGTGGCGTCGTCGGGGGCGGCGCCTTGGACAATGCCGACCTTCGCCCCATCGCCCAAGTGATCCAGGAAGAACGCAAACATGTAATAGGGCGCCGCCGCGTTGAATTTCTCCCCCTTATTTATCTTCACGGCGTGGGCGGAGACGAACTCCAAGAGGTTGCCGGTATCCAACTTGGCGATTTTTTCATTGGGCGTCTTGGACTTGGCCGCGAAAAACAAAGCAACCCGCTGCTGGTCAAGGGTAATGGGCTTGGTGGCGATGGTCTCCACAAGCAGCTTATCTTTAACGTTGCGGTATGTGGCTCTGATCAGCGTTGATATTTGGCGCCCGAAAGTATCGCGATGTTGCAAAAGGCCGGTAAATAATTTTGGCTGGACTGCGTCGTCGAATCTGTTGATGAAAACATGCGTTAAGCTGAATCCCTTCTTGCTTATGGGACTATCGGAGAAAAAAAAACGGCCGTTTTCTAATAAGACGATGTTGTTGAATTGTTGAGAGTCGCCCGTCTCCTCAAGCCGATGCGCGGCATAGCGCGCGATGGCCATGTTATCGGGCGACATCAGGCGCCGGGCTTCCTCTTTTGAAACCTTTGACGGCTCGGCTTTGGCGGCGCCGATTATCGCCAGGGAAATAGCGACTGAGAACGCCAGAAAAAGAAGGATGCGGCTCATTTAGTGAGGCGTCCATGCGAATTTACGTAGCGTTCGCTGTCTTTGGAGGAGACGGCGGCTTTCGGTTTTGACGGACTAGACGGCGAATTGAGCCAATTGTTGGAGCTTTCGGAAATCATCCCTCTCGCCACTTGAGCGGTCAAGCTGTCGCCGCCGGGAAGCTTATCCGCAATCGGACCTAAAAGGGCGCCTGCGCCTGCGCCCACCGTGGTTGCAATAAGGTTGTTCTTGAAGTCTTTATTCACCTTCTTCCTGGCCTTATTATACGCCGTTTTTTGGGTGGGATCGGTGGCCCTATTGGGATATTTGGCGTCAAGACCGGTCATCGAAAGACGTTGTTCCGTTACATTCTCAATCCCCCCGTTATGAAGGCGTAGGCTCCTCCGGCGGTCATAGCGATGGGAATCGATGGGTTCGTAGCGCCAACGGCGACGCCGAAGCCAACCGCCGATCCATACTTAATCCAGTCCGCCGCGGATTCGGCGCCTTGATAGGCTAAATCCGTCATGAACACGCTGGTTTGACGTTCATTCTCAGCCCATTCCTTGGATTGAATCTCGGTATGGATTTCGACTTTGGTTGATCCGTCAGGCTGGGCGGTCAATCTGGCGGTGCCTTCACTGACGCTGTCCGTAGATGGAAAATCCGAAGGCGACGTGGGAATGAATAATGAGTCGCCGCCGTAGCTATCGCCGCCGGTATTGTCGCCGGCGGTATTGTCGCCGCCAGCAGGGGCGCTAACGTCTCCGGCTGGGGCGTCGCCAATATTGGCGATTTGGCCGCCGTCATTGGCGTCTCCTCCGCCGCTACCGCCGTCCAACTTGAAGGTGTCGCCACTGACGGAGTCGCTTGGTTGAACGTCCGGCGTTGATGTCGGAAAATCTGAAGCCGTAAGGGGACTGTCAAAAATACCGTCTTTTGGCTCAGGCTTGGGTTCGGTCTTGGCGGCATCCTTGGCGCCGCCCAAAGTCGTCCGCGTGATGCTGCCGTCGGGGTGGATGGTGATGATCGTCGTTAGCCCGGTGCTGGGATCGGCCTTGGTGATGATTCGGGTTCCGTCGGGAAGGGTGGTCGTTGTTGACCGCGGGCCGCTGTCGCCGCCCTCCGCCAGGTCTTTGTCGGCGTCCTGTCCTCCTTGGTTGTCCTGCCTCTCCCGGATCAAACGGCTGAGGTTTTGGATGCGGCCGCTGCGAGAGGAAAAGTCCCGAGGCTGGGTCGTCCCGCCGCCGCCCGGGCCAACCACGGGGTTGGTGAAATAGTTAAGAGGGACGCCGCCGCCGCCCTTTTTGAGGGCCCCCTCAAGGCCGCGGCGCAAGGAGTCGGCCTCCCTCTGGCGAATCATGGGGTCAACGCCGCCGCGGTCGCCGCCACCGTCATTGGACGATGACTCGCCGCCGCTACTGCCGCCGTCTTGGCCGCAGCACGCCTTGGCGGGCGCCGTCGCCAATATGCCGGTGGTGAAGAAAAAAATGAACGCCGCCGTCAATGTTAGCGTCTTGAAAGTTTTTTGCCGCGCCATGCCCACCTTCTTATTTTTTTTCGTAAGGCGTAGTTTATTCCGGTATTTCCGGGATAACCTTCAAACCCAAGTCGACAGTACCCCCTAATCCCACTGCCAATGTAACGGTTTTCCCTCGAGCGGCCGGGCGATTTACGCTTATATATTAAGGCTTATCGACGAATCAAATGGAATCCGGCGGCGTTAACGCCGGTTACGGCAGCGGTTGCACAAACGGTGATGGGCCCCTTCGGAGCGAAACTCTTCACCACAGTTCAAGCATTTACGGGCGGTCGTGTTCTTCTCGTACTCTATCCGATGCCGTTCCCTTGCTTCGGCGTTCTTGGCGCGCCGCGCCAGTTGATCGGGCGATAACGGTTGACTTTGCAAGGTATCCGACGCCGACATTGCGTCCTCCTGTTTCTTAAAGGGTTTCTCTCTCTGGTTAGCCTTTTGGGCTACGCCGCCATGCCTGTCGTCCGCTTGGGGCGCTGGCTGTTGGCGCGACTCTTGACCTCGGCGATGGACTTGATCTTGGCGCGGCGCTGGCCGGTACGGTTTTGTTTCCGATCTTGCTACCCATCCTGCCGGGGCGAAGTTTTTCCGTCAAAGGTTTTTTTCTGGGGGCTTTTGCGGTGGCGGCTCCATTCGCTCTTACAACGTATTTCACCAGAGTCGGCGCGCCATTATGGGCAAGACTGGGAGAGACTATTTTTTATATGATCGCTCTGCCCCCGTTGACCGCTTATCTTGCGCTTAATTTTACCGGATCGACCACATTCACCTCTCCTAGCTGTGTTAGAAAAGAGATATCTGATTATTTTCCAGTCATGGCGAAGATGTTCGCGGCCGGTTTTGCTCTGGCCGTTTTACTGACATTGATCCGGTTTTTTGGAGGAGCGTAAATGATCGCTGAATCTACTATCAACACGTTGAGATACGATCCATATAAATGTGTGAACTGCCTGTTGTGCGTTTATGTCTGCCCCCACGCGGTCTTCACGCCGGATGAGCGCGTGGTCAGGATCGTCCGTCACGATAGTTGCATGGAGTGCGGGGCCTGCGCGCTCAATTGCCCGTCCGGCGCCATCGAGGTCGATAGCGGGGTAGGGTGCGCTTATTCCATGATGCGCGCCGCCGTGTTCGGGAAAAAGAAAGTAGAATGTAGTTGCCGAAGCTGAAAAAATATTTTCACAGTTTGAAAAAACCTTAAGCAAGTTTTAAGGAGGTAGGAAATGGGTCATATCGCCGGTTCTAAAAATGACCTGGCGCCCCTTATTGACCGGCTGAACAAGTATCCGATCGGCCTTGTAGACAATAGTAAATTAAGAGAGATTCTATCGTTTCTTTTTGATGAGAAAGAGGCGTATGTCGCCTCCAGATTTCCGCTTGAGGAGACGACCCTGCCAGAGCTTGGCCGGCTTACCGGCGTCTCACAACAGGAGCTTTATCCCATCCTCGAATCGATGGCGGACAAGGGGCTGGTCATGGATCTGCCATATGCGGGGACGACATACTATCTTCTTATGCCAGGTTTTATCGGGTTTATGGAGTTTACCTTCATGAAAAACCGGTCTGACCTGCCCATGGAAAAACTGGCCCGCCTGATGTCGGAATATCTGTCTGACGCCTCGCAAAATGGAGAGGCGAACGAGTTTTTCGGCGGCAAAACACAGCTTACCCGCTCACTGGTCTACGACGATGCCGTTCCGGTGACATCCGAGATTACCAGCTATGACAACGCGCGCGAGATTATCAAAAACTCAGGTTTCGGAGCTGTCGCCTATTGCTATTGCCGGCATAAAAAAGAGCATCTGGGCAGGAAATGCAAGAGAGGGGCTCCAATAGACGGGATGTGCATTTCTTTAGGAACAGGCGCAAAGTTTCTGGCGAGGAGGGGGTTCGCCAAAGAGAAGAGCGTCGAAGAGCTTCTGGCGATTTTAAAGCGCGCCCGGTCATTAAACCTCACCCATATCACAGACAACGTCAGGGAAAAACCGTCTTTTATCTGCAACTGTTGCCGGTGTTGTTGTGAGCTGATGCATGGGGTTCATATGGGGTATTACGACGGAATCGCCAAGACCGGGTTTATGGCCGCGATAGATCCTGCGCTTTGCGATTACTGTGGCGCTTGCATGGCGGTCTGTAACGCCAAAGCTATCGGCCCGGCCAAAGCTATCGGCCCGGCCAAAGTGATTGGCGCGGCCAAAGTGATTGGCGCGGCCAGAGATATAAACTTTGACACTCTTTCAGACCGTATCGCTCAAGTGAGGCGCTCTGTTTGTCTTGGATGCGGAGCCTGCGTTTCTGTATGCAATAAAAAGGCGATCAAGATGGTTCCACGGAAAAGGCGAATCGTTCCTCCAAGAAAAAAAATCGGTCTTTTCATGCGTATCGCGTGGGAAAAAGGGAAGCTTGCGCCTTTTATCACCAGCAGGGCCAAAAGGCGCCTTCGTGAATTTTTCTCATGGAAAGCGTGGGACTAAGCAACCTGGCCCAGGCCAGATACAGAAAAGCCCTCCCGACGCTTTTAGCCAGGCGAGGGGAGGGGCTTTATGCCTAGTCGTCTTCTTTGTCGCTGTCGCTCGCGTCATCATGCCCGCTTTTACCGGCGCTATCTTCGTCATCATTCTCGTCTTTGCCGCCAGGCTTTTCTTCATCTTTGTCATCATCCGCGCTCAACCCGGCGCTATTGTCGTCAGAGCTGGTAGTCTGCTCCACTTCAAACGCTTCGTCGTTATCAAGACCCAGAGCGCCGGGGGCTACACCCAGTTTTCTGGCGATTTCGCCCCAGCCCATCCCGGAAAGACGCATATCAATCACTTCATCTAAAGTAAGGCCGGAGGCTTTGGCGAGTATTTTCGCTTTGTCCATCTGCTCGTCGCTCTCCAGAAGGTCCGATGAATCCTCATCGTTCGATATGAAATTGATCGTCCATTCTGTTTTCGCCGTGTCAATCACACCTTCAAGATTAACGTCATCGCCTTCAAGCGCCGACACATTAACCTGGGCCATCGTCTCGCCGGTCTTGATGTCGATTACCACCACTATGTAATCGCCTGCGGTGACATTGTTAAACTCGAATTTCCCATTCTCGTCAGTGGTTGTCACATAAACAACATTGCCGCCGGCGTCTACAAGCTGTACCGTAGCCGTCGTGTAGGCCTTGTCCGAATTGGCTGTGATGACCGGCGAAGTGGAGCGGGCTGTGGAGGCCCCGGACAGAGCCATCCGGCCAGAGATTCTGTTTCCACTGTCTGGCGAACCGCCCGATACCGCGCCTACCGTCCCACCTCCACCGCATGCCATCAACAGCGAAATAAGCGCCAGCAGGAAAAGTGAGCTAAAGGCCAATCTTAAATAATCTTTTGTTTTTTCTGTTATTTTCATGTCAATCTCCATCTCGACACCATTTCCTTGATAGCGGTTATTATCTGTTGACCGCTAGAGGAAGCAAATATGGCGCCAAACAGAAAAGGAATATAACTTCTTATAAAACAAGATGCAAACTTGGAGACTGGCGCATTATACTGATAAAAGCGTAATAATTAATAGCCACCTATAGTATATTAAAAGATACGACAGGCTTGCTATTTACTGGTATCTAGAGCGAGAATCGCCTCTGCCAGTTTCAGGTCTTCTTGCGATGTGATTTTAATATTGGCGCTCGATCCATCTACCAAGAGCGCCTTAACGCCGAGCCGCTCTACCAGGCCAGCCTCGTCCGTTCCGGTGAATTTTTCAGCTCTGGCTTTGTTGACGGCGTTTTTCAGGATGGCGTATCTGAAGCATTGAGGAGTTTGAGCCAGCGCGATACCGGCACGCTTTAGAGTGCTTTGAACATATTCCCCGTTCACGGTTTTAACCGTATCAAAGGGGCGGATCGCGGTTATGGCGGCGCCTGACTCTCCAGCCGCTTTAGTAACATCTCCTATCATTTTTTGCGTTACAAAGGGGCGGACGCCATCGTGGACAACAACCAGCTCCGCGTCACCGGGCACATACCCCAGGCCAATTATCATCGATTCCTGCCGTGTGTCTCCCCCCTCGACAATTGCGGAGACCTTTGGGATCTTGTATTTTTCCACGATTTCAATCTTTGTATAATCAATTTCTCCCGGAGGGACGACGACGATAATCTCGTCGATCTGCGGCGCTTTTGACAGGCTAGTCAGCGCGCGCGCCAGGATAGGAATACCTTTAAGCTCAAGAAACTGTTTTTTTGTATCAGCTTTATTTTTATTAAACCTTTTGCCCGCCCCCCCGGCCGGAACGATCGCGACGGTTTTCATCGTCATTTAAAACCTTATCCGCCGTTTTGTATCCACTGGTTTTTTGGCGGCGTTGGCGATTATTATGTCGAGATCCCAATCAAGGTTTAATTTAACCTGCTCGCCGTTTTTCATCCGGTACAAAAGGCGCCCCTTCTCAAGGCCAAACTCGAACAGCTCTTTTGTAATAGCCACGTCCATTTCACAATAATCGGCTACCTGCTCATGTTTCCCCTCTTTCCACCATTTAAGAGACACGAGCCCGTCTGCGGTTTTCTGCTTGCCTAAAGTCTCCTGGGCCAGATGGTTCAGACTTAGCCTGTATCCGAGCCGCTTTCTGATATCCGACAAGATGTCAAACGATTTGGCTTGTCTGGCAAGGTCGATATCCGTATATCCCTTGAGCGCCCCATAATCGAACCATTCATGATTGAATCCGACTACAAGGTCGGCGGACAGGAGTTTTTCCACGAGCCGGTTGACATCTTCCTCCCAGTATCGGATATATTTTTTCTCTTGCGAATCGTAGACGACGCCGACCGCAAGCTCCATCAGATGGACGTTGCCCCATCCTCCGACTTCCTCCGCGCTCTTTTTTGTCTCCAGATCGAAGAAAAGTATTCTTCTTTGAGGCGCCGGATCGTAATGGCCTGAGTTTACATCCGGCTCAGGCGCGGGACCAAATGGCAGTAGAGGCGCTTTTCCCACGGCTTTTTAGTTATCCTTTCCGGTTAGATCGGTTTTTTTGATAGGCGCCAAGCAACTAAAACCTCACGCCTGCGCGGAGCGGTCTCTCAATAGATGGTCGGCTATCGTTACAAGGGTCATCGCTTCCGCCACCGGGACAGCTCTTGGAAGCACGCACGGGTCGTGGCGCCCCTCCACTTTTATGGTCGTCTCCTTGTTGTCATTGTCGATGGTTTTCTGCTCTTTTAAGATGGACGGGGTAGGTTTGACGGCGATCCGGGCGACGATACTGTTCCCGTTTGTGATTCCTCCGTCTACCCCTCCTGAGTTGTTGGAGATGAAAACCGGCTTTCCGTTTTCGATCCTCATCTGGTCGTTGTTCTCCGAACCGTACCTGGACGCGACGGCGAAACCCGCGCCTATCTCCACACCTTTAACGGCGTTAACAGACATCAGCGCATGGGCCAGGTCGGCGTTGAACTTGTCGAACACAGGCTCGCCCAATCCTGCCGGGACACCTTCGGCGCGGATTTCGATGACGCCCCCCACCGAATCCTGGTTTTTTCTTGCGTCCAATATTTTGTCTATCATTATTTTCGCCGCGTCCGCGTCGGCGCACCGGACATCGTTCGCTTCTATCACCTGCCGGTCGAAATCTTTCGCGTGAACATTCGCTATCTGTATCACATGGGCGAATACATCGATCCCTTTCCCGCTCAAAAATTCACGGGCCACCGCGCCGCCAGCCACCCTGCACGCCGTCTCCCTGGCAGACGCCCGGCCTCCGCCCCGGTGATCCCTGTGGCCGTATTTGCGGGTGTATGTATAGTCGGCGTGGCCGGGACGGAAAACGTTTATTATGTTGTCATACGCTTTGGAGTCGGCGTTCCTGTTTTTTATTAATATATGGATAGGCGCCCCGGTTGTGACCCCTTCATAAACGCCGGACATTATTTCCGCCCTGTCAGGCTCACTTCTTTTTGTGGAGATATAACTCTGGCCGGGCCGCCTTCGGTCGAGCTGGGCCTGGATCGCCTCTTCGGAGATTTTGACCCCGGCCGGGCATCCATCGATGACCACACCTATGGCGGGGCCGTGAGACTCGCCCCATGTGGTTATCCGAAACTGTTTACCGAACGAATTGCCAGCCATTATTTTGTACTCGCGCCTTTTTAGATAATGTTCTCAGTATACAAGAATCAAGCTTTATCGATTTTCAGTAGCTCCACGATTTCGTCTACTACTTTGTCTGGTGGTTTTCCGGTGTTATCTACGGTTATATCCGCGTATTTTTTATAAACCGGAGTCCGTTTAATCATAAGCTTGTCAAAAGAGACACGCGGGTTTTCCTTGTCGAAAAAGGCCGGTATCCCGTTTCTAACTATCCGGTCGAAAAGCACATCGTCTTCGACCGTGATATAGACAAAAGTGGCGTTTTTCATCAAAAGGCCAGTCTCGTCCGCTTTTATCAACGATCCTCCGCCGAATGATATCACGCAGGCGGTTTTTTTTGCGGCGCTCCTTTTTAAAACCTCAAGCTCCAGCGATTCAAAATACTCACTGCCATGCTCGGTGTAGATGCCTCGAAAATCAAGGTCTTGCTGTGTCCGCTCCCGGTGCAGGTCTTCGATCATCGTATCGGTGTCGAAAAAATCGAGGCCCAACCGCCCGGCCAGCGCTTTTCCTATCTTCGATTTGCCGCATCCTTTGAAGCCTGTAACGACAATCGTACCTTTATCGTCCATTAATCCAGATTCGCAAAGTTAAACATAAATTGTAACATTTAATTTATATCAAATTTCAATGAGTCCGCCTTTGTAATTGAAGCATTTAAAAAACCTGAATTCGCGGATCAGCTCGCCCTGTCTTACGATCCGAAGTTTTCCGGCTGGCTCTGTTTTTTCAAAATAACCAGATATGCGCGCAAGGTCGGAGCGGCCGGTCTCTGTGACATATACAGCGTCCTCGCCTATCAGGCGCGTAACGGAGCCTAAATACCCGAAGCGGCCTTTGCCGTTGGTGATGTAACTTTCCACATGACCGGTTGTATAGTACGTTAGCAGAGTCGATATCTGGTAGCGGTTTGCTAGTATAAAAGCGCCTTCTTTAAGCGGTTTTAATCGTTTGTCCGTCTCGTCCGCCAGCATGCGCCATCCGTAGATTCGCCTCGATATCTCGTATTTTTGTGGCATCGGCAAGACAGGCTCCACTATCTGGATATGGGCGTATATGGTGAGTAAAACCGCCAGAGCAACCGATGCGCGGTAACCGTAAACGACCCACTCCCTTTTAGCGGTCAGCGTCCTGTCGGCCCATAGCGCGATGAATCCGGGTGTTACAGCAATGGCTGAAAAATAGGCGATGACCGCCCAGTTGCCCTCCATCCTTTTCATAAAACTGTTTAAAAGGAAAAAAGCGAGCAACGATACGGACATGACGCAAAGGTAAAGAAAATCATCCCTTTTAAGTTTAATTCCAAGCCGCCCCATGCCGATACAAGAGGCGATAATAAAGAAAAAGAGAAACAGACCATACAGCGCAATCTGTCCGCCCCAGAATTCAACAGCGTTGATGATGGCGCCCTTTGAGTCTGGATTGAATCCATGAGAAAACTGGAACCGGAACGATACCCAATCGTTTAGATAGTTCCAATATATGACCGGGGCGAACACCATGATGGAAAGAGCGAAGGCGAGGTATGGCTCCGGGCGGAAAAGCCAGCGCCGGTTCTCTCTGGAAATGAGAAGAAACGTCAGAAAGGCGGGGGCGAAGAGGGCGGCGTTATATTTTGAAAGCAGAGCCAGCCCGAAAGATAGCCCCAGCGCCCACCAGTAGGCCGGTTTTTGAGTGTCGACAATTTTGTATCCGAAATAGAGCGATAACATCCAGAAAAAAGAGAGAGGCGCGTCCGGGGTTATCATAAGCGAGCCTGCGCCGAAGATAAGCGTGATGTTCAATAACAACGCTGTTAAAAATCCGGTTCTTCTGTTGTTGAATATGTCCGAGGCGAGCATGTAGATGATCCAGGTGACGCCAGTCGCGCACAAAACGGCTGGCGCCCGGACAAAGCGCTCCGACTCGCCCAATAAACCGGCCAGAGCTATCATGTAGGCGACCATTGGCGGATGGTCGTAATAACTGAAATCGAGGCTTCGCGACCATATCCAGTAGTAGGCTTCGTCTAAAGAAAGCTCGAACCAGCCTGAATAGGCGATTCTGAAACAGGTGAGAGCAAAAAGAAAAACGAGGAAAGTGGATTGACGGCTCATTAATTACCAGGAGGGCCACATATAGTAAACACCGCTGGACAGGCCTGCTGTTCCCGGAATTTTCATGCCCAGCTCATCGCCTAACAGCCACTTTAAAAAGCCAGGCTCCCCTTTATCCTCCACAATGACCGGCTCGGCTTTCATATCAGCCATTTTCGCCGCGATGTCGATGGCGTCCCGCATAGTTCCAAGCTGATCTACAAGTCCGTTTTCCAGGGCCTGCTCTCCTGTGTAAACGCGCCCATCCGCAAGCTTACGCACTTCGTCGATATCCATGCTCCGGCCGCTGGCCACGTCGGTGATAAACTGGGTATATATACTGCTGATAACTCCCTGCAGTAATTCCCGGTCATCTTCAGTGAAAGGCCTGTAGGGCGAGCCGGTGTCCTTGAACTTTCCACTTTTTAAAACTACCGATTTGAGCCCTATTTTATCCATGAGTTTCTGGAAATTGGAAAACATCATTATCACGCCTATTGAGCCGGTAAGGGTTCCAGGGTCGGCTATTATACGCGCGCTTGCGGCGGCTATGTAGTATCCGCCCGACGCGGCCACGGTTCCCATGGAGGTTATCACAGGCTTTGTCTTTGAGGCTTTTATCACTTCGCTGTAAATTTCCTGGGAAGGGGCCACCGCGCCGCCGGGGCTGTTGATGCGCAGAATGATGGCCTTGACATCTTCGTCCTTTGTCCATCGGCGAATCTGATTTATTGTGTGTTCACTATCGAGGATCACGCCTTTGATCCTGACGATAGCGATTTTATTGCTTGATAGTGTCGTTGCCAGGATTCCGTCGTCGGATGGGAAAAGAAGATAGGACAGGGCCGCTATAAAAAGGCCGCCGACGATCATCAGGAAAAGCAGAATAAAAAACGCCGACCGGAATCTACTTTTGGTCCGGGTCATCGCAATACCCCTAGTTTAATGCGCCAGGAAAAAAAGAAAAAGAGGGCCTACGAATTATCTTCTGCTGTTTTGTCTTCTTTTTCTATGGCCGTCTCGACCGGCTTATCAGAGACCGCCGCCTCGCCGGGGGCTGATTCATCATGGCCGGCCTCCTTTTCCGGGACGCTCTGCTCATCATCTCGTATAGCCGCGTTTTCCTCCATGGCGCGCAACTCGCGCTCTACATCCTCAGGTGAGAGTCCTTCGAGAAAAGCCTTGACGGAAAGCCCTATTTTGCGGTTCGGCAAATCAACCTTGATAACTTTGGCCGTTACTTTCTGATCCGCCCGCACTGCCGTGCGTGGATTTACGACTTTATTTGTGGACAGCTGGGATACATGGATGAGGCCTTCTATGCCGTTTTCAATTTCTGCGAAAGCGCCAAAATTCGTGATCTTCACTACTTTGCATTTTACCTCGGAGCCCACAGGATATTTTTCCTCGACATCGTCCCACGGATCTTTCTCAAGCTGTTTGAGTCCCAGGGAAAGCCTTTCGGAGTCTTTATCGATATTTAGAACGATACACCGCACCTTGTCTCTTTTTTTCAGTATCTCAGACGGGTGCCTGATTTTCTGCACCCAGCTCATGTCGGAGACATGAATAAGGCCGTCCACGCCTTCCTCCAGCTCCACGAAAGCTCCGAATTCCGCCACGTTCCTGACCCTGCCCTCGACGATGGTGTTTACCGGATATTTCCCCTCTATGCTTTCCCACGGGTTTTCGCCCAACTGCTTCATACCTAGCGAAATGCGTTTCTTTTCTATGTCGATCGCCAGCACAACCGCCTCTACCATTTCGTCTATGGCGACAAGCTTGGCTGGATGGCGTATATGCTTGTTCCAGGTCATTTCCGATATGTGTACGAGGCCTTCGATCCCCTCTTCGAGCTCTACGAATGCGCCGTAATCTGTTATGGAGACGACTTTTCCTGAAACCTGTGTCTCTGGTTTGTATTTTTCCTTTGCTACGCTCCACGGATCGGGGGTGGTCTGCTTGAAGCCCAGCGAGACACGCTCGGTTTCTTTGTCGAATTTTAAGACCATGACATTAACCGTGTCCCCAATGGAGAATATTTCGGAAGGATGGTTCACGCGGCCCCACGACATGTCGGTAATATGCAAAAGCCCGTCGATTCCGCCCAGGTCGATAAACGCTCCATAATCGGTTATGTTCTTTACAATGCCCTCCACCATGGATCCCTCCTGGAGTTGGGCCAGTGTGCTTTCTTTGTTTATTTTACGCTCTTCTTCGAGCAATATCCTGCGGGACAAGACAATATTTCCCCGCTTTTTGTTCATCTTGATGATTTTAAATTTGAAAGCCTCTCCGATTAGCCTGTCGAGATTCTTGATCGGCCTGAGATCGATCTGGGAGCCGGGAAGGAAGGCCTTAAGACCGATGTCCACCGTTACTCCGCCTTTGATTTTCGATATGACAACGCCTTCTATGATCTCGTCATTTTCATATTTTTTGGCCATGTCCTCCCAGACACGGATTTTGTCCGCCTTCTCTTTGGACAGAACAACCCTTCCTTCGGCGTCTTCGTTTTTCTCAAGGAGCACGTCTACCCGGTCTCCAACCTTAAGGTCGGCGGCGAGCCTGCCGAACTCGCTGATCTGGATTACGCCTTCGCTTTTAAAACCAATATCCACAATCACCAGATCGCCGCTTTTTCTGACTATGGTGCCTGTGGTGATTTCTCCTTGTTTGAAGGAAAGAAGACTTTCGTTGATAAGGGTTTCGAACTCGCTTTTCGCAACAGCGTCCTGACCGATTGTCTCGAAATTGTCATCGACCTGATCTTCGTCGATGTAATCATCTTGTTTTACTCTACTCAAGTTGTATAGATTCCTTCCTTATTCGGTTTTCACGGCCCGGACAAAGGGACGCGTCAGGCGGCTTGCCCACCACCTGAAACGAGAAACTGTATCATTCTTGCCAACACCTCGTCAATATTCAAATGACCTGTGTCTATTTCTACGGCTCCGGGCGGCTTTACGAGCGGAGCGTCTTTTCGCTCGCTGTCTGTTTTATCCCTCGTTTTGATATTTTCCATTACCTGCTTAAGCGACACCTCTATCCCCGCCTGGCTCATCTCAAGCATACGCCTTCGGGCTCTCACTTGTTCGTCGGCGACGAGAAAAAACTTGAACCTGGCGTCCGGGAATACGTTACTGCCTATATCCCTTCCCTCCATCACGATCCGGCCTTTTCCTCCCATTTTCCTTTGCAGGGCCACCATCCGCCGCCGAACAGCGGGATATACAGCAACCTTCGATACGCTCTCGTTTACGTCGTTATCTCTTATCCTCGCGGTAAAATCCGCCCCATCAACCATGATCTTCCGGGCCTGCCCCTCTTTATTGAACTGAATTGCTATCGATTCGGCGATCTTGCCCACCGCTTTTTCATCCGCCGGGTCGATGTTCAGATCAAGCGCCTTTGCAGTTACCGCTCTGTACATGGCGCCGGTGTCTATCATCACGCCGTCGATCTTTTCGGCCAGGCGTTTTGCCAGCGTCGATTTGCCGGAGCCTGCCGGGCCGTCGATGGCCACAATGAAATTATCGGGAAGATCAGGCTTTATCATCTAAGGGAACCTCTAAAAGATCATCCGCAATGGTCGTCCATTTTGAGGCGGGTCGATCTGATCTTATCAAGTCTTGCTTTCAACCCGTCGAAATTGTTTTTTTCCACCATCTGCTTTAGCTCCGACAGGCTTCGCTCGAACGTATTGATCGATTCTATCAGCCGCTCTTTATTCATGGAAAAAATGTCGCGCCACATTTGCGGATCGGAGGAGGCTATCCTGGTTGTATCCTTAAATCCGCCCGCCACGAACCTTCGCATAAGGCCGGAGCCGTCGGCTTTGACGACAGCGTCCACGAGCGCATAGGCGGCGAAATGGGGCAGATGGCTTATCATCGCCATGATCTCGTCATGCTCGTCCGGCCCCATCGTTACAACATCGGCGCCTGCCGCTTTCCACATATCCCGGACAAGATCGACAGCCTGCGGATCGGTGGACGGCGTGGGTGTAAGGATCGTGTACCTGTTTTTAAAAAGAGACTCGTCCGCAGACCCGGCGCCAGATTTTTCCGAGCCGGCCACCGGGTGACCGCCTACAAACCGGACAGAAGAAGGAAGGCGTAGTTGTAATTCTTCAACTATTTTCTTTTTTACAGAGCCGCCATCGGTGATGATACAGCCTGTTTTCATGCCGTCCGCCGCTTTAAGGCAGACATCGATTACAGACTCGACAGGGACAGCCGCGAAAAACAGATCGGCGCCGCGAACCGCCATGCCTAAATCTGTCGTGGCTTCGTCCACCACACCAAGTGTGAGGGCTTTGTCGAGGTTGGCTTTTCCCCGGCCAACCCCAATGACCGTTTTGAAAATTCCCGCTTTTTTCCCCGCCAGCGCCAGCGATCCGCCTATCAACCCGACGCCTGCGATTACAACCCGCTCGAATAGAGGTTTCATCGATTTAATCTTTGGTAAAGTAGCTGGACTTGCAAGGCAGGGCGTTTGTCATAGTCACTTTACTGCCCTGGCCGAGGGATAGGAGCCGAGAGATTTGAAAAACAGGGTTTGAGGTTTTATCTGTTTGAACACCCAGACAGCCTCCGCGCTTTGTTGGCGCCCGTCGAAATCGACGAAAAAAACATACTTCCATTTCCTCTCCGGGCCGGGGCGCGACTGGATTTTCGAAAGGTTCAGTTTTTTGACTGCGAAAGGGCGCAAGATTTTATGGAGCGCGCCAGACTCGTCGTTTATCGAGAAGAGTATGGACGTTTTATCCGCCCCGGCTTCAGGCGATTCTTTCGTGGAGATGATAAGAAAGCGGGTCTGGTTGCCCGCCCGCTCCTCAATTTTTTCAGCCAGTATATCAAGCCCGTAAATCCGCGCCGCTTCATACGCCCCTATGGCGCCAGCCGTGGCGCTCTTTTTCGCCTTTATCGCCGCTTCAGCCGACGATGACGTTTCTATGATCCTCGCTTTGGGCAGGTTACGGCTTATCCATCCCCGGCACTGCCCAAGCGGCATGTAGTGGGTGAACAAGGTTTTGATCTTTTCCGGTTTCGAGGCTTTCGATAAAAGGTTCAGATGTATTTCGTAATACGTTTCAGCGAAAATTTTCACCGGGGAGTCGATTAAAAGATCCAGCGTCTGTCCCACAGTTCCCTCTATCGTATTTTCAATAGGCGCTAACCCGTAGTCTACGATCCCGCGCTCTACATCGGAGAAAACCGCGTCAAAGCTGGTTTTTAAAACCTGTTTGGTGGATGACCCGAAATAATCGATGGCCGCCAGATGCGAAAACGATCCAGCCGGGCCCAGGCACGCCACTTTTATGGCTTTTTCAACTGACCGGGTCGCAGAGAAAATTTCACGGAACACATGACCGACGGAGTTGTTGGACAGGGGGCCGCAGTTAAGCTTGTCTATACGGTCGAGGATCGCTTTCTCGCGCGCGGGGAGGAAGACGGGAGTAGATGTTTTGTTTTTAACGGCGGCGATTTCTTTGCCAAGACCCGCCCGCCGGTTTAACAGTTTTACAATCTTCTCGTCGATTTTGTCGATTTTAGCGCGTAACGGTTTCAGGTCGTCCATCGTTTAATGTGTTTTAATGTAAAGCGCATATAAGCCCCCTATCGGAAGTCCGATATTGAGCATTTTATATCATGTGGGCGGTTTTATCAAAATGAGTATCAAGCCCGACGCTTAAAAGAGGCGATTACATGGCGAAATTTCTTTATCTGTACCTTGTTTTTAACCTGGCCTTTATCCTGGCCGCTCTTGGTCTCGGCTACATAACCGGCGCCATTCCCGGTTTTTTCCCGGCCCATGCTTTGGTGGGCGTTCTCTCCTCTCTTTCGTCCGTTTTAAGTCTTACCATCTTGATGTTTTATTTTATCTCCACAGGCTCAATTGTGAAAAACGCCGCCGTTGATAAACTTGTGGACTCAGAGGATTATTATCGAACCAAAAAATTTAAAGCGTCTCTTTTCCCCTGGATAATGGTCTCCATAGTTTCGTTTCTGGCTGTCCCGGTTCTGGGAGCGGCTTACGACACAGGCAAGGCTTCCCTCTGGCTTCATCATATGGCTGGCTGGGAGGCTTTAATTGCGCTGGGTGTTACCGCCCGTCTCTCTAAAAAACTACTGGATGAAAACAGTGATATTATCGCAAGGGCTATCAGCGCGGTGAACACCGACGTGGATAAACGCCGCGCCCTTGCGCAAGATAAGGGGGCGCATGGTCAGACGACATAGTGTTAAGCGCTTCGTCTCGTCGTCCTGAGAGAAACGAAGGACCTTGCCTTTTCTTTATAGCATGGCCAGCGGTCAAACGACGCAGTAATAATCTGTCCCCTCGACTTTTCCGCAGTCGGTTAAAAAATCCCGGATCGTATCGCGCGCGCCCCGCGCCGCCACTGCCACCAATATCAGGGTGTCATCGATCTCTCTCGCTTTTTCCGGGCCGAAGACAGGCCTATCAGCTTTAGTTCGTCCAATTTTCCTTTTGTTAATGTCGATAAAACCGGAAATTTCCGCCCCCTCGTGGTTGAGAAGCCTGGCTAATAGTCCTCCGGTTTTTCCCGCGCCCCATATTACCGGCTCTGTTTTTGTTGATAGATATCTGGCCAGAAAATGCGCCTTTACCCGCATGAAGTTTTTGCGAGAGTATCTTTCATCCTTTTTAGACAATCTCGAATCGGAATCGCGCCATTTTAAAAGCTTACGGCCAACTTTCCCCATTTCGATTTTTGCCTCATTGGCTCTGAGCCACAGATCGTAATCCTCCGGCCATCCCATATCCCGGTATCCGCCCAGTTTTTTAAAAACATCGGCGCGCAGGATCACCGTGGGGTGGGGAAGGGGGCTTTCTATATAAATCTCGCGCCTTATATCGTCAGGTGTCAAAACGGAGTTGACCCACGCTTCATACAGCCGGTATCCCTCCGCCGGGGCGCCGTCGCCGATCACCTCCACCTGGGTGGCTGTGACGCCGATTTGCGGGTTGTTATGTAAAAAATCTACCTGTAGCTCAAGACGGGACGGGTGGCATATGTCGTCTCCGTCCATCCTGGCCAGATACGGGCCGGACGCCGCCTTACAGCCTGCGTTTAGCGCGTCGATGAGGCCACAGCCGGGGTTTGCAATAATCTTCAGCCTGTGGTCGTCTCTGCACAGAGTTTCGATACTGCCGTCATCCGATCCGTCGTCTATAACCAGTATCTCGAAGTCTTCAAAAGTCTGGGCTAAAACGGAATCAACAGCTTGTTTAAGATACAATCCGCAATTTCTGGCGGGAAGGATAACGGAGACTTGCGGACAATAAGTCATGCGCGGGTTCAGGCTTTGGACAGATCGTCCAGCAATTCGCCTACTTTTTCGACCACCTCGTCGAGCGGGGCGGTGTAGCGTTCGCCGGTTACGCGGACTTTAATCTCCGCCACACCCTCTTTGAGCCCCTTCTTGCCGACAATCACCTGTAGCGGGAAACCGGCCAGATCAGCGTCGTTGAATTTCACTCCGGGCCGCATGCTCCGGTCGTCATAGATCGGCTCATATCCAGCCTTGCCCAGCCCTTCGTATATCTTCTCCGCCGCCTGGTTTATTTCATCGTCTTTAATATTAAGCGGTAAAACGATTACCTTGAACGGCGCGATGGCGACCGGCCATATGATTCCGTTTTCATCGTGGCTCTGCTCGATGGCGGCGGCGGCAGTACGGGCGATTCCCATACCGTAGCACCCCATTATCATTGGTCTCTCCTTCCCCTCCCTGTCGAGGAACGTAGCGTTCATGGCCTCGGAATATTTGACGCCCAGCTTGAAGATATGCCCCACTTCTATGCCTCTGGCCATCTTCATGCGGCCTGTCTCGCACCGGGGGCAGAGGTCGCCTGCAACCGCTTCCCTTATGTCGGCGTACTCGGCGCCTGGGAAATCGCGCGGCGGGTTCACGTTTTTTATATGAGTGTCCGCTTTATTGGCGCCAGTCACCCCGTTTATTAACGATTTGAGGCCATGATCGGCTATTACGGGGATATTATTAAGCCCCATCGGGCCAGCGAACCCGACAGGAGCGCCGGTTATCCGCTCCACATTCTCCGCATCCGCCAACTCGACTTCGTTGCAGTCCAGCGCCCTTGCAAGCTTTGTTTCGTTTATCTCATGGTCGCCACGGCAAAGGACGGCAATGAACTCTCGCTCTTTAACGTCAGTTTTGTAAACGAGGGTTTTGATGAACGATGAGGGAGGCATTTTAAGAAATTCAGAGACCTCCTGGATGCTTCCCATTCCGGGCGTTTCTATCTCTTCCAATTCACCCATACCTGCGTCTTGCGCCTCAGGCTCTTTTGTCTCAACCTTGTCGACGTTGGCGGCGTATTCGCATTTACCGCAGTAGGCGATCATATCCTCGCCCGATTCGGCCAGCACCATGAACTCGTGCGAGAACGCCCCGCCAATCTGCCCCGTGTCCGCCTCTACGGCGCGGAATTTCAGGCTCAGCCGTGTGAAGATCGCGTGATACGCCTTTTTCATCAGCGAGTAGCTTTTTTCAACACCCTCGTCGTCCGCGTCGAAACTGTATGCGTCTTTCATGGAAAACTCCCGCGCCCGCATGACGCCAAACCGGGGGCGTATCTCGTCGCGGAACTTGGTCTGTATCTGGTACAGGTTTACCGGCAGGTTTTTATACGACCTTATCTCACCGCGCACAAGGTCTGTCACCACTTCTTCATGGGTGGGGCCGTAGCAAAACTCTCTGCCGTTTCTATCCCTTATTCGAAGGAGTTCTTTACCGTAATTAAAGTATCTGCCCGACTCGCGCCAAAGCTGGGCAGGCTGGATCGACGGCATGATAACCTCCAGGGCGCCCGCCCTGTCCATCTCTTCACGGACGATGGCTTCGATCTTACGTATAACTTTCACCCCCAGGGGGAGGAGAGTATATACACCAGCTGAAAGTTTGCGGATGATCCCGGCGCGAAGCATAAGCCGGTGGCTTGCAATCTCCGCTTCGGCGGGGACTTCTTTTAACGTGGGCAGATAAAATTTTGAAAATCTCAAGCTGGTTGTTTCCTTAATCAGATGATGAATAATATCAGAAAAAGAGCCGGTGACGGGCGCATACGTTCTTAAACCGTCCCTCCACTCCATCTGAAAGATTCGGTTAAAAGCTTGTAACCCGATTTATCCAGGACGGTTAGTTTTATCACAGCCGGTTTTTTCCTGTTGTAGATAGAAAGCATGATGATGAAATCCGACCTGGTGGCGACAGCCGCTGATTTTAGCTCTGAAAGCGGGAGCGACTCTGGCGCCAGGTTGCCGTTGCGCTTCAGCAAAAAGTGGGCGACATCAGTCGGCGCAAGGTCGAGCGATACTGACTCCCGTAAAGTCTCTTCTATTTTGGTAATGAGACGCCCCTCGTTTTTTTCCTTAGCCCGCCAGCTTATAAAAAGAAGCCTCACCGGAAGGCGAGTTCCTCTGGCTTTCGCCTGCCCTGGGATTATTGGCGCCGTCTTTTTGATGATTTTGGCCCTGGCGAATTTTTCTCCCACACTATCAAGCATGGCGACGGCTACTTTTTTCCCGTTCTGATCGACTATTTCGACAAACGCGCCCGCGCTTAGAGGAGTCAGGCGCGGGAGTGTAAGATAGACCGCGCCATTTTTTTCTTTTGCCACATAGCTTTCGAATACGGAAAAAAGCGCCGATATTCTCTCGGCTATCACTTGAGCCTTTCCACCCGCCAGAGCGCAGAGAGGGTTCAACAGTATCAGTGAAGCCGTAAGCGCCGCGATTGACGATTTTCTAAATAGCAAAAAGCTCATATCATTCCAAATATTTACGGGGAGGAAAAAGATTAATATATCACAGGCTTTTAGAGGCGCCCTTGCCCTTGCGTCAGGGAAAATAGATAGTAAAAAATATATTAAAATAAAGGCATAATTTTATTGACATGGCGGCGCCGGTAATGTACTATTCGCCTATATCGGCGGAACCCCCTTGCCCGCCATTATTCGCCTGGGTAGGGCTCCCTAACCCTGCCCAGGCGCACCCCCTTTAACTTGGAGCGTTTTAGTTATAGAATTGATTGAAAAAGGCATGCAGAGGCGCTCTTTTAGAATTAGGTTAAACCAGGTGTAATGGAAAAAGATAGAAAAACAGCCGTTATCACCGGCGCTTCCAGGGGCATCGGGCGGGCGATAGCCGAGACGCTGGTCCAAAACGGATACAGGCTGGCCATGATCGCCAGGAACCGGGCTGATCTTGACGAGTTAAGCCAAAGACTGGGCGGGTACGTGATCGCGTTACCAATATCCGCTGATCTCACCGATTTGAAAAATGTGGAAACCGCCTGTTCAAGCGTTCTCGAAAATTTCGGGACTGTGGACTTGCTTGTGAACAACGCAGGCTCTATCTATTTCGAGCCGAGCGTCTCCATGCCGGTCGAAAGGTTCGAAGAGACGATCCGGCTCAACCTTACGGCGCCGTGGCTTATGGCCAGGTTGCTGATCCCGGCGATGATAAAGGCGGGAGGCGGGACTGTCGTTAACATCGTTTCCATGTCGGCCCGCGACGGTTTTAAAAACGCCGCCGCTTACTGCGCCTCCAAAGCTGGCCTATCCGGTCTTACAAGGGCTATGCGTGAGGAGTTCAAGGAGAAGGGAATAAAGTTCTGCGAAATTCTGCCCGGCTCTACCTTGACCAGTGAGGCGCCGGAGAAATATTTCAAAGACAACCCTGAAGCGGAAATCCTGCTACCCGAAGATGTCGCGCGCGCCGTATTAGCAGTCGCCCTGCAAGGAGCGCACAGCGCCATCCGCACTATAGAGCTGACAAGACCGTTCAATCGCAAGGTTGCGCCATTGATACGGCCTTGACACAGTTAATAACAAAGGGCAGAATCAACGACGCTTGCATATTTAGGGGACCTCTAAAAATTGCTTTCGTAGCGAAATCGAGCGAAAAGTCGTCAGGCGAGGCG
>ENA-ORDP01000548-ORDP01000548.1-marine-sediment-metagenome-genome-assembly--contig:-NODE-548-length-24252-cov-3.871596_pt1 | contig 24252 bp, 22 predicted proteins | sample MGYA00248627_ERZ508539 | MGnify/ENA primary metagenome ERZ508539 (study PRJEB26208, sample SAMN05571518) | marine sediment metagenome | biome: deep sea; feature: Hydrothermal vent; material... | reverse complement strand
AAGGCCATGTCGGCATACGACATGAAAGTCAGCGATGCGATATACGGCGGCGCAGCACGATACGTCAGTCGTGCACGCTGCCAGTCCATGCTTGATACAGAATATTCTCTGGTGCTTGAGCGCCTGAATGAAAGTCGCGGCGACAGAAGCACTTTTTTTGCATTTGCCAATACCGTGGCGGCACGCAGTTATACCCACAAGACCGATGGACACGGTTGGCTGGGTATCCGTTTTCAGGCAAAACCTCATGAAGAGCCTTCAGACATCATCATGCACGTAAATCTGAGTGGCAAAAACCATGTGCGCGATCAGGAGACGTTGGGCATGTTGGGTGTGAACCTCATCTATGGTGCGCTGCATTTACACCAGGATGCCGAACAGCTACTGAAATCATTGATGGATCAGTTATATCCGGAATTGTTATCAATAGATTTGATCGACTTCTCCGGGCCAGCCTTCAGCGAGGTGGATAACAGATTAATGGCCTTGCGCCTGATCCAGTATGATCTGGGCAGTGCAACCATCTTTCTGGCAGATGGAAAGGTGACGCAGGTATCCGATTCGTTGTGGAAAAAGGCGGTCTTGATCGAGCGCAGCCGTTTCAGGCCACCTACCAAATTAACCATCGAATTACAGGATCGTGCGCAGGCCGCCTTTATCCAGGATACGGGTATTGATCCCAAGCAGCTGGTTGTGCTATCCGAAATGACACTCAACGACCTGTCAGAAACTGATGGTGGCGAAATTGATGTGCAGGATTTTCTTAATCGGGCTGATATTCTTTGTGCATTAGGCAAAAATGTGCTGATATCAAATTACGGAGAATATTACCGGCTGGCGCAATACCTGTTTCGCTATACCAAAATGCCTGTCGCTATTGCAATGGGTTTGCCGTCTCTGCGGCAGATCTTTAACGAGGAATATTATGAAACTCTCCCTGGCGGTATTCTGGAATCATTTGGTCGTATGTTTAAACATGATTTGAGATTGTATGTATGTCCGGAACTGGACAATAATACCGGAGAGCTAACCGGTATCGAGCAACTGAAAGTGGCAAGAAACCTGCAGCACTTGTTCGACTATTTGCTTGAAAACCAGTACGTCAAGCCTCTGAATGGTATTAACAAGGAATATTTATCGATCTATTCTCATGATGTATTGAAAAAAATACGCACCAATGAACCCGGGTGGGAAGATATGGTGCACGAAGAGGTGGCCGATATAATCAAGCAGCGCCGGCTGTTTAACTGGAACCAGAATTAAGAGAGCGCACTCAACATGAAGTCCAATAACCAGTTTGCTTTACTCGGTCAGCGCCGATTCATGCCATTTTTTATCACTCAGTTTCTTGGAGCATTCAACGATAACGTATTTAAGAATGCATTAATTATCATGATCGCATATCAGGGTGCACAGTTTAGCGATATTAATGCCAATACCCTGACCAACCTCAGCGCAGGGCTTTTTATACTTCCTTTTTTCCTGGTGTCGGCCACGGCCGGGCAGTGGATAGACCGAACCGAAAAATCCCATGCCATACGCCTGATCAAGTTACTGGAGATAGTGATCATGGCGCTGGCAGCGGTTGCATTTGTATACGGCAACCTGTATATGATGATTGGCCTGTTGTTTCTAATGGGTACACAGTCGACATTCTTTGGCCCGGCTAAATACAGCTATATACCGCAACATCTGAAAGCAAACGAACTGGTTGGTGGCAATGCCCTGGTTCAATCGGGTACCTTTGTCGCGATACTGGCCGGTACCATACTGGGAGGTAATCTCATAGCCGGTGATCAGGGACGAATCTATGTGGGTATTACACTGGTGGTGATAGCTGTAATCGGTTACCTGTCCAGCCTTGGTATTCCACACACGCCATCGGTAGACTCCGGCCTGAAAATAAACTGGAACATCTTCAGCGAGACCGGTCGTAACATCAGATTTATTAAAAAGAACAGAACGGTTTTCCTTTCAGTTCTCGGGATATCCTGGTTCTGGTTTCTGGGTGCTACCTACCTGGTTCAACTGCCAGGTTATACAAGGGAGTTCCTGGCAGGTGATGAGCAGGTTGTTACCATGTTGCTGGCCTTCTTTATGATAGGTATCGGTATTGGCTCGATGTTGTGTAATGTTCTGTCCGGACAAAAACTGGAAATAGGGCTGGTCCCGTTTGGCTCCATCGGACTGACAATATTTGGTATTGATTTATTCTTTGCCAAACCGGAAATCATTGCAGCGACCTTGATGAATGCAACAGAATTTCTGAAACAGCCATACAGCTTCAGGATTTTGGCAGACATCAGTTTGATTGGAATTTTTGGCGGATTCTATATCGTACCGTTGTTTGCTTTGGTTCAGCAGCGTAGTGATCCATCGCATCTATCTCGTGTTATTGCAGGCAACAATGTACTTAATGCGCTGTTTATGGTGCTGTCTTCTGTGATGGCAATTGTACTGATCAATGCTGATGTTAACACGGCAACAATCCTGTTGGTTACGGCCATACTGAATGCATTTGTAGCAATCTATATTTATACCCTGGTGCCGGAATTTCTGATGAGGTTTATGGTGTGGATACTCATACACACGATTTACCATGTGCGTAAGCAAGGCTATGAAAATATTCCGGATGAAGGCCCCGCCTTACTGGTTTGTAATCATGTCAGCTATGTAGACCCAATGATCATTGCCGGGTGTATACGGCGGCCGGTACGTTTTGTTATGTACTACAAAATTTATGATATGCCGCTGATACATTTTGTATTCAAAACTGCGCGCGCCATTCCAATAGCCGGAGCGTATGAAGACAGGGAGCTAATGGAGAAGTCATTTATTGATATCGCACAGGCGTTAAAAGACGGTGATCTGGTCTGCATTTTTCCCGAAGGGTCAATAACCAGAAATGGCGATATCAACAGGTTTAAATCAGGAATCAAACGGGCACTTAAAACCACGTCTGTGCCGGTCATACCGATGGCATTAAACGGATTATGGGGTAGTGCGTTCAGTCGTCAGAAGCGGTTTATTCTGTGGCGTCTTGGCTATGGTTTTCGTGCCAGAATCAATCTAGCTATTGGTCCGGCAGTACCACCGGAACAGGCTACACCAGAACTGATGGAACAGCAGGTTAAGGCACTACGGGGTGACAGAAAGTAATATTAGAGCCTTAATACCTGGCGTACAGAATCGTTAATGCGTGCTTTCTTGATGCCTGTCAATGCAGAATAGTGAAAAGTTTGCTAGGTTTGTAATAGGGAAGGCTATACCTGAAGTATTCAAGGATGGAATACCACATACAGTAACGTATTGGGAGGTAACATCATGACTATCATAACATTTTTAGTACTTCTCGCACTGGTTGCCACGGTTGTTGTACTTGGCACCGGTATTGGCTCCATGGTTCATGGCGGCGAATTTGATGACAAACACAATGATCAGCTGATGATAGCCCGTATTGGTATACAGGGGCTTGCAGTCGTATTGATATTAGTGGCATTGATAGCAAGTTACTAGACTGAGGATCAGTTATCATTCGTCTGGAATGACCGTTCCTGAGCGGGAGCGGCGGGGATACTTTAATACCCTGTAGCGGGAATCACCTTCCATAGATCGTACGACTTCGTGATCTGGTTCGTGTAAAATCAGCACAACTTCCAGATTCAGGGTCGATCATGTCCGCTAGCGTATTATTCACCATCGTTGAAACGATTGTTCTGCCAGACTGTACAGCGGTATACCAAAAATTCGGTATAACCGAATACAGACCAGAATCTCAAAGAAAGGCCATCAGCCTGCTAAAAAAAACCAGACCAGATTACGTACTGGCCGAGTTCCAGTATGGCTATGGTAATAATTATGCCGGGGTGAATATCAGTAATCTGGATGTGTTCCTGGCCAGTATGCAAAAATATGCACCGACTGCAAAAGTGATCGTCCTGGTCAGCAAGCCCGAAAGAAATCATGTAGATAAACTGGCGCAACTGTTTCCGATAGAAACAGTATTAACCGTACCGGTTCAGGCAAGACAGATTGAGGCCTGTTTTGTCTGAACCTGAAATATGGAGTGATCAGTTTTTTCAGGACTATTCATTTAAAAGTGGTTAAGTTGGGCAATATTTTATCAAACACACAAAAGCCAATGTTATAATAGACCAATATCCCGCCAGCATGCTCTTGAATCAAGTCGTAATATAAAATAATCTATGCTGGGGAGCCTCTGCCTGACCAGAATGGGTCAGAGGCCCCCGGGTTTGATAACGAAATATGCACAGTCTTGCGTAGTGCTAGTAAGTTATGACTGATGTAACAACAATAAACAGGCAGAGGTTTTATGCTATTTGATATTATTGCAATTGGTGTTTCCTTTGTACTGGGTTTTCTGGCGCGGCAGCTAGGCTTGCCACCACTTGTGGGTTATCTGGTTGCCGGTTTTGGTTTGTACGCGGCAGGCGGGCAGCTAACCGTGACACTGGAAGAATTCTCGAATATGGGCATCACGCTCCTGCTGTTCACTATAGGACTGAAACTGCGTCCTGCCAGTCTGTTGTTACCGCAAATATGGGGCGTGGCCGCCTTACATATGCTCATCACCGTGATCGCTATATCGGCAATCTTTTTGCTGCTCGGTATACTCGGCTTATCCCGATTTACCGAGATGGAACCCGGAGTGATTGCCCTGATCGCATTTGCGCTTAGTTATTCCAGCACTGTATTTGCCGTTAAGGTTCTTGAAGAAAAGGGAGAGATGTATTCATTATTCGGCCGCCTTTCCATTGGCATATTAATTATCCAGGATATTATTGCGGTCCTGTTTTTAGCCGTTTCAACCGGGAAAGTCCCCTCGATCTGGGCGCTGGGATTACTGGCTCTCATACCATTGAGGCCTGTTCTGCAGCAACTACTTGAGCGATCAGGGCACGGTGAACTACAGGTTCTATTTGGTCTGACCCTGGCGCTGGGTGGGGCTGAGGTATTCGAGTTGGCTGGTGTCAAGGGTGACATGGGTGCGCTGATTCTTGGTATGTTGCTGGCCAGTCATACTCAGGCCAGTCAGCTGGCACGCCAGTTACTTGGTTTTAAGGATATCTTTCTGGTCGGTTTTTTCCTTAGCATCGGGCTATCTGGTCCACTCGACTGGGAAAGTGTAGGGCTGGGCATTATGCTGGTTGTGCTGGTTCCTCTCAAATTAATGCTGTTCTTTATACTGTTTTCACGATTCAAGCTTCGTGTCAGGACGTCGATGCTCACCGGGTTTTCACTGGCCAACTACAGTGAATTCGGGCTGATTGTTGTGGCAGTAGGTGTATCGAACTCATGGATAAGCCAACAGTGGCTCATCATATTAGCAATCGCACTGTCACTTTCATTTATCCTTGCCGCACCCCTGAACTCTGCATCACATAAAATCTATTTAAAATTTCGAACCAGGTTATCGAGGTTTGAGAGAAAAGACAGGATAATAGAAGAACAGGCAATCGCACCAGGTAAAACAGAAACCATGATCTTTGGCATGGGGCGTGTTGGTAGCAGTGTGTACGATGAGATTAGTGAGCACGTGGGTAAAGAGGTACTGGGCGTGGATGCAGACAGTACAACCGTCGAACGGCAGGTTGCCCTGAGCCGAAACGTCATTCATGGGAGTGCCACCGACCCCGATTTCTGGGAGCGTATCGATCTCGGCAGTGATCATGTCAAAATGATACTGCTGGCCATGCCAAATTATCATGAGAATCTGTTTGCTGCGCAGCAGCTAAAGAGCCTTGGCTATACGGGTATGCTGGCAGCCATCGCCAAATACCCGGATGAGATCAAGGCGCTTGAACAGGCAGGTGTTGATGCGGCCTATAACCTGTATGCTGAGGCCGGCGCTGGTTTTGCTGACCACGTCTTTGAAAGGCTAATACATAAAAAATAAAACTGAATTATTCACTTTCAAACAGACTGCGAAATCTTAATAATGTTGCTTTGCAGTAAAATCAGTAATATATCGCTTCTGATTGATTATTTTAACATCCAGAGCATGCATAGATTCTTCCAGAGCCCCCAGTTCGAGCGCAATGGCCTTTGTTTCATGTAACAAAAGTTGTGTCTTATCTCTTGTCAGTCTCCCGTTCATAATTAAATTTTCTTTATCTTCAAGTCGAATTTGTAATACAGTCTGATATTCCTGCTTATCGATAAAATCATTGACCATCCTGTGTAATTCGTTCTTTTCTTGCAGTAATTCCTTGCCAGTATCGAAAGCACCTAAAAACCGGGATTCACCATAACCTGAACAGACCCCATTATAGGTGCTGCCAGACAGGCCTAGTCTATAGCCATTTGCGGGAATACAGTATTGTTGCAATCCTTCAGCCCTGCCATCGCTATATGCATCTAAATCCGGACGTACACCGTATTCAGCACATGCCGCGCGGTGTTCCCCTATTCTCGAAGCCAGGTAGCCGTTGGCACCATCCTCATACCCGATCACACGCCAGTTAGCTATTTTACATTCATCTTTGTTCAGTGTTGCGCAAGCCGATAAATATAGAGTGACAAATGAGAGTAGTAGCAAATTTCTGAATATTCTAGCCAAAGTGGTGCCTCATAGTAGTGGGTTAATCAAGAGTGTATTTTGAGAAACCTGCGTATATTCGTGAATTCAGTAAATTATTATATTGATACGTTAATTATAACGGCATTATCCGGGCTAAACTTTAGGGTACCGGGATATAGCACTTTCCCGTTCATGGCTGTATTTTATATTTCTGAGCTTTTAAAGTTGCCTATACCACTAACTTACTTATTGTGGAGGCTGTAAAGGAAGGTTTCCTGAAGGTGAGCGAACGTTTGCTACCCTGGGCTCACCGCTCCTGGTTTAAAGTGACTGTGAACCCATTGGCGAGTTAGCCTGGTTCTATAAGCTAATCATCTCGGCGTGCCCGGCCAGTTCACGCACGGTGTGCAGCATATTTTGAGATGTGGTGGCATCCGGATTGTACTCCACCATCAGTAAGTGGGGCTTTTCATTGGGCATATGCACGCTGATTACGCCGTTAAGATTACGCAGGGCAGTGTCTATTTTGTCACGGATCCCGGTATCTGTTTCTCGATCAATATGAATAGTAACATCTGCCAAATTGATATCAGTCATCGTCGTACCCTCCCGGCCTTATTAACACAGGTGATTAAAAACACCTATGCACATTAATAAACCTGTAAAGCTATGAAAAACATAGATTAATTAAACCCAGATTCATAACTTAAGTATAGCTGTTTTAGCAGTATTTACAGTCTAACTCTTAGATTTTTCTGAAATATCAATGATGGGTGGTAATTTCTATCTGAAAAAAAAGCCCCGCTCGAGAGCGGGGCTTTTCTGTCATATCGGGCTTGGCTTATTGCGGAACTACATTTACCGCGCTAGGACCCTTGGCTCCATCTTCAGTATCAAAAGACACAGTCTGGCCTTCAGCCAGAGATTTAAAACCTGTGCCCTGGATAGCAGAATGATGTACGAATACATCGGCGCTGCCGTCTGAGGGTGAAATGAATCCAAAACCTTTACTATCGTTAAACCACTTTACTGTACCTGTAGCCATTCTGGTTACCTCTATAATAATTAAAAAACAATGTGTATTTGCGTGCAGGTTACTATGTGAAATCACGGAAGAGATGACGCTTCATACAGCGAGGAACTACCGGAAATGCTACGTAACAAATATCAGCAACATGGGCGAGCTTACACCACAAAAACCGAATAATCCAGCGTTATTTCCAGTTAATCGTAGATAAAACAATGATTCAACTCAGGTATTTTACAAGTGCCAGGCGTGACTTCAGGTTGCCTGATAACGTGTACGCGACGTAGCAAGTAGTATCAGACAGGCCCAAACAGGAAGATGTCTGAAAGGGTCGGCACAATAACTGTCATGTGCAGTTAAAAGTAATAGGTGCACCGATACTTGACAGGCTGAAGTAATCTTGACCTAAATCTAACGTGAACCTACTTAGAAAGACAAAAGAATAAATGTAACTATATGTTTATATAAGAATTAATAATTATAGGCTATGTAATATTGTCACAGTAACAGCCTGATCATGGGGGAGGGGTTTTGGTAACACAGAGAAGAGGGAGGAGTCTGACAGGTTTCCCTGTCAGACTCGTTGGCATTCAGATCTTAAAAGTACCAACAAGAGATTGTAAGCGCATAGCCAGATCACTGAGGTTTTGACTGGAATCAGCAGTTTGTTGCGTAGCTTCAACAGATTTATCGGCTACAGTACTGATGGAGACAATATTCTTGTTAATCTCTTCGCCAACAGCGCTTTGTTCCTCTGCTGCACTGGCGATTTGAGTATTCATATCATTAATAGTGGCCACTTCGGTTGTAATGGTTTCCAGTGAACTACCGGCCTTGCTTATCTGTTCGACGCCGTGTTTAGCCTGTTCACGACTGTTTTCCATTACTTCGACTGCTTCACTGGCACGTGACTGAAGTTTTTGTATCATGGTATTAATTTCTTCAGTTGATTCCTGGGTTCGGCTGGAAAGTGCTCTTACATCATCGGCAACGACAGCGAAGCCACGACCCTGTTCACCCGCTCGGGCAGCTTCGATGGCAGCATTCAGGGCCAGCAGGTTAGTTTGTTCGGCAATGCCTCTAATAACATCAAGAACGACGCTGATATTGTTACTGTCTTGTTCCAGCACATGGATAACATCAGCGGCTTTCACAACCTCTTCTGCTAGAGTGTGAATTGCCTTAGTGGTCTCAACAACAATTTCTTTACCAGCGTTGGATTTCTTGTCTGCTTCATAGGTGGATTGAGCGGCTGTTGAGGCATTTCGGGAGACCTCTTGCACAGTGGCAGACATTTCATTACTGGCTGTTGCCGCCAGATCAATTTCAGATTTTTGATGCAGGACTTCCTGTTGTGATTCGGTAGCAATCAGAGTCAATTGCTCGGATGAGGTGGTCAGTTCCGTCGTGACACCAACAACCTCATTCATGGTGTGATGAATCTTGTCGAGAAACGTGTTGAAATTATTTCCCAGGCGATCGATAGCATCATTGCCATTTATATAGACGCGTTGTCTGAGGTCGCCTTTTCCTTCTGCGATATCATGAAAACTCCTTTCCAGTGTTGCCAGTTGGCTAACCACCATTTTGCGAAACAGTACGAACATAAGTAATGAAACCACGACACCGATTATGAGGTACAGAACAGCCATATTGATCGCGGCCTGACGTAATGAGGTATTATTGGTGGCTCTGATTTCACCCAGGTCTTTTGAGACGTTTTTCTGTGAATGTTCCAGCATCTTGTTCAGCCGATCAAGATTATAGCCAATAACTATTTTTCCTAGTGCTACACCCTCATAAGAAACGGGTGATTCGACCATTTGTTCAGGAGATATCATTTTCTTTGTCACCGGTCTGTGCCATTGCGTTACCATCGGTATTATAAATAGCAACATAAGATACATCAGGGTCACTGGCAGCAATATCTGCGTATTCCTGTAATACCGAACAATTTTTGACATTAAGGATGATAGTTGTTGAACTTTCTTTTTCAGCTCAGCTTTGGAATTGTCCTGGCTATTTTTCAGTTATTTTTTGATAACCTGATCAGAAGCCAGCAATAACTTTTCCAGTGCCGTGCTTTGCTGTCCATACATGATATAGGCAGTGGCAGAAAAGAGTATGACCAGACCGGATATTAACGCCAATGAATATTTAGATGTTATATCCATTCTCGTAAAGTTAGCTAAAAAGTTACCTGATTGTCTGGTAATATTCATTTTTTCTCCAGTGTTTATTTTGTTGCTAATAGGGCGCGTATTATTAGTTGGCGATTACGGGCTAGTAAGGAGGAAGACTCAATGCCTTTAATGTGTTCTGTAATTCTTCAAGGCTTAATGGTTCGACAAAACCACGGATTTTCGCAGTCTTGCTTGCGTTATCACCTGGTGTCAGTTTATGTAACGCAGATTTTATACTGCCTGTAACAGCAGGGTCTGCATCGGCGCTGACTGTCATGATCCACTGAGGATACAGAGCGCTTGAATGAACCTGTTTCAGACTGTCTGATGCCTGATCAACATCCTCTACACGTAATGAGGATAGCGCAAGGTTATCTAAATACTTGAGGATTGAGAGAAAATTTACTTGACACCCGATAAGACATATATAAAGAATAGTAATTAATCGTGCGTCCTACTCTTGAGAAAGCAAGAATATGAATGTGACGGATGAGGTGTGCGTAAAAAGAAGTCTGAATGTGTTTGGTGCGGTAGAAATTACTGATCTACTTTTTTGCGACCGCATTATAAACCAGGGCTATTATCAGCCCACCAATAGCACCATCAAGAAAGCCCCATAATGCGCCAATAACACCACCCAGGAAGCCTGGTTCGAATCCGATATACACTGAGCTCATGATATCAACAAATGCAGTTGACCAGCCGAAGATTGCTGCCCAGCCTGCAAACAACATACAAAGCGCCCAGGCAGTGCCAAGCGCAATTGCGAGTGCTTTTACATTTAACTTCTCCATTATATCCTCCAGTCTCGCGTATGAATTGTATGTTTACCTGCATTGCTGTCCTGTTAACGCCCTCTCCCTTAGGGAGAGGGTTGGGGTGAGGGGATCAAGACAGGTAACTTACTGCTTATTAAGGTATACATGCTCATGATGCTGGTATTTCGTTATGCATACACCAGAATGTGCCGTCAGGTACAGGGTCTGGCTACGTGTCAGGTTCGGCTGATATTCTGGCGAGCAGCTGCCCCCTGAATTGTAGTTCTTTGTTGAGTTCGATGCGCGCCAGTTGGGCCTCAATTTCGGTATCAGCCTGTTCCTGTCGTGAAAGCAAGTGCAGAACATCCGCTTTTAAACAGGTAAACCACGATTGCCAGTTTTCAAATCCTGTGCGGCCCACAAGGTATAACCTTCCTTGAGGTCATCAAGTCCCTCAGATGGATGCCCCAGTTTTGCAGCAGCCCAGCCACGAACTACGCGTGACATACCAATAAATTCAGGGAAGCCAAATTGTGAAGAAAACGCTACGCATTGTTGTGAATATTGCTGAGCCACTTCGGGTTCATCACATTGTGCAGCCACAATCATATTGGCGAGCAGAGAAAAACCTACGGAATGTGGCTGATTCAGTGTTTGAGCCAATTCATAAGCATCCCTTGCATGTTGGTGTGCCATGTCGGTTTTATTGCAGGCAACGCAAGCCAGTGCCAGATAAAATCGGCCGAAAACACCAAAATCCATCAAATATATCGGGTACAGGGCAGCGTCACGATCGGGTTGATACAGATCGACAGAGCGTGTCAGGTAGGCGTGCGCCTGTTCTGATTCGCCCATGTGGAATGCGATCATACCGTTAATGTTACAGGCAGCCATGACGGCTTCATCGGAAGTCACATCTGAGCTGACTGCATTTTCGTTTTCTATTCGATTGGCAGTCTCAAGTAACTTAACAGCAAGAGGGTGGGCGATTTTAAACTCGGCACGACCCCAGTGGTAAAGACACAGCCCATAGGTGATAGGGAACTGCCGTGGTTTACCGGGTAGTTTCTGACAGAGTGTATAAGCACGTTTTTGCACGTCGCCAAAATCCGGGCTACCTGGCCCCGTCAGTACCATAAGTAGTGGGTCCCAGGACTGACAGCAGTAATAGCTCGACCTCATCTTTTGCCGGGCTGTCAGCTTCGTCCTTGAGCAGTGCAAGCCCTGTCTTGAGATGTTCGGCAGCTTCTCTTGGTGCACCCCTCTGTAAGGTCTGCATGCCTGCCTGTAACAGATAGCGGCTGGCCTCGAGGGTACGATTTGCACGTGCCAGGTGGTGTGCCATTATTTCGGGTGCGCCCTGTACCAGCGATGCAAAATCTCCCTGCAAACATTCCACCACACGAGCATGCAAAGCCGCACGTGCCTTGAGAAGAATGGAATCATAGGCGGTATTTTCTACCAGTGCGTGTTTAAATTTTAGATGATGGGTATCCAGTCTTAAAATCAGATCTGAATCAAGCACCTTATGTAAAGCCGCAGTAAACACGCTTTCATCCATTTGCGCCACGGCGGCCAGAAGCGCCTGCAAAAACTCCTGCCCTATAACGGAAGCTACCTGTGCTACTTTTTTAGCCGGGCCCAGATGATCCAGTCGTTCCATTAACAAATCAAGTAAGGTGTCTGGAACGCCGAGCCCAGACATGTTTGCGTTATTCAATACATCAGCGGCGGGATCTGCCTGGAGATCGCGCACCATGTATGTCATTTCTTCGATATACAATGGAATGCCATCGGTTTTATTTAATATCTGTTCGACATCGGTGTCGGATAATGTGATTGCATGGTATAAATTCACCACCATTTCCCGGGAAGCATTCTGGTCCAGTCTGCTTAAAGTGATTTGTATGACCCGGGCATCTGGCATGAAATCATGTTGGAATTCAGGGCGCGATGTCATCAGGATCATGGTGGGAGAAACATGGAGGTGTTCCAGTAACTTATCCAGCAATTCCAGCGAACTGGGATCAATCCAGTGCAGATCCTCAAACAACAAAAGCATTTTTCCGGCGGTTATGCTTTTAGCATCCGGGGCCTGATCAATATGAGACACGGGCGCTTGATGGCTAAGCCCTTTGAAATAACGAAGCAGGACCTCCTGGGTCATTTCCAGCCTGGCCGGGGGAGGCATCTCAAGTGCTGGATAATGATTTTCTACCCTGATATCCAGCAGATCGGCAATTAACGCAAGATCTTCATCTTGCGTTATTCCCGCAATGGCCATTTGTGTTTCAAGTTTTTCGGCCTGGATCAGTGCTGAATCATTACGCTAAAAACCTGCCGAAACCGTTAAATGCTGCATAATAGGGTGCAGAACACTATTGTTGTGAAAAGGAGAGCACTGTAGACGAATGGTCAGCGGCATCTCATCTTGCAGGCTTTCCGCAAAAGCCGTGCTCAAACGAGACTTGCCCATTCCTGCATCGGCCTGTAGCAATATGCCTGTGGTGTGATCGGTGCTGGTATTTCGCCAGCCTTTCTGCAAGAGGGCCATTTCGGCATCACGCCCAACCATGGATAATTTACTGTCGTGCCCTCGCCAGGCAGAGCGACTTTCGCAGGCATATGCGCCTGTCACAGCACTGATTCTTACCTCGTTGGTAAAACCCTTGAGGGAGAACATGCCCAGATCCAGATAGGCAAACTGTTCACCGGCAACAGATCGAGTACCGGGTGCAACGACCACCTGTCCCGGTTGGGCTGCTGCCTGTATTCGTGCAGCTAAATGAGGTGTAGAGCCGGAAATGGCCATCGTGTCCAGCATGCCAACCGCGACACGTCCAGTGGCAAGACCAACACGCACCTGCAGGTTGAAGGGTTTTCCGTCGCTGTCAGTGAGTTGCTTGATTTCTTCGATAATGGCCAGTGCTACGTGAACAGCGCGTACGGCATCGTCTTCGCCAGCGAGCGGGTAGCCGAAGTACAGATCCACACCATCACCTACAATTTTGGCCACATGTCCGTTATAGCGTAACGCGATACGCTTGACCATGGCATGGTAGGCTTGCATTGCGTAAAATAGATCTTCCGCATCCATGGTTTCTGCCAGGTGGGTAGAGTCCACCAGATCACAGAACAACACTGTCATCTGACGTCGTGAAAGATTCAACTCAGTGCTGATCGATTCTGAATCAGTTAGCTTGCTTGTGCTGCTTTTAGATAAAGGCTCGCCACAATTTGAACAATAATTGCTGTTACTATCGGCCTTGACGCCACATTGTGTGCAGAACATTCTACCAGCTGCTCCTGTACGAACAATACAGTCGATTGTGGCTATTTCCCCCGGTGTCGCTGGCCCCGGTTGTGGTGTCGAATCTTCTCAGGCTAAACATGACGGGTATCTCATTGTCGTTTACGGTTATGCTGTAATCAAGAATAAACCGTTCGGGCTCAAATCTCAAAAACATTCCCCTGGCCAGTCCGATGCAGTATCTAAATATTAGTGACCCTGAAGTCTATTTTGAATAAAGGTGTTTCTGTTAGTGGATGCAGGCGCCTTCGCCGCAGTCAGGGCAAAGGTTAGCAACATGTCATAATCGATAGCCGTTATACCCGTTCGCCCTGCGCCTGATTGCGCCGTGTTGCCTGGTCTATTCTGAAACCATTGGGCCCACTGGTCAGAGCCAGGATCGAAAAACAGAAATTGATTGCCGTCTTCAGGAAACACCAGGTTTGGTGAAGGGTAGAGGTTGGCCATAAAGGGATACTGAGCCGAGCCATGGCAACTCAGGCAGGAAGAGGCAGCAAACTGTGTATTTTTCTGGTAATGCTGGCCGCTGACAGTAATCACATTATGGCGTCGGCCTACATCCATGGGTCCAGACAAGCGGCCACCCCAGCCCAGTACATCCCTGGAATATTGCGGGGCATCGGGGTTTAACCAGGTTTCTTTCAGTGGCTTACCGTCCGGATTACGTCCTTTGCGATTACGTGAATACTCAGGGTCATTACCCCACATGGCACCCACCGGTACGGTTTTATCCCACACGGTTGTACCAGTAACGCCTTTGTGTTTATTTGTGTCGTAGGCGAACGCGATAAAAACCCATCCGGTATCGGGGGATGCAATACGATCTTTCACCTTTACTGCCATCTGCACGAAACGAACCGGTACGATTTCAGCTGTTTTTCCGGATTTAGATGGATTCAGCAACGATTTGGTGGTCGGCCGATAGACATATGAAACACTCGAGCCCTCCAGGGGAGGCCATTGATGTGGCGTCAAGGTTGCCGCTTCAACCTTGACCACAATAGAACCTTCCGGAAACTGTGCGGCGCTTACATCGGGTTCAAAAGGGTCTCTCCATACCTCAGCCAGCATGGTGGCGGCAGTTGGGTTGTAGTAAATAACGGCGTGATTCTGAAAAGCCTCAGGAGGGCGTGGCGTGGGTGGCGCGAAGGTGTTGGGCTGTAAAATCTGCCCGGTATAGGAACCGAGTAATGCTTCGCGTCCGGATTCCGGGTCAATCTTGCCATCTGGTTGAGTAGTTCCCTGAGCGCACCAGGGCATATTGTACCAGCCGGCCTTTTCGGGTGACCATGTCAGCGGGGTATTAACCAGATCTGACATGTCTTTTTGAATATATTTTTTTATAAACTCTACATATTTAGCGGCTGTTCTGGTTGTCAGAGGGCCACTGATCAGACCTTTAGGACGCCAGTCCTGTTTTGTGGGTGAAGTCGGGTAATCATATTTGCTGGTACGAAAACTACCGTCCCATTCGTCAGAGCCGTGTCCTGCCGGTGGATACAATGTGTTGTTAGATACAATGTGTTGTTGGCTGCGAATGGATCTGGCATGGCGGCGGGGAGGGCACTCCAGGCAAACAGGCCCGTGATTACCAATACCAATCGAACACCACGTAGAGTCGGCTGTATGAGAGTGAGTTGTTTCATGCTAATCCTTTATCTGTCTGTATGGTTAAGTTAAATGCCCAACTTTTACAAATATTAGCGTTTTTTCTTTTACAAATGGAAAATGCTTGCTCATATATAAACAACAGCCTGGTCTGAAATAGCTGTCAGTACGACTTGTGTGTCATCAAGACTTCTTTCCTTTTTCTTTAATAGGTGCCTTGCGGAGGACATGCTCTCCCTTTTCATATATATTTTTCGCAGAACCGACGATCAGTTTATCGGGTGGAATCGCAACAGAGCTGTCCTTATTCAGATAATCCAGACTATTAAGGACGTGACGCATGGCATTGATACGGGCTCGTTTCTTACAGTCTGATTTTACAACCGTCCAGGGCACATCTCCGGTATCGGTATAAAAAAACATGGCTTCTTTGGCCTCGGTATAATCCTTCCATTTGTCCAGCGACGCGAGATCAATGGGGCTGAGTTTCCAGTGTTTTAACGGGTCATTCTGTCGTTGCTGAAAACGACGAAACTGTTCTTTTTGACTTACCGAGAACCATAGCTTTATAAGTATTATGCCGCTGCGAATAAACATTCTTTCCAGTTCTGGTGCCTGACGCATAAACTCCAGGTGTTCATGGGCACTGCAAAAATTCATTACCTGCTCTACACCGGCACGGTTATACCAGGAGCGATCAAACAGAACGATTTCTCCTTTACTGGGCAGATGTTCGATATAACGTTGAAAGTACCACTGTCCCATTTCATGTTCTGTCGGTTTCTCGAGTGCAACGACATGTGCGCCACGAGGGTTCATGTGCTCCATCATGCGCTTTATGACGCCACCTTTACCCGCCGCATCACGTCCCTCAAACAGAAGCACAAGACGCTGCCCGGTTTCTTTTACCCAGACCTGCATTTTAAGAAACTCAATCTGAAGCTCTTCCAGAAGGGGTTCGTATTCCTTCCTGTCCATCTTGTTTTTATATGGATAATTTGCGTCAGGCGAAATTCTTTTCTTGCCGATTTTGGTATTTGGCTTTAGTTTTTTAAGAGCCTGATCATTTTTAGTGTCTGATGTTTCAGGTATGGATGAACTGATTTTTTTACTCACAAATAACCTCCTAACAACCGAATCAATACGGGTCTATCAAATATAGTACAATGTGGTAAAAATTACAGGGGGTGTTTGCCGTAGGACGCATATAAACCATATCTGGTTGATAGAATATAATTATATAATCTGGACTAAAACGAAATCCTGACAGGAACAATTGTTCTCAAGACTTGTTGTTTCTATTATAAGCTTCGTTATTCTAACATTTATCTGTATCAGACGGGCAAATACAAGGCAATAAAAAGGGCGGTGTATGCAAGTAAAACTCACATTGATTATTATTATGATGTATCTGACAGGGTGTTCCGGCCAGAGTGATGAACAGCGAAACTCACCTCATCCAATGGTAGGCAAGGTTTTATGGGCTGAACCAGAAGGAAACAACGGGAGCACTGAAACCCGGATTATGTCAATCAAACTGGAGCGTGAAATCTGTAACAAGATTACGCTCGAAGTCACTTACTACAACAATGGTGACCTTCCCGGATATTTACGCCTGTCGCCAAATGCAGGGGTTCCTGGGCAAAGCTGGCCAATACCCCTGAAAATGAAAAAAGGCTTGCATACCATGCAAATACAGAATGGCTTTCAGCGTAAAGCAAAATCTGTCAGAAGTCTTGAACTGGCAGTTGCTATTGAGCATATCGTTGATAATGCGTGGAAAGGTTATACAGACCGTAGATCTATAGGCTTTGAAAAATACTGGACTAACGACTGCCTGTAAGAATTATATCGACTAACCCTGGTCGCCTTATTAAATAAAGGGGATGGTAGGGTAGCAGGGAGCTTGATACCTTATTTGCGTTCGTTACCCGGGCCCACTTTTCTGAAATGGCTTCAGCACAGCCGCACAAGCCCGTGTTCCTCGTACAGGTGTTGCACCGTATTGCCTTGCATGAACGAAACGAAATGTTCACCCCATTTACCACCGTCTGCGATGAGACCGATGTGGTAGCGGGTTGTGGGGTTCGCGGGGGAGGGTTGCCCCGACAGTACTCCCTCAAGATCCACAAGTTCAAATATGTCGGGGAAAATACGGGTATAACGGAGTGCCAGGTGATAGTAGATTATCGCCGCATCTGCGTGACCCGCGCCAATCAGTTGCGGTACTTCCCGGTGGTGGATGATTTGCGAATGTACAGTCTTCGGGCCTGCCGTGGATAATTTCGCTACGAGTGCGTCAGCGTCCGCGCCGGATTCCTGCGCCAGGTTTCTGGCCGCTTCCTCATAAACCACATAGCTGGCCTTTTCCGTCACCGGGTTAGAGCACGCCACAGTGACATCGTCGGACAGCAGATCTGCAACAGAAGTAATGCCCTTCGGATTGCCTTTGCACACCAGAATGACATTGCCCCGACTTTCGGCGAACGGTATGTGTCCGGTCATGAAGCCCGCGTCAACCAGACCGTCCAGAATAGTGCCTGGCCCGATAAATACATCCGGCTTGCGGCTGATGCGCAGGTTACCCACCACCAGCCCGTCGCCCTTTAGTGCATCCACCAGTGGCTTGGGCGGGGTGGTGGTGTAGAAAACGTCGCCGACGTCCGGGTTGGCGGCAAGGAAGGCACGCACGGATGCTTCCAGCGCCATGTGGTGGTTACCATCTGAAAACAGGGCAAGACCTGCCGTCGCAGGATCACCATGGAAATCCAGCACAAGGTTGCTGCCGGGCGCAGCAAAGGCGCGCACAGCATCGTGCGGATATTGTGCAGCCTCGGGTGGCCAGGGCAGCTGATTCTTCAATAGTGTCATGAGCGGGCTTTAAGCGGCGGCCTGTTCAAGAAGACGGCGCAAATGGTCGGGCCGCACTATATGAATGTGATGCTCCACCGTGCGAACCGCTCCCTGCTTACGAAGCTGCACCAGTGTCGTAGTGACGGTCTGGCGGCTGGCACCTATCAGGTTGGCAATATCCTGATGAGTCAGACGTACGTTCACACACAATTCACCTTCATTAGAACCGGCACAGCAGCGTGTGCCCGACGATGCGGCGGCTAATCGTATCAATAAACGGACGATGCGAATTTCCACGTTGTCGGAGGTTAAGCCCACCAGCACGTTACCCAGCGCACGGAATCGGGCTGACAGGATGCCGATGGCCTTCATGGCCGCTTCCGGGTGCGCGCCCAGGAAATGGGTAAAGTTTTTGCGACTGATGGAATAGACCTGGGTCGCTTCGTTTGCTACGGCGTGGATCTGCCGGCCATTACCCCTCCAGAGTTCGGCCATACCAAATATCTCGCCGGAAAAGCTGAACCACAGGATGGTTTCCTTGCCGGTGGACGAGATCTGAAACAGGCGGATGCAACCACGCGCAACAATATATACATCATTAGAGTGATCACCGGCCTGGAACAGGTGATCGCGGGACTTCAGGTTCAGGCGGTGTGAGCATTTCATAAGATCACTTGTCTCCGCCTCAGACAGGCTGGACAAGAAATTCGCGTGCGCATCGGACCAGGCACCCCCTTCATCATCGACATTGAAAAAGTCATTTTCCCTGACATTTGTGCTGATATCCATAAGCGGATCCACAATAGGACTACTGATGGTTTTCACGGGTAATACCTCCAAAGCTCGCTGGTGCTTATCATGGCATGCCAGGTGCACAGTTACTATAGGGATATAGTAACCAGGATGAAGAAAATCAGGAAAAGGAGTATTCAGGATCCAGGTTTCAGTAATGAATCCGCAATACCCAGGTAGTAATCTGATAAATTTAATTTTTCTAATATTAGACTGGGCGATTATTCCAATATTCTAATGTCTGGACTCTTGTGCAAATTTGTCATCTGGACGACAAAGTTGCAGACTTACATTCGCTAGTATCGTAATCGTAAAAACAATACAGAAGTAGCCCTGAGTTAAGGGCAGGATAACAAAAATGATCCGACAACACGGAGGAGTGACGATGAGAAAACTACTTACCCTTGGGCTTGGCCTTGCGATGGTGGTGGCCATCACCGGTAATGCCGCAGCCGAATATCCGACCCGTCCCATTACGTTCATGACCATGACCCAGCCTGGCGCTCAGATTGACCGTCTGACTCGTGGTCTGGCGCAGCGCATGAGCAAGATTCTGGGAGAGCCCATTAACGTAAAGAATGTGACTGGCTCGCACGGTACTGTCATGGCGACTGAACTCAGCAGGTCCAAACCGGACGGTTACACCCTCGGTGTTACATCGTTGACGGCTTATACCTATGCACCACATCATGCCAAGCTGAGCTACAAACCAGATGACTTTGACTATCTAACCCTGGTAGCCCTGAACTCCAGCGGCTTTATCTCTAAATCAGACAAGCCCTGGAAGACATTGAAAGAGGCTTTCGCCTGGCACAAGAAGAACAACAAAGCCATGGTCGCTATGTTCCACGGAGCTGATGACCGGGACGCACTTATGCGCATGGCTAAAAAGGAAGGCGTGAACTTGTCCTTGATACCTTCCAAAGGCGGACCTTCAGTGATCAAGGCCGTGACCGGTGGTCATGCTTCTGTTGGCTACGTAGGCGCCATCCTTTACAAGTTTGTAGAAGCCGGCTCGATCAAGCTAATCGCTGCGGCACTGGGTGAACGTTTGCCACCGATTCCTGATGTGCCTACCTTGCGCGAGCAGGGCTACGACGAACAGGTGGAAATGATCGTCGCTCTGGTGGCACCGAAGGGCCTGGATGCAGGCGTAAAGGCCAAAATTCTGGCAGCCATGGATAAACTGGCGAAAGACAAGGAAACTCAGGAGTTCATAACGGGTAACCTGTTGATGCGGCCTGTTGAATGGGGAGAAGCGCACGCTGATAAAACAGTGAAGGAGCAGCACAAAACCTTCGGCGTGCAAGCGGAAAAGAAATAAGCCTCAACCCTTAAGGTTGTCTGTGGTATCGGAGCAGGCTCTACGCTTGTTCCGGTATGCTGACTGCCCCTGTTTAACTCCGGGAGTGTTTGCAGAGTAAGGCTGAATCAAGACGGGTAAAGAGAGTAAATTACGTGACAAGATTAAAAAGAGACTCCATTGCTTATCTGGTTGTTATCGGGTTTAGCATAGTCATGCTTGCCTGGGCGATTCCCAACTACACACCGGAATATCCCGGTTATGGTGCCTCAGCAGCACTGGTGCCGATTGTGGCTGTTAGCGTTATGCTGGTGATGGCAGTCATCTCCCTGATCACCATCGCCATTGCGGTTTACACCAACAAGCCTTTGCCGGAAGAGGAGAGGGAATTTCCAGAGGATCTTGATCATGACGATGGTTTTACACAGGTAGGGCGCGTGAACCTGTATCACCTGGCTATTATCATGATCCCGAGCATACTGCTGGTGGTCGCCGTCGAATATATTGGTTACGTACTTACTTCAATCGCTTTTCTTATAATTTTTCAATACGCCATAGGCAGTCGCAAGTGGGTGCAAATTATTGCCTTAGCGGTCATTTTGACGGCCGTTCTCTACGTCGTCATGCGTTATGGTTTCGGCGTGCCAGTGCCGGGCCCACAAATTCTTTTATAACAATAACAACTAGCGGAATACCATAACTATGGAAATGATCTTTGCGGGCTTGCTTGACTCACTTTCACCTGCCAGTTTAATGTTTGTGTTTATCGGCGTTGCTGTTGGGGTGTTGATTGGGGCTATTCCCGGTATTAACGGCCCTATGGCTATCGCTCTATTCATTCCAGTTACTTATTATATGTCGCCATTAACCGCCATCGGCTTTCTGGTGGGTTTAAATAAGGGTGCGTTCTTCGGTGGCGCTGTATCGGCCGTATTATTACGTACGCCGGGTACACCAGAAGCCGCAGCTACCGCCTGGGATGGATATCCGCTAACCCAGCAGGGGAAGGGTGAAAAGGCACTGCGAATGGCTTTGTATAGTTCAGTGGCTGGCGACTTTATCTCCACGGTGGTACTGATCCTGATCGCCGCCCCTCTTGCCGCAGTTGCCCTGTTCATGGGGCCGGCGGAAATCTTTGCGCTAATTTCACTGGCATTAACGGTTATTGCCGGTATAGGCACCTCGTCTATTTTACGTGGTCTGATTGCCGCCGGATTCGGGATTCTACTCGGGCTGATCGGTACCGAACCGGTTACCGCCTTACCCAGGCTTACATTCGATATGTATCAACTTGGCGGTGGTTTGTCACTGATTCCGGTGGCGATTGGTTTATTGGCCTTCTCTGAAATTCTGCTGCAGCTGGAAAAACTGAGGGCCAGGGGAGGTTGCGATCAAGCGGCCACTAAATTCTCATCAAAACGCGAAGACCGACTGCTATCGGCCAGGGAATTCTTTGAAAGCAAAAAGACTTTACTACGTGGCAGTCTGATCGGGATTGGCGTTGGCGCCATGCCGGGTTTGGGCGCGCCGGTGGCATCATTCATGTCCTATGACCAGGCGATGAAGCGATCCCCGCATAAGGAAGAATTCGGCAAGGGTCGCCTGGAAGGCATCGCAGCATCCGAGTCGGCTAATAGCTCGGTGGTCGCTGCCAGCCTGATCCCGTTGTTCGTATTAGGCATCCCCGGAAACCTTGCTGCGGCGATGTTAATGGGGGCGTTCATGATCCACGGTATGCAGCCGGGCCCATTGCTGTTCCAGGAAAATGCGCAGCTCATGTACGGCATTTATGGCAGCCTGTTGCTGGCCAGCCTGTTTTTACTGGTGATCGGACGCTTCGGGCTGCGTTATTTCTGCAAGGCTGTGAATATCCCGGCAATGATCCTGTATCCAATCGTGGTATTCACCTGCATTATGGGCGCCTACCTGGGCAAGTCGTCCATGTTCGATGTAGGCGTCATGCTCACGTTTGGTTTTGTAGGCTACTTTATGCGGAAGTTTGACTACTCGTACGTAGCGTTTCTGATTGGACTCATCCTGGCGCCGGAGTGGGAGCGATCCCTGCAGCAAGTGGTGATCATTTCTGAATATGACACGTACATGTTTTTCCAACGTCCGGTTGCCATGGTGCTGATGGCGCTGACGTTGATTGTGGTTGTACGCACCTTCTGGAACAGCATTCTCGCCGGTCGCAAGAAAAGGCTGGAAGCGGCTGCGGCGGCAGGGGCACACAAAGGCGACTGAGAAAAAGCACCGTGTTTGTCGCCTGCGTGACAGGAACGGGCAGGGCCTAGCGTTAGACTAGGGCAACGGGCTCGGTGCACGAACCAGGCAATGTACTCGACCTGGTGGACAGGGACGAGACCAATACTTACCAGAAATAATAAGAGAACAAGTAAAGAGGTTGTATCCATGAAAAAAATGACTGACGCTGAGTTAAAAACAAAACTAGGCGACTCATACACTGCCCCCATTGGTTTATACCAATTGACCAAGGACATGCCTTTTCTCGGCTCGGTTAGTTGTAACGTAGAAGAGATGGTTGCCGGTTCATGGCAGGAAGTTATTATTGATTACACGTTGGGACAATCCGGTATGGCCGATGGTTCCTGGTTCAAGGCAACCTTCCGTTTTTATTCGGACTGGGAGTTGTTTCAAACAACCGAACCGGCTGCTGCTAATTATGTGTCTGCAGAATATCATGCCGCACCGACTGTAGAGGGACAAAGTCCGGCCTCCGTTCAAAAACTATCGGTACGCTTTGACCAAAAGGGTCACGAGCGTCCATTCCAGAAAGCCGTGATCGTCGATACCTATGATGGCTATTTAAAAGCGGGTGACCATATTATTATTCGCCTGGGTGACCGTCGCTTTGGTGGGCCGGGTACGCGTGTACAAACCTTCACAGAAGAATTCTTTAAATTCCGTTGCTATGCCGATCCACTAGGCACCTCACGGTTTGCGGCGGTTGAACCTGATCTCACGATCAATATTAAGCCCGGGCATCCTGCTTTATTGCAGTGGGCAGGTTCACGTCTGGTTAAACAGGGCGAGAAAATTCCGCTACGTATCCGCGCCGAAGATGAATGGGGTAACACCTGTTGGTCACGTGCAGATAAAGTGCACATATCGGCAACACTGGATGGCAAGAGTTGTTATGAAAAAGATATTGTCATGCCAAAACAAGGCTGGTCGGTACAATTGCTGGAAGACATGCCTACCGATAAACCGGGTGAGCTAGTGATTGTCGCTGTTATGCCGGACCATCCTGTAGTCAAACACCATACCTTTTATGTCACCATCGATAAAGAACTGGATTTCCCACGGATTTTCTATACCGATTTGCATGTTCATTCGGAAGATACAGTTGGCACCAACTCCACCAGTTATAATCTGACCTACGGACGAGATGTGACAGGCCTTGATGTGCTGGCCTTTGCGCACAATGACTTTAACATCACCACCGAGCGCTGGAAAAAAACAGTCGAGTTGATTCGCGATATAACCGTAGACGGTGAATTCGTCGCCTATCCGGGAACGGAATGGTGTGGTAGCTCCTGTGCCGGTGGCGACCATAATGTCATCTTCCTGCATGATGGTGAGCCGGAGTTTCCGTACCTGAAAGATGGCACGCACGTGCGTTCGGTAGACTGGAATGAAGATTCGGGAACCACAGTCGCAAATCCCGGCGCCTGGCCGCTGGAGGAATTATGGGCTGCCTATATACACGATCCAGAAGGCCATTTGCTAACCCCACACGTCGGTGGCCGTCGTTGTATCATGGATTGGCATCACCCCGAGCTGGAAAAATTAGTAGAGATTGGTTCTGCCTGGGGTCACTTCGGCTGGTTATACGAGGATGCGATGCAGCGTGGTT
>ENA-ORDP01000547-ORDP01000547.1-marine-sediment-metagenome-genome-assembly--contig:-NODE-547-length-24273-cov-8.460360_pt1 | contig 24273 bp, 24 predicted proteins | sample MGYA00248627_ERZ508539 | MGnify/ENA primary metagenome ERZ508539 (study PRJEB26208, sample SAMN05571518) | marine sediment metagenome | biome: deep sea; feature: Hydrothermal vent; material... | reverse complement strand
GTACGATGTGCTGTCGAACAAAACTCGCGAGGGAATTGGGAATCTCAGTATTCCAATCGTCGCGGTTCTTGATCTCATGTCCCGAGAAATGATGCGATAGACAGATCAGGGACTGAGTCTGGTTCTGCAGATCTTCAGCCCATCGGAGAAAACTCCTGATTCCCAAAGATGTGAGGTTTTCTGGTCTGGTTGGAGTTCTGGCAAGAAGCCCTTCTCGGTCACATATTTCGAGCAGTGATTTGGCTGTCAGCTCGTTCATGTTGGCCCCCAACATCTTCCTTGTCAGGTCATCATAGGGGTGGACCAGGCTGTTCTCTTCGACAGGCTTGAGGCCCTTAGCTTCGAGGCGACAGTTTAGGGTCCGCGCAAGATCATCGAGTGTAGGGCCTCGTTTAATGCGCACATTGGCGAGAACCTGACGCAATTCGTCATCACTGTGAAGATCGAGATGCCCTCTCCATCGCTTTCTAAGTTTTCCCAACTTAGAGCGCTCCCCGCCTGTTGCGAGCGTGTCCCACCTGATGCTTCCGTCACTTAAAGAATGAATTTCCGCAAGTTGATCATCCGGGTGGATCGACCAAGGGGTGTAAAGAACGAGGCGATGGTTTATCCGATCGGCACAGCAATGGTCATGGGCGTTCTTCATGCGTTGGAGTAGAGAACAAGTTGTTGCGCCAATGAAAGTCGGATCGCACAGGGATTCCGCTGTCAGTGCTCCAGCCGACGTGACATGGAATTTCACCTGATAGAAAACGGCATCAAGCGGTATCCCCTTCTCATCTGTATGTCCGTGGCGATAGTACACGGCGACATCGTCGAAAGACTTCAGCTCACCATCCTCATGAACCACTCGTTCAACCTTGGAGAAGTTGTCGAGAAGCGCACACGCCTGCAGCCAGAACCAACGGGCCTGGTAATCGTCTCCTTGTTGGCGTGCTACGATCTGCTTTGCCATAGAATCTGCCATCCTATTTCACGAGCGTCATTTCTTGCTTCTAATGCTGCTCTCTCAAGTGACATAATCCATTTCAGATTGCTTGTCATGCAATGAAACCCAACCATAACTAGACGGACATTCTTCCGCCTAGTCTCCGCTCTGCCACCTTAGACAGAAAGCTCTCCACCTAAACAACCGTTCTGCCTGCTATATGGACATCTTTCCGTCTAAGCCGTGTCTTTGCCCTGTTAGGCGGATAACTCTTCCGCCTATTACGCTCACCTCAACTCAGTGTAATTTTTATAATACATCAATGAGACCTGAAAGTCAATATCCCGAATTGCCTCATCAAAAAAATACTCGTAATCCTATCAGGGAGCAGGGCCAGCTACAATCGTGCTTACGCTGCCAGGTTGCTCCGGCAGCGAGCCCAGCCGCAGGTATGGGGCCAGTTTTATACGAGACAATAGGACCAGCCGGTCAGCCAATTTGGTTTTACCACTGCCGATAGCTTATGATGGCGACCGGGCTAACAACCGACTGAAAGGGGTAGATCTCAATGCTCAGCAGCTTTCGCAAAGTGGGGGTTCTCATTGCTTTAGCGATCATCATCGGTATAACTTGGGGGTATCCCGGCTTCGCCGAGGAGGCGGCCGGGCCGGGCAGCCTGGTGCTCAGCGCCAAGCTAGCTTGGAACTACTCTGGAGAGTACGCCTCAGCGGCTGGGCCGCAGCTCCCTGACAGCCAGACGCAGGCGGGCAAGCTGTGGGGAATGGGCATTAACGCCAACTTCCCCTTCCTGGGGGTCAGCCTGCGCTACTGGTTCAGCAGCAGGCTCGGCCTGGAGCTCAATCTGGCTCCCATCCCGGTGACCGATTATCCCAGCATGCCGCCGCCAAGCTCCAACCAAAAACAACTCCCCCCGCAGCGGGAGGCGCCCTCGGGACCGAATCGCCTAGATCTGCATCTTTCGGCGCGGCTGCTACTGAAGGTCAGCGATAACCCCCGCGCCAATTTCTATCTCACCGGCGGGCCGGCGCTCACCTTACAACTCTCCCAGACCCAGGGGCTACAACTGACCCGGCCGTTCGTCGCCCTGCTCGGCGAGATCGAGATCAGCGATTGGCCCATCGAGCGGGTGATGCCGGTGATAGACTATGGCTTCGCGCTTAATTTGCAGAATTTCTATGACTTCCGCTGGATTGCCGGTGGGATCGGGTTTCACTTCTATTTCTGAGCTCCGGTCCCCTGATCCAACGGTAACCGGTTGGGCTGGCTTCCACCAGTCGGACCCAGCCGCCCAGCCGTTGCCGAACCAAGTGGGCGAAGGCCTGCGCCTCGGCCAGTGTAGCTAAAATGGCGTAGCAACTGGGACCACTGCCGCTCAGCCCGGCGCAGCCGACCCGCTGCTGGGCCAGAAAGCTCCGATACTCTTCAAGTTGCGGGCAGAGCCGGCGCGCCGCGGCGCTCAGCTCGTTGGCGCAGGGGCCGGCCGATTGAGGCGAGGGCGCTCGTGGCAGCCGGTCAAACTCCGCATAGACCTCTGCCGCGCTGAGGTGGCAGTCCGGTTTGAAGAGCACGATCTGGCTGCCCGCGTAAGCCGAGGGTAACTTTTCCAACTGCTCACCCCGCCCGCTCCCTCGGCAGAGCCCACCGCTCAGGAAGAAGGGCAGATCTGAGCCCAATTGGCCGGCCAGCTCCTGCAACCGGGCCGGGCTCAGCTTTAGCTGCCACATGGCGTTCAGAGCCACCAGGGCCGCGGCCGCATCGCTGCTGCCACCCCCCAGGCCGGCTGCAAATGGAATCCGCTTGCGGATGCTGATTCGCGCCCCCAAGTGCCGCCCCGCCTGCGCCCGCAGGAGCCGAGCCGCGCGATAGACCAGATTATCACGCTCTAAGACCCCTCCGGACGGACTCATCTGCACCCGCAAGCCTTCAGGAGCCGGTGCTAGCCGCAGCTCATCGGCCAAGGTAACGCTTTGAAAGCGCGTCTCGATCTGGTGATAGCCGTCGGCGCGTCGGCCCAGCACCCGCAGGCCCAGATTGATCTTGGCGTAGGCGGCTATTCGTAGCATCGGTTCTGGATTAAGAGCGACCGGGACGGTCCAGTGGCGGCCTCTCGTAGACCAGCCGGCCCTTCTTGAAGACGGAGCGCACCAGATCATGGCCCATCAGATAGGGAATCTGACGATAATTATCCAGATCGAGGATGAGCAGGTCGGCCTGTTTGCCCGGCTCCAGGCTGCCCAGGCGGTCGGCGCGCCCCAGCGCCGCGGCGGCGTTGAGCGTGGCGGCGGTGAGGGCCTCGGCAGCGCTCAGCCCCATCTGCAACACGGCCAGTCCCATGATGAAGAGCATCGAGTGCAGCAGGCAAGTGCCGGGGTTGAAGTCCGAGCCCAGCGCGACCGGCAGACCCAACTCGATCATGGCCCGGGCGGGCGCGTACTCGGCCTTGAGCGAAAAGGCGGTGCCGGGCAGCAGCACCGGGATGACCCCGGCCTGCTTCATCCGACTCATCCCCCTGGAGGAAATCTTCAACAGGTGATCGGCGCTTTGGGCGCCCAACTCGGCGGCCAAAGCGGCTCCTCCTGAGGCCTTGAGCTCATCGGCGTGGATTTTGAGGCGCAGGCCGGCGCCCTGAGCGGCGCGCAGGATCTTGCGGCTCTCCCGCAGGCTGAAGAAGCCCTCTTCGCAGAAGACATCGCAGAACTCGGCCAGCCGCCCCCGCTTGACCCGCGGGATCATCCGCTCGATCAGCTCGGCGATATATTCGGATTTGCTGCGCTCCGGGGGCAGCGCGTGCGCCCCCAGAAAAGTGGGCACGATCTCCAGGGGAAGCTCGTGATCCAGCCGGCGCAATACCCGCAGCATCTTGAGCTCGGTGGGGGTGTCCAGACCGTAGCCGCTCTTGACCTCCACGGTGGTGCTGCCGCTGCGCAGCATCTCCAGCAGAAAACGCCGACCGTTCTCTTCTAACTGCTCTTCGGAGGCGGCGCGCACCGCCTGCACCGTGGTCAAGATGCCCTGTCCATAGGGCTGGCCCAGGCAGCGCTTCAGATACTCGTCTTCGCGGCTGCCGGCGAAGAGGGCATGGGTATGAGGGTCCACCAGGCCGGGAATGACCAGGCCCCGCTGCGCATCGAAGCTTGGCTCGCGCGTGTGGGCCAGATCGCGCATCGGGCCGCTGCTGACCACTTGGCCATGGATGATCCGCAAGTAGGCCTCGTCTTGGATAAGCAACTCCCCCATGGCGTCGCCGCCGACCGGCCCCGCTCCACTCGGTGTGGCCAACTGACCGATGTTGACGATCAGCATGGTGCCCTTGCCCTAACTTCTCTTAGCCTATCCATTCTTGAGGAATAGTATTATAATTCACGTCATCGGTGCGGATGTCGGCTACCTCTTCCGGGCTGAGGGCCAGCTCGCGGAAGCGCTCGCCATCGTAGCGCAGCAGCACCCCTTGCTCCTCCAGCACCGCGGTGAGCGGCCGCTCGGGATGAATCCGGTTGCGCGACTGATCGGGACCCTTGCTCTTGCGACGGATGATCGTCTTCAGGTTGACCGGTCTACCCCACATGGCGTAGATATGCTTCAATACCTGTTTGGTCTGACCCCACTCAAGTCCGATGCCGTTCCATTGGTGCAGCAGGAGCAGCTCGCCCTTGTTGTCGTAGTTGCCACCGGCCACCTGGATCACCGGGCGGCCCAGATGGGTGTATTTGAGGAGCAGTTTGCGCTTGACGTCCTCGAAGTCGCGCGAAGTAATATGATACGCGCCGGTATCCGGGATGTACTCATAAGCAAAGAGATTGAGCTTCTCGAAGAGTTCTTCGGTGAAGAATTCTGAGATGAAGGTCAGATCGTTATAATTTCGTCGCACCTCAAAGAGCTTCTCCTGGCCCAAGCCGGCGTGGGTATCCCAGTGCTTGCGGGCCTCCCGGTCACGACACAGCTCCCAGTCGCGGCCGAAGCGACCCTTATCCCAGCGCTCCTTGATATCCTCCCAGATGTGTTTGCCCAGCGCATAGGGGTTCATACCGCCCCCGCCCAGCACCAGGCTGAGCATCTCGGCATGGTCCAAAAACTCGTTGGGACCGGCCAGCTCAGCCATCAGTTTCGCTTGAAAAAGGCTGGCCCAACCCTCGTTCATTACTTTAGTTTGAATCTGTGGGACGAAATAATAGGACTCTTCGCGCAGCATGGCTAATATATCAGCTTGCCAGTTCTCCAGTCGGCCGTACTGGATCAGGAACCAGAGCAGATCCTGCTGCGGCCGCTCCAGTTCGCTCTCGTCGCGCAGGCGCCCCCGCTCCTCGCGCCGCGCCGCGCTCTTGGCCCGCTGGCTCTCCAGCCAACGGGGAGGATTGACGAAGCGCTCCATATAGTCGCGCTTGACATGCAGGTGAGGCACCTCCTCCTCCGCCTGATCTGCCGGAGCCGGTCGGGCGTGCCAGCGCCGCTTGATGAAGGGTGCCAGCGGATCGATGTTATATTGGATCGAGAGATAGCGGTCAATGAACTGCTCCACCCGCTCGCGGCCCTGCTCGTCCATGTGGGCTTCGATGCGCTCGGCGTGATTGCGCATCACCTGAATCATGTTCTTGGGGGTCTTGCTGAACCAGCGATTGTGCTTGAAAAAATCCACATGGCCATAGACGTGCACCATCACCGCCTTGTGCTCCAGCGGCGAGTTGCTCTCGCGCAGGAAGGCGATCGCCGGGCGGGTGTTGAGCACCAGCTCATAGGTCCACCAGCCGGCATAGGCCGAGTGCTTGCGATGATAGTCATAGGCCATGCCAAACTGCCAGTGGGGGAAGCGCTCGGGGAAACCATCATAGGCCGAGAAGGCGTTGATATCGTCATAGCCCACCACGCCGAAGATCACTTCCCAAGGGTCGAGGCCTGCCCCCAGGGCCGCCCGACGCGCCTCGCGCCGGAGCCGCTCTAAAGCTTTGACATCGATGAACATGGTGGCGCTCACCGGCCCTTCCCCAAGAACTCTTTGATCGAAGTCAAGATATCTTCCCGCTCGGCGATGATCGAGGTGATCAGGCGGTCGTCCTCAGCCAATAGCTCTTGCAGTTTGACCAGGTGCATCCCCGGCGAGCGGCGCCCCAAGGTCACTTGGCCATAGCAGAAGATATTACACTTGGGCAATAGATTTTCTTTTAGCAGAGGCACGCAGTTGTTCTCAGTGTCACCGATCCAGTTCTCGCCGTCGGAGAAGTGGATCGGATAGATATTCCAGTCGGCGACGGGGAACCGGTGCTCCAGGATCTTGTCACAGAGCTGATAGGCCGCCGAGATGCGCGTCCCTCCGCCGGTGCTCAAACTGTAGAACTGCTCCTCGCTCACCTCCTGGGCCTCATAGTCGTGCAGGATATAGACCCGCTCTAGCTGCTGATAGTTGGTGCGCAGCCACAGGTCTATCCAGTAGTTCTCCTGGCGGATGATCTCCGTCTTCTCCCCGGTCATCGAGCCGGAGGCGTCGCGCATAAATACTATCACCGCCGCGGCCTCCGGCCGGGACTGCGGCTCGGCGTAGAGATAGCGCTTGTCCTCCCTGATGGGGCTGACGATGCGAGGCTGCCTACCCCGTGGCCGACCGTCGCCTTCTTCGAGCAGCAACTGGCGCAGCAGCGCGGCGCGAAAGGCCTGTCGCTTGCGCAGCAGCGTCTCCGGGCCCACCAGGGAGATGTCCTGATACTCTTCGCCGCTCCTGGAGGTGCGCCTCAGCCCCTTGGGCTGAATCCGGGGCAACTGCAACTCTTCACCCAGTATCTCGGCCAGCTCCTGCAACTCTATCTCTACTTCAGGAACGTGCCCCCCCGAGCCCTGACCGGGCCGAGGTGGCCCGTCGCCCCGCTTATCCACCTGAATCGGCTGGCCGACCTCGCCGGGGCCGGCGCCGACTCCGCCCTGCTCGCGCCGACCATAGCGAAATTCGGGGATGCGGATCGATTTGAGGGGGATCTTGACGATGTCGTGGCCCTTTTGGCCCACGATCTCCCCACTCTCGATCAGCTCTTTCAGGTTCTTGCGGATCTCGCCGCGCACGATCCGCTTGTAGCGTTCCAGGTCCTTGCGGATGCGCTTGCGCATGGCAGCTCACTCCTAGTTCTTACGCCCGGCCAACTCCTCGCGGGCCACCTCGGCGCCGGCGTGGTCAATGACGTTCTCCGCGCAGACGTCGCAGTAGCCAAACTCGCTCTTGAGCTGTTCGATCCACTCGATCTTGCGCTTCTTGTGCTCCGGGTCGGTGGACTTATCCGAGACCATCGCCGAGAAGTTGATGTTGTGCTTCTTGTCCTCCCAGAGCTTCTTCTCCAGCGCCCGGCGCAGCCGGTCGTTGTCCTCGGCGTTGAACGGCTCGCCCTTGCGCGCCCGCTCCGAGATCCAGTTGGCGATCTCCTGGCGAAAGTCGTCCTTCTGAGCTTCGGCGATGCCGATCTGTTTTTCCACCGCGCGCATGAACTCCTCGTCCGCTTCCTTCTCCTCGCCGGTATAGCGATCTTCTACCTTCTCATCGTTGAGATAGGCCATCAGGTGATCGAGATACTTCTGGCCCACCTCGCGCAGCTCTTCGGGGTCATGGCTGATCACCCGCCGGACCTCCTCCTGCGAGACCCGGGCCAGCTCGTCGCGGACCATCTCCAAATATTCTTTGTACTCGTCGATGGCGCTGGTGGCGATGGCCGCGTGATCCCGCAGGTTGTCCTCCAGCATGGTCAGCACCCGATAGGGGTTGACACAGCCTTCGCTGTCGTTGACCAGGGCCTTGGAGATCATGTCCACCACGTAGCGTGGGGAGACGCCGCGGAAGCCCTCTTCCTGCGCCTCTTCTTTCAGCTTTTGCAGGTCCACGTTGCGCTTGGGGATCGATTCGTCGTTGTAGAGCTTGGCCTTTTGCAGCAGGGTCAGGTCGCCGCCCGGTTCTTCCAGACGGGTGAGAATCGCCCAGAGTGAGGCCATCTCCAGCGTGTGGGGGGCGATATGCTTGCCGGTGATCCGCGCCCCTTGGAAGAATTTCTGATAAATCTTCTCTTCATCGGCGACGCGCAGCACATAAGGGATGTCCACCTTGCGCGTGCGGTCGTTGAATGCCTCCATGCGATCGTTGGAGCGCACCCGCTTGTACTCCGGATCGTTGGTGCGGCCCAAGATGACGGCGTCGATGTCGATGCGGGGGTTCTTCTTGGGTTTGATCACGTGCTCTTGGGTGGCGTGCAGGAAGTCATAGAGGAACTCTTCCTGGAGCTTGAGCAGCTCTTCGCCGTCGAAGATGCCCCGATTGGCCACGCAGAGCTCGCCGTCATAATTGAAGGCGCGCGGGTCCGAATCGGAGCCATAAACTTGGATCAGCCGCCAGTTCATGCCACCGGTCAGCTCCTCCTCATCCTGGTTCTTGCGGTCCTTGGGCTCGAAGGTGGCGATGCCGCGGCGTTCCTGCTCGCTGAGGATCAGCCGCCGCACCCGCACATGCTGGAGCACCGCTTCCAGGTCGTCATCGTGGATCTGCATGTAGCGATTGAAGTAATAGCGGCACTTGGGGCAGAGATCGCCCTCGACGTCTAACTGGTAGGGTGCCTGATGGTCTTCCTGGAAGACCTGGTTCAACCGGGCGACCAGCTCGCCGCGCTTGTCCGGGGGGATGAGCCTGAGCGGTTGCTCGAAGATGGGGCAAGGCACGAGGGGTATCGGCTCATCTTCTAGCTCACTGACCTCCCACTCGAAGGTATAGAGCCGGCCGTTGTCAGAGCGGCTATAGGCCTCCAGGCCGCGGCGGAAGAGACGTCCGATGGTGGATTTGGCGGTGGCCACCGGGCCGTGGAGCAGGATGATGCGCCGCTCCGGGCCCAGCCCCTTGGCCGCGGCATCCAGCAGGTCCATCAACCCCTTGAGCGCCTCGTCTATGCCATAGATCGCGTCGCGTCCCTGGCCGAAGGGGTCGTCGAAGATGCCGTAACGGATGCACTCTTTGCCCCCTTGCTTGTAAACCGTAGTGCCGTAGCTGAGGATCATGTCATAGAGCTGCTGATAGGCATTGCGCACCAGCCGCGGATCTTCCAGGGCCATCTCCAAATAGGCTTCGAAGCGGATCTGGCGGTATTTATCGCGAACCTGTTCCAGCTTGAACGCCTGAGCGATCCCCTGAAGCGTGCTCTTCGGGAAGCGCTGGCCAGCTAGCTTATCTCTCTGGTCTTCCATCATGACCTCCTTTCCTACTGACGATAGTCTTGGCATAAGTGTCAAGCTGTATTATAGCATACGCTTTGGTCTTTCGGAGATGCCAGGTGCGCTCGCCGGGGGCCTGAAAGCGCCTTCCGAGCGTAACCTACGTCACATTACACATATACCGCCGGGGCATGCTCCGGTTTCCCCTCCGACCACTGAGTGAAAAACTTGACAGCCGGCGGGCCACGATCCATACTAGACCAGCCTAAGTACGCAGGTGAGAGGGTGAAATTGCGCAATCGGCTGTTCTTACTGGTCATTTTTGCTTTGGTAGTCCTGGGGGCGTTGGCGACCTTTTGGTGGTATCAGGGTCGCAGTGGCTCGCTCAGCCCGAAGGAGAACATTCTGGTTTTGGGCATTGACGATACCGGGCCGGGTGCCCCGCGGCGTAGCGACACCATTTTCATCGTTCATCTCGGTCAAGCAGGGCAACCGCTCAAACTGCTCTCAGTGCCCCGTGATCTGAAAGTGCGCTTTCCCGATGGCAGTGAGCACAAGATCAACGCGGCCTACGCCCAAGGGGGGCCAAAGCTCAGCGAACGGGTGCTCTCTGATTTTCTATCTCTGCACTTTAGTGGTTATCTGGTGCTGGGCTATCAGGGCTTCGTCAAACTGATGGACCTCTTGATGCCGGACGGGGTGACTCTGACTCTGGACCGACCGTTTAAGTACGATGACTCCAAGCAAAACCTGCATATCAACCTGCCGGCCGGCACGCAGCAGCTCAAGGGCCAAAGTGCGCTGGACTACGTGCGTTATCGGGACGCTCAAGGTGAGGATTTGGGCCGCATCAGCCGCCAACAGGGCTTCATCCAGGCGGTGACCCAGCAGATGAAACGACCGCAAAGCTTGGCGCAGCTCAAAGAGTTGGCCCGGCTGGTCGGAGAGCAGTTGCGGACGGATCTCTCGCCGGCCGATCTCTATCATCTGGCCCAGCGGCTGCAAACTCTCGCTGCCGATCAGCTCAAGATGCGCACCCTGCCGGGACGCACGGTGCTCAGCCAGGTCGGCAAGCAGCAGATTAGCTACTTCATCGCCGATCCGCTGGAGACGGAGGCGTTGGTCAGCGAGTTCTTCCAGGGGATCTCGGTGCTCAGCAACAGTGATGTGAAGCTGATCGTGCTCAACGGCAACAAGACGCCACTGCTAGCCCGCCAGGTGAGCGAGCAGCTCCAGGCACAAAGCTTCACCATCGTCGCCACCTGGAATGCGAAGCCCTTTGACTATGCCGAGAGCTATCTCATCGATCTCAAGGGGGACCGGCGCAAGGCGCAACTGGTGGCCACGGCCCTGCCCCCCTCGGTGCGGTTGGTCACCCCCGGAAAGTTCCAGCAACTGATGGAAGCGGCTGGCAAAGGAGACCGCTTGAAGCAAATCGCTCAGATGCTCCGGACGACGAAGGTCCCACCCAATAACCGGGCGGTAGACCTCAACGAGGCCGATCTGTTGCTGATCTTAGGCAAGGGATTCTCACTTGGAAAGTGACCGGGAGCGCTTGCAGCAGCTTATAGCGCTGATCACGGAGAAGCGCGGTGAGCATACGGTGGTGCTGGACATGCGGGAGTTCTCCCTGGGGGTAGACTACTTTGTCATCACCGAAGGGGGCAGCGTCAAGCAACTGCGGGCGATCGCCGAGCGGATCATTGAGGGCTCTCCGGAGCAACTGTTCCAGCAGGAAGGCCAGGAGTCGGGCGATTGGATCGTGCTCGACTATGGGGAGATCATGATTCATATCTTCGCCCCGGCAACTAGGTGCTTCTACGATCTTGAAGGGCTCTGGGGTGACACTGTCGTTCAGCTCTAGACTGCGTCGCTGCTAGCGCATGGCACGCTTGAGCTCACTCAGCCGAGCTTGGGCGAAGCGCAACGCCTGCAAGTTGGGATCGTTACTGGCCGGATCATCGTTGATCGCCGAGCTAAGCCAGCCGATGGCCTTCTTGATGTTTTCTTGGGCTGACTGCAACGTCTTGGCCTTCAATGCCCCTTTGACGTGCAACTGGGCTCCCAGGGAGTCGGCGCGGGCGGTCTCCACGGCATTGGCGAGCTGCTTATGCTTGGCGACGAGCTTCGGCCCTAGGGCAGCGGTGGCCCGTTGGAAGCGGGCATCGCTCAGGAGGGCCAGCATCTCTTCCAGATAGTTCAGGATGCCGGTGCCGTCGCCGGGGTTGCCGGCTTGGGGGTCGAAATCGCTTTTTCCTTGGCCCTCGAGCACGTTGAGAAACCGGTGGAGGTGGTCCTTAAGCAACTGCAGGTTTTCATCTTGTTGGGCCAGGTGCAACTGTTCCAGAGCGATCTGAATCTGGCCGATGGATGCCTGGAGGTCTTGGCTGAAGCGGCTCACCACGGGGGCGGCCTCGCGCAAGGCGCGGGCTCGCGGCCCGGCCACGGCTTGAAAGATCAACCAGCCGGCCAAGGCCAACAGCACTACGGCCAGCCCTGCCGCACCGAGCCACAACTGAGAGCGTTTGAACCTCAGAGGTGCGAGTTTTGCGGTGTGCGGTTGATTTGCCGGTCTGCTCTGCTTCTTGCGTTTGACCATCAGGCGTACTTTACTACCCGCAGGCTGGCCAGGTCAAGTGGGTGGGTTGTGGGTGGGTTCTTCGCTGCAAGACCTGAGAGAGTTTCCACTAGAGGTGCGACAAACTATGGGGTTCGCGCTCTACCTGGCACAGATGGGTGATAAACACCCTAAGGCAAAGCCTTTGAAGGGCTTTCATGGTGCAAGAGTCCTCGAAGTTGTGGAAAATTTCGACCGGAATAGCTACCGCACTGTCTACACCGTCCGACTGAACGATATTGTTTACGTTCTCCATGCGTTCCGGAAAAAGGCCAAGAGAGGAAGCGAGACTCCAAAGCACGATCTCGAGTTAATTGGCGAGCGTTACGCGCAGGCTCGTGAGACACACGCACAACGTTTTGAGAGGGGCTAACCATGCAGAACACAATGAAACAATATACCGTTAGCAGTGGCAATGTCTTCCATGATCTTGAATTGCCCGAATCAGAGGAGATATTAGCTAAAGCAGAGTTGGCCCGCCAGATTGCAGCAATTGTCAGGTGTCGTCATCTGAACCAAGCGAAGACAGCTCGGCTGTTAGGGACCACCCAACCAAAAATCTCTGCTCTCCTGAACGGCAATCTTGCCGGATTCTCCCTGGAGCGTCTGATTCGATTCTTAACCACGCTAGGACGTGATGTGCAGATAGTGGTGAATCCCAAACCGAGCAATCGTCCCCACGCTCGTCTGAGCGTGGCCGGTGGTGTGGCAGCGAGTTCCTCTCAAGGAGAAAAATCCCTGCCTTAGAGTAGCACCTGAGTGGGGCTCTCCTGCGAGCTGGATATAGTGCTATGACATTCCCCGCTCAAGGTAAGTAGGCTCTTTGCCCCAACCGATCTGCTCCGCAGTTGATTTGCCCGGCCACCCTGCTTATAACTAAAATACGTCGGCGAATCTATATCTGGAGGCTGAGCTATGGAGATACGTAAGGTGCAAATTACCGGAGGGGCGACCTTCATGATCACCCTGCCCAAGAAATGGGCGCGCCAAGTTGGCTTGCAGTCGGGGTCGCCCTTGCGGATCATCGCTCAACCCCCGGACCTACTGGTGCTCCAGCCTCAGAAGGAGCGCTTGCCTCGGCGGGCCCTACTCGACCTTGAGGATAAATCTGGCGAGATCTTGGTGCGCGAGCTGATAGCGATTTACATCAGAGGCTTCGAACTCATCGAGGCCCGCGGCGCGCCGATCAGTGCCGCGCAGCGTCAGACGGTGCGCGAGACGGTGCAGGGCCGCCTGATGGGCATGGAGATCGTAGAAGAATCATCTAAGGCAGTTACCGTGCAGTATCTGCTGGACCCCGCCAAGCTCTCGGTCGAGGGCAGCTTGGCCAAACTCCTGCAGAACACCAGGGCCATGTTCCAGGACGGCTTGCGCGCGTTAGGCAGCGGAGATCGCGACACGGCCCATGACGTGGTGGCGCGCGACATCGAAGCTGATCGGCTCTATCTCTCGCTCTCGCGCCAGGCGCATATCGCCTTGCAGGATATCCTGATAGCCGAACAGAGCGGTCTGGAGCGGGTGCAGCTCTTCGATGCTTATACCGCCGCGGCCCAACTGGAGCGCATCGCCGATCACGCGGTCAAGATCGCCCAGATCACCGAACAACTCGCTGCTCCTATCCCAACCACGGTCGGTGATCAACTGAAGGAGACGGGAGAAAACGCTTCTATGCTGGTGCAGCAGGCCATGGATGCGCTGGCGGCGCGCAGCGCGCCCTTGGCTCACAGCGCGCTGGACTCAGGGCCAAATATTGAAGCTCAGCTTTATAAGCTCAGCGAGCTGCTGCACAGCTTGGAGCCCAAGAGAGCCCAACTGCTGGCCGTGGTGCTCGATTCCATCGGTCGGGTCAAGGACTATGGGGCCAACATCGCCGAGACGGCGATCAACGCTGCCGCCCTGAGCCTAAGCGCGGGATAGGGAGCTTGTACAAGCCTGTCCAGGTGGGCTGCGACTGAGTTCAACGGTAAGTCTTGCTCTCGCTCCCTTAGGCACAAGCCTTTGGTGAGTGACCCTCAAGATTTGAAGTGCAGCGTCCCCTGGGTCTATAATCGAACGAATCTGGACCCATCAGGCGAAAGGAGCCCCACCCATGGATTTTGCACTGAGCGAAGAGTACACACTGATCCGCAAGACCGCCCGCCGCTTCGCCAAGGAGGTCATGCGCCCCGTCGCCGAAGAGTACGACGAGTCCTGTCAGTATCCCTATGAGATCGTCGAAGAAGCCAAAAAACTGGACCTGATCGCCCCCTCGATCCCGGAGGAGTACGGCGGGGCCGGCATGGACTTCCTGGCCGCGGCCATCGTGATCGAAGAGCTCTTCCGCGGGGACCCCGGCATCGCCCTGGCAGTCAGCGCGCGCATCTTCGGCTCCGACATGCTGCTCGACTTCGGTAGCGAAGAGCAGAAGCAGAAATATCTGGTTCCGGTGGCCAAAGGCGAACAGGTCATGGGCTCCGCGATCACCGAGCCGGAGGCCGGCTCAGACGTGGCCAGCCTGAAGACCCGTGCCGAGCTGGTAGGTGATCAGTATGTGCTGAATGGCAGCAAGATGTTCATCACCAACGGCTCGATTGCCGATTTTCTCATCGTCTTCGCCCGCACCGACACCAAGCCACCGGAGCGCCACGGGGGGATCACCGCCTTCATCGTCGAGACCGATAGTCCGGGCTTCATCGCCGAGCCGCTGCACAAGAAATTGGGCATCCGCGCCGCCGACCTGGCCGAGCTGACCTTCAAGGACGTTAAAGTTCCCCAGGAGAACATCGTGGGGAAACTGGGCATGGGTTTCTATCACCTGATGACCTTCTTCGCCCGCGGCCGGACGGCGGTGGCCGCCCAAGCCGTGGGCATCGCCCAGGGGGCCTTCGATGAGGCGCTCAAGTACGCCCAGGAGCGCCGGCAGTTCGGAAAGCCGATCGCCGACTTCCAAGCGATTCAGTTCAAGCTGGCCGACATGGCCACCGATATCGAGGCCGCTCGGCTGCTGGTCTACAAGGCCGCCTGTGAGATCGCCAAGGGGGGCAACCCGGCGCGCGAGGCCTCGATGGCCAAGCTCTTCGCCTCACGGGTGGCCCGCGAGGTGGCCAACGAGGCGCTGCAGATCCACGGTGGCTATGGGTTCATCAAGGAGTACCCGGTGGAGCGCTTCTATCGCGACGCCAAGATCACCGAGCTCTACGAGGGGACCAGTGAGGTCCAGCGGCTGATCATCGCCCGCTCGCTGCTGGGCAAGATCTGAACCGGATGAGCGACATCACTGTCGAGCCGGTGGAAAACTATCTCCGAGAACTGTTGCCGGAGCGCGATCCGCTGCTGGCGCGCCTGGAAGAGTATGCCAAGGCACACGAGGTGCCAATCATCGGTCCCTACGGCGGCCGGTTCCTCTACACGATGGCCAAGCTGGCGCGACCCCAGCGACTGTTGGAGATCGGCACGGCCATCGGCTATTCGACCATCTGGCTGGGGCGGGCGACCAGCGAGCAGCGCGCGCAGATCACCACCATAGAGATCAACCCCCAGACGGCCGAGATCGCGCGGCAGAACTTGAAGGAGGCCGGCCTGCTGGAGCGCACCCAGCTTATCGTCGGCGATGGCTTGGAGAGCTGCCGTCAGTTGACCGGTCCCTATGACCTGCTCTTCATTGACGCCGATAAGCGCCAGTATCGCGGGATTCTAGAGGCAATGCTGCCCCAGCTCTCACCAGGGGCACTGATGATGGCCGATAACGTCCTCTGGAGCGGGGCGGTTGCCAGCAGCAAACAGCCCGATGAGACGACGCGGGCGATCCAGGAGTTCAACAGGTATATCTGCGCTCACCCCCGTCTGGAGACGGTCATCGTTCCCTTGCGGGATGGGATCTCGCTCAGTCTGGTGCGCTAAAGCTTAGAGACCAGTACTCAAAGGTACTTCTTGCTCCCGGTGACCCGATAGACGGTGCGCCCACCGATGTTGACTGCATGATCGGAGATCCGCTCCAGATCGCGAATCGTCCACAGCGCTAGGATCACATCGTCGGCAATGCCCTTGGCCTCCTCGGAGCTGTGTGCCTGACGCGCCGAAGCGATCAGTTGGCTGAGCACGCGCTGGCGCAGATCCCAACACATCTGGTCCATCTGACGGTCGCGCTCGATCACGGCCCGCGCCTCAGCTAGGTCCGTACGCCGAAAGGCTTCCAAGCCATCCCCTAGCATTCCGCCGGCGAACTCGCCCAACCGCAGGAGCTCTTGCGGAGATAGCAGCACTGAAACGTTGGCTGTCAGCGAATATTCGCCGATATTGACGGCCAGATCGGCCGCACGCTCCAAATCGGTGATGATCTTGAAGACGCTGGTGATCAGCCGCAGATCCACTGCCACCGGTTGTTGGAGTGCCAAGAGGTCAATGCAGCGCTTCTCCAGCTCTAGATTAAGGTCATCTACCTGGTCGTCCCAATGGTCCATGCCCTGCGCCAGGGCGCGGTCATGATCGCGCAGCGCCCGCAGCGCCATCTCCAGCCCCGCGAGCACCTCCTGGCCCATCTGCCAAGTCGTCTCGACCAACTCTTGCAACTGCCGCTGATACGATTCGCGCACCATAGTGATCACCCGAACTTTCCAGTGATTTAATCCTTGGTCTATTGCCTCAGAGGTCGCTCGAAGACTGGGCCGTAGGACCACACTCGATCAGCTTTCCCAAGCAACGTTCCACCGAAGAGTGTATCCTTTGAGCAACCTTCGGTTCAAGTGGCTAAACAGTTACCTCAATCTTAGCCGTGGCGGTCGGGTCAAGCGTCGAGCAGGGTTCATCCATCAGCAGCACTTCCGGTTCCAAGGCCAGGGCCCGCTTTTTTGAGCCACTGCCATACTTTCCCCTGGTAATGATCTCTTGGCGCACCAACTCGGGAGTCTTGACAGCCACTGAAACCATTCTTACAATAGGCTTTAAGGTGTGATAGAGGAGGTTGGTGTCGTTGAAGACGGATTATACGCTGCCCGTCGCTGCTGACACCGAGATTTTGGTACGACACATGGTCGAGCTAGGGCGGGTGATCGAGTTTATGGTAGAGTTGGTCGTGCAGCGCAAGCCTGTTATTCGCTATGATAGTGCTCATGGTTTTGCCCATATAGACCGTTATAATCTCAAAGGCGAGCAAAGGAAGGAGGCGCTGAACGTAGACTTCAACACTGCTCTTACCATAGGTAATCAAGATATTAAACAGAATTGGCCAATCTATCGCGAGCGCTTCTTGAGAGGAGATTATCCATGAGACCTTTAGACGATCGGCAGTTTTCTCAACGAGCGGTGGAGTTGGCCTTGGAGTTCAATCGCTACGTGATCGAACATCCTGGGATCACCGAGCGTCTGCCTTCACCTGCTCGGATTATTCTGCTAATAGAAGGAGATAAAGAGTACAATGAGTGGGCTAAACGACTGGCTGTACACCACGCGAAAGCAGATAAACGTCCGGTGGTTTATCTCAAGATCAAGAAACTCAAGCCCATTCGCTCGCGCATAGAAGCGCTGGAGTTGGTGGGTGTTTAGCAGTAATTAGCGAATATATCTCGTTTCTAGTTATGTTGCTATTTAGCTCACCCGAACTTTCCAGTGATGTAATCCTCGGTCTGTTGCATCAGGGGACGCTCGAAGATCTGAGTCGTAGGACCGCACTCGACCAGCTTGCCAAGATAGAAGAAGGCGGTCAGGGAGGAGACCCGCGCCGCCTGCTGCATGTTGTGCGTCACGATCACGACCGTGTAATCGCGCTTGAGCTTGTGGATCAAGTCTTCGATCTTGGCCGTGGCGGTCGGGTCGAGCGCCGAGCAGGGCTCGTCCATCAGCAGCACCTCCGGCTCCAAGGCCAGGGCCCGCGCGATGCAGAGCCGCTGCTGCTCCCCACCGGAGAGACTGACCCCGGAGGACTTGTGCAACTTATCCTTGACCTCCGGCCAAAGCGCGGCCTGGCAGAGGCTCCGCTCTACCACCTCATCGAGCAAGGAGCGTCGGCGCACACCGTTGAGCTTGAGTCCGGCGACCACGTTGTCATAGATGGACATGGTCGGAAAGGGGTTCGGTTTCTGGAAAACCATCCCGATGCGCCTGCGGATGAGCACCGGGTCTACCCCAGGCGCATAGATGTCCTGCTTGTGAAGCAGAACTTGCCCCGTGGCCCGCGCGCCGGGTACGACCTCGTGCATGCGGTCGAGGCAGCGCAGGAAGGTGGTCTTGCCGCAGCCGGAGGGGCCGATGATCGCGGTCACGCGCCGCGGCGGGACGAGCAACTCGATGTCATAAAGGATGCGCTGAGCGCCAAACCAAGCGCTCAACTTGTGCACCGCGATGGCCGGGGTCGCCAGCGCCTCCGCACCGACGAGGGTCTCCTGATCCTGAGGTCTTATATCCGTCATGCTACCCGTTATCATGGCAGATAGTTCATCTCCTCGCAAATCGCTTGCGGCTGAGCAATTTGGCTATGATATTCAGGATCAAGATCATCCCCACCAGCACCAGCGCGGCCGCCCAGGCCTGCTGCTGCCATTGTTTGAAAGGCGAGGTCGCATAGTAGAAGATGAAGTAGGGCAGCGAAGGGGTCGGATCGCTCAAGCTGTGAGGCCAAAAGTTGTTGTTGAGCGAGGTGAGCAACAGCGGTGCCGTCTCGCCCGCTGCCCGGGCCACCGCCAGCATGACACCGGTCACGATGCCACCCAGAGCCGTGCGCAGCACCACGCGCAGCGTCAACTTCCAGCGAGAGACCCCCAAAGCCAAGGCTGCTTCGCGCAGGGAGTGGGGCACCGTGCGCAGCATCTCCTCCGTCGAGCGGGTGATGGTAGCGACCATCAGGATACCTAGAGCTGCGCCACCGGCATAGGCCGAAAACCCCAAATGCAGGGGACCGGTGACGATCAGCGTATAGATGAATACGCCCGCGACGATCGAAGGGGCGGCGTTCAGCAGGTCGGCGGTGAAGCGCACCGCCTGGCCGAAGCGATTACTGCCGAACTCAGCCAGATAGATGCCGGCCAGCAGACCCAAAGGCAAGCTGAAGAGCAGCGCCAGGCCCACGAGCGTCAGCGAGCCGACGATGGCATTGGCCATGCCGGCGGGCACCAGGGTGCAGGGCTGGCCGGGCAGGCAAAACTGGGGAGAGTGAGGGAGTTGGGTGAAGAAATTCCAATCGAGATAGCGCAATCCCTCGGCGGCCAACTGGTAAAGGATGAGGCCCAAGGGCGTCAAGGCCACCAACACCGAGGCGCCCACCAGTATGAGCATAAAACTGCTCTTAAGACGCCGCCACCAGTAACGGGACCTGCTCGACTGCAGGACATTTTTCATACGTGCATCGTCCCCTCGGGGCGGCGGGCCACCCGCCAGACGAGCAGGCGCGCCAGCGCGTTAACCAGCAGGGTGAGAGCGAAGAGCACCAACCCCAGCTCGATCAGCGCGCTCAGATGCAGCGGTGAGTTGGCTTCGGTGAACTCATTAGCGATACGGCTGGCGATGGTATCGGCCGGCCGCAGGAGCGAAAGGAGGATCTGGGGACTATTGCCGATCACCATCGTGACGGCCATCGTCTCGCCCAGGGCGCGACCCAGACCTAAAATGACCGCGCCGAGCAGGCCGGAGCGGCTATAGGGTAAGACTACCCGCCGCACTACCTCCCAGCGCGTCGCCCCCAGGGCCAACAAGGCTTCCCGCTGGGTGCTGGGGACGGCCAGCAAGATCTCGCGCGCCACGGCGGAGATGATCGGCAGGATCATGATGGCCAGGATGAACCCGGCCGAGAGCATATCATGCGCTGAGCCGCGATCTTGAAATAAGGGCAAGAAGCCCAGAGAGTGAGCCAGCCAGGGCTCGAAGTGCGCACGGCTCCAGGGGATGAGCGTAGTGATCCCCCAAAAGCCGTAGACGACCGAAGGAATGGCCGCCAAGAGCTCTACGGCGAACGAGACGGGGGGGCGCAGCCAAGCGGGGGCCAGCTCGGTGAGGAAGATCGCCACGCCCAGGCTGAGCGGCACGGCGATCAGCAGCGCCAGCAGCGCGGAGATGATCGTTCCGTAGATGAAGGGCAGCGCGCCAAATAGGTTGTGGCCCGGCGCGTCCACCGGGTCCCAAGTGGTCCCGCTCAGGAACCCCAGGCCGAACTTCGTCAAGCTGGGCCAGGCGCTCACGGTCAACTGGTAGACGATCAGGCTGACCAGGAGTAGAATACCAAAGGCGAAGAGCGCCGTCGTCGCCCAGAATGCCCGGTCGGCCCAGGGCAAGCGACGGCGCTGCAGCCATGCCTTCTTCGCCTGAGGGAGGGTTCGGCTCATTGGTTTTAGCTGCCTACCGTGAGCAGAAACCTGGCTTGCTGGGGTTGATCACCAACTGTCCGTCGAATTTGACCCGGCTGCGGATCGCCTCGACGACCTTGGCGCTGACCTCATCAGCCAGCGGGGCGTAGGCCAGCGTCGGCGCGATCGTTTGGCCGCCACCTTTGACCTTGGAGTTGATCGCCCAGCAGAGGTACTGGCCCAACGCCTGCGCTTTGGCCTTGGTCATGCTGGGGACGACGCTCAGCTCCGGATAGATCAAGAGATAGGTGAACGAGGAGATGGGATAGGCACCGGGATCGGGCGGTGTGGCGGTGATCGAGACGCGAAAATCGTCGGGAAGCTTGGTACCGGCGGCCGCGGCCTTCACCGCGCTGAGCGAGGCCAAGATAAAGTTCCCGGCGGCGTTCTTGACCTTGCCGAAACCGATTTGGGTTTGGATGGCGTAGATCAGCTCGACGTACCCCAGGGCACCTGGTGTCTGTGCGACGATGTTGGCGACGCCCGCATTGCCCTTGCCACCGATGCCCGCTGGCCAGTTGACCGTCTTGGCCGCACCGACCTGCTTTGCCCAGGCGGGACAGACCTTGCTCAGGTAATCCGTCCAGACGAAGGTGGTGCCCGAACCATCGGAGCGATGGGCGATGGTGATCTTGGCGGCTGCGTCGTTTAAGCCGCTGAGGAGCTGCTTGTTGGCCTCATCTTGCAGGGCCAAGATTGCCGGGTCCTTCCAACTGGTAATTTTGCCTAGGAACGCGTCACAGATAACCTGGCCGGTGAAGTTCAGCGTAGGTTTGCCCGGTAGGTTGTAGGTGGGCACAGCCGCGCCGAGCACCGTGGGGAAGTTGTTGACGGTCGCGCCGGCCTGCTTGAGCTCGCGATCGAGCATGGGTGCATCGCTGGCGCCGAAATCGACGGTCTTCTGGATCGTCTGCTGCACGCCGCCACCGCTGCCGATCGCCTGGTAGTTGATCTGCACCGCTCCGTCGGTCACCTTATTATAGGTCTCGGCCCACTTGAAGTAGAGCGGTGCCGGGAAGGTAGCTCCGGCTGCGTTGAGGGTTACCGTCCCTGATCCTAGGGCCGTTGCCCCCAGGATCAGGACGAGCAAGGCTGCGTTGAGCCACTTCTTGTGCATCGGACTTCCTCCTTTTATTTGGAGTGGACGGACCGACCTGGGACCCGATGTCCCAGCTTCGGCCGTCTACATAGCCGTATATATCTATATGGGCTACTAGATATATACTTCATACAAATAGTATATACCATTTGGGCCACTTTGTCAAGAGGGAGGAGCAAAGAGATGACCTATTGGAGGGAATCGTTCCTCAGAGCCCGCTAGGCTAGGGGGAATGTTCAGGCTATCGGCGAGCAATTCTCTCAGTTGACGCATAGCCGGACCTAACTCGGCGTGGATCACCAGGTCGGCTGTGGAATCGTAGGGGGTCTCCTCACGATTGACGATGACCAGGTGCGCCCCGTGGGACTTTGCCTGAGGGGCGAGCTCTGCCACGGGATAGACCTCCAAGGAGGAGCCCAGCGCGATCAGCAGGTCAGCTTGGGCAACGGCCTGGGTGGCCTGGGTGAAATCTTCAGGCAAGAGCTCCCCGAAGAGCACCACGTCCGGCTTGAGCAGGCCCTCACAGCTCTCGCAGCGGGGAATCGTCCCCAGGTTTACTTGCTCGAAGATCGCCTCGATGGGATAGACCCGATGGCAGTCGTAACAGATCCCTCGGCGATAGCTGCCGTGAACCTCGAAGACACGCCGAGAACCGGCGCGGCGGTGCAAGCCATCTATGTTCTGGGTGATCACCCCGCGCAGCAGGCCGGCTTCTTCAAGCTCGGCGAGCAAGAGGTGGGTGATATTGGGGTGAGCGTGCTCTAGGGAGGCGAAGCGCGCCGTCCAGAATTTATAAAACCCTTCAGGGTCCTTGAGGAAGCCGCTGACCGAGGCGACCTGCGCCGGGTCAACCATCTGCCAGAGACCGCTCTGGGGGCTCCGGAAATCGGGGATGCCCGACTCAGTGGAGACGCCGGCCCCGGTGAGCGCCAGGGCATAGCGGGCCTGCTCGATCCAGCGGGCCAGTTGGGCTAACCTGTTCTCCAAGCTCTGGGATAGGGTCTCGTGGGTCATGGTTGCCGGTTATAACGCCTGATCGTGGTTCTAGCTTGCTGGACATCAAACTCGCTTGCCGGCCGAACGCTCGCCCGATCCTGCTCTTTAGCATAGCGTTATCGAGCTCGGAGGGCAAGGTGTATGATCGAGAAGATTTCCGATCCAGGCGTTTGAGGTGGATCAGGTTGCGGACTTGATCGAGGAGTTTGGGTTTGTTCATGGCGTTCTGTTGTTGTATAATTGGGTCATGTCTGTTACGAAATCCAATGATAGACGATGGGAGGGCTCAGAGCAACTTGGTTATCCATCCCAAAGGGCGTATAGTTTTACGGCGATTGGGACGGATACTTGTAGTTCGACTAGAAAGAAGATGATCCAGTAGCCTGATGATCGGGCTGCTATGAATGGGTTTGCAAGCTAATGCTGTAAGTAAGGGCGACATAAGCCCTTTCAACATATCGAATAAATGGAGGCTAACATGATGATAGGTCTACTGATAGGCCTACTGAAAATCTCCGACTGGGTTGGCACTTTCAGCACACTTATTGTTGTTGCCGGGCTTGTGTGGAGCATCTTTCTGTGGATCCGTGGCATACTTCCTGTTCTCTTGCGTCTCGGTAATGGATTGGCTACGAGAAAGATAGCAATTCTTGCTGAGGGCTCTGAACAAGATAGCCTGAAGAACCTCCTCACAGATTCAGGGATGTTTCGCGTTAAGAATATCATTTGCGTTGCAAAACAGAGCGATCTTGGAAGGGCTGAGAAGGCGACACTCTATCTCGTGCATTGGCCTTCATGGAAAGACGCTCTCGATAAGGTTCTCTCCCAGAAGAAAGATGGGGCAGGGCTTGTCGTATACGCTCCCCACAAAGGTGGTCGCATACCGGAGCAGGGATTGGTTTCCCTTAACAACCAGCGGAACGTGACCGTCACGAACTTTCGTGGACGCCTCCTGAGCGATATCCTTGTATCAATGATAACAACGAGTTGTGCGCAATGAATAGGGATCTTGATTCAATAGTTGATGACTTTGTCAGCTCTCATTGCTCTCCATCTGAAGAAGAGCGGGAAATCGTCAAAGCCGAATATGCACAGCTTCGCTACATGTTGCCTGAGGGAGCATTCCAGAGTGGATCATACGCCCGATTCACCGCGATAACTCCCCTAAACGATCTCGATGTAATCTGGGTTGTTCCGGAATCGACTCGCGTGAGGCTAGATGAGAAGTCATTGACGATGGATTCAGCCCTCTCTACCCTTGCCGAGAGATTACGTGAGGAATACCGTAAAGCAAGGCGAAATGTGAGAATCACACCTCAGTTTCCCTCAATAATGATAAAATTCATGGACTTCGAAGGTGATTTCTCCATCGATATCGTGCCCGCCTATGAATTGACCGAGAAGAACGAGTTCGGAGATCCACTGTACCAAATACCTGAAGTCGGCCTGATGGGCCGGCGGCAGAGAAGAACCTTCTACGAATCTCGCGATGCGACCAACTCGGTAGCCTGGATTAAGACCGATCCTCGCGGGTACATTGAACGGGCGCGCCGATCAAACGAGTTGTCCGGGAGCTTCAGGCGAGCGACCAAACTGCTAAAAAAGTGGATGGTGGCATGGAAGGGCAAGGAGAACTTCAATGGAACCGAGTTCAAACTCAAATCCTTCCACATAGAGATCGCCATTCAGGAACTCATACATCAGAATCTAAAGCTCAGCACTTTGGATTCTGCGGAGAAGTTCATGACGGATATCGAAGCCTATCTTGCCAAGCCACATTTCAAGGATCGGGCTCAGACAGCAGGGACACCCACGCGATATATTGACCAGTATGTGAGTAACTTGGACGATGGCCAAAAGAGGATAGTGAAGATAGCGGCGCACAATGGCTTAATCGTGATCGGTTTTCTGAGGAAGGCTGAAAACGAACAGGATATTGAAGACTGGCTCAACAGACTCTTGAGTGGAGAAGAATTTATTGAGGCTTATGGGCACAGAATTGACTCATCCACTATCCACGATAGAGCATACTTTAGCATAGATGGTAATGTTCGAAAGAAGCCAGGATCCCCATCTGGGTGGCTGACCAAGTCGGTTCCTCTACAAAAGGGACTGGCGCGGGGGTTCAACAGCCGCCAGA
>ENA-ORDP01000546-ORDP01000546.1-marine-sediment-metagenome-genome-assembly--contig:-NODE-546-length-24293-cov-7.284471_pt1 | contig 24293 bp, 25 predicted proteins | sample MGYA00248627_ERZ508539 | MGnify/ENA primary metagenome ERZ508539 (study PRJEB26208, sample SAMN05571518) | marine sediment metagenome | biome: deep sea; feature: Hydrothermal vent; material... | reverse complement strand
TTGTATGTATGCGAGCCATTGCTGATTGTTCATTGTGGTTTAGTATACACAAAAAGCAAACGGCATGTAAGATTTCCCACCAACATTATTAATTTAGCCTCTGGCAATAAGACACCCCTCCGGCGCGCAAAGCGCGCCGGAGGGGTGTCTTATTATTCGCGATTTTATTTTTCTATCGGCGTTTGCCAACTTTGCGACGCGAAACGATAAATATGTTTGAAACCTTCTTCGGATGACGCGTTTTCTGTCCCTTCCCGGACGGCTTGCCCCACTTTGTCTTGGCACGGCGCATACCGCGACCCTGCTTACCCTCACCACCACCATATGGATGGTCAACCGGGTTCATGACACTACCACGCACCGTTGGACGCTTCCCCATCCAACGAGAGCGCCCCGCCTTGCCTATGTTTACAAGACTGTGCTCCTCGTTTCCAACCGTCCCGATAGAAGCAAAACATTTTTCGGATACTTTGCGTATTTCACTTGAAGGAAGTTTTATTTGCACATATCCTGCATCGTGCGCGATGAGTTGTGCAAATGTACCCGCAGAGCGCACCAGGCGCGCGCCGGCACCAATTTTCAACTCAATATTATATATGGAAGTACCAACGGCTATTTTTTCCATTGGTAAACGATTCCCGGGTTTAATGGGTGCACTTTCAGAAACGGTGAACGTATCGCCGATATTCATGCCCTTTGGAACTATCACATAACGGCGCTCACCGTCGGCATAGAGCGCACGCGCAATGTTTGATGAACGATAAGGGTCATATTCAATCGTTTCAATTTTTGCAGGAATATCATGCTTGTTATAAATAAAATCTATAAGACGCAGACGACGTTTATGCCCGCCACCTTGATGGCGAGTGGTAATACGCCCGAATGCGTTTCTTCCCGCTCTGCGTTTTTTACCTATCAAAAGACTCTTCAACGGCTTATCACCAGAGAGAGTTTCTCTGTATGACAGAGTTGACATATGGCGACGACTTTTTGTTACCGGTTTGTATGTTTTCATAATAAAATTATACGATTTGAATAGTTTCTCCCTTCTCCAAATACACATACGCTTTTCTGCGACGGGAGCGAGTAGCGGAACCGCTCTTTGTGCGACGCGATACGCGCTTACCCGGAAGATTGACTATACGAATACTGCGAGGTGTTACTTTATACACCACCTCAATTGCGCGCGATACATCTTGCTTTGTCGCAGAACGTGGGATGGAAAATACATATATGCCCGAATCGGTACCGATAAGCGCCTTTTCAGACATCCACGGAGCGATGAGGGTTTGCGCTGCGCGCGCGCGCAGCGCGCGCGTCACTTCTCTCTTTTTCTTCGCAACAGGCGTTTGTTTACTTACCGCCTTTTTCTTGGAAGTGACTATGGTTTTTTTATCTGTATGTTTTTTAAAAATTTCCATATTTCTATATTGTGGAGCGCTTTTTTGCGGAAGCACTTCGCGTGGAAAATGTCTTAATCATTTCTTTCGGATTTTCAATAATCAAGTAACGGTATGTAAGTATCATCACGGGGTTTAGGTTGCGTACTTCTTCCGTATGTAAATTACCAAAATTGCTGAAGCTCTTTTCAACCGCAGAATCTTTTTTTGATAGTGCGATGAGGGCAGCGTTAACACGGCGTGTTGAGAGTTCCGGAATACCGGATGCCTTTGCAATCGCCTGCACAGCCTCTTTTGCTTTTTGTGTCTTGGGCTCCTTAAACGAGATGGAATCAACAAATATAATTTCACCTCTCTTCAGCTTTCGTGATAACACAGAAGTAAGTGCTGCGAAACGCATCTTGCGATTTATTTTTTGTGCGAAAGAACGTTCGGAACGCGGTCCGTGCGTTACACCACCACCGCGCCAAATAGGCGAGCGAATTGACCCATGACGTGCGCGCCCTGTTCCTTTTTGTTTCCATGGTTTCTTCCCTCCTCCGCGAACTTCGCCACGTGTTTTAGTGTGCGCAATAGGGGTTCGCGCGTTCGCCTGAACTGCAACGATGACTTGTTGTACAAGATCATTTTTCCACGGCGCACCGAATATTTCTTCCGGGAGTGAAATAGTATCAGCGGTTTTCCCGCTCATCGTGTACACAGGCACCGACAACGCATCAGTATTGCGTTTGGGAGTCCCGGCGGTTTTCACATCGGCAACACGTACTTTTGCTTTTGTATCGGTTTTTGTTGCGGTAGCAGTCATAATAAAATTATAGGGAAACGATTTCCACCAGCGAATCACGCGAGCCGGGAACCGCGCCTGAAACTATTATCTCGCCAAGTTTTGAGTCAACGGCAAGTACGGTGAGCCCATCGGTTGTTATGCGGTCGCTACCCATCCTGCCCCCCATGCGAATACCTTTCGCCACACGACCTCCGGCGCGACCTCCCGAACCGCCAATGGAGCCCGGCTCTCGTTCCGAGTGTTTTTGACCATGTGTACGAGGTCCGCCATGAAAACCGTATCGCTTCACCACACCGGCGAAACCTTTTCCTTTGGAAGTACCTGCGACTCGTACTTTGTCACCCACTGAGAAAATATCTGCGGTGATTTCATCACCGATGGAATACGCAGACGTATCGTCAAGACCAAGACGAAACTCCTTGAGCACTTTGAATGCTTTGCCCTTCAGGTGTCCAAGAACCGGCTTGGAAAGGCGTTGCGGTTTCTGTGTGTCAAACCCAACCTGCACGGCGGTATAGCCGTCTTTTTCAGAGGATTTAACTTGAGTGATTTCAATCGGACCGGTCTTCAGAATGGTTCCGGCGCGCATTCTCCCCTCATCGGTGAAGATTTGCGTCATGCTCACTTTTCTGGCTAGGATAAATTTCATGCGTGATAAATAAAAAGCCGCAGGCGGCTTATGTAAAGAGAATACCGCATTATACGGAAAATGCAAATACCCCGGCAGACGTACGCGTACTTTTTCCATCCAAAAAAGATCGGGGGCGCCTTTGCTTTTCAATTTTGTATCACAAGATGATTCTTTTCAAACTTTGGTCATTCACCTAAAAACCACCCCGCATAGGGTGGTTTTTAGGTGAATGACCAAGACTAACTCTGTTATGCATTCATCTTTACATCAATAGTGACTCCGGACGGAAGATTCAGATTGGTGAGCGCCTCAATAACTTTCTGAGACGGATTCAATATGTCAATCAGTCGTTTGTGCACGCGCATTTCAAACTGTTCTCGTGCGTCTTTATAGACAAAGGTTGACCTGTTTACCGTCCAGCGCTTTATTTCTGTCGGGAGCGGAACGGGACCGATTGTTTTTGCGTCAAATCGCTGCGCGGTGTCCATAATTTGCTTAACGGAAAGGTCAAGCACTTTGTGTTCATACGCGCGAATGCGGATGCGTAACCGCGGTTCGCGCACAGCCGTTTCCGGCGTTGATTTCTTCACCTCCTTCTTTGTTTTTTTAGTAACGGTTGTCATTGCTCTTATGTTAATGTACTTTTTATGTATCGCATCTACTATGCGATAATTTTCGTTACCACTCCGGCTCCGACAGTCTTTCCTCCTTCACGAATAGCGAAGCGTAGTTTCTCTTCAATGGCGACTGGTGCTATAAGCTTCACGTTGAACGTAACGGTATCGCCCGGCATGACCATTTCTTTTCCTTCCGGCAAAGTTACTTCACCTGTCACATCCGTTGTGCGGATATAAAACTGTGGCTTGTACTTTGAAACAAATGGAGTGCTTCGTCCTCCCTCATCTTTGTTAAGAACATATACCTCAGCCTCAAACTCAACGTGCGGATTAAGTGTTCCCGGCTTTGCAAGAACCTGTCCACGATGAACATCTTCTTTCTTTGTTCCGCGCAGAAGAATTCCGGCGTTATCGCCAGCCTGACCTTCTTGGAGTTGCTTGTTAAACATCTCAATACCTGTAACAGTTGTTTTGGCTGTGTCTTTAATACCGACAATTTCAACTTCTCCACCTATTTTAATAACACCGCGCTCAATACGACCGGTTACCACTGTGCCGCGCCCTTCAATTGAGAAGATGTCTTCAATGGGCATAAGAAACGGCTTGTCCAGGTCACGTTTTGGCATGGGGAAATATTCATCCATGGTATCAACCAACTTTTTCACGCCTTGAGCCCATTCATCATCCGCAGATGTCGCTTCAAGAGCTTTCAAAGCGGAACCGCGAACAATGGGAGTGTTTTCACCGTCAAATCCTTGTTTTGTAAGGATTTCTCGCACCTCTTCTTCAACAAGGTCAATGAGATCCGGTTCATCAACCATGTCAATTTTGTTGAGGAACACAATAAGTTTCGGAACTCCGACTTGTTTTGCAAGAAGGATGTGCTCACGTGTTTGGGGCATTACTCCGTCAGTTGCGGCAACGACGAGTATCGCTCCGTCCATTTGCGCCGCGCCGGTAATCATGTTTTTGATATAGTCGGCGTGCCCGGGTGCGTCAACGTGTGCATAGTGACGATTAGGTGTTTCGTATTCACTGTGGTGAAGCGCGATGGTAATACCACGCGCTTTTTCCTCGGGGGCGTTATCAATGTTTTCAACTTTCTCACTGCGTGCTGAGTAGCCTGCGCCCTCATTTAGCTTCAGCACGTTTAGGATTGCCGCAGTAAGAGTGGTTTTACCATGATCAACGTGACCAATGGTTCCCACGTTCATATGCGGTTTGCTACGATCAAATTCTACTGCCATAAGCGTTTATAATTGTTACTTAAATTAATAAAAGGATATATTTCCCTCATGTTAACGCGCCGTGCATATCCGCGTAAGACACATAACGTACCCGCGACATACTATTGCGTTATATATAGACTACAGGTACACCGCAAAAAGGTCAAGAACCTGTACGCGTCCACCACCCCATACCGATGAGCGACTTCGTAAGTCGCTTTGACTTACGAAGTCGCTCATACTTTTTAGATTATGAGGAGTGTTATATGTTAGTAAACTTGTGCATGACACCATACACAATTAATCCACACTCATCTATTGCGACACACACCCCGCTCGGTTAGTATTGAGCTCATGCATACACTAACCAAGGAGAAACTCTTGTTGCCGTTGTCTGTCGTTGGTTTTTTGATAAATTTATTTTTATTATTTGTATTTTTTTCGCAAAGTTTGATATTAATATCACTTTCTATCAATACCCTCGCACTGTTCTACGCTTTCTCTATTTTGCACCAAAATCAAAGTAGTAGAGTATCCAGATTCTTCTGGTATGTCGGCGCAACTGTCAGCACAATATTCATCGTTGCCATTATTGCTCTATTTGTGATACTTATAACACTCCATCTACTACCAAACATCTCTGAATCAGCGATGTTTGTATTGAGGATGATACAAGATGTTCTATTGTTACCATTGATTTTTTTGGGTGGCATCATCCAAACCCTATTCTTTTTCGCTCAGGCGATAGCGGAATCTATCCAAAAACTTCGCAAACTCTCATCGATACAGTGGGAAGTTATTGCCGGTATGTTACTTCTTGCCATAAGTACGGCAACGGTAATTATAGGATTAATTATAAAAATAGTGATGTTTAGTGGTGCATTTAGTTCTTAATTAACGCTCGGTTCAAAAAACACGACTCTACACGCATTAAATCTGCGTGGTATTCATATCAAGGTCTTGCGTTGTAAGCACAAAAGTACTTCCTCGCGTAATTTCTCCGGAAAGAAGTTTCTTTGCGATAATATTCTCTACCGTATCTTGCATTACTCTGCGCAATGGACGCGCTCCAAACTCTTTACTAAAGCCCATACTCACCACTTTTTTCAAGGCATCTTCATCAACCGAAACGGTGATTCCCTTTTCTTTAATCCTACGATTTAAATCTGCAAACATAAGCATCGCTATTTGTTCTTCCTGAGATGGTGTGAGCGGTTTGAATATGACGATAGCATCAAAACGGTTTAGAAATTCAGGGCGAAATACTCCTTGTTCTTGTAGTTGATTAAGTATTTTTTCTTTGGTAAGCATGCCACCTTCATCAACTTCAGATTCGCGAATCATTTCAGCCCCGGCATTTGAAGTGGCGATGATAATTGCATTGGTAAAATCGGCAGTTCTTCCAAGAGCATCAGTCAAGCGACCATCATCTAAAACTTGCAAAAATATATCAAGTATTTTCGGGTGCGCTTTTTCTATTTCGTCCAGTAACACCAGTGAAAATGGGTGGTCTATTATTTGAGTGGTGAGTAGCCCACTCTCATCATCATGCCCTATCATCCTTGATAAGGAATCGCTATTTTGGTATTCGGACATATCAAAACGAATCATATGTTCTTCTGAGCCGAAATAAGTAGTGGCAAGCGCCTTGGCCGTTTCGGTTTTCCCGACACCGGTTGGCCCAAGAAAAAGAAATCCACCTATCGGTTTCTTTTCCGACGCAATACCTGAGCGCGCACGACGCATAGCATTTGCAATGACGGAGATAGCATCGTTTTGACCAATAACGCGAGTATGTAAATCATTCTCCAAAGAAAGAAGCTTGGAGCTCTCGGCGGTGTGAGCAGATGTTCCAAGTGGCACACCGGTTTTGCGCTCTACAACCGCTTCCACATCAGAAGCGGTAACCAAATGTTGTCTTTTGGTAAGCGCATACACTGCAGATTCTTGAAGCAACGCAATGGCTTTCTCTGGAAATGGAGCTGTCTTTATATATCTGTCGGAAAGCTCAATGGCGATGTGCATTGCTTGGAAAAGTATCCACGCACGCTCACGCGCCTCAATGTGTGGCACCACATCACGCAATATGGCGTACACATTTTCCTTTGTCGGTTCCAGCACTTCAACTTTTTCAAAAGCCTGTAATAAACTTTGGTCTTTTGCGATGGTCTTGTGATAGTGCTCCGGCGTGGTGAGTCCAATTATTTGTAAACGCGCAGAAGTAAGAAAAGGAAGCAAGAGCTCGCCCGCATTAATTGTTCCAACGGCACCCGAAGAATCAAAAAGCATATGAATATCTTCCACAAACAATATAATGTTGCCGGCGCGCAGAGCATCAGCAAATAGCAAACGGAAACGGTCTTCTATATCGTAGGTATTGTTACTGCCCGCAAGCAACGTACCAACATCAAGCTTCAGTATGTGCTTGTATGCTATCGCACCGAGCGATTGCCCAAGCGCGAGCCGTTTCGCAAGTGCTGAAATTATAATGGTCTTTCCGATACCATTTTCGCCAACGAGTATGACGTTACTCTTTCCATCTCTGGCAAGAATACGCTCAACTTGTTCGGTTTCCACCGCACGCCCGTAGAGTCGTGGAGAAAAACCGGCATAAGAAGGAAGCTCCGTCACTTCAGTGGCATATTGTTCCAAACGAGCGGTATATCCGGATGCCCAATCGTGTCCTATACCGCGCACATTCATAAGATTACTTCGTTTCCAAAATCGGCGTTGTTGCATACGCTTGGCGTCATCCTGCTGTTGCCAAGCGAGAAGCATGTGCACATCTTCACATTCAATATGCACATCAAATATAATTTTTTTGAGAAAGTCCGAATGAGTGCACAAGCCGAAAAATAAATCCTGCCACGAGAGCACGGGGCGCGATGATTGCTCCTGTGTTTTCTTTTGGGTGAGGCAACTACTTAGAAAAAATACTAGCCCTCCGTTTATTGTGGTGTTGGTATGTGTGTGCAGATATTCCAAAAGTGCACGCTTGAAATCTTTCGGGGAAATTCCCATACGCATAAGAATAAAAGAGAAACCACGCATTTTCAGCATTGGAAGAAGCAACTGTGAGATGTTTCCGTTTGCATAGGCGGTGGCTATCTTCATCGCTTGATAGTCAAGAAAATCGGCGATGTTTTGGTCGGACGATGTGTGCGGTGGCACCATGTCAAGATATGTTTCAAAGAAAATTGTGTACACCCAGAGCACGTATGTCGTTGCCACTGAAATAATCATAAGGTGCCACCAGTTCGCATAACCGATACCCGCGAACCATAACCCAACAAAAACAAGCGTAGCGATTGCTCCGACAATAACTATCGGGCGCAATACTTTGGGAGATATAATCCGCCCAATGGTGACAGCGCGATAAACTCGTGTTCCTTTGGGATTAAAATATACCATGACGTAAAGAGGTAAAGATGCCAGAAAGTTGTGAAAACAAGTGCGGAAACGAAATAGAAGATTCCGGCTCATGAGAAAAAGCAAAGAATAGTAAAAACGGTATAGTGAACCACAGAAGCAACCACAAAATGCCAAGCATCGCTATGAGCACCTCAATGAGAAGCCCCGCGATGATGGTGATGGAGCGAATAAGGAAGCCAACGATTCGCGACAAAGTATTTATAATAATCGTGCCGAAATATCTCTCTATGTCCACACCACCACCATACACTTCAAAATCGCGATGCCAGTAGGCAAACAATGTGTGTAGGTGACGCGAAATTGAAAAGAAATTAAAATTTGCAATCAAGAAGTTGTCGGTAATTGCGATGATGTTACGAGGAGACAATACTATATACCACCACAAAAAATCCAGTGCAACGTTGCCACTGTGTACGCGCGGTGATACTACGGAAGTTGGCATGAAAGGTTTTGGTGAATTATCCATAAAGTTCTAACGGCTATTACATAGTATAACCCAGTGCGAAGCATAAGAATATAAAAATAAACACACTAGCGTGTGGATTTTGGATTACACGATGGACCGAACCCCCGCCCCCAGTGAAAGCCCTGCGGGCTTTCACTGGGGGCGGGGGCATCCGCGCACACTTTTCAAATGCCTAACTTATTTTCTATTTGCAACTATGTCCTCTGCAACATTTCCAGGAACCACATCATAGTGATCAAACTCCATGGTCATGGAGCCCCTGCCCTCCGTCATAGAACGCAATATGGTGGTGTATCCAAACATTTCCGAAAGTGGCACTTTTGCATGTACCGCTTTATTCATACCGCGGTCTTCCATGCCTTCAATAAGCGCACGCTTCCCGGAAAGACTTCCCGTAATATCCCCGATAAATTGCTCCGGCATTATTACTTCCACACGCATAATCGGCTCAAGCAAAACTGCTTTCGCTTGCTTCGCGGCTGTTTGAAAAGCCTGCGATGCCGCAATCTTAAACGCTATTTCCGATGAGTCCACCTCGTGATAGGAACCATCATAGAGATCTACAGAAATATCTACCATCGGATACCCGGCGACCACACCTCTGTCCATCGCTTCACGAATTCCTTTCTCAATGGCGGGAATATATTCCTGCGGAATAACACCTCCTTTTATATTGTTAATGAATTCAAAGTGGTCTTCCCTCTTTACATTGTTTGGGATTTTAGCTCCTTCTTCAATCGGCTCAAGTGGCTTCACACGAATTTTCACATGCCCATATTGACCGCGTCCGCCGGTTTGTTTGATATATTTATTTTCCACGTCCGCAGTACCGCGAATGGTTTCGCGATACGCAACTTGTGGCTTACCCATATTCGCCTCAACATTAAACTCTCTTCGGAGGCGGTCAACAAGAATTTCAAGATGGAGCTCACCCATGCCCGAAATGATAGTCTCCATTGTTTCAGGGTCCGCGGCAACCTGAAATGTCGGGTCTTCATCGGAAAGTTTGTGCAATGCTGTTCCCAGTTTTTCTTGGTCAACTTTTGTTTTCGGCTCAATACGCATAGACACCACCGGCACGGGAAAAATTATTTCTTCAAGAAGAATCGGTGCGTCTTCACTGCAAAGCGTGTGAGATGTTTTTGTGTCTTTAAGACCAACCGCGGCGGCGATTTCACCGGTAAATACTTTTTTGACCTCTTCGCGCTTGTCTGCCTGCAAACGCACGATGCGTCCGACGCGCTCTTTCATATCAAGATTTGCATTGTACACGTACGTTCCTGATTCAAGCGTTCCAGAGTACACTCGAAAAAATGTAAGCGCTCCGACAAAGGGGTCGGTTTGCAATTTGAATGCAAGTGCGGTGAACGGCTCATCATCGGATGCCTTTCGCTCCACTTCTTCTCCGTTTCTTGGGTCAATACCTTTAACTGGCGGAAGATCTTTTGGCGACGGGAGATAATCAACAACCGCGTCAAGAACAAGCTGTACTCCTTTGTTTTTTAATGCGGAGCCGATAAAAACAGGGAATATCTCATTTGCAATAACCGCTTTTCTCAGCACCTTCTTCAGCTCATCAACAGACGGTTCATTCCCCTCAAGGTATGCACTCATAAGATCCTCGTCTTGTTCTACGATACGTTCAATAAGTTCATCATGATATTTTTTGGCATCTTCTTTTAGATTTTCCGGAATAGAACTGGCAATAATTTCTTCACCCATGTCTCCTTCAAAATGAAATGCCTGCATAGTGAGCACATCAACCATGCCTTCATACCCACTTTCCTCGCCTATTGGTATGTGCATACGCACCGCATTTTTTGAAAGATTATTCAAAATACTTTCATAAGAACGTTCAAATGATGCTCCTGTGCGGTCAAGTTTATTAATAAAACAAAGTCGCGAAACATGTGCTTCGTCCGCATAACGCCAGTTTGTTTCCGACTGCGGTTCAACTCCGGCAACACCATCAAAAATAACAATGGCTCCGTCTAACACGCGCATTGACCGTTTTACTTCGGCGGTAAAATCAATGTGCCCCGGGGTATCAATGATATTAAAACGATATTTTTTTGCCGGGTCTTTTTTATCCGGCTCGGTGGTTTTGCACCAGAAGCAGGTGATGGCGGCGGCGGTGATGGTAATACCGCGCTCGCGCTCTTGTTCCATCCAGTCGGTGGTGGTTTCGCCCTCGTGCACTTCGCCGACTTTATGTTGCGAGCCGGTATAGAAAAGTACGCGCTCAGACGTGGTTGTTTTGCCCGCATCAATATGCGCGATAATACCGAAGTTACGCACCTTTTCCAAAGGATAATCTCTATTCATAAATAAATATTAAAAAATAAAAGCCACCGGGGCGTTACATACATAATATCCCAAACGATATAAAATGCAACGAGAAGGAATAATTTTGCATATATTCTCAAAAAGAATATGATGTTCTCAGACATCCTGCACAAACGAAAGGGGGTCGCCATGAGCGCCATTGAAGAAATGCTTCTCAAGAATGAGTTCTTGCCGGTGGAACAGAAACCGGTGGTGAAATTTTTAAGACGATTTTTCCCGCCAGATCCGGTACGCGCTTTCTTCCATGTTACGGGGAAAGATGACGAATCAGACATAACAATTGTCATGGATGAGGAGGGGATGATTTGGATTGTTGAAGATCATCCTGAGTGCCTAGAGTTTTTGGGGGAACATGGATTTGGACAAATTAATTCACCGGTACTGCCACAACGCTAGCAGCAGTATCAGCTAAAACATTCAACAGTGCGCGAGGACTAACGCCCCTCGCGCATTTTTAATTTCCACACGGAATGTCTGATATTCTTTACACCCAGAGATATTGAAGTGAGTGCTTCAATAGATAACAAGGTTGAACCTTGTAGAAACCCTGCTATGTGGAAATAAAACTTCCGAGGGTCTCACTATCGTATGTAACCGGTCTTTAGCAATAATTCTGCGGTAAGTACACTTCCTCCGGCGGCACCACGCAGTGTGTTGTGCGATAGCGCGACACATTTCCAATCCAAAACAGAATCTTTTCTTATACGGCCGACACTTATCCCCATGCCGTGATGCAAATCGCGGTCAAGCTGTGTCTGCGGGCGGTCATCTTCTTCAAAATAAGTCAGGAACGGCGATGGCGCTGAGGGTAATTGTAATGTGTCCAAAGGATTTTGAAAATTAAGTATCGCATCTATGAGCTCTTGCTTCTCAACCTCTTTTTTAAATTGAATATGTATGGTTGCCAGGTGTCCGTCAGAAACAGGAACGCGCAGACAATTTACTGAAAGGTGAGGCATATCGGAAAAATTAAATGCGCTGTTTTTAATCTCTGCAAGAATTTTAGATGGCTCCTTTTCAGACTTGTCTTCTTCTCCGGCAATGTAAGGAATAACATTATCAATAATTTCCGGATAGGTTGCAAAAGTCTTTCCAGCGCCCGAGATTGCTTGATATGTGGAGACAATGACATTTTGTGGATTGTATTTCTTCCACACATGCAATAGTGGAACGTAGCATTGGATTGAGCAATTCGGTTTCGTAATGATACATCCATTTTTCCACCCGCGTTTTTTACGTTGTACATCAATCATTTCAAGATGATGCATATTAATCTCCGGCATAATCATTGGAATATCTTCTGTCCATCTGTGCGCGGAATTATTTGAAATCACAGGGACACCAGCGGAGGCATATGCTTCCTCTATGTGTTTAACAAATTCTTTTTCGGCTTCAATGGCTGAAAAGACGAGTCTGACTTTATCGGCGATAACCGCCATGTCCCGCTCAATTGATTGAACCGATAAGGTGGCGATGTTTTTCGGTATTGGCACCTCACGTGTCCACCGACCTTCTACCGCCTCCGTATAAGCTTTCCCTGCCGACTTTTCCGAAGCGACAACACAAACCACCTCAAACCACGGATGGTCTTGAAGCAGTAAAATCAAACGTTGACCAACCATGCCTGTTGCACCAAGAATACCAACTGGAATTTTATTTTTCATAACTTGTTTCCACATCAGAAAGTATACAACACATAAATTATATTGAGTATGTCTACTGATTTTTGTGTGCGGGGCGCGCGGTCGCTGCGGAAGTCGGACTTCCGTAGCGACCGCGCATGATGTCCGATTAACAATTTTTTTACTCGCACCTTTTATACCAAAATCATTACAAATTTTTTCGCGAGAAAATTATTTATCTCATTGCGTCTTTAAACAAATGAGATTCTCTTTTATAATTTTTGCTTGACAGTTGTTAAGGTCAGACCTTAACAGTTTTTGCCGTGTGTGTGGAAGAGGAAGTTATTCTTCTTCGCGCACTACAGACTCACACTTTTTTCTCGTGCGTAGCGACCCATGAGTTCTGCTTTCGCAAGTATATGCCCTTGCATTTCTGAAAATACTTCATCTTTTGTAGCACCTTCTTTAAGAGAAAGTGTGGCGTTAAGCGCGTAGAGAGTAAAGAAATACCTGTGCTCTTTGGGAGCGTATTGTGGTGGAGGACATGGTCCGGTATACCCATTTTTCCCGACACCGTTTTTTCCTTGTGTTCCTATATTTTCTCCTTCGTGTATTTCGGCAATGTCCGGAGATATATTAAATACTGTCCAGTGATCAAATGTGCTACCCGGCGGATAGAGTTCTTTTGGAATGTCAGGGTCATACGTGATGAGTGCAAAAGATACGGTTTCATCCGGGGCGCCGAAAATTGAAAGCGGGGGAGATATATTTTCTCCGTCGCACGTGTAGCGAGATGGAATGCAACCACCATGGGAAAACGCACTTGAAACCAGTGTCATGAGCATGGTGTGTATTTTAGCATAGACCTAAGAAAGACCCGCCCGGTGGCGAAGCCACCGGGCGGGTCTTTCTTAGGTAGCCAATGAGCGAGGTCTATCACTACCACGCAAAGTGCGCAAATGCTTTGTTCGCGTCTGCCATACGATGCATGTCTTCTCTTTTCTTTACCGCCTCACCTTCGCCCTTTGACGCGAGTAAAATCTCATCTGCAAGTTTTTCAGCCATCGGCTTTCCTTTTTTCCCACGTGCACTGTTTATAAGCCAACGAAACGCAAGCGTGAGTCGGCGCTTCTGCGGAACCTCTCGCGGAACTTGATAGTTTGCGCCACCAACACGTCGTGAGCGCACCTCAAGCAAAGGAGACACGTTGCGAATTGCGGATTCAAATGTTTCAAGCGGGTCAAGCTCGTCTTTTTTAATACGTTCAAGTGCACCGTACACTACTTTCCGCGCAGTCTCTTTTTTCCCGTCAAGCATGACTGCATTTATAAAACGAGTTAAAGTTTCCGAACTGTATACAATATCGGGTTTCCATGTACGCTGTTTTTTAATAGGGTGTCTCATAAATATATAATATTAAAATTATGCTTTTGGTTTTTTGGTACCGTAACGAGAACGACTGCGATTACGATTTTCCACTCCACCGGCATCAAGCTTCCCGCGCACAACGGTATATTGCACGCCAATATCTTTCACACGACCGCCACGCAAAAGAACGACCGAGTATTCTTGAAGATTATGTTTTTCACCGGGGATATATGCAGTTACCTCCATACCATTGGAAAGGCGTACACGCGCAATCTTGCGAATAGCCGAGTTCGGCTTACGTGGTGTTTTAGTGGTGACTTTTGTACACACACCACGCTTAAACGGAGAAGGATAAAATGTTGGGGCATTCTTCTTGGAATTGAAACCACGCGAAAGCGCAATGACTTTCGTCTTGCGTGTTTTATTTTTGCGTTGTTTTTTAACAAGCTGATTAATTGTGGGCATGTGAATATAAAATCCCCATGTGGGGGTTGTAGACACTATATAGGAATATAGTATAAAACGCAACTACACACCAACCAATAACCGAAACAAATAGACTACAAAATTGTAAAAGGGTGTGGAGAATAAAAAGATAAATAAAAACAATACAAGAATGAGCCCCATGGGTCCCATAGCCATTATGTGCTGTTCAATTGAGCGCATTTTCATTGTGTGCTTATAAGGAAGTACACTTGAAAGAAATGTGTATCCGTCAAACGGGGGAATGGGAATGAGGTTAAATAATCCCAAAAAGAGATTGACGAATACAATAATCACTGCGAAGGCTCCGGCGGCGGCGGGCAGGATGCCCGCCCCTGCGGCGCGCACGACAAAAGCAAAAAGTATGGCAATGGCAAGATTGGTCGCCGGTCCGGCAAACGCGACCATTGCCTCACCCCATCGTTGGTTTTTTAAATTATATGGATTATACGGAACCGGCTTCGCCCATCCGAAGAGAATGCCTGCATGAGTAAATACGAGAAATGCGGGGATAAGTATTGAGCCGATGAGGTCAATGTGTGGCACTGGATTAAGCGTAAGCCGGCCTGCAAGACGTGCGGTAGGGTCACCAAGAGCATTTGCCGCGTATCCGTGCGCGACTTCGTGCACGATGACGGAAAAGATAAGTATGACGATGGTTATCAGAACTGAATCAGGTGTAAGTTGCATAGTGTGGTACACACATGGTACCATACATAGCACTATGGCGAGAAATTGCGCAATCACAGGAAAGACATCACAAGTCGGCGGACGGTATTCAAACCGTGTGCGTGCGACACAATTCAACCCCACAGGCAAGGTGCGCCGTCATCCCAATATTCAAAAGCACCGTATTTTTGTATCGGAAATTGATAAAACAGTTATTGTAAAATCCTCAGCAAAAGGGCTACGACATATAAAAAAGAACGGGGCATACGCAACACTCAAAAAAGCGGGGTTAATCTAGCATAAGCACACAGCCCCCCTCTTTTGCGCTTTTGGAGCGCAAAAGAGGGGGGCTGTGTGCTTATTAGTACACTATATGCTATAAATATAACAGAGTGGTACCTTGTCAAGGAGAAAGCCATTATGATATACATTAGATGTCATTCTGTGGCATTCCTTGAGGATGCCACAGAGCCTAGAGGTTTTTTACAGAAAATGCAGGATGTGTATGGAAATAAAAGTGAGGAGTACAAAAAGATTGAGTGGGCGGAAATGCTCACTAGAGAATTGTTCTCCGGTGAAAAACGCCTCACCGGAGAACCATACATAACCCACCCAAATTCTGTAGCAATGATTGCCACAAAATTGGGAGGGGTAAGAGATTATCGTGTGATAATCGGTTGTATTATCCACGATAATAGAGAATACGAGCAAGAACAAGGGATAAGGAGTATGTGGTCACCAAAATTTGTGGAAACTTGGTTTGGCGAGTATATAGAATGGTTGCTCGCCAGCCAAACTATGCCACAGGTTTTGGGAGAGATGACGAAAGAGCGCGCACACAGCACCTTCTATAATAGTATGCGCGCTCTGTGTAAGAGAAGAGATTTTTTTGAAATAAAGTTGGCAGACCGGTTGCATAATCTCTGGACACTCTCGTCCGAAATTATGCCAGCGAGAAAAATAATTTCAAAAATTGAAGAGACAAGAGAGGGTTTGTTACCCTATGCGCAAAGACACAGCATCCTCGTGCGAGAATTGCACGAGGTGCTGGAATGGCTTGAAGAAAATAATAATAACAAGTAGTGCCCACCTCCGCATTTCACGGCGCAAAGTTCCTTTGCGCCGTATTTTTTTATATGAGATATTTTGTGCGTAAGAAAGCCCCACCCATGCCACTCAAACGAGTTGCGTGGGTGGGGCTTTACTCATTTTTCAAAGCTGTTTTGTACACGCATGCCATCGCTTGAAAAGGTTATTGCCCCACGCACACTTGTAGATACAACTTTTACACCGGAAGTAGCGAGTTGTGCGAGAGTTGTCGTTGCCGGATAACCGTATATATTTTTCCCTACTGAAATGACTGCGACACTCGGATGCACCTTCCGTAAAAAACCGGCATCAACACTGTCCGGCGCTCCGTAATGCCCAACAAGCAACACGTTGCTGGAGAGTAATTGCGGTGCAACGGACGTCGTCAACATTCGTTGCACCGCAGAAGACACATCACTTGGAAAAAGAAAGGATGTCTTTCCATATGCAAGGCGAAGCACCATTGTGGCATTTTTACTATGCGAAAGCGTATTGTTTTTATTAGAATACAACACCTCAATGACGGCTCCGCCACCAATATGAATACGCATTCCCCTTCGCGCTGTTATATGCGCAAGATGAGTATCTGCTCCTTCGGCGTGTGCAACTAAACGCGAAACAAGAGTATTATTGCGCGCACCAGATGTCATAAACACCATCGGGCTGTAGCGATTAAAAACAGGTGGCATACCGCCAAGCGCGGAATCTGATGGAGTGGTTTGTATCACTAAAGAAAGATTTCTATTGAGTGGACCGAGTCTTTGTGAGAGTGCGCGCAAAATAGTTCTGTCGGGACCGGCATCAATAAGAACATTTGTGCCGGTCGGACTTTGCACCAACACCGCCCTTCCCTCTCCTACAGAAAAAATAGACACGCGTAATGAGTGCGACGCCATGGTAGAAAATACAGATGTCCACACAAACCAATTCACCACAACAAGCATTGCGAGCAACCCAAAAGCGAGCATACGTTTTCCACTAATTTTTTGCATGGAATAAGATATGCCTATCGTACACCAAGCACGATACAAATATAAAAGCGGGGTCGTTCATGGCATGCCATGAACGACCCCGCTTTTATATGGACAAAAGAATTTACATGGGTATCATATACATATGACTTATTCAACAAAAATATTTAATCTTCCCGAACTTTCAGGTTTATCAGCAAAACAAATAGAGGTGCATCTTGGGCTTTATACCGGTTATGTAAAACACGTCAATCTTATTCGTGAAAAAATCGCAGAACTCTCAAAAAATAACAAGGAGGAAAATCAATATCTCATAAACGAGCTACGACGCCGATTTTCTTTTGAATTCAACGGTATGCGCATGCACGAATATTATTTTGAACAATTGGAGTCGGGAGCCATGGAGCAAAACGATGACAGCGAACTCGCAAAAGCATCTCAAGAAAAATACGGTGGCTACGAAAACCTGGAAGCGCATGCGCGCGAAGTCGCGGGCTCTCGCGGAATAGGCTGGGTTGTTGTCTATTACGACCCACGTGGCAAAACACTCCACACCGTTTTCGTGAACGATCATGAAATGGGACAACTCGCCGGTCTACCGATATTGCTCGCGCTTGATATGTGGGAACATGCGTTTATGGTTGACTACACTCCCTCAGAGAAATCAAAATATGTGGACGCGTTTTTTACAAACCTCAACTGGTCTATAGTTGAAGAGCGATTTAACACGGTGAAGGAATAATATATATAGCGAGCCCACTGAAGTCGGACTTTCACATACATACTCGCAAAATTGACGATTGGGAGTGGAATATTTATCTGCGAAAATATCTCACCAAATGTTGATGTGTCTATAATACTGTGCTAGGGTGCGAAACTAGAGAAGCAGAACATCTTTTGAGCATTTCAAAGTTGGAATGTTCAAAAGATGTTCTTTGTACAAACGAACGCCAACACACAAAAGGGAGATAGCGCCATGAGCGACACATACAGAGTATTCACTGTTAGCAATGAGGTGATGGAGGGAGCAGAGGTTGATATTTTTGAGGGATTCCCCGCCATTGTGATTGGCGAAGATGATGATACTTCATTTTCCGGCTACGCGCCCTTTTCCAGTGCTGTGCCAGTTGAAGGAATCTTAGATGAACAGTCTCGGCTACTGTTCGCCGAGATTAAGAAAACACGGAAGGGGGAAATGAAATTCCTGGCGCGACACAGAGCAACAGCGGGAGACGGGGTTATCGTCGTCATCCGCGCAACAATGGGATACGAGGGATTCAATTGGATTACGGGTGGATGCACGGGATGGCAGTGTCGCAAGTGTTCTACCACTGGCGAGATACCCTGCCCGCCCAAGACTTGCCCGAATTGCGGAGCTAGGAACTTTTGGAGTAGTCCTGTGCTTAGCTTCGCAGATTTCCCGGGAGAAATACTTGCTCGTGGGCAGATAGTGAGTACATTGGTGGGCGCGGGAGAGCAGATAATCGCTCTCGTACAAAAAGGAGGGGTCTTCCGGATTGGGTATATACACTCAACTTCCGGGGAGTCCCGATATTGTGGATATTATGTGTGTGATGGAACACGTATAACCGCCGTTCCATCACATACAAAGTGATGGATGATTTCTTCGGGCGACTGCTACGCAGTCGCCCGTTTTTAAGCTATACTGAAAAGATGAATGAACGACTCTCCAAAACTAAAAGTGCTGAAACAATAAACGGGCACAGTCCTGAAAAAGATCCGACACCAAGCGCAGATTCAATAGATACAGCTCTCTTGGAAGAGTTTAATACATATACAGCTGATCAACTCAAAGAAATTCTACTCTCTATACAAGACCATACTTTTGCTGCGCAAAAATATCTCTCAAAACCATTATCAGAATTTTTGGAAGGAAGCGGTTTAAGAGGCGGATTTTTAGAAATAGAAGTGATGGTTGCCCAAGCATCCGTGAAAGCGCTTTGGGATAAACTTGAGGGCAGTTTCCAAAAGCATTTTTCTATTATTCAGGAACTTGAGCAGGCGGTTTCTGTAGAAAAAGATGAAACAGATGTCTGGATAAACGGATATTTGAATGGCATTAAATACATAGCCGATCATGAGCATAACTTCTTCTTGCAAACACTCGCTCGTACATTTATAGAAGAAGGAGATTTGGATGTTCCCATTGAAAAACGGAAGGACATGCTCGCTTCCATGTGGGATGAGCGATATGGGTCACGTGACGGAGAGGCGGATATAATAGCTGGCTACAACTACTACAGCGTCCCGGCTTCCGCGCAGTCTGTTAGCGATCTTTCAGAAGACACAATTCGTGATATCACAGACGGACTTCTGAAAGAATATGTAGAGTGGCGAGGATTTTACGGCGTCCGAGAGGATTATCTTATGGAAAAGCTACGCGATGACTCTCTTAACGATAAAGTGATAGACCCGGAAATATTTTCCATACTATCAGTGGAAAACCCTAGTATTAACCAAATAAAAACGCTCTTTGAACACACCGATGAAAAATTTGCATCCTCAATCAGCCCAACGCTTGGAGTGTTTTATGATATCCATACCGGAATGATTACCAATGTCTTTGAAAAGAAAGACGCACCGACCATCTCAGAACCAGCTCTTGAAACAATACGCTCCGTATCTGCACTCCTTTTAGATATTAATCAGTCCATGATTGATAAAGATTCCGAGGGAGTTTCTGACTATCTGGAAAGCAACTTATTTTTAAAAAGACACACGGGGTTCAAAGAGGAGCTACAAGCCCAGCTCATATCTGAAGATGGTCAAACAAAGCTTGATATGTCTCTTGCCAAGCGTGTGATGAGCTCTCTCAAAGAAGAGCTTTCTCCAAGTGCTGTGCCAACAAAATCGTTATCAGAAGTGATAGCGTCAATGGAATTGTTTGTCGGCGATAAGGAAGTGTTTTTCTCAAGTCTGTACGCGGCATTTTCAACAGCTAGAATGCGCGTGTTTTTTGAAACATATTTTGATTTTTCATTTGCGGATATACCCCTACACGCACAAATACAGTTTTTGCGCTATGTATGGGACAAGCCCGAGACAGAAGTAAACAACGCGCGTGATTTCGTTCACAAAGGAGGTACGCCGAAAGCAAAAGCCAATAGGTTTGTTTCTTTCCTTTCCCTTGAACATGAACTAAAGATTGGCGATAAGATTGTTTCTTTTGGAAACAGAGTGCCAAAAGAAACCGCAGACGCTCTATTTGAGAAATATGCAAGCATCATTGATACCGCAGAAACAACGCGACAATTTCTGCAAGATGAATTCAAGCAAAATGGCGAGGATAAGGAATCCATAAAACTGGTTGCCAATGCAATGTCGCGCCGTGCAACAGACCTGCTCGCACAATATGTCATGCAAACACAAAACGATTACTCACATTTGCCACAAGAGCTTGAGCGTATAGAAATAGATGCGCTCGCATTTTCTTCGGCATTCCGAGTATTAAAAAACCGCGGAGACCTCCAGTTTGAGGATATTCGCGGTGTCTCACTTGAAACTGAATCAAGCAGTGATTTTGCAAACCACAAAAATGATGTCAATAAAGTTCGCCAGCTCATAAATACTGCGTATCATTCTGAACCGAGCGCGTTTCGTGTAGAAGTTATGAATTCATTTGAACAATCGCTTGAAAACCCAGACACACAATTCTATGTACTCCATAGATACGGTACCCTTCTCGCCTCACTTCGTCTTGACAAAGTGCGCGACACTAATGGCAATGTAACGAGTAAATACTTTGGGTCGTTCGTATCAGACCCGACATATGGAAACGGCAGACTCGGTGAAGCAGTCTTTGAAAAAACGCTTGAAATGGAGGCGCGCGACAATATTCCTATAAATGCGTGGTGTAACCCACTCTCAGCAATAACACAGAAATATATTGAGGCGGGATTCACCGCGCAAGCACTTAATGATTTTGGCGGTGTGCCGAGTCTTGAGATTGTCTTTGATGCGATACAAAACGAAAAGAGCGAGACAAAACACTGGTCTGCTGAGCGCGTGATACGCGAGTCACTCGCACAAAGTAGCGATATGGTGCAAACTTTTTCAACCACGCGACCCGAGGATATTCCGTTTAATCTGATAAACGATGGTTATATGCTCACTCGCTATTTCAGACAAGATAATCGTTACTATGCAGTCTTTGAGCGATTTTCAGCAACAGAGCCATCACCTTCATCAGGCGAAAAGGGAGTCGCGTGACTCCACACAACTTCAAAAACTGCCCTGTTCGCCACAGTAATGTAGGGATCATGAATAATGATTGAAACCGGCTCTACACGATCCATCACAATATAGCTCGTCTTTCCGTCATACATTTGTATAACAGTTTTTGATGGTTCCGTTGCGTATTGAACAAGCCGTGAATCTGTTACGGATGTATCATAGCTACCAAGCATGCGTCGGGTGAACGGAGTATCCGCAAGAATACCGCGCTTTTCAATACCGCGGCGTTGTCGTCTTGCAAGATATTCGGCATTTAAGTCGTGGTACACATCATCAATCGCCTTGAGGTCCGCATAAGTATAGATAACTTCCTTTGCGGTTAGTGTATCGTTTAGCACTTTTGCAATACCGTCCATTCCATCAAAAAACTCAATGCCGGGCTTTCCGCCGGCGATATTATATTCGGATGTCATTTGCCCTAACACATCATCAAGCGCCCTAATGGAATCTTTTGCGTCTTGTTCTCGTTTTTCAATAAGTTCTTTTAAACGGAGCGGGTGCGCTGCGGTAAAAATAGCAATCTTCCCTGATTTTTCATTTTTAGAAACAAGACCGATAACCGCGAGCTCGGAAAGTATTTTATACACGAGTGTGCGTGATACGCGCGCGCGACGCGCAGAGTCACTTGCGGTAGAGGAACCATTTTTTATAAGCGCCTCATAAATTCTGGCTTGCTCGTTTGAGAGACCCGCCAGCACCAAATGCTGTTCAAAAGACGGTAAGTTTTGCATATGTTTTATATTGTCACAATACTGTGACAAAAACAACCATATTTTGTGGATAACTTTTAATTACATAGCTTAATCCGTGACACTTCGTTTTGTGTTTTGTACAATATACTTGACATTGTGTATATGACAGTGCATACTGTCGACAGATGTTAGAAGTTCTTTAATAGAGATAATCGTTGAACTGTTCCCCATCCTCTAGTCCTGCAAAGGAAGGTACCATGACCTCCACGAGAGTGGCTAAGCATGGAAAGAGGAGAGAGTGGGGAGAGAAACAGTTCTGCGTTCGTCTCGTTTGCAATAAGGTATGTGGCTTTGTGGCATGGCGCGATATGCAAACTCGTCCCCAGCCGTGAAGCTCTGTGAAAAACAACACACACCGCCCGTTCTTATAAGGAGATCGGCTGGAAAGAAGAAACCTAAACCACTTCTTGTTTTCAGAAATCTCCTTGAAAGAGAAAATTGAACAAAAAGACGAGGAGAGCTCTTTTACATATTGAATAGACAGCAAGGAACAACGCAAAGCAACTGTTGCGCTCGCGCAACAGTTGCAATGTTATTCCTCGTTGCCGTGCCGATTGCAATTAAAAGCAATCGGCACGGTACGAGGGATCGTATATGTTTATGTTTGCGATTCCTAAGTTCCCAGTTGAATGGGATTGAGACCGCATCCGCGGTCAACCGTGCCGAGCCATGCTCGGCACGGGTTCACACATTTTCCGTCCTGAAAAGGACGAGGAGGGATTATGACTATGACAAAGACAAAGCTTTATCCTCCGATCGGTGCAATAGAAGAGGATCTGTTTTCACCCTCCGATCGCCTGATCGAGCGGTGGATCGACGGGGATTCTGCGCTTTCCGACGCATCGCGGGCCGCTCTTGAGGCGGATCCCGCGGCTCGCGAGAAGCGCGAGATATTTGAGGCATCCAACGCGAAGCCGTCGCAGGTCGGGCTGCCCACAATCGCTGAGACGGGCGAGCAGGCTGGGGTGCCGCCGTGGCTCATGGAAATGATCGAGCGGCGGTCTTCTGTGGCTGGGACCCGATTCTCGGGCTCAGCGGAACCGATGGCCGGCCAGCTCCGCTTGGTGGACAGGGCCGTAGGGCGCGGTGGCGACGATCTGGGCTGGGACATGAACCGGCCGCTGGTCGTGCTCCTTTGGCGCGAGACGGAGGACCCCGCTGTCTGGGCCGGGTGGATGGCATCCCACGAGGCTGATTACGCCGGCTACTGGGATGTACTGCTTGAGGACGGGGATCAGCCGTGCGATCCCCTCGTCGCCATGATCCAGCTTTGGAATCCGGTGCCCGTATATGTCGAATCGACGGGGCGCGTCCTCGGTCAGCTCTCCGAGTTCCGTTTGGCCGCGCTAGCGGCGGCGTTCGCGGATTTCCTTTCGGGCGAACGCCCAGATGCCTCCCATGCCCGTCCGGGTAGCCTCATCGATCGGCTTACGACCACCGGGGAGAGAATCATGACGGGGACACCGGTTGGCGAAGAGGAGGATCCGCGCAGGCGGTACCAGGATCTCTATTTCGCAGCGGCGGGCATGGTCAAGGATGTGGCGAGGCTGGCGCTGGAGAAGAAGTAGATCTTTTTGGTTTTTGGAGTGAGCTGAGAATGGAAACTCAGCTCACTCTATGTCCGACGATGTACACATGGTTGTGTTGCGTCGGACTATTTTTTGAGAGCTTCAGCATCAGTTGGAGCTCTCAAAGAAATAGTGAAATTTCGCCTGAATGGCGAAACCGCGCCAGCGGTTTCTGGCAAAAACCCATTTCCTCTGAACGAGGAAAGGGAGGAATTATGAAGGAAAATTTAAAGGAACTGATGCTCAGCATCAGTTCTCCCGCTGACGATGAGGAGATCCTCTCCTCATCGTCCGAATCCGTTGAATGGGACGATTGGGAGGAGCGTCCCCGCGTAGTGGAAGTGGAAGAGGATGCAATGTCCTCTTCCCTACTAAGAACAATTTACGGCGCGGTGCGCCGTAAATTGTTCTCTAGGTAAGTTCACTCGCGCATGTCGTGCGACATGCGCGAGTAGAAAGGTTTTTTTGTTCCTTTTTGGAAAAATAAAAGGTTCAATTTCCCCGAATGGTTTTCGGGAAAATGGTTATGGTTTTTAATGAAGGTTTTCCATAATAAACCTCTCTTTCGCGAAGTGTGTACTTCGCCTGATGAGTCCAAAAGGACGAAAAAGA
>ENA-ORDP01000545-ORDP01000545.1-marine-sediment-metagenome-genome-assembly--contig:-NODE-545-length-24312-cov-4.140042_pt1 | contig 24312 bp, 21 predicted proteins | sample MGYA00248627_ERZ508539 | MGnify/ENA primary metagenome ERZ508539 (study PRJEB26208, sample SAMN05571518) | marine sediment metagenome | biome: deep sea; feature: Hydrothermal vent; material... | reverse complement strand
CGGTAGTCGTCTACATAGCCAATGACGCCGAATGCCAGTGTTACGAAGAGCACCACCCATATATATCGGTTTTCGAGGTCGCCCCACAGCAAGGTGGTCACCGCAATGGCTACCAGAATTAACGCACCACCCATGGTGGGCGTACCTGCTTTGGACAAATGAGACTCGGGGCCATCGTTACGCACTGTCTGACCAATCTTGTACTTGCACAAACGCCGGATCATGTATGGACCCACCATAAACGAGATAACCAGTGCAGTGATCGCGGCCAGCACTGAACGCAGTGTCAGGTAACCAAAAACATTAAACCCGCTATTAAAACGTGTCAGGTATTCCGCCAGATAAAGCAACATCTCAGCAACCTCCCCCATTTGCCCGGGCAGCCTTGCCTGATATCAATGCCTCGACCACCTCTTCGAGATGCATCATGCGTGAACCCTTTACCAGCACCACACCCGACTCCTGTCGCAGTACATCCTTTACCAGCGCCTCACGTGACGTGTACGCAAAACCGGCGTCGCCAAATGCGTTTGCTGCTGCTGACGCTCCATCACCCACTGCATACAAACGCAGTACGCCTGCAGCACGTGCTGCCTTGCCTGCCTGCTCATGCGCAGCCATTGCATCCTCTCCAAGCTCGGCCATGTCACCCAGCACCAGCGCATGCTCACCGGGTAACCCGACCAACACATCCAGCGCAACCTGTAGTGACGAAGGGTTGGCATTATAGGTATCATCCAGGACACGCAAACCGGAATTCGTTTCACGTAGATGCAGACGGCCGCCTACCGGCTGCATTTTTTCCAGTGCAACACAGGATTCTTTCAGCGATACACCACACTCCCGGCATGCTGCTATGGCAGCCAGCGCGTTCATCAGACTATGCCGCCCTGGCAAGGCGAGTTTCAGTGTGGCTGACTCCCCACCTGAACCACTTATTGTTACTGATCCGGATTGAGACGCTGCACTCACGTCTGCTGTGACATTCAGACCAAAAGTAATAACCCGGTGATTTCCGGCACACTGCCTCCAGTACGACAGGCCTGCATCCTCGGCATTCAGCACCACCACACCATCAGGTGCCAGTCCTTCAATAATTTCACCCTTGGCCTGAACAACACCCTGCAATGATCCAAAGCCTTCAAGATGTGCCGCCCCTGCATTGGTAATCAATGCAATATCCGGTCTTGCCCGTTTTGTCAGATAGGCAATTTCACCTGCATGATTTGCGCCCATCTCCAGCACTGCAAAGCGGTGCTGATCCTGAAGACGTAACAGTGTCAACGGCAGGCCAATATCGTTGTTTAAATTCCCCCGGGTAACCAGCACTTCTCCTCGCCCGGATAATATAGTGCCGATCATTTCCTTGACGGTAGTCTTGCCGTTACTACCTGTGATCGCCAACACCGGTACATCAAAGCAATTACGCCAGGCAGCCGCCAGCTCACCCAGACCATCATGGGTGTCGCGGACATTCAGGGTTGGCAGACCCACATCCACCGGCCGGTCGATCATTGCAGCACAGGCTCCGCGCTCAACCGCGCTTGAAATAAAATCATGCGCGTCAAATGACGGGCCGTGTAATGCAACGAATAACTCACCCCTGCCAATGCTGCGCGAATCACTTGAAACGGCTGCAAAACTGACATCCTGGCCGGAATACTCTGCGCCGATACGACGTGCGACTTCAGATAAATGCATGTGCATCAGCATTTACCCCCTAACAGTTTTACTACTGTTTCACGATCACTGTACGGCAAGCGTTGATTACCGATTAACTGATAATCTTCATGACCTTTCCCCGCCACCAAAATCAGGTCATCAACTGACGCCTGTTCAAAAACAGCCTTTATTGCGCTCGCACGATCATGAATAACCCGCACCTGCTCAGGACGAACCAGTCCAGACTGGATATCTTTAATGATTAGTTCAGCATCCTCATTGCGTGGATTGTCATCCGTCAGCGTGACATGATCAGCCAGTTGTTCGGCTACCGCTGCCATCATCGAACGCTTGCCACGATCACGGTCGCCACCGCAGCCAAACACACACCACAATTTACCTGTAATATGTTCACGTGCGGCTTCCAGCGCTACCCGCAATGCGTCGGGGGTGTGCGCATAGTCAACCACTAGCAGAGGTTTACCCGCTGCACTGAAACGCTCCATTCGACCTGCCACTGCCTGCACGTTTGCCAAACGTTTGACCAACACCTCAAGCGTATAACCCAGGCTAAGCAATACCGCTATTACTGCCAGCAGGTTGCTGGCGTTAAATCGGCCCAGCAACTTGCTGCTTATCTCTGCCTGGCCCATATGGGTGTCGATATGAAAAGCCAAACCATCAGCACTGGTGCGCAACGCACTACCCGAAACAAAAAATTCTGTTGCCTTGCTGATATCAGCACCAAAGCCATAACCCAGGCAAGGTACATCCTGCTTGCTTAACAATGCACGACCAAAGGCATCATCCAGATTCAGGATGCGCCATGACAATCCGGGCCAGTCAAACAGAATCTGTTTGGCCGCAGCATAAGCTGACTCGTTAGTATGATAATCAAGATGATCTCGACTGAGATTGGTTAATACCGCCATCGTGAAATTCATACCATTGACACGCCCCTGGTCCAGACCATGTGATGAAACCTCCATCACCACATGCTGCACACTGGCCTGTAACATCTGCGCCAGTTGCGACTGCAGGGTAATCGCATCAGGCGTGGTATGACTGGCTGTCTGCAATCTTCCGTATATGCCGTAGCCAAGCGTTCCGATAACACCACATTGGTCATGATCAGCACTCAATACCTGGGCAAGATAGTGGCTGCAGGATGTTTTGCCATTGGTACCGGTAATACCAATCACATTCATTTGCTGCGAAGGGTGCCCATAAAAGCGGTCGGCAATAACGCCGACCTTGTGTTGCAAATTGCTGACTGCGACAGTGGGTAGCTGTCGGGTTATCGAACCCGGACCATTCGGGTAACGTTTGTCTGGCTCCCAGGCTACGGCAACTGCACCAGCCGACACGGCATCCTCAATATAATCCAGCCCATGTTGTTGTTCACCCGCGCAGGCCAGATACAGGCTACCCGGTTGTACGGTACGACTGTCTGACGACAGGCCAATGACATCCTCAGCTATGTCTGGCAGGGCGCCTCGATCATCATCCATCAAGCCATCCAGCAGGCTAGTGAGTGTTCGCTGCTGTCTGTTCTGTATCTGGCTCATCCGTGATGCGCCTCGCCACTACGTCGGGTTTCCAGTACCGGCAATTGATCCGGCGGCACATTCAGCAAACGTAGTGCACCGGACATAATGCGCGAGAAGACGGGTGCCGCTACCAGGCCACCAAAGTGATCTTTACCTCCGGGTTCGTCTATCATGACAACTGCAACCAGGCGCGGATTGTTTGCCGGCGCCATACCGGCAAATAACGACACGTAACGATTATCTGCATAACCGCCAGCGGTGGACTTATGTACCGTACCGGTTTTGCCCGCAACACTGTAACCTTCAACTCGGGCCTTGCGCCCGGTGCCTTCCGGACCCAGCACGGTTTCAAGCATGGCGCGTACTGAACGCGCAATCTCAGGCTTGATAACCTGCTCTCCCCGGGGAGCCTGGTCGAGCTTCAATAGTGACACCGGGTATTTCACCCCGTCTGCCGCCAACACGGCATAGGCACTGGCCAGCTGCAGGGTGGTCACAGACATGCCATAACCGAACGACAGAGTGGCCTGCTGAAACTGCCGCCAGCGACTGTACCCCGGTAACACACCAGAGGCCTCGCCCGGGAACAGGCTGCCGGTAGTCTGGCCAATACCCACACGCTGGAAAACTGACCACATCTGATCAGATTTAAGCGATAAAGCAATTTTACTGGCGCCCACATTGCTGGACTTGGTCAGCACGTGCGAAACATCCAGCATGCCGTAGTTATGCATGTCACGTACCATGTTTCTGCCAACCTTTAAACGACCCGGGGTAGTATTGATACGTGTCGTTGATTTGTATTGTCCGCTTTCCAGAGCGGCTACTATCGTAAAGGGTTTGATGGTTGATCCAGGCTCGAATACATCGGTAACCGTGCGGTTGCGATAACGCGCCTTGCCACCACGCTTGCTGCGATTGGGATTGAACGATGGCTGATTGACCATGGCCAGTACTTCACCGGTTTTAACATCCAGTAACACGATAGAACCGGATCGTGCCTTGTTTCGTTTTACTGCCGCCTTGAGCTCACGATAGGCCAGGTATTGCAAGCGACGATCAATACTGAGCACCAGATCTTTACCTGGCTGCATGCGACTGATACTTTCAACATTTTCGACCAGTTGCCCGCGCCCGGCTCGTATCACACGTTTACTACCCGCCGTACCGCTCAACTGTTCATCGTAGGCTAGCTCAATACCTTCCTGACCCACATCATCAATATTGGTAAAGCCTACCAGATGTGAAGCCACTTCACCGCCAGGGTAATAACGACGGTACTCGCGTTGAGAGTAGATACCAGGCAACTCTGCCTGACGAATTTTTTCTGCCACATCCGGGTTGATATGGCGCTTGATATAAACAAATTCACGCTGGCCGTGACGTGCAATCAACCGGTTTATCCGATCGACCCGTATTTTTAATATACCAGCGAGTTTGGCAATACTGCCGCGCTCTGCTATCAGTTCCTGCGGGTTGGCCCAAACCGATACAACGGGCGTACTGATAGCCAGCGGCTCACCGTCACGATCGGTAATCTTGCCCCGATGAGCCGCGACCTTTACCACGCGCAGGTGACGCGAGTCACCCTGATTTTTCAAAAAATCACGCTGCACGACATGCAGATCAACCGCGCGCCAGGACAACAACGCTGCAAACGATACCACCAGCCCCAGCAACAGGAACCGGCGCATCCTGAACGGCGTTGTTTTGCTATTGTCATTCATGGTCTGATTATCACAATCTCGCTGGCCTGTGGTATATGCATTTCCAGTTTTCCGGATGCCGCACCTTCAATACGAGCATGGGTAGACCAGGAGCTTTGCTCCAGCTGTAGTTGCCCCCATTCAGTTTCAACCTCATCCTGTACCCGATTCAGTTTTTGCAACTCGGCAAACAGCACGCGACTTTTGTGTCGGGCGTTAACCACCGATACAGCCGTTGCGACAACCGAAACGATCAATACCAGCAATAACACATGCAACCACGACCATGTCTGATTTCGAATCTCTGTCGCTTCCATTAAATTCGCTCCGCAATACGCATCACTGCACTACGTGATCGCGGGTTGTTTTGTATTTCAGTTTCACCGGGGAATACTGGCTTACCCACCAGTCGTAAACGACAATCTGTTGGTCCACCGGTAACCGGCAAATCCAGCGGCAGCTCAGTACCCTTTGCCTCGGCACGCATGAATCGTTTGACGATACGGTCTTCCAGAGAATGAAAACTGATCACCACCAGCCGTCCTCCGGGACGCATGACATCTACGATGTGGAGCAGTCCTTCTTCCAGATCTTCAAGTTCACGGTTGACATAAATCCGTATGGCCTGGAAAACCCGGGTAGCAGGATGTTTTTTACGTTCCTTACCCGGCACCGTTGCTGATACCAGTTCAGCCAGTTGACTGGTGGTTGTAATGGGACATTCATCACGCTGCGCACAAATAGCACGTGCAACGCGTCGACTGTGACGCTCTTCACCATAGCGCCAGAACACCTGGGCCAGCTCACGCGCATCTGCCCTGGCCAGCCAGTCGGCCGCACTAACACCGGCATCAGGATCCATGCGCATATCCAGTGGCCCGTCACGAAGAAAACTGAAGCCACGCCCGGCATCATCAAGCTGAGGGGACGACACGCCAAGGTCCAGCAATACCCCGTCGACCTTTCCTGCTACCCCGATCTGCCTTGCCAAATCACCCAGCATGGCGAAACTACCTCGCTCAATTTGAAAACACCCGTCATGTCCAAATTTGTCCTGTGCGTACGCTACGGCATCAGGATCTTTATCGATTGCAATTAAACGGCCATCAGGCCCCAGTCGATCCAGTATCGCTGCGGCATGTCCGCCGCGACCAAACGTGCCATCTATGTAAGTACCGTTCTCGGTTATCTGTAATGCGTCAACAGCTTCACTAAACAGTACCGGTTTGTGTTGCGGTTCATCCTGCATGGCAGCGGCCATTACAGGGACAGCGATTCCAGCTCTGGGGGCATATCGCCCTGCTCCAGATCGCCTTCAGCAAACCAGTCTTCACAATTATTATTCCAGCGCTGCTCATCCCAGAGCTCAAAGCGGTTACCCTGACCAATCAACACTGCGCGCTTGTCGAGCGTGGCAAAACTCCGCAGGGGTGGAGCCACCAGCAACCGCCCCTGACCATCCATGTCCACTTCGGTTGCATAACCGACCAGCAACCGCTGCAAGCTGCGCGCCTGCTTGTTATAGCTGGGCAGACGCATTATCTTGCGTTCAAGCTCCTGCCAGTCAGGAAAGGGATAAATCATCAGACAATGATCGCGGTCCACCGTCAGCACCAGCTTGCTCTCTGCCTGCTCCTGCAAGGCCGAGCGATACCGTGTCGGCATCGCAAACCGACCCTTGGCATCCAGGTTGATGATGTTTACCCCACGAAACAAATGCTTGACTCCCTTGAAGTAGAATTTCCACTAAATTCCACAATTACCCATTTATATCCACTAATATGCAATATTGGTAGTCAGAGCAACAAAAGTCAAGTAAATGGAACCCAAAGAATCACTAAAGAGTGCTTTTGTCACAATGACTTAGCGCCATTTTTGGCATAAATTGATGAGGTGGTAAAATATGTAGAAACTATAAATCAGTGACTTACAGAATGTAGTTACAGTGCTACTTCAAGACCGCTACAGGGTTATTTCAAGAACAATTTTTTTTAGAATAAATTGAACAAGAGTGTAAAAACAGATATCAGGGGATCAAAATACTAAGGAGTACGATTTTAAAATGAAGCTAAAAGTGGTGGGAGTTGGCCGATAAGCCGGGTTCTGTCGCGTGCAATCATTCATCTGGAATGTACGTCACCGCACAACTCAAGCAACCTACCCGGGAACAATGCGGGCCGCATTATAAGTCCCCCTATTTGGTCTTGCTCCAGGTGGGGTTTACCCTGCCACTACTGTTACCAGCAGCGCGGTGCGCTCTTACCGCACCATTTCACCCTTACCTGCGAGGCAGGCGGTATATTTTCTGTGGCACTGGCCGTGGACTCACGCCCCCCAGGCGTTACCTGGCACCTTGCCCTGTGGAGCCCGGACTTTCCTCCCTGAGATCAATTGGTTACCCATTTAGTCTCAGCGCGATTGCATAGCCAGCTCCCACCGCCTGTCATTATAACACCAGATCAAAAGAACATCTGATGCGATATCATAAATCCTTGATATTGCCTTCTCTGAATGCCGTCACCCAGTACGTGAACCTTCCCAGCGCCTGATTTATCCGGTGGTCCCGGTTCAGCCAACCTATACATGGGCTTCTGCGTACACCTAGCTCTTTGCGCATCTGACGCAAAACGATATGGGCCGGTTCGAGCCTTAAGCCTGATCGTAGTGCATCCAGCGCACGGGTGCGGTTACCTTCAAGAACCTCAACCCTTGCCAGGTTTAAAAAAACATCGGCGTGCTGCTGCTCAAAATGAGCCGCCAAACGACACTGTCTCAAGCCATTTGGGTTGCCCAGCCGCGCATTTACCAATCCGTGGTATGAAGCGTACAATGAAGAATATTCATCATCAATTGAATGTTTAATGGCCAGCCGAAAAGCTGCCAGAGCTGCCAGTAGTTCTTCAGCCTTGAGTTGATTCAGGCCTTCCAGAAAATCCGGACACAGGCCATCTTTGTGGGTATCAAAAATTATTGCTGCCACGATTGCATCTCCATTGCATTGCGAAAGTAAATTTTTACATGATTATGATCGCTAAGACAATGTTTTTATTAACTCTATTATCTTAATAATAGCATGGAAATAATGATCTTTATGCACTGTTTTCAATGCTTCACAGACCCGGCCTGATGGAAGCTGTCTGGATAAATCCCGGACAGAAGCTCATCTGTTCGTAACTCACTCCTTGTTGCGCAGTCGCAGTCAGCGGGTTCGGCATCCTGGTCGCATTGCAAAAGGCCGCCCACTTAGGGCAAGATCACTGTTTTATCTTAACGCAGGAATCAACGATGGAAAGTACACTGTCCCGAACCGGTATGGAAGCCGCCAACGAGATCCTCAGCCGCCAGTTCGGCTATAGCGAATTTCGCCTGCATCAGAGCGATATCATCGCCGCTCTACTCGAGGGACGGGATGCGCTAACGCTGATGCCAACCGGTGGCGGGAAATCGCTCTGCTACCAGATCCCGGCCCTGCTGCGCGACGGAACAGGCGTGGTCGTTTCGCCGCTCATCGCGCTGATGCAGGATCAGGTTGATGCGTTGCAACAGCTCGGAATTCGTGCCGCGTTCCTCAACTCGAGCCAGGATGCCAATACCCGTCGTGAAACCGAGTCAGCCATGCGCCACGGCGAGCTGGATTTGCTGTACCTTGCCCCAGAGCGACTACTCACAGAATCAACCCTGCGCCTGCTGGATGAAGTACCCCTGGCACTGTTCGCGATTGATGAAGCGCATTGCGTCTCGCAGTGGGGGCATGACTTCCGTCCTGAATATCAGCAACTATCCATGTTACACCAACGCTACCCGACGGTGCCGCGTATTGCGCTGACCGCCACCGCCGATACACGCACCCGACAAGAAATCATCGACCAGCTCGACCTGCACAACGCGGCGGTGTTCATCAACAGCTTCGACCGGCCTAATATTCGCTACACACTGAACGACGGGCAGAATGCGCGCGAACAATTGTGGCGGTTTCTGGACAGCGAGCACCCCACTGACGCGGGTATTGTCTATTGTCTGTCACGCAAAAAGGTAGAAGCCACGGCCGAATGGCTGCAAGGCAAAGGACGTACCGCGCTACCCTACCACGCCGGCCTGCCAGTAGAGCTACGCCGGGATAGTCAGGCGCGTTTCCTGCGTGAAGATGGCGTGATCATCGTTGCCACCATTGCGTTCGGCATGGGCATCGACAAACCGGATGTACGCTTCGTTGCCCATCTCAATCTACCCAAAAGCATCGAGGCCTATTATCAGGAAACCGGCCGTGCCGGGCGCGATGGTGCAGCCGCCAACGCCTGGCTGGCCTACGGCCTGCAAGACGTGATCACCCTGCGACAAATGACCCAGGCCTCCGATGCCGACGAAAAATACAAACAGGTCATCCATCACAAGCTCGAGGCCATGCTTGGCCTGTGTGAGCTGACCACCTGCCGACGCCAGGCTCTGCTGGCTTACTTCGACGAACAGCTTGACCAGCCCTGCGGAAACTGCGACAACTGCCTGCTACCGCCACAAACCTGGGATGCCACCGAAACTGCCCAGAAGGCACTTTCCTGTGTCTATCGCACTGGTCAGCGCTTTGGCGTCAACTACCTGATCGATGTACTCACGGGCAAGGACGATGAACGTATCCAGCGTTTTGGCCACGACCAGCTCAGCACCTTCGGTATCGGCAAGGAACTGTCCGCCACTGAATGGCGCGGCGTATTCCGCCAGCTCATCGCACGCGCTTACCTCAGCGTGGACGTGGACGGTTATGGTGCCCTGCACCTGACCGAGGCGTGCCGCCCTCTGTTGCGTAGCGAAAGCCGGCTGGCACTACGCAAACTACGCAAGGCCGAGAAGAAAAAAGCACGATCCAGCCACGCTGCCACCACACTTCGATCCGTGGATTCACCCCTGTTCGAGGCCCTGCGCACACTGCGAACCCGGCTGGCACAGGAACAGGGCGTACCGCCCTACGTCATTTTCCACGATGCCACCTTGCAAGCCATGGCGCGCAGCCGTCCCGCCAGCGAAGCAGACCTGTTAGGGCTCACCGGTGTAGGTGAGCAGAAACTGCAGCACTACGGCAAGGCCTTTCTCGACGAGATTGCCGAACACCCATTGTCTGAACTACTCGACAACACCCTCAGCGATACCATCAACGACACCTTGCAACTTCATCTGCAAGGAAAAGATGCCGAGGCCATTGCTATGGCCCGCGACATCAAGCCCACCACCGTGTACGGCCACTTCGCTGAAGCCATAAACACCGGCCTGCTCAAACCCCGTGACGTGCTGACTCTCAGTGATGACCAGTACAGTGCAATCGTTAACGCACTGGAGCTGCTGTCACCCGACAACGACAGTCCATTGAAACCGGTCTATGAGGCACTGGAGGAAAAATACGATTACGGTATTTTGCGATGCGTACAGGCCGGAATTTAGGCAATCATCAACAGCGCAAGGCTAGCCCCCTGTATAAATCAGGGTCAACTGGGACGTTAAATCGGGTGCAACCTGTCCAACATTCCTGGACCTTGCGCCATTCCAGTTTTCATGGACAGGTATTGAGAATCGCGCCTGCAGGGTAAATTCTTTAGAAAATCTGTACCTGAAGCCAGGAACGATATCCATAAAATTACCACCCGTGTTCAGTGCTGTCCCGTTAATCCCCTCATCCTGGCCTTCTCCCTGAGGGAGAAGGAATGGCTACGTTAATCGATCTGCGTGAGTTCATTCTTCAGAAGACTATTAAGCTGCTGATTTATAAGTGAATCTTTTTTCATCAAGGGCCTCCGTTGTTTTCTCGTAACCTGTAAAGTAAATGCATTCAGTCGATAAGGGCGCCACCTCATTACAGGATCTTAGTGATGTACTGAATGTCGCTACATGTTGTGGCCGTTGTTCTGATTGCGCTAATAACCTGCTGCTGCCGAACTACCCATCATGATGGCTGCTATGGCCTGAAACGCTATCAGACATACAAACATCGTTTGGGCATCTGCTCACATCTGCTTGCCTGGTAAACCGGCCCGTGCAGCAGGAACAGCCATGCTGCCAGTTGATAACTATACTTCATGAATATTTATCTGACCAAAAGAAGATCAATTCCCCATTAGCAATCTCTTCAGGTAACATTAACGCGTTACCGCTTGCTCTGTCTGTAAATCTTGTGATTACCGGCTGAGTTCTTATACCGAGCCAGTATAAATACCGGTCGAAACACAAACTCCGCCACCTGTTATTTTTAATGGATGATGGCCCCGTTATTCCATAATTCAGGATCTTTATATAACCGCTCCATTCGATCACGAACAAACGGGACCTGTGCTCGAACAAAAGTGTCTGTTAAATGCCGGCTGTCACGAAAGACTATCAAACCTTCAGCGCTAATAGCACTACAGTTCCCGCCAGGACACACCAGATCATTCAGGTCCAGCATGTACACATCAGGGAAGCGACTAATCGCCATACCGAGAAACTTCGTTACCTGTTTAACCTGTTTAATGCGGTCCCTGACCAGGCATGCCTTACTGTCAATTTGACCTTCAGCAGAGAGATTTCGAGCAACACAACCCGGACCATCAAAACCCAGAGTCGGCGTTCCGGGGATGACAAAGACTGTTTTTGCGGATTTACTCAATCGTTCAAAAACCCTGGAACTACCTTCTACCCATTGATTTTCACTGAAATCATACGACGAGGCACTGCCTATCAAAAGAACATCAGGCTTAAGTGTGTCAAGTTCATCAAGAACAGCATTCCGCCAGTCTGTACATACTTGATAGATTTTTCCGATACGTGGGTAAAAGTAGTCTTCGTCAACCATTGCGCATGAAGATTTCGTCAGAACTATGATGCGCCAGAGCGGTTCCGGGAATATTGCTGGAACTACCGAGTACCACTGTAAACCGACACTGTCTCCGAGAAAAACGACCGTTTTCCTGGCTGTTTCCTTCCCGAACACACAAGGCTCGACTCGAGCGTTAGCATACCAGGCATCACATGACGTGCGATAAATAACCGGCATGTCCATTCTCCATTGATTGCTCAAATCAGTGGTAGTGCCAGATTGTGGAAGTTGTCGTAATCCATGATATATAGCAAGAACCGCTGTAGCCATGACAAGAAAACTGACCAATATAATGTGAAGGGGTTTGGCATGACTCCACCGCCCTTTCCAGTATGGGATTTCGATTAAACGAAAGCTCATAGCCGCAACTAACATTGATAGCAATACCATGCCTATAGTTGGGAATATTTGACCCTCAAAACCCATGGAAAAACCAAGAGTAAAAACCGGCCAATGCCAAAGATACAAAGAGTAGGATCGATCTCCCAGCCAAACCAGGCAAGGATGAGCAAGCGGCCCACCCTGACCCTTCGGTGAAATATGACCTGCTGCGATGACCAGGGCAGTACCAAATGAAGGGACAAGTGCCCAGAATCCAGGGTAGGCAAGATCACGATTAAGGACTATGGCACTACCCACGATCAAGGTCAGCCCGGCACCGAGTGTAACGTAAGTAAAGATCTTGCTGAAATTCTGCATCAGCCCGTATCTATCCGAAAAATGTCCCCGAAACATAAGATACACTATGGCTCCAAGCGAAAACTGCCAGATGCGTGACGGCATTAGGTAAAACGCCGCTAGTGGCTTGTACTCAGTCCAATAGAGAGAGAGAACAAGACTGGCTATAAATACTATTCCGAGCCCAGGAAGCATTAACCCAACTCCACACTGATTTACTCCATGCCGCAACCTTCCTACCCAGAACAACATCAGTAGTACCACTGGCCAAAGGAGATAAAACTGCTCCTCTACCCCCAACGACCATGTGTGTAAGAATAAATCCCGGTTCGCGAATTCATCGAAATAGTCGATAGTAGTAAATGCAAAATAAAGATTACTTGTCCAGGTTACGGCGAAAGGGGAAGAGGATAATTGAGCACGCGCCTCTACCCCGGACAATAACCAGACTGCCAAACCTGACGAGACACTCAGCATGAAGATCAAAGCGGGCAGTAGTCGTTTTAGCCTTCGAGCGTAGAACCGCATAAAAGCAATCCGGCCACTCTGGTTTAGCTCTAGCAGCAGAAGGCCGGTAATCAAATATCCTGAGAGCACAAAAAAAACATCTACACCAATAAACCCGCCTGGAACGATAGAAAGGTTGGCATGCGCGAGTACGACCAGCACTATGGCTAGCGCTCTCAGTCCTTGCAAATCACGTCTGAAAGTTAAAACCTTGTCTATCAATGTGTGTACCTACTCTTTCAAAATACAAGAAAGAAGAAAAGACATCTGGTATACAGAAGGGTTAACTGAGTACAACTGAAGCGCCAGTATAAACTTCGTGTGTTTTAGTCTATTTTCCACTCAACTTAAGCGCCTGCTCATACATCTGCTTACGAGGTAACCCGGTAAGCTTTGCAGCCAGACTGGCAGCCTTGCTGGCTGGCAATTCTTCCAGTAATCCCTGTAGCAGGATACCCGATGAAATTTGCTGCGCCCCGGCAGACTCTTCTGCCCCGTGAACGACCAGCACAAATTCACCTTTCTGGTGGTTTGGATCTGCCCCCAGTTGTTCTACCACCTGTTCGATACGCCCACGAAACACCTGTTCATAGCGTTTGGTCAACTCGCGCATAAGCGCTATTGGTCGCTCTCGTCCCAATACCTGTAACAGGTCGGCCAGAGTAGCGACTATCCTGTGACTGGATTCATAGAACACCAGTGTACGCACTTCATCTGCCAGAGCCTGCAGTCGCTTGACCCGCGCCCCTGTTTTGGCTGGTAAAAAACCCTCAAATGCAAACCGGTCGGTTGGCAGGCCCGCTATTGATAAAGCGGTAATCAGGGCACTTGGACCGGGTATGGGCACAATCGGGTAGCCCTGCTCAGTAACTGATGTCACCAGCCTGTATCCCGGATCGTTGATCAACGGGGTCCCGGCATCTGAAATCAGCGCCAGCGACTCGCCCACTGCCAGAGCAGTCAGTACCTGCTGGATGCGCTGCTCCTCATTATGCTCATGACACGACCACATGGGCTTCTGTATGCCCAGATGATGCAACAAATGTCCGCTGTGGCGGGTATCTTCGGCCAGAATCCGGTCTACCTGCTGCAGTATCTCAATGGCGCGCTGACTAATATCACCCAGATTGCCTATGGGCGTTGCCACTATATACAAATGACCAGCCTTGCATTGATCCTGATTACTCATACTCACCCTATATGTCTTACTGTTTCACGTTTGTGAACTAAACAGACTAGCCGCTGTTACTCATTTGGTTATAATGCCTGTATGGAAAAATCTTCGCTACCGATACACCCTCGGCCACCATATCATCGCGGCTCACAGTCTGGCTTATCCCGCTTTGTACTGTTACCCGTAAGTCTGCTGATCCTGACATTAACAGCATGTGGCCCACAGGCTGTCAAGGATGACCTGCCAGGCACAACGTTCCCTGAGGTGGCCCTCGCCACTGAAAAAAAGATCATGGGTGATATTGCTGGTGCCGCCGAGGCTACACTGCAATATGCGGCACAACAGCAACCCGGAGTCGCTGAGCATTACCGTTTACAGGCGATTGAGTTGCTTCTGCAAGCTCGCATGACTGAGCGCGCCAGCAAGCTGCTGGCTGAAACAGACCCCGAACAACTGGATCTGGATAGCGACCGCACCCTGCTAGCATCCCTGCAGGCTGAACTGGCCTTGCTAAACGGCAATATTGCGCTTGCACGTAAACTCCTGGACAGTCTGGATAAATCCGCTGAGCTGCCAAACGGTCGTCTGGGCATACTGCGTGCAAAAATCTATGAACAGGAAGGTCACCGTATAGAAGCAGCTCGACAGCGCATTCTGACGGCTCCTGCCATAACAGATGAACAACAAAGCCAGGAAAATCAACGCCACATCTGGGCGGCGCTGAACGGCCTTACCAGCGATGCGGTCGCATTACTACGCACCGAGCCAGCACCTGACCCGTTCAGCGGCTGGATAGAACTGATCCTGATCAGCAAAACCTCCGGCCTGGACCGCAGCAGGCTTGAAGAAAATCTGCAGCGCTGGCGCAGCTCCTATCCTGGGCATGATGCTGATAGCTATATCGTGCCACAGCTACTCAGCCTGACGGAACAGATACTCGAACAACCCCGGCACATCGCAATTTTATTGCCTATGAGTGGCAAGTTGCAGGAAGTAGGGCATGCAGTACGAGACGGGCTGCTTGCGGCTCGCTTTCAATATCCAGCAACCGATATTAAACTGAGTTTTTACGACTCAAGTGACAGCACCACCGCAGGCCAGACCTATCAGCTGGCACAGCAATCCGGTGCAGACCTGATTATCGGCCCATTACAAAAAACTGCGATAGCGGAATTAACCCGCTTTGATTCGTTGCCGGTACCGGTACTGGCCCTGAATACCCTTGGCAATACCAGCCCGGTACCCGATCAGTTGTATCAATTCGGTTTGCCACCTGAAGACGAGGCCGCGCAAGTGGCCCGACACGCTATTGAAGAAGGCATGCAACGTGCGGTTATTCTGACACCTTCCTCGAACTGGGGAATACGTATCCGCGATGCGTTCAGTCAGCACTTCACTGAACTGGGTGGTGAAATGCTCGGCGCCAGACAATACCGACCTGAAGACAGTGATTATTCATCTGCCATCAGGCATATCATGAAACTGGATCAGAGTCGTGCCCGCCATCGCAGCCTGGAACGTCTGCTGGGCAAGGCCCTGCAGTTTGAGCCCAGACGTCGGGCCGATGTGGATATGGTCTTTATTGCCGCCTTCCCCAGGCAGGCACGCCTGATTACACCACAAATGAAATTTCACTATGCCGGGGACCTGCCCATCTACAGCACCTCGCATGTGTACAACGGCACACCTGACCCTTCTGCTGACAGCGATATGAATGGCATACGTTTTGCGACTACCCCCTGGAGCCTGCGGCTGCAAGATCAGGAACTACGCTCGCACATGACCGTCCTGTGGCCCAACCGCATGGAACGTTACTCGCGTTTTTTTGCACTGGGCATTGATACCTACCGGCTGGCCATGAATCTTAATAATATGCGTAACCAGCCAGAATTTTTCCTGGCAGGTGTTACCGGTAAATTGACCATGGATAGCCAGGGTTACATCAAACGACAGATTTCCTGGGCCCACTTCCTCAATGGCAAGGCCATCCCGCTAGCCCCACAATATGGTCCGGCTACACAAAACGATACACAAACAGGCCTGCAAACCGAAACCGAGCCCGCCCTGCTTCAGGAGTAATAAAACAGACCCATGTTCAAGGAACGAACAAGTAAACAGAAATCCGGCGACCAGGCCGAAAAACAGGCACGTCGATATCTCGAAAAACAGGGTCTGAAGCTATTAATATCAAATTACCGCTGTAAGTGTGGTGAAATAGATTTGATCATGCAGCACGATCAGATACTGGTATTTATTGAAGTGCGCTGTCGTGCCAATAGCCGCTATGGCAGCGCCGCAGAGACCGTAGACCATAGAAAACAGCACAAGATTATCAAGGCCGCTCAATTCTATTTACAACAATATCGTCACGAAGTTGCCTGCCGGTTTGACGTAGTCGCTCTGACTTCAGGCGAACTCAGCTGGATACCCGATGCCTTTACCCTCTAGGAAGCGCTGCATGATTGCAAAGGCTTAAATAGCGGTATCAAACCATACACTTGCGCAAACCACCCTGCTACAATGCCTGCATGACTAATTATCTTCATGCATCATGAAATCACTCGATCTGGTAACCGAAAATTTCAGGGACAGCATCCAGACCAAACAACTTGCCTTGAGCAGCATGGCAGATCTGGTAGTGGACGCTGCAAACAGTATGCTTACCTGCCTGCAAAACGGCGGCAAGATACTCAGCTGCGGCAATGGCGGATCAGCCGCTGATGCCCAGCATTTTTCTTCTGAGCTGCTTAACCGCTTTGAAATAGACCGACCATCATTACCTGCTATCGCATTAACAACAGACACCTCTACGCTGACTTCAATAGCCAATGATTATGACTATAGCCAGATATTTTCCCGCCCCATCAGCAGCCTTGGCCAAGAAGGTGATATCTTGCTGACCATCAGCACCAGCGGCAATTCAGCCAATATCGTAAAAGCTGTAGCCGCAGCCCATGAACGCGATATGCAGATAATCTGTCTGAGTGGAAAGAATGGAGGCGAGGTTGCGAGCAAGCTCACATTAAATGACCTGGAGCTGCGTGTATCATCAGACAAAACCGCACGCATCCAGGAAGTGCATTTACTTATTATCCATTGCCTGTGCGATGTCATAGAGCACAAGCTATACAAAACTGACAAGGAGCCGGTTTATGTATAAAACCCTCATCAAACTGAGCAGCATTATTTTACTGGCTGCATTTATTCAGGCCTGCCTTCCGATGGCTGCGGTCAGCGCCGGTTCTGCTGTCAATGACCGGCGAACAGCTGGCACCATGATTGATGACCAGAATATTGAATTCAAGGTCTATAATCTGATCAGTAAGGATCCGGAATTAAGTGAACAGGCTCATATTAGTGTCACCAGCTATAACAAAATCGTATTACTAACCGGACAGACACCCACTGCCGAAATGCGTTCAAGAATGGAGTCTCTTGCAAGTAGTGTCGAAAACGTTCGCCGCGTTCAGAATGAGCTGACGATAGAAGACCCAAACACGCTGACCACACGTTCCCAGGACACCTGGTTGACCTCAAAGGTCAAGACGTCACTGCTCAAAATCGATATGCCCGGATTTGATATTACCCGCGTCAAGGTTGTCTCTGAAAACAAAACGGTATTTCTAATGGGCCTGCTGACAAAAGAAGAAAGCGAAGCCGTGATCGATGTCGTTAAAAAAGTCACCGGTATTGAACGAATCGTTAAGATTTTCGAATACGTTTAATAAGTAACATCAGGCTAGTGCTCTAACATAATGCAGGACTTGCCAAAAGAATTTATCTCGACTCTGGCAAGCATCCTGCCAGCTGATAGCTTCACCCTTGATCCGGCGGAATGCGGCGCTTATGGATTTGATAACAGCCCGCATCTTGCACAACCACAAGCAGTCGCTTTTCCTCACACCCACCAGCAAGTAGAACAGCTGGTCCTGCTGTGCAATACACACAGGGTCGCCATCACACCACGTGGTCGCGGCACAGGCACTACCGGTGCAACGGTACCGATTCATGCCGGGCTGGTCCTGTCCTTCGAAAACATGAATACCATACTGCGCATGGACCCCGAAAACCGGATGATAATCGTGCAGCCAGGTGTCACCAATGAACAGGTTCAGTTACGCGCAGCTGAACATGGGTTTTTCTGGCCACCAGACCCGACCAGCGCCGCCTACTGCAGCGTTGGTGGCAATCTGGCATATAATTCCGCTGGCCCCAGAGCAGTCAAATATGGCACTCCGCGCGAAAACACGCTCGGGCTAACAGCCATTACCGGCACTGGAAAAACCATTCATACTGGCGTCAAAACCACTAAAGGGGTCGTCGGCTATGATTTAACCCGGCTGATCATTGGCTCGGAAGGGACGCTAGCCATCATCACTGAAGCAACCCTGAAGCTAACCCCTGTGCCTGAATGCAAAACAACCCTGCAGGCCACTTATCAGAATATTGAGCACGCCGCCCAGGCTGTATCCAACATTATGGCGCATGAAGTCACACCCTGTGCACTTGAATTTATTGATGGCAATGCGATTAACATGATACGTGAGTATTCTAACGCTGACCTACCCGATAACGCAGGCGCCCTATTGATGATTGAGGTGGATGGCTCGTCACACAGCATTCAGCATGATACCGACAGCGTGATACAGGCAGCCAGTAATTCTGGTTTGTTATCAATCAAAACTGCTGCCACCCGGTCAGAAACAGCCGAATTGTGGAAAACGCGCAAGGCACTTTCACCTGCATTGCGCACCATTGCTCCAAAAAAAATCAACGAAGATGTAGTGGTACCGGTATCGAATATTCCGGCACTGCTGACTGGACTGGAAAAGCTCGCCAGAAAATATGACATTGATATCGTTAATTTCGGACATGCCGGCAATGGCAACATTCACGTCAACCTGCTGATTGATCCGGAAAACAGCAACCAATTAGAGCAAGCCAACGCCTGCCTTGATGAGGTTTTCAACCTGGTGCTGTCTCTGGAAGGCAGTCTGTCCGGCGAACATGGAATCGGACTGGAAAAACAGGCTTTCATCGGCAAGGAAATTGACGCCACCAGTCTTGACCTGATGCGCGCCATTAAAAAGCAGTTCGACCCGAACAATATTCTCAACCCGGGTAAAATGTTTCCTGTGAAGTGAACGGTTCAGCCTTTCAGTCAGGCTCTGCCAATAACCGCTCATAGATAAACCTGTCTTCAGAGCAGAAACAGCAACATATTATTTCACTAAAGCGATTTTCACACCGCTGTATAACGCTTAAAGCAATACTGGCGGCATTTTCCTTCGGAAAACCATATACCCCGGTACTGATCGCCGGGAAGGCGATACTTCTTGCATTATATTCCAGCGCCAGCTCCAGGCTGTTTTGATAAGCGTTGGCCAGTAAGTCACTCTCATTCTGGCCACCGCCATGCCATACCGGCCCAACGGTATGAATGACCCATTTTGCTGTTAGTAAAAATCCGGCAGTAATGCGCGCCTCACCGGTTGGACAGCCGCCTATGGACTGACAGACTCGCAATAACTCCGGACCGGCTGCATGGTGTATCGCACCGTCAACACCACCGCCACCTAACAAGCTATTGTTGGCCGCATTAACGATCGCATCAACATCCAGTTTTGTTATATCAGCCTGAATAACACTAATCATGACACATTATTTTACGACTTTCAGGGCGGGTCTTTTGGGTGATGTTGTGGTATCAGAGGAGCCGTCTGGCGGCATAGGTTGTTGCGGGTCATCGTCATTAAAAACCATGCCCTGACCATTTTCATTGGCATAAATAGCCAATATTGCAGCGATAGGTACAGAAATGGATTGAGACACACCGGAAAATCTGGCAGCAAAGCTAAGTACATCATTACCCATTTCCATATATTGTACCGAGTGCGGTGAAATGTTCAGTATGATTTTGCCATCCTGAATAAATCCGTCGGGTACATCAACACCATCTATAAATGCGTCAACCAGTATATAGGGGGTAAGATTGTTATCAACAATCCAGTCATGAAGTGCACGAAGTAAGTAGGGTCGACTTGATGTCATCACACTGGTTCCGGTTGTGCACCTGCTAAAATCAGAACTGAATCAATCTGGTTACAGAGTTAGCGCATATCCTTTTCAAGATCAGACAGACTATCCTGGAAAGAATCACGACTAAAAATTCTGTCGGCATAGACATAGATGGCCTTGGCCTGCACGGGCAATTCAATTCCGTACACCGGCAGACGCCACAATAATGGTGCAATCGCACAATCAACCAGGAAAAACTCGTCATTCAGAAAGTAAGGTTTGTACGAAAAAACTTCAGAACTGCTTATCAGACGCTCACGTAGTATCTTGCGCGCCTTACTAACACGTTTGCTGTCGCCTGATTCCAGTTCAACCACCTGGCTGTACCAGTCTGTCACCACCCGGTACATGGCCAGTCGCATTCGGGCACGAGAAACCGGGTCGACTGGCATGAGTGGAGGGTGCGGAAATCGCTCATCCAGATATTCGATGATTACCCGGCTATCGTACAACACCAGCTCCCGATCAACGAGAGTCGGCACCGAATGATACGGGTTAAGATCCAGCAGGTCTTCCGGCAGCTTACCTGGCTGTACATCGGTTATCTCATAGGTAATACCTTTTTCGGCCAACACTAACCTGGTTTGGTGACTGTAGGGACTGGTGGGTGACGAAAACAGCGTCATCCCTGATCTGCGATTGGCAATAAGTGCCATGTACTAACCCTCGTATTGGTCAGGACTAGCTGCAGGATTGCAGCCAGTCCGCCAAAATAACTTTAGTGGATATCTTTCCAGTATTCTTTCTTCAGGAGATAGGCAATAATCAGGAAGAACAGCAGGAATAATATAACCTTTATGCCAAGATCATAACGAACCAGCTTGGCCGGTTCCCCGGTATATACCAGGAAGTTCACCAGATCACGTACCTGCCTGTCATACTCCGCCGGAGTCATGGAACCCTCGGTGATGTATTCATAGCCGGTGAGTACCTGGCGATCAGTGCCGTATTCATCTTTTTCGGTTGTATAAACAGGTTTTTTCAACCCTTCCAGTTGTGACAACACGTGCGGCATACCAACACTCTCGAAAACACGATTATTGACACCGAAGGGTCGGCTGTCATCAACATAGAAGTTACGCAAATACGTGTATATCCAGTCCGCACCTCGCGAACGTGCAATAACAGACAGATCAGGCGGCGTAACACCAAACCATTTTTCAGCATTGGCCGCTGGCATGGAAATAGTCATATACTCACCGATTTTTTTGCCGGTGAACATCAAATTCTCCTGAACCAGTTCGTCAGGCAGACCCAGGTCTTTGCCCATGCGTGCATAGGACATGTATTTCAGGGAGTGGCAACCAAGACAATAGTTAACATACATCTTGGCTCCATTCTGCAATGAACCCTTGTTGCTCAGGTCAATATCCGCCTTATCCAGGTGTGCACCACCGGAGGCAATGGCCATTACAGGCAAGGCTAACGCTACTAATGCAATGATAATTTTTTTCATTTTGTCACCCTATCCGGTACTGGCTTGGTCCGGTCCATTTTGGTGTAGAACGGCATGAGCAGGAAGAACAGGAAGTAGATTATCGAGAATACCCGAGCAAAGTTGGTCAGTATCGGTGTTGCAGGCTGTGTGCCCAAATAACCCAGCGCCAGGAAGCTAAGAATAAAGACAGTCAAAATACCTTTGTACAGCATTCCTTTGTAGCGTATGGATTTGACCGGGCTACGGTCCAGCCATGGCAACAGGAACAGCACTACAATCGCACCACCCATCGCCATCACGCCACCAAACTTGCTGGGTACAGCACGTAAAATGGCATAGAACGGCGTGAAGTACCATAGTGGCACGATGTGCTCAGGTGTTTTGAGCGGATCAGCCGGAATAAAGTTATCTTTTTCCAGGAACCAGCCATCCATTTCAGGGAGGAAGAATACGACTGCACTGAACAGAATCAGGAATACGATCACACCAACAATATCTTTAACAGAATAATAGGGGTGGAACGGAATACCATCCAGTGGAATGCCGTTGGCGTCCTTGTTTTTCTTGATCTCGATACCATCCGGGTTGTTTGACCCCACTGCATGTAGTGCAACAATGTGCACAAACACCAGTGCAACCAGTATCAGCGGTACCGCGATGACATGAAACGCAAAGAATCGATTCAAGGTCGCGTCGGCAATAACGAAGTCACCGCGTATCCACTCTGACAGTGCTTCGCCAATTCCGGGGATGGCGCTGAACAAAGAGATAATGACCTGCGCGCCCCAGTAGGACATTTGCCCCCAGGGTAGCAGGTAACCCATGAAGGCTTCAGCCATCAGGGCAACGTACAGCAACATGCCAAATATCCAGAGCAGTTCACGTGGTTGACGGTATGAACCGTATAACAGACCACGGAACATATGCAGATAGATCACTATGAAAAATGCCGATGCACCAGTGGAATGCATATAACGCATCAGCCAACCCCAGTTCACATCACGCATGATGTACTCAACCGAGCTAAATGCCTCCGTTGCGCTGGGTTTGTAGTTCATGGTCAGGAAAATGCCGGTCAAAATTTGCATAACCAGCACCAGCATGGCCAGTGAGCCGAAGAAATACCAGAAATTAAAGTTCTTTGGCGCGTAGTACTGAGCCAGATGTTCGTTCCACACCTTGGTCAGTGGGAAACGCGCATCGATCCAATCAACAAAGTTGGATAATACTTTCATGATGCAGCTCCTTCATCTTCGCCAATCATGATAACCGTATCACTCAGGTATCGGTGTGGCGGAATCTTGAGGTTCAATGGTGCAGGTACACCGGCATAGACACGTCCGGCCAGATCAAAGATTGAGCCATGACAGGGGCAGAAGAAACCACCCTTCCAGTCAGGACCCAGGTCACCACCCACCTCTGGCTTAAAGGTTGGTGAGCAACCCAGATGTGTGCAGATACCAATCGCAACCAGCAATTCGTCCTTGATCGAACGATACTTGTTCTGTGCATAAGACGGTTGTTGATCTTCTACTGCAGAATCCGGATCCAGCATAACAGGATCCAGCGTCTCGAGATTTTTCAGCATCTCTTCGGTGCGGCGTACAAACCATACTGGCTGACCACGCCATTTCACACGAATCAGCTGCCCGGCTTCCAGCTTGCTGATATCAGCTTCTACCGGTGCCCCCGCGGCGCGTGCCCGGTCACTGGGTGTCATGTACTGTACAAAAGGGATAGCTACCATAACGGCTCCTGCACCACCAACCACCGATGCTGCAGCCGTCAGAAAACGACGTTTTTTTAAATCTACGTCATGTTGACTCATCAGAACCTCTCCTGAAACTGGATAAGGGAAAAACTGCCTGACCTGCTAACGCGGTATAAGCCACGCCCCAAAACAGATCAAAATAGCTCAAAATAATCGCTGGTCATTGTATCAGAATATCCTTATCTTGTGCACATGTATTTACAAAACCTGATTAAAACCCGGCACTTATCCTGATGCGGGCATTAATGAACCAAATAACCCGTTTATACCGGGTTGTCGATATCGATAAACTCGTGATCCAGTGAGAAATGCTCCGCCAGGTGCTCACCCAGCGCCATGACACCATAGCGCTCACTGGCATGATGCCCTGCAGACAGGTAGCTTATCCCCATCTCACGCGCGATATGCACAGTTTGCTCTGACACTTCACCACTAATAAAGGCATCCAGGCCAAGCAGGGCCGCCGGTTCAATCAGGCTCTGCGCTGCACCGGTACACCAGCCGATGCGTTGCAACGGTCGTTCGTGAGCGTTAATCAATAAGGGTTGTCGTCCCAGTACGGCAGCCAGGTGCTCGGCCAGGTGCTGTGCCGGGCATGCCTGTGGCAGCACCCCGTACCAGCCCAGATCAGGCGCATCTGCCGGCCCGAAGCGACCCTGCGGGGTGAAACCCAGCAGCGCTGCCAGGCGCGCGTTATTACCCAGCTCCGCATGCCCGTCCAGTGGCAGGTGATAGGCCAGCAGACTGATGCCATTCTCCAGCAGGGTATGGATACGGCGTTGCTTCATGCCGGTGAGGCAGGGATTCTCCCCTTTCCAGAAAAAACCGTGATGTACTAACAAAGCATCGGCTTTAAGCGCAATAGCTTGCGTGATCAATGCTTGGGTTGCCGTGACACCAGTAACGATTG
>ENA-ORDP01000544-ORDP01000544.1-marine-sediment-metagenome-genome-assembly--contig:-NODE-544-length-24316-cov-5.635712_pt1 | contig 24316 bp, 17 predicted proteins | sample MGYA00248627_ERZ508539 | MGnify/ENA primary metagenome ERZ508539 (study PRJEB26208, sample SAMN05571518) | marine sediment metagenome | biome: deep sea; feature: Hydrothermal vent; material... | reverse complement strand
CGGTGGAGGTAAAAAATCCTCTTTTTACGCTTCGGTAGGCTATAATAAAACAGAAGCCACCGTTATAGGCAGTAGCTTTAAAAGAATTACCGCCGAATTAAACTACAACCGTGATTTGGCAAAAAACATAAAATTTTCTACTACCAATAATGTTTCTAATTCTTTTCAAAATGCCTTTCTGGAACAATCTGCTTACTATGCAAATCCTTTTATGGCAAGGTATTTTTTTAGTCCTTGGGACCATCCTTATAATGCTGATGGAACTATTAATACCAGTCCGGGTCTTGCCGGTTTTAATCCTCTGTATATAGTAAAAAATAATATTACAACAAATGATTTAACCCGTGCCATTAGCAACTCTTTTGTACAATGGGAAATCATTAAGAACTTGAAATTTAAATCTTTGATTAGTTTCGACTACAACATTGCCAGTTATAAGAATTATGGAAACAGACATTATGGTGACGCGGCGAAGACAAACGGAGCCTCAGCAGCTTCCGTTAATCGAAACTTAACAATGGTAGCACAAAACTCCTTAGACTACACCCTCCGTTATAAGGACAATACTCTTGGCCTCAAGGTATTGATGGAGTATGAGAAAAATAAAGATCACTATCTGTATGGTTATGGAGAACAGTTTGCTGCTGATGGTTTAACCAATATTGCAAATGCCGGAGCCAACTGGACCGCTACTTCTTCCTTTAACAATTGGAGCAACCTTTCCTATCTCGCCATGGCCAACTACAACTACTTAGGGAAGTATATTGCCGACTTCACTTTCAGGAGAGAAGGATCTTCCAGATTTGCGCCGAACAATCGATATGGTAATTTCTGGTCGGTTGGAGCCGCATGGAACATCAGCCGGGAATCATTTCTTTCAGGAGTTAAGTTTATTAATATGTTAAGGTTGCGAGGTTCCTATGGTCTAAGCGGGAGTTCCAGTATTCCCATTAACTCATATCAGGCGCTGCTCTCTTACGATGCCAACTATGCATCCAAAGCTGCTATTTATCCGAGCCAGTTTGGTAGTAACAATTTAACCTGGGAAAAAAATAAGAATTATGACATGGGAACAGACTTTGCCCTGTGGAATAATAGAATCAATGGATCCTTTGCCTATTTTCACAGAGAAACCTACGATCTGTTGCAAAATGTACCTTTGTCACGCACTACCGGGTTTAACAGTCAAACAAAAAATTCGGGTAAAGTAATAAACAAAGGAATTGAAGCCACTTTAACGGTTGACCTTATAAGAAAATCTGATTTTCACTGGAGTATTTCTTTTAATTATGCAAGCGTGGATAATAAAGTAATTGCACTGGCCAAAGATGCTACTGGTAAAGAAATTGATATAGAAACCGGAACGCGGAAAGTAGCAGTGGGACATGCAATTTACTCATGGTTTATGAGGAAATGGGCTGGTGTTGATCCTGCCACCGGCAAGCCACAATGGTATGTAAATGGTGTCAGCGATAGTGTTACCAATAATTATTATGGTGCAAAAAAGGCTTTTCAGGGCAAAAGTGCCATGCCTACCTATACAGGTGGATTTTCCACCCATATTGATTTTAAGGGTTTCTTTGCCGATGCCAGTTTTTACTATGCAGGAGGAAATAAGGTTTTTGAAAATTGGGCATTTTATACCCACAGCAGTGGAGTTTATTCCTCGTTATATTTTAATGGTGTATCCTCGCTTATGAACCGTTGGCAGAAACCGGGCGATGTTACTGATGTTCCCAGAGAACTATATTCAGGCACCGCTGAAAACACCTCTAGAACCTCCACCAGGTTTCTGTACGAAGGAGACTATATAAGGTTAAAGGGCCTGGCGTTTGGTTACAACTTTCCCAAATCCCTCTTGTCTCACATAGGATTTGAAGGCCTAACGGTTTACGTAAGGGGCACTAACTTATTTACCTGGGTCAAGGACAAAAGATTAAAATATGATCCGGAAGTAAGAGCCGACGGGTTTACGCGGTTAACTACCCCGCCTGTAAAATCAGTTGTATTTGGTTTAAATTTAAAATTTTAAAAGATGAAAAAAACAGTAAATATCCTATTAACCGTTGTGCTTTTGGGTAGTTTGTTCTCTTGCAGCAAAGACGCATTAAACCCCACTCTTGCACAAGATAAAGCGATTAATACTAGTATAAACTCGCTTGAGGACATTCAGGGTATCCTTTTAGGGGCATACAACAGAATGACTTCTACTTCTTATTACGGGAGAGATTACATTATATACGAAGAAATAAGATCAGATAATTGTTTCTCCAATGGGAATTCAGGTCGATTTATTACTCCGGCTGCCATGGACATGGGTGACGATGATGCCTATACTGTCAATACCTGGGCTCAAATCTATCGGGTCATTGCCAGTGCGAACATTATCATTGCACAGGATCCTGCTAAACTTACCGGCGATCAGACCAAAATCAAAAATGTAATCGGACAAGCTTATGCTATCCGCGCATTGGCCCATTTCGATTTGTTGAAACTCTACGGCCAGCAAAATGTAACCGGGGGCACTATGGGAATTCCTTATGTTAAAACGTTTAAAGGAAATGATTTAATTCCTGCAAGGAACACTGTGGCTGAGGATAAAACTGACATTAATGCAGATTTGGCCAGTGCCTTGACCATGATGGATCCGGCATTGAACGACCCTTCCAAAGAGACTATTTCTACATACGCAGTACAGGCCATACAGTCGCGGGTAGCCATATATTTCGGCGACTGGAAAATTGCCAAGACGGCTAGTGAAGCTGTTATCAATTCCGGGAAATATATTATTGCTGCTCCTGCAGATTTTGTCAAAACCTTCTCAGACAAAGGAACTAAAAATGTGATTTTTGAATTGGCTGGCCGACCTACTGACAACAATAACATCAATGGACTTTCCTACATTTATCGGGGAGCCAGCTATGGCGATATTCAGGTATTGCCTAATCTTGTGACTATTTTTGATGCAACTGATGTGAGGATAGCGCCCAACATGATAGCCAAGGTGAAAGGTAAATGGAGGAATATTGGTAAATATCCCACCAACGCAAACTTTGATTACGATATTCCTTTAATTCGCTATGAAGAAGTGATACTGAACTATGCCGAGGCACTTTTCAAATTGGGAGAGAATGCTCAAGCACTGACCGAGTTAAACAAAATCACAAGTCATCGGGATGCAACCGCCTACACTACAATTTCAGAGGCCAATATTTTACAGGAAAGACGCCGTGAATTTGCTTTTGAAGGTTTCCGCTTTGATGATCTGGCCCGTACCCATCAGGATATTCCGAATGTTGATCCATTATTACAGACCCACGGATTAGTTTCTTATGGTAGCTTTAAGTTTGCTTTCCCCATTCCCATTGGAGAAATGAATGCAAACCCAAATATGGTTCAAAATAAGGGTTATTAAAACGCTTTAATTTTTATTATAAAGTCTTGCCCTGATTTCTTTGGGGTAAGGCTTTTTTTTATCTTAGCCTGCCTATTATCTGTGATACTTTTACTATGAAAAAATTTATCGGAATCTTTTATTTGTCTTTTCTCGTTGTTTTCTTAAACATTTCACTCTTTGCCCAGACTGTTGACCCCAATGCCGTGGACGGTCAAATTTATTTTCAGCTTAAAGCTGCAGCTTCTGCTAAACACCAAGGTATTAATGGCGTTGTCAATGTCAATAAGCTGGCTTTTTTAAACGGCTTGAAAGATAGTTATTCGGTAACGCGGGTTAAACGTCCTTTTTACAAAGCCGACGATAGTGAATTACAACGAACTTATCTACTTTATTTTAAAGATATTCATGATGTTGACAGTTTGATTAGCACTTTGAAAAAAGATAAAAATGTTGTCTATGCCGAAAAAGCACCCCTATTTAGAATATATTATACTCCAAATGATCCTGAGTTTAACTCTGCTATTAGTAAAAGATGGTATTTGTCTGTAATAAAGGCGCAACAGGCCTGGGACATTCAAAAGGGGAACCCCGATATTAAGATTGCTATTTTAGACAATGGAATTGATATCAGACATCCCGATTTAAGTAGTAAAATTGTTGCCAAAATTGATCTTGCAAATAATGATTCAGATCCCACACCTCCCAAGGAAACAGAGGAGTGGTCGCATGGCACCCACGTTTCGGGACTTGCCGGAGCCGCTACCGATAATGGTGTTGGCATTGCTTCTATTGGTTTTAAGGTAAGTTTGATGGCTGTAAAAATTACCTATGATTCCACCAATGGAAAGGCTATGTATTTTGGCTATCAGGGTATTGTGTGGGCGGCAAATCACGGTGCCAATGTGATAAATATGTCGTGGGGAGGCCCGGGATTTTATCAGACAGGGCAGAACGTTGTAAATTATGCCTATAATAAGGGCTGTGTGCTGGTGGCTGCTGCCGGAAACGATGGCAATACCAGTCCTTCTTATCCGGCCGATTATCATCATGTAATTGCAGTGGCCTCCACCAATGCTGATGATACTAAATCGTCCTTTTCACAGTACGGAAAAGCTGTGGATGTTTGTGCTCCGGGCGGGCAGAATATATTTGGAACTGCTGGTATTTTTAGTACATTGTATTTGCCCACAAGTTTGTATGGCTATATGCAGGGAACCTCTATGGCAACTCCTATCGTTTCCGGATTAGCCGGATTGATGCTTTCCGAGGATTCTACGCTGACGCCTGAAAAACTTGAGGCTATTATGAAAGCTACCAGTGACAATATTGATGCCAAAAATCCCAGCTTTATAGGTATGCTTGGTGCCGGACGTATCGATGCATACAAGGCTATTGAAGCGGTAAAAGACAGTATGGCTCTGCATACTATTATTGCGAACTTTAAAGCCAGTACTGTTTCTATTCCTGAAGGATCTAAAGTAAGTTTCACCAACTTATCTTCTGGAAATCCTACCTCCTGGAGTTGGACATTTCAGGGGGGCACGCCATCTCATTCAACCTTAGAAGATCCCGCAAATATTAAATACGCAAAGGCCGGGGCCTTTAAAGTAAGCCTGACTATCTCTGATGGAACTAAAACAAATACGGAAACAAAAACCAATTTTATTTTGGTTTATCCTCTGTTCTCCGGCGCATGGTTGCCACAGGCCACCGGCTTTTCAGCCAAAAGCCGCGGCATTAACTATATTTCTATTGTCAACCCTAATGTGGTATGGGCAGATGATTACGATGGTTCTGGTAATAAGGTAAATCCATTGGAGTTCACAAAAACTACTGATGGTGGAGTAACCTGGACACCTGGCAAATATTCCGGGATGCCTACCGATTATGTTGTCTCATGTATCACCGCTACCGATAGCAGCAATGCATGGATAGCCATGTACAGCAAAACAGGGACTCTCAGCCATGGAGGTGTTTATGCCACCCATGATGGAGGAAAAACATGGAATCACCAAACCTCAGCAGTTTATAATAATAAAGCCTCTTTCCCTGATATCATTTATTTTTGGAATGACAGAGTTGGTGTAACTATGGGAGATCCCGTTAATAATTATTTTGAAATTTATACCACTACTGACGGAGGTGCAAACTGGACGCCGGTACCCAATACCAATATTCCTATTGCCAACCCGGGTGAAACCGGCTATACTGATTTGTATGCAGTCTATGGTAACATCATCTGGTTTGGGACCAGTAAAGGACGAGTATATAAATCCAAGGACAGAGGACTTCACTGGACCGTGGCCTCTACCGGACTGGCAGATTTTTCCACCCTCGGTTTCCATAATGATAGCATTGGTATAGCTACTTACACAAAGTATGATAAGTCAGGGAATATTACCAGCTACACAATAAAGAAGAGTTTAGATGGCGGTACAACCTGGACAACAGTTACTCCTACCGGTGATTACTTTAAATCGGATATGGCTGTAATACCGGATGCCCCAGGCATGTTGGTCTCTACCGGTATTTCTCAGGACCTGGCAAAGAGTGGTTCTGCCTATTCCTTAGACGAAGGGAATACCTGGACCATGCTCGACGACTCTATTCAATACACTTCCGTTAAATTTTATAATAGCGCTGTGGGCTGGGCAGGTGGATTTAACGAAAGTTCAACTTCGAGGGGAATATGGAAGTGGCTGGGTATTCCGACAACAGCTGTAAGGGAAATTCCCGGTAAGAGCGGAATAAAGGTTTATCCAAACCCTTCCTCAGGAATTGTTCATTTTTTCGTGCCGGAAGTAAAAAAAGTATTCGAGATTTCTGTTTTTGATATGCAGGGTAAGTTGATAAAGCACATTCAGGACAGAGTGGCAAACAGCTCTCGTGAATATACCTTGAACTTAAGGCAATTGAAAAAAGGTATTTATGTGGCCGTTCTAAAAGTTAATCAGGCTGTTATCAAAAAGAAAATTATTATTAAATAGATGACTATAAAGTCAGGTGTTTAGTTCATAATAAAAGAAAAAGGCCATTTGCTCATAGCAATTGGCCTTTTCTCGCTGGGAGAACAACATGATCATTTGTCCGGTATGAAAGAGAGAACGATTTCTTTGTTATGGTAATTTCCCTATGCCCCATAAATAAATTATAAGCCGGTGAGGGAGGCCCACGAGAAAGCCTCTTTTTATTAAAAACAGAGAGTGGTTTTGTTAAATATTGTTCACATTAGCCATTTTTTGAGTGTCCACGGGATGATGGGAAATTGTGAATATTGAACAGGAAATGAACAGTGTACTCTATATATAATTATCTTTTAACATAACCATTTCTTACGGCTTAGAATGCAACTGCTTATTAATCAACAGATAAGCTTTATATTTCCGAAGAATAAAAAATATTAATATTTTTTATGAATTTTGTGAGAATGTTTTAATTTTACACTTTAAATTTTTAACAAAAAATTATCATTATGAGAAAAATTACAATGATGCTTGCGTTTTTATTTTTTGTAGGGCTAAATTTCGCCTTTGCACAAACAAAAACGATTAGCGGTACGGTAACCAGTGCGGATGATGGCTCTGCTCTCCCCGGAGTTACTGTACAGGTAAAAGGTACTACTAATGGTACTATTACAGATTACAATGGGAAATATTCCCTTACGTTAAATTTAAAGCAGGGCAACACTCTGGTTTTTTCTTTCGTAGGAATGGGAACTCAGGAAATACCAATAGGTAGTTCCAACACCATTGACGTTTCTATGAAATCTTCTACCTTATCCCTAAACCAGGTTGTGATAACGGCTCTGGGTATTTCGAGGGAAAAGAAGTCACTGGGTTATTCTACCCAAAATCTTAGTGGAAGTGTTGTTAATGCTGTGAAAAATAATAATGTTATCGATGCCCTCTCCGGTCGTGTTTCCGGTGTTCAGGTAAAAACCAGCGGTAACCTCGGTGGTTCAACCAACATTATTATCAGGGGGTACACATCCCTTACCGGTAACAACCAGCCACTTTTTGTTGTTGACGGTGTTCCTATCACCAACACAACCACAAACTCCGGTTATCAATCCCAAGGAGGTGCCGGATTTGACTTTGGTAGTGCCGCTTCCGACATCAACGCTGCTGATATTGAGTCTATCAACGTGCTGAAAGGCGCTGCTGCAACCGCCCTGTACGGTTCACGTGCTGCCAACGGTGTGATCATTATCACCACAAAAACAGGACGAAATGACAAATATCTTTCCAACAATGGAATTGGTATAAGCTTTAGTTCCAACACCACTGTAGGAACGATTGATAAAAGTACATTCCCCACTTATCAAACCCAATACGGTGCCGGTTATGGCCCTTATTACAGTGGAGGTGCCTCCAAATACCCCCATTTGTATTATGGTAAGTTGCCTTTTTCAGGTGGTAAGAATGTTTATTATGTACCAACAACAGAGGATGCCTCTTACGGTACGAAATTCGATCCGAACCTCCAGGTGTATCAATGGGATGCTTTTGTACCTCAATCACCTTATTATAAGAAGTCTCGCCCGTGGGTAAATGCTGCCAACGGCCCCATTACCTTTTTTAATACGGGTGTTTCCACAACCAATACAGTAGCGGTAAACGGGGCTTCGGCCAAAAGTGCCTTCCGCTTGTCTTATACGAACTTTCATCAAACCGGTGTTGTCCCTAACAGCAAACTGATAAAGAATACCTTTACATTGAATGCCAGCCATAAGTTGCTTAAAAACTTAACTGTTAGCAGCATGGTTTCCTTTATCCGCCAAAATACTACAGGACGTAACGGTACAGGTTACAATGACAACTTTTTAACCAGTTTCCGTCAGTGGTGGGAAATGAATGTGGACGTTCAGGAGCTTAAAACCCTGTACGACCAAACGGGTAAAAACATTACCTGGAACATGAGTGACCCGGCAAATGGAAACTTAAAACCTATCTATTGGAATAACTATTATTGGGAACGTTATAAAAACTACGAATCAGATACCCGTAACCACTTATTGGGTAATATTCAGGCAAAGTGGGACATTACTGATTACCTCAGTGTAACGGGACGTGTTTCGCTGGACACTTATACCACACTTCAGGAACAACGCAAAGCAGTGGGTAGTGTTCCCGGCGCCTTTGGTATAGGCTTAGGAACTATCGGCTCCGGCTATTCACGCTATAACGTGAATGCCATGGAAACAAACTATGATTTGATGGTTAACTTCACCAAAAATATTACTGAAAAATTGAATCTTACAGCTTTGGTTGGGGGTAACATTAGACGCACCAACAGAAGTTCCATTTATGCTTCGACCAATGGTGGTCTGATTGTTCCGGATCTTTATTCTGTTGCCAATTCAAAGAGTTCTCCTCTTGCACCTTTAGAGGGAGAATCTTCCATTGGTGTTTATGGTGTTTTTGGTAGTGTTTCACTGGGATGGAATGATTTGTTGTATTTAGATGCTTCCTTGCGGAGAGACATGTCCTCCACATTGCCTCTCGATAACATGATTTATTATTATCCTGCTGTTTCTACCAGTTTTATCTTCTCCAAATTGCTTAAAGCTGATTGGTTACCTTTTGCTAAAGTAAGACTGAATTATGCCGAAGTAGGAAACGATGCTCCCTTTGCAAGTTTGTTTGATACCTATTCTCAACCCAGTCCATTTGGAAATGTAACCCTGTTTTCGGTTCCCGGTACGAAAAATAACTCTCAACTGAAATCGGAAAAAACCAAAAGTTGGGAAGCCGGCTTAGAAATGACCTTCCTTCACAAGCGTTTGGGATTTGATTTTTCTGCATACAAAACGAATACGGTTAACCAGATTATGCCTGTTGCCATTTCACGTGCTACAGGTTATGCAACCAAATATGTTAATGCCGGAGATATTCAAAATAAGGGTCTTGAATTGAATATCTATGGAACTCCGATTAAGACCAAGGATTTCAATTGGAATATCAATGTTAACTGGTCTCTCAACCGGAACAAAGTGGTTTCTTTGTTTGAAAAAGTTCACAATTTGCAACTTGGTAGTTTTCAGGGAGGTGTTACCCTTAATGCTACTGTAGGGCAGCCTTACGGTACTATCCAGGGACGTGATTTTATTTATAAAAATGGTCAAAAAGTTGTTGCTGCCAATGGCTACTATGCAAAAACTACTACTGTTACTAATGTTATTGGAGATGTGAATCCCAAATACCATGCCGGCATTACCAACAGCTTTACCTATAAAAACTGGACTGCCAGCTTCCTCATTGATATTCAGGTGGGTGGTAGTGTATTCTCCTTAGACCAGTACTATGGACAAGGCACGGGTTTATATCCTAACACTGTGGGTAGCAACGATCTTGGGAACCCGCTTCGTAACAGTATTTCTAAAGGTGGTGGTGTTATTCTGGCTGGTGTTACAGCAGACGGCAAACCCAACACTAAACGTGTTGTTGCCGACCGTTACAGCGGGCCTTTCGGATGGGTACGTAATCCTAATTCAGCCTTTGTTTATGATGCTTCCTACGTGAAGTTAAGAGAAGCTCAGATTTCTTATCATTTTCCGAACAGGATGTTGAAAAGCATTGGTGTTAAAGCACTTTCCCTCGGAATAGTAGGTTCTAACCTTTGGCTTATTTTCAAGAATCTGCCTTATGCTGATCCTGAAGCCGGTCTTGGTGCCGGAAATCTCCAGGGATGGCAAAGTGGTGTAATGCCTACCGTGCGTAACATAGGTTTCAATCTTAACGTTCAATTTTAAACATTATTCAAGATGAAAAAAATACTATTTATATTACTGGCCTTTTTAGCAGTATCTTGTTCAAAGCAAAAAATAGCTAACTTGAACAAGGATGTTAAGCATCCTACCAATGTTCCGGGACAAACCCTCTTTTCTAATGCTGAAAAAAATCTTTCTGATCAAATTGCCAGCATTAATGTGAACATGAATGATTTTAAATTATGGGCTCAATATTTCACGGAGACTACCTATGAAGATGAAAGTAACTATAACATCTTTAACCGGAGTGTTCCTGACAATGCCTGGAGCGTATATTATCGTGGAGTGTTAATGAATCTGAATCGCTCTGACTCATTGATTTCAATGGAGAAACCCGTTACTCCTTCTGATATTGCAGCACAAAAAAATCAATTAACCATCATTGATATTTTAGCAGTCTATACCTGGGACAGGATGGAAACCATGTGGGGAAATATTCCTTATACCCAGGCGTTAAACGTTAACAATGTATTACCGGTTTATGATGATGCTTTAACTATTCACAAGGCTTTGCTGCTTAGAATTTCAAATGATATCAAAGCTTTGGACGTGAGCAATGGTAGTTTTGGTAGTGCGGATATTATCTACAACGGTGATGTTACCAACTGGAAAGCATTTGCGAACGGTCTTAAAATAAAAATGGCTATTCAGGTTGCTGATGTGAGCTCTTTAGCCACAGTGATTAAAACTGCTTTTCTTGAAGCCAAAGGGGGAACTTTTACCTCTCCCGCACAAGACGCTATTTTCACCTATTTGCCCGGAACTCCTAATACGAATCCGCTTTATGTGGATCTTACCCTGAGTGGTCGTTTGGATTTTGTTGGTGCCAACACTTTTATTGATAAATTGCTCAGTTTAAATGATCCGCGTTTACCTTCTTTCTTTGATAGCAATTTAAAAGATAGCACGGGTCAAACTATTTATGTTGGAGGCCAATATGGACACACTAGTGCCTATGCCAGTTACTCCCATATTAACAAAGCCATTAGCGAAGATCCCACTTTCGGATTTCCCCTGATGACCTATTCGGAAATTCAGTTTTACCTTGCAGAAGCTGCTGCGAGAGGAATAACTACCGACGATGCAGCATCTCACTATAATAAGGCCATTACTGCTTCTTTCTTGTATTGGGGTCGTACAGCAGCCGAAGCCGCTGCTTATATCTTAAAGCCGAATGTTGCTTATAATCAGGCTAAATGGAAATCATTGATAGGTACACAGGCTTGGATATCTTTCTACTTGCGTGGTTATGTTGCCTGGACAGAATGGAGAAGACTCGACTTTCCCAAGCTGAATCTGCCATCGGCACCTCAGACAGAAGATCAGGGATTTCCTTATCGTTATACTTATCCCAGCAATGAGCAGACACTTAATGGTGCAAATTACACCAAAGCTGCTTCTGCCATTGGAGGAGATAAGTTGATTACAAAGCTATATTGGGATGTACATTAGGTTTCAAAAATTAAAAAATACTAACATGAAAAAAATTCAATTATTAGTTTTAATCTCCTTAATCTTTTTTACGGTATCCTGTCAAAAAGATAAAGGGGTCCAATTTTACAACCTCGGGTCAGAGTTTTCTATATCATCGCCGGGCTATACCAGTCTTGATAGTCAAGCAGCTCTTGCTATCAAAAATATCAGTAAGAACCTGACTACGGTAAAGATTATTAATATGGGCGGAACTTTAGCTGATGGCTCTGCCTTTACCTCTTCTTTTACAGGTTCAATTTCAATCAATGGTGACGGAATCGGTTCTACGACTCTTACGGATTCTGAATTAGGTATGGATGGAATTGGAGCGAGTGCCAATTTTGAGTTTGATGCTGTCGTTGATGGTAAACCATTCTCCAGGTATTATACTTTAAGTGAAACGGATCCGATAAGCGTAACAGCTCCTGATGTAATGCATGTATCTGGTTCGGATACCACGTATTATTTACATTTCAAGATTGAACCTGTTTCTGCAACAGTTACCGGGGTCAAAGTACAGACGAAAGTTGGAAAGAATGGTACATATAATGATGTATCAGGAACTTTTAGCGCAAAAGATTCCGTAGCAATTGTCGGTGCTAATTATAACCTCGGCGATTCTTTATATGTAAATATTATCGGAACTGCCGGTTCCAAAACGGCAAATACTGAAACCGCAATTGCTATTCAGCCAAACACGTTCCCGAATACGGCTTCATTTAAGCTGGATTCAACGTCTATGAGGGCTTATGATCTTGTGGGAGATAGTGCTGTAACTGTATCTGATGCTACTGCCGACATTAAACTTGCCGTTAGATCTTATACAGGTGGCTTTGATTTAGGATTTTCTTCACCTAATAACACCTCATTTGTTAAAGGCATGGCCAGTGATTATAAAGTTGCTGATCAAATGGCAATAGCTGCAACTGATTTCAGTTCTGCAGTAACATCTGTTGCAAATGTTTCTGTTGGTGATGTGTATATCTTCAAAACTATGAGAGGTACTACTACTCATTATGGAGTTATGGAAGTAACTGCTGTTGTGAAACCTCAGGGGGTGCTTGATGATTCTTATATTACAATTGAATATAAGTATTAAACACAGTGTCTGATTAAGTTAATTCTTAAGAAAAGGCCGCATAATTTTTATGCGGCCTTTTTTGTTGCCTTTTTTCTCCGTTTGAAATCGGTAATTATCTCTACTTTTGGCGTGATAAATATGTATTAAAATGGAAGAGGAATCAGTTGTTCATCCTGAGTTTATTGACGTTGGAAAAGTTATAGAGCGTAAAAGCCCCTCATTGCGTAAACGTTTACCAAAATTTGTTCTCAATTATTTACGCCGGATTGTGCATGAGGACGACCTTAATGAATTTTTGCGTCTATACGGTCACCTCGAGGGAATTCCGTTTATAGCCGGTGCCCTGGAGTTTATGAAGACAGACGTTCATGTTGTCGGGCTTGAGAATATTCCCGCTTCCGGTAAAGTAATTGTTGCTTCCAATCATCCCCTCGGCGGACCGGATGGCCTTGCGCTTATGCTCACTGTTTCAAAACGTAGAAATGATATTGTTTTCCCCGTTAACGATATTCTTATGAGCGTGAAGAACCTGGAACCACTTTTTATTCCCATTAATAAACATGGCTCTAATACGGAGAATATCCGGATTATCAATGACACATTTGCCTCTGATAAAATCGTTTGTTATTTTCCGGCAGGGTTGGTTTCCCGAAAGAAGAAAGGTATTATCAAAGATTTGGAGTGGCATCCCACCTTCATTACCAAAGCCAGGAGGTTTAAACGCGACATCATTCCCACACACATCAGCGGAAGGAATACGAATTTCTTTTATAACCTTGCTAAAATCCGTAAGTTACTGCATATAAAGACTAATATTGAAATGCTCTACCTTGTTGACGAATTTCAAAAGCAGAAGAATAAGCCGGTTACTATTACCTTTGGGAAACCTGTTTCATATAAAGTTTTTGACCATCGACATTCAAGTCTGGAGTGGGCCGCACTGATGAGAGATTTCATATATTTGTTAGAAGACAATCCGGATACCGTTTTTTTGGCAGATTGATTGTATCTTTGTAGCAGTAAATTGAAAAAAATGGAAACAATCATCTCACCCGTAAGTAAAGAGTTGTTGCTCTCTGAGTTAAATGAAAAAACGTTTCTTAGAAAGACCAACAGCGGAGGCAATGAAATTTACGATTTTACCGCCGAGGAGGCTCCGCATATTATGCTCGAAATTGGTCGTTTACGCGAATTAACTTTTCGTGATGCCAAAGGCGGAACAGGTAAAAGTGTGGATGTTGATGATTACGACAGTGGTGAAGACGCTTTCAGGCAACTTATTGTCTGGGACCCGAAAGAACAGGCGCTCGTTGGTGGATACCGGTATAAACACTGCAAAGAGATGAAAGTAAAGGATGGAGAAGTTTTCACCCCTACCTCTCGCCTTTTTAAATATAACAAGCTTTTTATTGAAAAATATCTGCCCTATACCATAGAACTGGGGCGCTCGTTTGTGCAACCCGATTATCAGCCCACCTACAATCTGCGAAGGGGGTTGTTTTCATTAGATAATCTTTGGGATGGCCTGGGAGCTGTTATGGTAAAATATGCAGATGCCAGGTACCTCTTTGGTAAGATAACAATGTATCCACATTTCGATTCGTTTGGCAGGGATATGATTCTTTATTTTATGGATAAATATTTTCCGGATGAGGAAAACTTAATCAGTCCGAGAATCCCACTTCCCATTAAAACAGATAGAAAAATACTTGAAAGCATTTTTAGCGGGGTAAATTATGAAGAAAACTACAGGATACTTGTACAGAAAGTCAGGAAACTGGGCGAAAACATACCGCCGCTTTTCAATGCTTACATGAGTCTTTCTTCTACCATGAAAACCTTTGGAACAGCTCTGAACGACCATTTTGGCAATGTGGAAGAAACCGGAATCTTAGTTACGGTTGAGGACATATACGGTCCAAAAAAAGACAGACATCTGGTTATTCCTGAATAGCGAAAAGAGTAATTATGGAAATAAAAGAAGCAGAATTTATCACCAGCTCGGTGATGGAAAGTCAGTGTCCGAAACCTGAGTTACCTGAGTATGCCTTTATTGGGCGTTCCAACGTGGGCAAATCGATGCTGACAAATATGATAACCGGTAAGCGTAAACTGGCAAAAGTTTCCGGCAGCCCCGGGAAAACCATTACCATGAACCATTTCTTAATTAACAAAGAATGGTATCTCGTTGATTTACCAGGATATGGCTATGCCAAACGGTCAAAAACAGAACGTAAAAAATGGGAGAGAATGGTTCGTCATTATATCCTCACCCGCTCTAATCTGATGTCACTTTTCGTACTGGTTGATTTGCGTCACGAACCACAGAAAAACGACATGGATTTTATAGAATGGCTGGCTATGTCACAAACTCCATTTGTCATTACTTTTACCAAATCTGATAAGCTGACCAGGTTAAATGTTGAGAAAAACCTTTCTGCTTACAAAAAAGTACTTCTACAGAATTGGGAAGAGTTGCCTACCCTTATCATTACTTCTGCCACTACAGGTGTTGGAAAGGATGAGTTGCTGCAATACATCGAAAAGACTAATAGATTATTTTCCGTTTCCGGGTTTCAAAAAAAATAAGGAAGATACTGTTATGGTGCAAAAAATGTGCTTTTTATAAGGCATAAAAAGCCCTGATAACTTTTGTCTCTTTCAAGCTTATACTGCCAGAAGCAGGTACAAAAGAAAAGAAGTTGATACTGAAAAAAGGTTATTGGACTACATTCTTTAATACAGTTCAACCAGCAGTTGGTTTTTGGAAACCAGGTCATTTACTTTTACCCACAGCTTTTTAATCCGGGCATCTTTAGGTGCAATAATGATATTACGCATCTTCATGGCTTCGAGTAATAGCAACGACTCGCCTTCCGAAACTTTCTGTCCCCGTTTTACCTTTATCTCAACAATGGTTCCCGGAATAAAGGCCTTCACAAGGTTCTTATTCGGGTCCTCGTAGGTTTTTCTGTTTTTAAACTTATTGGTCAGGGTAGTTTTATAATACATCCCCCCGATGGTAAAGTTCTCCAGTGCTTTATCATGTTTTTCTGACATAATGGTTCAATTTTAAAATGGAGGAATTCCGTGTTTTTTCTTGGGCAGATAAACCTCTTTCTCCTGTGAGATACCCAACGCCCTAACCAGCATTTTTCTGGTTTCAGTGGGTTCAATCACTGCGTCTATATATCCATAAGCTGCTGCTACGTATGGATTGGCAAATTTCTCTTTGTACTCGTCCACCATTTTTTTCCTAAAAGCATCCGGATCTTCGGCAGCCATAATTTCTTTGCGGAAAATAATGTTGGCGGCACCCTCAGGACCCATAACGGCGATCTCGGCTGTAGGCCAGGCAAAGACAAAATCGGCTCGCAAATGGTGTGAGCACATGGCAATGTAACCACCTCCATAAGCTTTTCTCATAATCAGCGTAATCTTTGGCACTGTAGCTTCGGAATACGCATACAGAATTTTAGCACCATGCCGGATAACACCGGCATGTTCCTGGTCAACACCCGGCAGATAACCAGGTAAATCGACCAGTGTAACTAATGGAATATTAAATGCATCGCAGTAGCGGATAAAGCGGGCTGCCTTGTCAGAGGAGTCCACATCCAGCACACCGGCCAGAACCATCGGCTGGTTAGCAACAAAGCCGATAGTGTCACCTTCCATACGTCCGAAACCGATAACCATATTTTGTGCAAATAATTCCTGCACTTCCATAAAGTCGGAATCGTCAGTGATAGAACGGATCACATCGCGGACATCATACGGCTCGCGCGGGTCGGAAGGAATAATGCTTTCAATATTGAATTTTCTGGTTTTGGGTTTCTTTTTGGGATATGTTGCTGCCTTACGGGAGTTATTCCATGGAATGTAACTCACCAGGCTTTTGATCTGGTTGAAACACTCTTCTTCGCTTCTGGCAAAGAAGTGTGCATTACCGGTTGTTTCGCAATGTACCCGGGCACCACCCAGCGCCTCCATACTAATTTCCTCTCCCAGCACGGTTTTAATAACCTCCGGACCAGTGATGAACATTTTGGATATGTTTTCTACTACAAACACAAAATCAGTTAGTGCCGGAGAATAAACGGCCCCCCCGGCACAAGGTCCAAGAATGACCGAAATCTGGGGAATAACTCCTGAAGCCAGGGTGTTACGATAGAAAATTTCACCATATCCGGCCAGCGAATTTACCCCCTCCTGAATACGGGCACCACCGGAATCGTTGATGCCAATCAGCGGGACTTTCAACTTCAGTGCGTGATCCATGATCTTGGTGATTTTCTTGGCATGCATCCATCCCAGCGAACCACCGGCAACGGTAAAGTCCTGAGCATAAATACATACCGGATGTCCCAAAATGGTCCCTGTTCCGGTAATAACACCATCGCCGGGAAGATATTTCTTGTCCATGTTAAAATCCTTGGCCGCATGTTCTACAAACAAATCATATTCGTGAAAAGTATTTGTATCAAGCAGAGCAACGATACGCTCACGGGCAGTCAGCTTCCCAATAGCTTTTTGCTTCTGAATGGCTTTGTCGCCACCACCTTTTAACGCGTTTCTCATGCGCCTTCGAAGATCGGTTGATTTTTCTTTAAGTCCCATAATGATATTTTAAGTCTCTGAGTATTAGCGAAAAAAAAGAGATAAGTAAAGCAACACAACATTGCAGACTCCCTTATCTCCGGATGCAAAAGTAATTGATTTTAGAAAAAAGTCAAGTTTTTTATTAGTGAAACTCTATTTTGAAAATCCGCGATAAGCGGAGCATTCGAAATAGTTAGTTGAACTAATCCCGCTTTTTCAGCGGGATATAGGTTAATACCCCGACCCTCTGGGTCGGTTCCTTATATTGGGTTCAGGGTTCTACCCTGAGGTTTAACACCTTTTTATTAGAAGTCCCCTAAATATGCTTTCGTTATTTTTGCACAGTAGTCACCGTAATATCAAGAAGAATGAATATAGAAATCATACGAGAATACTGTCTAAACAAGCCTTCCGTTACCGAAAGCTTTCCTTTTGATGAAGTAACCCTTGTCTTTAAGGTGGCGGGTAAGATGTTTGCCCTTGTCAATCTTGATGGTAACCTCAGTATAAACTTAAAATGTGATCCTGAAAAAGCCCTTGAACTTCGCGAACATTATCCCACTGTCCTTCCGGGTTACCACATGAACAAACGGCTATGGAACACTGTTTTGCTGGATGGTACTATTGACAATAATATGGTAATATCGTGGATTGATGATTCCTACGACCTGGTGGTGGAAAAGTTGCCTAAAAAAGAAAGGGAACGGATATCCGGATTTTTGATGTAAGAAGTGGGAGGTTATTTTTTTATTTTCCCAACATGTAAAGCATGAATGCATCTTCCATGGCCGTTTCTTTGTATTGCTCAAATCTTCCGGAAGCGCCGCTATGTCCAAAATCCATGTTAGTCCAAAGTAATAGCAGGTTACTATCTGTTTTCATTTCACGCAGTTTGGCTACCCATTTGGCCGGTTCCCAATATTGTACCTCGCTATCGTGTATGCCTGTGGTAACCAGCATGGCCGGGTAATCATGTGCTTTCACATTGTCGTATGGCGAGTACGAAAGTATGGTTTCGTAGAAACGTTTTTTGTTGGGATTTCCCCATTCATCGTACTCTTCGGTGGTGAGGGGGATGTCCTCATCGAGCATGGTGGTGACCACATCTACAAACGGGACATCTGCAATGGCTCCTCTGAAAAGATGAGGTTCATAATTTACAACTGCCCCTATGAGTAATCCACCGGCACTACCGCCCATAGCAAAAAGATTTTCCGGGGAGGTGTATTTCTCTGCTATGAGATAGTTAGCACAATCAATAAAATCGAAAAAGCTGTTTTTCTTTTTCAGTAGTTTACCCTCTTCGTACCATTGACGTCCCATTTCCTCCCCGCCGCGAACATGTGCCACAGCAAAAGCAAACCCCCGGTCGAGCAGACTCAGTTGCGAAGAACGAAAAACCGACTCCATGCTATACCCATACGAGCCGTATGCATAAAGCAACAGCGGTTGTGTTCCATTTTTCCGGAACTCTTTTTTGTAAACGATACTCACCGGAATTCTCACGCTATCACGGGATTCCGCATATATCCTCTCGGTAACATAAGCTTCGGGGTCATAGCCTCCTATGACTATCTGGCGCTTTTTCAACTGTCGTTTACCGGTATTCAGGTTACAGTCGTAAATTGTATTGGGTGTTTTCAACGAAGTGAAACCATAACGAAGTACATCGGTGTAATAAGCGTAATTGTCATCAAAATAGACAGTGTAATCAGGCTCATCAAATTGCAGATAATAATCAGTTCTGTCTTTCGTGTTGAACACACGGAAACGAAGCAAACCGTTTTCACGTTCTGCAACCACAAAAAAGTTGTCAAATACTTCCGCTTCTTCAAGAAGTACATTTTTTCGGTTAGGGAGCACCTCTTTCCAGTTTTCCACTCCGGTTTTGCCCAGCGGTGTTTCCATAAGCCTGAAATTTTTGGCTTTGAAATTGGTACGAATCAGAAACCGGTTGCCTTGATGTGCTATTTCGTACTCCACATTTTTCATGCGGGGAGCAAATACATTGAACTTTCCGTTTGGCTTATCAGCATTTAGTAATTGATATTCTGTTGATAGTGTTGATTCAGAACTTATTACCACAAACTTTTCCGATTTGCTTTTATAGACACCGGCATCAAAGGAAGTGTTTTTTTCGTGAAATGTGAGCTCGTCATTTTCCACAGGTTCGCCCAGTGTATGCCGGAAAATCTTGTATGGCCGAAGTGCCGCATCTTTCACAGAATAGAAAATGGTCTTGTTGTCATTGCACCAGGCAATGTCTCCCGAAGTGTTGGGAATTTTATCGGCATAGGTATCGCCGGTTTTCAGATTCTTAAAACAGAGCGTATATTGGCGGCGACTGACGATGTCAATACTGTAAGCAATCATTTGATTACCAGGACTGACTTCCCAGTTATTAATATCAAAATAGCTATGGCCTTCTGCCATTTTGTTACCATCGAGCATAACCTCCTCTTGTGCATTTTTCTCTGCTTTTTTGCGGCAATAGACCGGATACTCTTTTCCTTCCTCGTAGCGGGTATAGTAAGCGTAACCGTTTACGGTGTAAGGAACAGAACTATCTTTTTGCGGGATGCGCCCAACCATTTCGTCAAAAAGTATTTTTTGCAACACTTTAGTGGGTTTGTTGAAGGCCGTCTCCGTATAGTCATTTTCTTCCTTCAAATAGGCAATAACTTCCGGGTTTTCCCGCTCGTTGAGCCAATAGTAATTGTCGGTACGGATATGCCCGTGTTTTTTTAACTTTTTTGGGATTTTTTTCGCTTTTGGTGGAAACCCATGGTTGTTTTGTGAATACACTGCAAATGGTTGAGATAACATAACTAAAATCAATAAATTAAAATAAGGAATTCATGTTGTTTGCTGTTTTGCAAAGAACGGAAAAAATGGGAATAAAAAAACCCGGCGTAAAGGCCGGGTCGGGTTGTATATATGGAGCCTGATGGGGTCAGGGATAACATAGTTTTTAATAACGTATAATACGGAAACTGGAAACTGCCGCATCCACATTCAGGTGAATTTTGTTTTGAGCCGTACCATAATTTTCTGTCTGATAATGACCACTGCTTATTTTATCGAAACCAGGCAGATATTTTCCAGACATCACAGCGGTGATTTCCAAATCACAGCCCGTGTTTTCCGGTACTCTTAGCGTAAGCGATGAAGCGCCGGCATCGATATCTATCTTCACATTAGGATACTTATCGCCCAGTGTAATCTTAAATGAACCTGCACCTCCGTCCAAACTGATTTTCCTTACTTTGAATTTGCTCAGGTCATAATTGACCGAACTGGCTCCTGCTTCCAGGTTTATTTCCCACACCGGTGAAGAATTTAAGGCAATGGTAACCCTTTTATGATTATGGTTGCGAAAGAAAATATGTCCCTCTGCTTTTTCGGAAAACTTAATGGTTGCATCATGGCCATTCCTGTTTACAGAATATTGATACTCTGTTCCGTAAATGCCACTCCGGTAAAAAGAGAGTAAATAGGAACTGGTGTCGCTGAGTGTGAATTCTCCGGCAGCAGCGTCCAGGTCAAATCTTGCATTTTGAATGGTATCTGCATAAGGTATGGTAATATGTTGTCGGTTTAGCATGAAATCCGCAGTCGCCTCACCCGAATCGAAACCCTTTTTATAGGAATTATGACCATGGTAATTAAACTGGGAGAAGATATCCCAGGGTTCATTTGTTCTGGGCGATTCCAGTACGAACCATGTTGCTCCCCCCAAAATGATAACCAGAATGCCGGTTTTAATGGCGTCCCGAATAGGCAGCACCGACAATCCCCAAAGGATAAAGAGTAATGGCCACAAGCGGATGATGTTAAACCAATCGAAATCAACAATTCCCAAATTCCGGGCAACAAGCAGGCTGCCGATGATGATGAGGCTCAGTCCCCAAAAAACGTTTTTAAATTTCATTGTTGTCTGTTTTTAGATTTTAAAATATTCGGATCAATAATAAAGAAGCCGCCGATAATCAGTAATACCGGCCAGAAATTACCGAGATTAACCCAGGGCATCATCCGGTTAATAAGGAAGATAATACCCATAGCGATGAGGATAATGCCTGCCACCAGGCTGGCATTGGAATTGCCACTCTTTTTTGTGCTGCCGGCAGGAGTCGCCTGTGGCTCTGACGGATAACTATCCCCATTGGCGTTGGCATTCCCTCCTGTTGCACCGGGTTGCGTAGCAGAACTGCTGTTGCTGTAGTTGAACGGAATCGGTTTAGCAGGAATTACAATCCACATGACTATGTATGCCAGCAGACCCCCGCCTCCGAATAGAAGCAGTAAAACGAAAAGCAACCGGAAAATAACCATATCCACATCGAAATATTCTGACAGTCCTCCTGCTACTCCTGCTATCACTTTGTTATTAACGGTTCTGTACAATTTTTTTGCTTGTGCCATTTTTCTTTGTTTTTAATTTCACGGCAAAAATAGGCCGCCTTGCTGCTCTGTGAAACAAAAATTCGGTCGTTGGCAGCTTTTTGTCGGTAAACGGAGAAGAAGAAACTGATAATGAAAAATTCAGTATGTAAAGTAGTATGTAAAATTTTATTACGCATGCGTAATTTGTATGTGTTTTAAATTAGTGAGTCCTATCTAAAAACATTTAAAATTTAAAGTCCTGTAGAATCGCATATTTGAAAATTTATCTGACAAATGTCCGTACAGCGGAAATATTGGACTTATAAAATTTGAAATGCCGCTTTTGAATAAAAAATATTGAAAAACACGGCTGAATGTTGTTAATATACTGATTATTAGGTCATTATCTAAATTACTGCTCATAATATACCTGTAAATCCTTCCGAAGTTGATTGCGATACCCACATTGAAGGCAAAGAGACTTGTTTTGAACAAACCCCTAACTTTTGTTTTCCCTCCTCGTGTTCTAACCTTAAATTCTTTCATTGTCGCCTCAACATTTGGTCGTATTTTTCTGCGTTCTTCAGGTATGTTGGTAATATTACGATTTCGTTTATTTAGCAGGTAATCTTCTTGAGTGAAATAGTATCTGCCTTTGTTCTTAAATATTTGGCATTTATTATGCAAGGGACATTCTTCACAAGTCTTTAAATCAAAGCGGACTTTATGACGCTTTTTTGTCGGAACGGATATTAGCTTTTGATAAGGACATTCTACCGTATAAATGTCAGGTGATTGGCTTACTTTTTCAATCTTTTTTTCTATTTCGTCTTTACGTCCCCTCACTGCTGTGGTTACTTGTGTGATTCCCATTTCTTCAAACTTCTTATCATTATCCTCGCTGCCATATCCGCCGTCGGTGTGCATTTCATTCAACTCAGGCGTTTTTTCTTTTATCTTGTCTAAGCGATGGTTTAATATTTTGGTATCATCAACATTGTTTGGGTTTACAGCTATGTCGGTTAATAAGTTTATAGGGTCTTCGGGATTTGCCGTTTCGGTTGCATTTATTGTGAATCCTTTGCTCTGCTCTGCTCTCTTTTGCCGATAGGTCGCTTGCTGATCATCCGGCGATTGCAGCATACTGCTATTGAGTTGCTCATTGGATTTTACTTTTACTTCTTGTTCCACTATAATAAAATGCTCCTTATAAACCCGTAGGAAATTGGTAAATTCTTTTGTGTTACGGTATTTGTCGCTTCCGCCAATCTCATTATATATAAAGTGATACACCTGCCCCAATTTGCTAAGCTCGCGGGGAAGAATTTCCGGTTTTAGCCCGTAAACATATTTTTCCGATCCGGTTTTCAGGTAAGGTTGTATCTTCTCTGCAATAAGGGCTTTGTCTGTTTCATCAAGCTTCCTTGATAACCTTATGAGGACTTCTATTAATAATTGTATGCGGGAATACTTTCTGATATTGCTGCTAATTAGTGTAGAATCTGTACGTTGAATATCAGTCTTTATCGATAGCGTCTCTAATTGTTGCACAGTCAAACTGTCGAAAACCTGCTCTATGAGATTTATGCCGGATTTGTTTTCGTAGTTTAATATCCTGTTTTGAAAATTAAACAGCGTTGCCCGTGAAAACGGTATATCATCTATATTTACTAAGCCCAGCGCTACTTTGATGCGCAAATCAAACATTACGCTTTCCATCAATTCATTATAACTCATCCCCCGAAGCTCCTTTAATATCAATGCCGAAACCAAAATGTTTACCGCTACATTGGGACGGGAAGCCATTTTTGAATAGAGTACTTTAAATAAATTTTCATTGATATGCTGCAATATCAATTGATAAAACCATTTCTCTTTTGAACGCTCAAGCAATTTTTTCTGTTTTTCGCTTAATTCTGCTTCAAAAGTAATCAGGGACGGTTGATTGTTTGGCTTAAACATAGTTCTGTGTATTTTTTAATGCAATACAAAAATAAGCATTAACCCGCTCTAATCCAAACTAATATGTTAATAAGAAACATTTTTTAGTCCTGGTTATCAGCATGTTACGATGATCGTGGATAACTTTTTTAAATGCCTATATATCAATCCTTTACAAGTCTTGTTTATTAACAGTTTACGACTTGGATTTTGTGCTCCAATTTTGCTAATTTTATCTCAAATTTAGTAGTAAACCTTTTTAGACTGGACTCAGTAATGCATTAAAACATGCCCATTTCCATCTTTCGGTAGGTCAATAAATTCTTTGTATAATTTATTTGATTCATCAAAAAACCTATTAAATAAGTCTTCTGACTGTGCTCTCCATTCATGATATTCATCAATGACAATATATGAGTTTACATGTGCTTCTTTTCCTCTTTTCCCAAGTTTAGCCAATTGAATATTTTCAGCTAAAGATTTTAATTTGTCTATATGTTTTTGTATCATTATTTAGTTTTTAGTATTTGCCATTCAATTCGGGTTGCAGGTAACGGTCTGGCTATGCTGCGTGACGCATTTTCTTGTTTAATTTTCTTGTTTGCAAATATATTCATTTAATGTTTAATCATTTTATTACCAGCTAATTGCGGCATGAAGTATAGGT
>ENA-ORDP01000543-ORDP01000543.1-marine-sediment-metagenome-genome-assembly--contig:-NODE-543-length-24324-cov-4.375088_pt1 | contig 24324 bp, 19 predicted proteins | sample MGYA00248627_ERZ508539 | MGnify/ENA primary metagenome ERZ508539 (study PRJEB26208, sample SAMN05571518) | marine sediment metagenome | biome: deep sea; feature: Hydrothermal vent; material... | reverse complement strand
TTAAAACAATGACCACCAATGAATATATTCGGGGGGTTAAAAATAATGATTGGCCACGGTTTAACAAAAAATTATGGCAACGCAATTATTATGAACATATTATCCGTGATGGAAATTCGTATTATCAAATATTGGAATATATACAAACAAATCCCTTGAAATGGCAGGATGATAAATATTATGCATAAAATCACCGAAAACTCCATTGAAAGCTTTGCCATAGAACTCCTTGAAAAACAGGACTACCAATACATCTATGCCCCATCCATCGCCCTGACCAGTAAACCCACGGGAAGGATCGCACAATGAAAAACAATTTACCGGATAAACAGACCAACTTCCTCCTCTACACGGGAGAACTTGAGGAAAGTGCAACTACTCGAAAAATTCGAGCAGTTCAACCCGAAGGACATGTAGCTTATGAAAAATAAACAAACAAACAAACAAATAAACAAAAAGAAAACAATTTCGCCGGTAAAACAAAATTCATCATTGGAATCATTCTCAAACTTTGTCGTTTTCCAGACAGAAAATGGGAAAGTAAATATTGATGTGTTTTTTCAAAATGATACCCTCTGGCTAACGCAAAAGAAAATTGCAGAACTATTTGAAAAAGATAGAACCGTTATAGGCAGACATCTTAAAAATATTTTCAAAGAGGGCGAATTAAATGAAAACATGGTATGTGCAAATTTTGCACATACCACTCAGCATGGCGCCATCAAAGGGAAAACTCAGGAAAAAGAGGTTAAATATTACAATTTGCGGGCTATTACAGCGGTCGGCTACCGAGTAAATTCTCATAGAGCTACAGAATTCCGCAAATGGGCAACGGAAATCCTGCACGAATACATCATCAAGGGCTTTGCCATGGATGATGAAAGACTTAAACAGATTAAGCATTTTGGAAAAGATTACTTTGATGAAATGCTTGAGCGAATCAGAGAAATTCGTTTAAGCGAGCGAAGATTATATCAAAAAATAACTGACATTTACACGCTATCGGCAGACTACGACAGCAAAGCAGAAATAACAAAACAATTTTTCGCAACCGTTCAAAATAAACTCCACTGGGCTATTACCGGAAAAACCGCTGCCGAAATTATTTACAGCAAGGCCGATGCTGAAAAAATATACATGGGACTTAAAACATGGAAAGACACACCGCATGGAAAAATTCTTAAAAGCGATGTAACCATTGCCAAAAATTACTTGAATGAAGAACATGTAAAACGATTGGAACAGATAGTTACTTCCTATCTTGATCTGGCCGAAACAAGAGCACGAAATAGAAAAGTAATGAATATGAAGGATTGGGAAGAATTCCTTGTGAAATTTTTAGAATTATCCGATGCGCCAATTCTTATTGATTCAGGTAAAATCTCCATGCTAAAAGCAAAACTCAAAGCAGAGAGCGAATACGATAAATACCGAGTTATTCAAGATAGAAATTATGTATCGGATTTCGACAGAGAAATAAAGCGTATTACCGGAAAAAAGAAATGAGCGAAAAAATAACAGAATCGTCGATTGAAAAATTCGCCATCGAACTCCTTGAAAGACAGGGCTACCAATACATTTATGCCCCTTCCATCGCCCCGGATAGTGAGACGCCGGAAAGAGAAAGCTTTGAAGATGTGCTGCTCATGGAGCGACTGCAATCAGCCGTTGGCAGGATCAACCCGTCTATCACAACGGATATCCGGGAAGACGCAATCAAGCAGGTTCTAAGGCTTAATTCCCCTGAACTTATTGCCAACAATGAGGCCTTTCACCGGATGCTGACAGAGGGAATAAAAGTCACCTATCAAAGAGACGGCCACAGCCGGGGTGATCTGGTCTGGCTCATTGATTTCAAGAATCCGGAAAATAACGATTTTCTGGTTTCCAACCAGTTTACCGTAATCGAAAACAATGCCAACAAACGGCCGGATGTGATTATTTTTGTCAATGGCCTGCCTTTGGTGGTCATTGAGCTGAAAAACCCGGCGGATGAAAACGCTACCGTACTGTCGGCATTCAAACAGCTTCAGACTTACAAGCAGGCAATTCCCAGCCTGTTTACCTATAACGGCTTGATGATTATTTCCGATGGATTTGAAGCCAAAGCCGGTTCCATTTCTGCCGGGCTCAGCCGTTTCATGGCCTGGAAAACAACGGATGGCAAGGTGGAAGCCTCACCGCTCATTGGACAACTGGAAACCCTGACCAGGGGGATTCTGGATAAGAAAACCCTGTTGGATATGATTCGTCATTTCATTGTCTTTGAAAAATCGAAAAAAGAAGATAAGGAAACCGGGATTATCACCATCAGAACCGAGAAAAAGCTGGCATCCTATCATCAATACTATGCAGTAAATCGAGCCGTGGAATCGACCTTGCGGGCATCAGGCTTTTGTGAAACAAGCGCCGCCGATCTGCGTACGGATACGCATAGACAGGAAAACTCAGATGAGGCTAAGGTGGTGGAACCACCTGAAAGCTATGGTCTTACCGGGGTGAATTCTCAATCGGTGGGCGACCGAAAAGGCGGCGTGGTATGGCATACCCAGGGAAGCGGCAAATCCCTGTCCATGGTCTTTTATACAGGCAAGATCGTCCTGGCAATGGATAACCCCACGGTTCTGGTCATTACCGACAGAAACGATCTGGACAACCAGTTGTTTGATACCTTCGCCGCATCAAAACAACTGCTCCGGCAGGAACCGGTGCAGGCGGAAAACAGAGGCCACTTGAAGGAGCTGCTCAAAGTCGCATCCGGCGGTGTGGTGTTTACCACCATACAGAAATTCCAGCCCGATGAGGGCAATGTTTATGAAACCCTGTCAGAGAGAAAAATATTTATTCCATGCCCAAACCTGCAATCGCAATAATCGGAAGGCCCAATGTGGGCAAATCCACACTATTCAACAGAATGACCCGCACACACAAGGCCATAGTTGAAGATATACCCGGTGTCACGAGGGATAGGATTTACCAGAAGGCTACCTATGACGAGAGGGGCTTTATCGTCATAGATACCGGCGGTCTCTTCCCCGAGACTAATGATGAAATCCTGATTCAGATCAGACAACAGGCCATGTTTGCCGTAGAAGAGGCTGACCTTATAGTGTTACTTTTCGATGGAAAAGAAGGTCTTACAGAACTGGACAGGCAGATCGTCGACATGTTGAGACCTGTCAGAAAAAACCTCCTCTATGTGGTCAACAAAATAGACGCCTACAACAGGGAGGACAGACTCTTTGACTTTTATTCCCTCGGAGTTGATGAGCTGATTCCTGTATCAGCAGCCACGGGATACGGTTTTGCTGAATTTATGGAAAAAGTTCTTGAAACCCTGCCTGAAAAAGAGGTTGCTGAAAAGGCCGTGGAGGGTCTGCCGGGAATTGCCATTGTAGGAAAACCAAATGTCGGAAAGTCCACCTTTGTTAACTCCCTGCTTGGAAAGGAGCGAATGATTGTAAGTCCTGAACCAGGGACTACCCGGGATTCCGTTGATAGTATCTGCAAATATTACGGAAAAGAATACATCATCATTGATACCGCAGGACTACGCCGGAAATCAAGGATAGTAGATTATTCCCTGGAGAAATTCATGATTGTCAGGGTGGTCAGGAGTATTGAGAGGGCTGATGTAGTACTCCTGCTCATAGACGCAAGCGAAGGTATATCTGAGCAGGACCAGAAGATAGCGGCATTGATCAGCAGATATGGAAAAGGACTTGTTCTGCTCTTTAACAAGTGGGACCTGATTGAAGACCTTGAGAAGAGGTACAAAGAACTCCTGAGCGAGGTTCACTGGAAACTGCGCTTTGTTGAATATGCCCCCGTCCTGACCATATCCGGACTCTCACGCAAGAGGATTACAAAGGTCTTTTCCATTGTTGACGAGATTATAAGCGAACGGAAAAAGCGTATATCCACCTCAGCCCTGAACAAATTCGTTTCAGAGATAGCACCGTTACTCCCAACACACAAGGGGAAAAAGACAAAAATATTCTACATGACCCAGACGGACATCGAGCCACCGACATTTGTCCTCTTCGTAAACTATCCGCAGGTCTTCAAACCGGAACATACAAGGTTCATAGAAAGACTCATACGGCAGAAGTACACCTTTAAAGGCACCCCCATAAGGGTCTTCATCCGTCAAAGGAGCAAATGAACATCCTTGGGAACATATATGGCTTCCTTACTAAAACTGTTTTTCATAATCAGACTTTTTAACCTCTCCCTTCCTTTTAGGAATCCAGTAACTGCTGCAGGAGTCTATCAATTTTCAACCTCAGCAGATCCCGGGTCAGAAGCCGTGCAAAAAGACTTATAGGGGTAATTACCATAAAAAAACAGGACAAACAGGATCAGCCCGGCCAGAGTCATATAGGCCTTTTGAAGGGATTTTAACAGGTTAGACAGAAAACAGTCCAAGAGCAACAATCCGGAGCCGGCAGAGACCATATCAACCTTCTAAAAGAATCATTGCTTGACATGGTCTCATATCCGGGGTTAGTATAAAAGATATCGCATGATAGAACTTATAGGCAAAAAGGTAGAAGTAGAGGCAAATGGTATAACCTATACCGGCAGACTCGTAGAGATAAGCGAGACAGAGGTGCACCTTGAGACAGAGCTCGGATGGGTGACACTTATGACCGAACATGTGGCTAATATCAGAGAGGCGGGGGAGGAGAAAGAACTGGAGAACTGGAGTGATGGAGAACTGGAGTGATGGAGGGGAGACCACTATCCCATGTTTTTCTCAATCGTCAATAGTCAATAGTTCAATAGTCAATCTAAAGGTCCCCAAAAAGAAACTGCAAAAGTACCGCTCCCGCTATTGAGGCCGTCTCAGCCCTCAATATCCGTCTACCAAGCCCTGCACTGATAAATCCGGATTCTTTTGCTCCCTGAATCTCCTTACCAGTAAAACCACCCTCAGGCCCTACCATGTAATATACAAAGGACCCGGAAATCGAAGATGGAAGTTTGAAGCCTTTATTCTCACTTTCAAAAAAGATAATCCTGAGAGATCCATCCTTCAGACAGTCAAATATATCTCTCATCTTACAGACATCATGTATCACCGGAACCAGAAGCCTTCCTGACTGTCTGGTCGCCTCTTCTGCCACCCTCTTCCAGTGTTCAAGCTTTCTGCTGAATCTGACCTGTGACCTCTCGGTCACCACAGGGAATATCTCCCGCACACCCAGTTCAGTCGCCTTCTGTATCACAAGGTCCATTCTATCCCCTTTCAAAAGGCCCTGAATCAGCACGAGGGGCAACGGAGACTCTGTAGAAATGGAGCAGCTACCACGGACCTCAAGCAGGATATGTTTTTCCCCTACCTCCCGTACGCCGGTCTTGAAAGCAAGCCCATGACCGTCAAGGACTATAACCTCATGACCCCTTGAGACCCTGAGTACATCCCTGAGGTATTTCAGGTTCTGATCCGTAACAGCCAATTCCCTGTCATCGGGACTTATTGAAGGAAGGATTATACGAGGCATGACAAATTATTTGATTCGCGGCTAATAGAAAAACTCCTTTAACTTCTCCATTAAACCCCTCTGAACCTCATCACCGCTTAAACTTGCAAACTCTTCAAGGAGTTCCTTTTGTCTACGGGTGAGTTTTTTAGGTACATCAATATATACTCTGACTATCTGATTACCCTTTGAGTAACCTCCGAGCTTTGGCACCCCACATCCCTTAAGGACAAACTCCTTTCCCGAAGGCGTATGCGAAGGTATTTTAATTTTCTCGTTACCATAAAGCGTCGGCACCTCAATCTCTGCCCCAAGGACTGCCTGTGTGAAACTAACGGGAACATCGCAATAAAGATTCAGCCCCTCCCGTTTGAAGAATTTATGTGGTTTAACGGTAATAACTATATAAAGATCACCTGACGGACCACCATTGGTGCCGGGTTCACCTTCTCCCGACATCCTGAGTCGTGACCCTGTATCAACACCGGAAGGCACCTTGACAGACAAGACCCTGAACTTCCTGACCCGGCCGTCCCCACCACATTCCGCACACGGAGTTGTGATGAACTGTCCTGTCCCCCCACACCTGCTGCACGTCCTTGTTACTGAAAAGAAACCCTGTTGAAACCTTCTCTGACCTGCTCCGTTACAATCAGGACATGTTACAGGACCATGTCCCGGTTTGGCACCTGAACCTCCACATGCCCCACAGTTTTCCCAGCTCGGCAGCTTGAGCTCTTTTTCAACGCCCTTGACAGCCTCCTCAAGGGAAATAGTGAGGTCATATCTGAGGTCCGCGCCCCTGGTCGCCCTGGACCTTCCCTGCCCGGCAAAAGTCCCGAAAAAATCCCCGAATATATCCTCAAATATATTAGAGAAATTTGAATTAAAAGGACCAAAACCGGCCCCGCCACCGCCTATCCCATCGGCAGATCCAAAACGGTCATAATTAGACCTCTTCTCAGGATCACTCAGACAGGCATAGGCCTCATTGAGCTCCTTGAATTTGTCTTCGGCCTCTTTGTCTTCAGGATTCCTGTCGGGATGGTACTTCATTGCAAGCCTTCTAAAGGCCTTTTTCATCTCGTCATCAGTAGCATCCCGGGTTACGCCCAGTATTGTGTAATAATCTTTCATAGGTATCAATGTCTGTTCAGGTATCGGGTTTTAGGTGACAGGTTTTAAACCCATCACCTTTTATCCATTACCAGGACCTACGATTTGTCCTTATCAACATCTTCAAACTCTGCCTCGACTACATCTTCCTCAGCAGTTTTACTCCCGTCACCCTTTTCCCCGGAAGCACCAGCCTCCTGCTGTGCCTGAGCACCCTTATAGAGGTGTTCTGCGAGTTTATAGGAAGACTGCGTCAGGCGCTCAATAGCTGACTTTATCTCTGATGCATCAGTACTTGTATCTTTGACCTTCCTGCAGTTTTCGAGGGCCTCTTCAATCTCCTTCTTCTCTTCCTCTGTAATCTTGTCCCCGTAATCCTTCAAAGACTTTTCTACACTATAGACAAGATTATCCGCCTCATTTTTTGCCTCTGCAAGTGCTTTCTTCTTCCTGTCCTCTTCTGCATGTTCTTCAGCGTCATGGGCCATCTTCTTTATCTCTTCCTCGGTAAGGCCACTTGATGCAGTAATCCTTATAGACTGCTCCTTGCCTGTACCAAGGTCTTTGGCAGAGACATGGAGTATGCCGTTTGCATCAATATCAAATGTAACCTCGATTTGCGGCACTCCCCTTGGTGCCGGAGGTATTCCCACAAGCTCAAACACCCCAAGGACTTTATTATCCGCAGCCATCTCCCTTTCACCCTGAAAGATCTTGATGGTTACAGCTGGTTGACTATCGGTTGCAGTTGAAAATATCTGACTCTTTTTTGTAGGAATTGTGGTATTTCTCTCGATTATCTTTGTAAAAACTCCCCCAAGGGTCTCAATTCCAAGTGACAGGGGAATAACATCCAGGAGGAGGACTTCCTTGACCTCACCTTTAAGCACAGCCGCCTGAATAGCTGCCCCGATTGCGACCGCCTCATCAGGGTTAACGGTCTTGTTTGGATCTTTACCAAAAATCTTCTTCACAACCTCCTGCACCTTTGGCGTCCTTGTCTGTCCACCAATGAGCAGGACCTCATCAATATCTTTCTCCGTCAGTTTTGCATCTTCAAGCGCCCTCTTGCATGGTCCTGCCGTTTTTTCAATAAGGTCTGCGACAAGCTGCTCGAATTTTGCCTTGGTGAGTTTTATAACAAGGTGTTTGGGACCTGTTGCATCTGCGGTTACAAAGGGAAGATTTATCTCTGTCTCCAAAGCAGTAGAGAGTTCTATCTTTGCCTTTTCAGCAGCCTCCTTCAGCCTCTGCAGGGCCATTCTGTCCTGTTTCAGGTCAATGCCCTGGTCCTTCCTGAATTCCTCTACCAGCCAGTCTATAATCCTGAGATCAAAATCATCACCACCAAGAAATGTATCCCCACTTGTAGAATGCACCTCGATAACACCCTCGCCTATCTCAAGGATGGAGATATCGAAAGTACCTCCCCCAAGGTCATATACAACAACCTTTTCTTCTGTCTTTTTATCAAGTCCATATGCAAGGGCGGCGGCAGTAGGCTCGTTAATTATCCGCAGTACATTCAATCCTGCTATTTTCCCGGCATCCTTGGTTGCCTGTCTCTGACTGTCGTCAAAATAGGCAGGTACGGTTATCACGGCATCACTTACAGGCTCGCCAAGATAGTCTTCCGCAGCCTGTTTCAGTTTTTGCAGAATCATTGCAGATATCTCCTGCGGAGAATATTTTTTGCCCCGTGCTTCTACATGGGCATCTCCGTTAGAAGCCGGAACAACTTTATACGGCAGCCTCTTCATGGCTTCCGTGACTATTTCGGAATCGTACTTCCTGCCCATAAGGCGCTTTATTGAGAATATTGTATTCTCAGGATTCGTAATGGACTGACGCTTTGCAATCTGACCAACCAGCCTTTCACCCTTTTCAGTAAAGGCAACTACCGATGGTGTTGTCCGGCTTCCTTCCTGGTTTGCTACCACTACAGGCTCACCACCCTGCATAACGGCTACAACAGAATTTGTTGTCCCAAGGTCTATACCAATCGCTTTCCCCATAATATTTATTCCTCCTTTATTTCTTCTGTTTATTCAGGTTGTTCCTCGTAAATGCTCTCATCCCCACAACATCATTACTAATTATCCTCAGTTTTAGTCTTCCTGGAAACTGCCACCAGAGCCGGTCTTATAGTCCTGTCCTTGAGCGTATACCCTTTCCTGTACTCTTCAACTACGGTCTTATCATCAAGGTCGCTTCTCTCTATCTCGCTCATTGCATGATGATAAACAGGGTTAAATGGCTTTCCAACTGCCTCTATCTCACTAATACCATACTTGTTCAATACCTTCCTGAACTCCTTTAACGTCAGTTCAACTCCCTGAATGAGACTCTCTGCAGAAACTTCCTTTTCAGCATGCTGTATGGCCATTTCAAGGTTGTCAAGCACTGTCAGCAGATCCTGGAGAAGTGGCTCGGTGCCGTATTTTAGCATTTCTTCCTTATCCTTCTGAACCCTCTTTTTATAGTTCTCAAACTCTGCATAAAGTCTGATGTATCTCTCCCTGCTCTCAGCTAACTCAGCCTCCAACTCCTCTATCCTCTCTTCAGGCGGCTGCTCAACCGGCACCATTTCTTCGGGCCCCGCCTTTGTCTCCTCTACAGGGTGTTCTTCCTTTATTTCCAGGTCTTTTATCTCTCTTTTCTCCATTCCTGACCTCCTTCATCCAAAATTTCTGTTAAAAATCTTGCAGTTACATCCACAAGTGATATGGCGGAAGAATAATCCATTCTTGTAGGCCCTATTATCCCAACGACTCCTGCAGGCTTATCCCCCTCTTTATATGTAGAGGTAATGATGCTCAGTGCCTTCATCTCTTCAACTGTGTTCTCCGCACCGATTACAACCTGAACCCCCTCCGCATTAGCAAGACTGTCTATCAGTTTTATAACTGCATGTTTATCTTCTATCGTTCTTGAGATCTCCTTTATCTTTTCTATGTCGGAAAACTCCGGCAGTTCCAATATTTCGGTGAGACCCGAGATAAATACATTGGCCCCATAACAGGACATCACATCTCCACAGAGGCTGAGGGCCTTTGATATAAGTGAATCGCATAGCGCCTTGTCCATTGCCATCTCATCAAGGAGACGCTGCCGTATCTCTTTTATCGTATACCCTGAAAATTCTCTATTGAGATAACGTGCAATCCTGTTCAGGTCATTCCGTGAAAAAGAAAAATTATTTCTAAGAATCTTAAGAATCTTATGTTTAATTATACCTTCATTGGTAAATAAAATTACAGCTATTCTGTCATCACTGTAAGGGATAAGTTCAATGCGCCTCAGAGTGCTGCCGTCAGGCCCTGGAGAGACTGCAATACCAAGATAGTGGGAGTGGACCGAAAGGGTCCTCGTTGTCTCGTCCAATAATGTATAAATATCTTCCCTTAAAGCTTCCAACCTCCTGGTCAATGAGTCAATAAGGCCTTTGTGGCAACATACATTTTCATCCATAAAATTCTCTACATAGAATCTGTATCCCTTGTCTGTAGGTACCCTGCCCGCTGACGTATGAGGTTGGCTCAGGAATCCCAGCTCCTCAAGGTCTGCCATTATATTTCTGATCGTGGCAGGAGAAAAATCAAATGCATACTTCCTGGTTACATACCTTGAACCAACGGGGTCAGGGTTGTTTATATAACTATGAATAACAGCCCGGAGAACTCTTATGCTCCTCTCGTCAAGCATCCGGAGGTTTCATCTCAAGGAATGGAATTTTTCTATTAAACATACGTAACCAATAAACTTACACAACCAAGGCTATTCCGTCTCGATGTAATGTAAGGTATGTGCATCTTTTAATCATAATTTGCTTCACTGCCGTAAAGCAACAGCTTAGCACTCCTTAGCTTAGAGTGCTAATAATAGAGTCCTAATAATTTAACAATTATTTCATATGCCTGTCAAGCCACGGTAAAGATAGAAAAACCATTTTTCGCCTCTCTCTTGCCAACACCCCTGCCAAGCGGTTAAATTAAATCAATATGATTGGCCGACAATTAATCAAAAAAACAGAGACACTTCTTGAAAAAGAAAAGGGAACTGTATATAAAGACCCCGGCGGCAGGGTTAATGTATGCCTTGCATATCCAAACACTTACCATGTCGGCATGTCCAACCTCGGGTTTCAGGGTATCTACTCAATTCTGAACAAAAGGGATGACACAGTGTGTGAAAGGGCTTTTCTGCCTGATAAATCAGATCTGAAGGAGTTTGAGCGTACAGGTTCAGAACTCTTCTCACTTGAGTCAAAGAGGCCACTTAACAGGTTTGATATCGTTGCCTTCTCCGTATCCTTTGAAAACGACTATCCCTCCATCCCGCTGATGCTGAAGCTTGCACGGATAGGCGCCTTCACCTTCAGTTCAGGGCGTAATGAAAGGGAGCCTGTACTCCTTCTTGGAGGTGTATGTGCGATGTTCAACCCTGAACCCCTTTCTGATTTCTTTGACCTCATATTCATAGGTGAGGCAGACAGCAGCCTTGACACACTCATAGAGGGCTATAAAAGGTATGGGGATAAAGGGTCATTTCTCAGGGCAATCTCTGAAAGAGATGGTTTTTATGTCCCGGGTTTTTATGAAGTCATATACTCTGATGACGGAAAGATAAAAGAAAGAAGAACAACGGGAAACGCCCACCGGACAATAAAGAAGAGGACGGAGAGTGTACTGAACGGCAGACTCAGGTCGGCCATCACCACACCGGAGACGGAGTTTTCAAATATGTATCTCGTTGAGGCCATGAGGGGATGTGTCTGGAGTTGCAGGTTCTGTGTTGCCGGACATATATATAATCCTCCAAGACAGAAGGAGATAGGGATATTGAAAGAAGAGATAGACCTCGCCATGGAGACTACCGGCAGGGTCGGCCTGATCGGGCCTTCACTTACCGACTACCGCTATGCAACAGAGGCCCTGCAGATAGAGGGGGTGGATTTTTCCATTACCTCTTTACGGGCAACACCAAAGGCGGAGAAACTCCTGGCCCTCATGAAAGGACACCGCAGTATATCAATAGCACCGGAGGCAGGCACCGACCGTTTAAGAAGGATAATCAATAAGAGGATCACTGAAGAGGATATCCTGGAGACGGCAGAACTGATACTCCGGCATGATATTCATACCCTCAGGCTCTATTTTATGATCGGTCTGCCGTTTGAGACGGAGGAGGATATAAACGGGATAATTAATCTTGCCAAAAAGATCCGCGCACTCAATACACGGGGCACCATAGTCCTGAGCACAAGTACCTTTGTTCCAAAACCTTTTACACCCTTCCAATGGCATCCCATGACAGCGGAGAAGACGATCAAGGCCAGGCTGAAAATGATTAAGTCGGGCCTGAACATAAAGGGAGTCAGGGTATTTCACGACGTGATAAAATATGCCTTTATGCAGGGCGTGTTTTCAAGGGGAGACAGGAGACTCTCCCAGGTCCTGTATGATATGAAAGAGCCCGGCAGGTGGAAAGAGGGTCTCGGAGATGCCGGACTGAGCCCTGACTTTTATCTATTCAGGGAAAGGTCATTTGAAGATATCCTCCCCTGGGACTTTATTGATGCAGGCATTTCAAAGAAGGCACTGTGGGAGGAATATATGAAGGCAAGGGAATCAGCCGGTCTTCACTGAAGAGAGGGCAGCCAGGCCCAGGACAAACAGGACAAGTACTGAAAGTACAGCAGGTCTCTGACTCCCTGTAGCAGAGGATATTATACCAAAGAGTGCCGGGCCGATTATCGCCGAGGTCTTTCCTGTAAGGGCATAAACACCAAAGTATTCCCCCTCCATGCCCGGAGGTATGAACCCTGAAAAAAGAGCCCTTGACGCAGCCTGCACGCTCCCAAGCCCCAGGCCGGCCATTACGGCTATGCCCCAAAAGAACCGCTTGTCAACCACAAGGTATGCGCCCACTGTAACTGCAATCCAGAGGAAAAGGGAAAGAACAACCACCTTTTTTGCCCCCCACCTGTCGGTAGGAGTTGAAAGGGCGATTGAACCAATCATTGCAGTAATCTGCACAAGGAGGTAGAGAAAAACGAGTTCAGACCCTGTAAAGGCAAGTGTAACCGATGCATAAATACCTGAAAATACTATAATCGTATTTACTCCATCCTTATACAGCCAGTAGGCAAGAAGGAATCTCCTCACTTTTTTTATTCGTAAAACCTCTCTCAATAATCTCAGGGTCTTCTTTATCCCCTCAAGCGCTGACGTACGGGGTGACCCTGACGGCCTGTCTGAAGGCAAAAAATAAAAGGCAGGAAAGGAAAAGAGGAGATAGAAAATTGAGACCATAGGCCATGAAAAACGGATTACCCCATTTTTCATAAAAAGCATGGATATCAGGAGGGCAAGTACCGAACCTGCATAACCAAGGCCAAAACCCCACCCCGAAACCCTCCCCTGGTGGTCTTTTGATACAATATCAGGCAGGTAGGCGTTATAAAAGACAAGAGAACCCTCCATAGCGATGTTTGCAATGATGATAAGTAAAAAGGCCTCAAAAACCATACCCTTTTCAATAAAGACCAAAAGCCCGACTGCAACTACACAAACAAGGGAATAAGCCACAAGCAGGCGTTTTCTCATACCGGCATAATCAGATATACCACCGACAACAGGAGAAGTAACGGCCACCAGCAGCATACTGAGAGAGATCGCCCTCCCCCACCAGAGGTCACCCTCCGCCGGGGTTTCAGCAATTACCTTTACAAAATAGACCGGAAAGATTACTGCAGCAATCACCGCAGAATATGAGGAATTGGCAAAGTCATAAAGGCACCAGCTTAGTATCTGACGTTTGTTTTTCATGAACAGGGAATTTTCTATCCGCTTCAAGACTTTCTGTCCGCAGATTTCACAGATTTTCGCAGATTTCAAAATAAGATCAAGATTATTTCAGAACTTCCAAAAAACGAGACCCTGAAATAAATTCAGGGTGACATATTTCAAGCTCTGGGAATCGTTCTTTAAGTCAGTGTTAAAAAAAAATCTGCGAAAATCTGCGTAATCTGCGGCTTAATATAAGTCTTTGTTCATTTTCGACTCAATTCATGAACAATATCCACCAGGGCCTTTGCCATATCAGGAGAGGTCTGGGGAAGTATACCGTGTCCAAGGTTGAACACATGCCCCCTTGCTGCCCGCCCCTTCTTCAGTATATCTTCGGCCTTTGAGCGGAGCACATCCTCTGACGAAAATAATGTACACGGGTCAATGTTGCCCTGAACAGAAACCTTTGAACCAAGACGTTTTATCGCCATCCCCATATCAACCCTCCAGTCTATACCTATAACATCTGCCCCGGATGTACGTGCCTGTTCAAGCAACCCCCCGCAGTTATTAATAAAGTAGATTACAGGCACTCCAAACGGTCTGAGCGCCTTGATGGTCTCTTTCACATACGGTAATGAATATACCCTGTAATCATCAGGGGCAAGGGCACCTGCCCAGGAGTCAAAAACCTGCACTGCCTGTGCACCTGCCTTTATCTGAGACCTGAGATAGGCTATCGTAGTATCCGTTATCTTCCTCATCAGGGCATGGAAAACCTCAGGCTCCCTGTACATCAGGGTCTTGGTATTAATAAAGTTTTTTGACCCTCCACCCTCGATCATGTATGTGGCAAGTGTGAAAGGGGCACCTGCAAAACCTATAAGAGGGACCTTCCTGCTCAACGCCTTCTTGAGTATCCTGATTGTCTCAAGGACAAAAGGGACACTCTCCCCGGGCTCGGGCACCCTTAACCTCTCGACATCCTTCACTTTTCTTACCGGATTGTTCATGACAGGCCCCTTCTTTTCATAAAACCTGAGTTTCATCCCCATAGCCTCAAGGGGTATCAGGATGTCGGAAAATAGTATGGCAGCATCAACACCCAGGAGGTCCACCGGCTGCAGTGTCACCTCGGCAGCGAGTTCAGGGGTTTTACAGAGTGTAAGAAAATCCACCCTGGCCCTTACCCTCTGATACTGGGGCAGGTATCTGCCTGCCTGACGCATTATCCAGACCGGAGTATAATCCACATCTTCGCCACGACAGGCCCTGAGAAAAGTATCGTTCATAAAAACCTCCATAAATTAATCAGCCGCAGATTTACGCAGATCAACACAGATACACAACTTCTACAAATAAAAAACTATTCTTTTAAATCTGTGAATATCTGCGTAAATCTGCGGCTAAATCTTTATATTTATTGCTATCCCCTCATCTTTACTGGCATATAACCGCAGAAGGGCTCTTCATCAAGGTAATCTCCGGAGACTGCATACGCCCTTGCCCGGCATCCACCGCAGACGTTTATATACTCACAGGAACCGCAACGGCCTTTATAACTCCTAAAATCCCTCAGTTCCCTGAAGAGCTCGGAGTTCTCCCATATATCCCTGAAGGACTGCATGAATATATTGCCCGCGGGCAGGGGAAAGTAACTGCAGGGCAGTACATTGCCATCCACATCTATAAGGCATATAACCTGACCTGCAATGCAGCCCTTGGCACCTCCGGTTGAAAACTTGAGGGACCTCCGCTCAAATCCTCCTCCGTCCTCGCGGGCCTTCTGCCGGACAATCCTGTAGTAATGGGGTGCACAGGTCGGACGCACGAGCATCTCCGGTTCATCCTTCTCCATCCGGTAATGCCACTGAAGTATCTCTTCGTAATCTTCCTTTGAGATGAGTTCCTTCATCATCTCCCCGCCCCTTCCGGTAGGCACGATCATGAACATGTACCATGCCGTGGCACCAAGGCTTCCAGCAAGTTTGTATACATGTGGAATATCTTCCTGGTTACGTTTTGTGAAAGAGGAGTTTATTATAAACTCTATCCCGTGCCTCTTAAACAGTCCTGCAGCCCTGAGTGCGCCCTCAAAGGCACCTTGCTGCCCGCGGAAATCGTCATGTACCTCTGCAGTCGAACCATCAAGGCTCAGGGAAACGATCTTTATCCCTGCCGCCTTCATCTCTCTGCACTTCCCGTCATCTACCAGCACACCGTTTGTTGCAAGGCACATCCTGAGCCCCTTTTCCGTCCCATACCTCGCTATATCAAAAACATCTCTGCGCATGAGGGGGTCGCCACCTGAAAGCACAATAACAGGTTTGGCATAACCTGAAATGTTGTCCAGTACCTTAAAGGCAGCCTCTGTTGAGAAGTCCGGGTGCTCCTGCACAACTGCCTCCGAGGCAGAACGGCAATGGAGGCACCTGAGATTACACCTCCGTGTAATCTCCCAGGCAACCCACTTTGGTTTGAATTCCATACCCATAATTTTAAATCTCTAACCCATAGCCTTTGCTAATTTATCATTCCACAGATACTCCTCAATTGCCTCAAGGAGGGGCAAAAATGTCCTGTTGTCCTTGGCGGAGACAGCAATTGCCCTATACCTGTGGCAGAGGTTATTAATCTCTTCCCTGGGAACTCTGTCAATCTTGTTGAAGACCAGCAGCCTGTGCTTGCCGGAAAGTCCCAATTCATTCAGTAGCCTCTCAACCGACTCTATGTGTTGCTCAAACCTGTCACTCGATGCATCCACAAGGTGGATAAGGAGGTCTGCATCCTCCAGCTCTTCAAGGGTCGACCTGAATGCGGTCATAAGGTCTTTGGGAAGATCTCTTATGAACCCGACCGTATCTGTAATTATAACTTCCCGCTCCTTTGGAAACCTCAATCTCCGGCTTGCAGTGTCGAGCGTGGCAAACATCCTCTTTTCAGTAAATGTCCTGCTGTTGGTGAGGTTATTCAGCAGGGTGGACTTGCCGGCATTTGTATATCCGATAATAGAGACTATCGGAATACCTTTTTCGATCCTGCGGTGTTTTCGCTGTTTTCTTGCCCCGGAAAGTTTTTTAAGCTCCCTCTCAAGCAGGTGTATCCTGTCACGTACCCTTCGTCTGTCTATCTCGAGCTTCATCTCACCAGGTCCTCTTCCGCCAATTCCACCTGTAAGACGGCTCATGGCAGTACCCTTGCCGGAGAGTCTCGGCAACCTGTATTTTAGCTGCGCAAGCTCCACCTGCACCTTGCCGTCACGGCTGTGTGCCCTCCTGGCAAAGATGTCGAGAATGAGCTGGGAACGGTCTATAACCTTCAGTTCAGTAAGTTCCGTTATCGCCTTCATCTGTGAAGGAGAAAGGTCCTGGTCAAATATCAGAAGTGTTGCACCTTTTGTAAGGGCATCAATTATCAAGCCTTTCAGCTTACCGGTCCCCATAAGATAACGGGGATTTATCTCTTTCAATCTCTGAATGATTGAACCGAGGACCAGGAGATCGGCAGAACCTGCTAATTCACTCAGCTCTTCAATGGATTCCTCCTGCTCATATCTTGGCCTTGCTGAAGCACTTATGAGGATCGCCCTTTCCCTCAGGTCATCCTGTGATATGAGATTGCGGCGCTCCATCTCCTCTTCAATAGCACGGACGGAGGGCAGGAAATCAAACCGGAAAGAGTGAAAACTCTGCGGGGCCAGGACCTCATAGGGTTTACCCTCTCCACCAGGAAGCAGATAAGCAACATAGATCCTGTCGGGAAGCATACCCTTTATACTTATTGCAGCAATCATATCGAGCCTCAGGAGGGCAAGGTCTGTGAGGTCGTCCTGGTTGAGTGGTTCATCCTTGAGATGCGTATGGATAAGTCTCATCCCCCTCAGGGGTTTTCTGCCAAGGGGATAACCACTCAGGTCAGGGATATAAAGACCCCGTGCATCTCCAACAATGACATGTGTTACTACCCCCGACCTTGTAACAAGTATCCCTATCTGCCGCCCGATCCTCCCGGAGAGTCCGGTTATAAACCTTGCAACTTCAGGGGTAACGATCTTTTCTGAGGGGATGCGTCTTCTGTATATTCGCTCAAGGGTGTTTATATCCTGTTTCTTTAACCCTGATAAATTACCGTAAACTGTTGCTATATGCGTTCCTCCTTATTATTTCAGACTAAACCCATTCTTACCGCAGTAAATCCAAAAAAAACACCGCAGTAATTATGATTATTATATTTTAACACAAAAAAGCACTCCATCTCCCAAGGTTACCGATTAAAAAGCCCGCCAACTCCTGGGGCATCTCACCACCGCTATTTGGGGCATCTCTCCGATATACCGGGGGTCAGGATAGTACCTGCTTCAAAGCCCTTGCTATGGTCTTCCTGCTAAAGGGTTTCTGCACAAAATCTTTCACACCGCTATCAAGCAACTCCTTAATACCTGCCAGCCCCTCATGACTATAGCCGGAACAGAGAATGACATTCACAGCAGGATCTATAAACTGCAGTCTCTGGAAAACCTCTGAACCACTCATCCCCGGCATAATCATATCAAGGATGACTATCGCTATTTCCTCCTTTTTCCCCCTGAAAAGGGTAATTCCCTCCATACCATTAGCTGCCGTAATAACCGTATAACCAAGGGACTCCAGCAGATCCTTTGCAAGCTCCCTGATATTTTGATCATCATCAATCACGAGTATCATTCCGCTGCCGGCTAAGTCCTCTTCTGCAAAGCTCTCGGTATCTTTAGCCTCACCCCTGCAGACCGGGAAATACATATTGAATCTCGTCCCCCTGCCGGGCTCGGAATAAAGATTAATATAACCACCATGGTTTATAACTATTGAATGGATTATGTAAAGACCAAGCCCCGTCCCCTTCCCTGTCTCCTTGGTTGTAAAAAAAGGATCAAATACCCTGCTCTGGAGATCATTATCCATCCCCTCTCCTGTGTCGGATACAGTAAGCTTTACAAAACCATCATCCGAACCTGAAGCAATTCCGTTTGCAGCCCCGTTTTCTCTACCGACCCTGTCCGTTTCTATCCTTAATGTTCCACCATCAGGCATGGAGTCTTTTGCATTGATTGCAAGATTCATGATCACCTGCTGAATCTGCGTAGGGTCAGCTTTTATCGGTGAAATTCCGTCCTTGAGATTCAGTTCAATTTTAATCTCTTTGGGTATGCTCCTGTTTAATATGTCAAAGGTTTCTTTAATGATTGCATTGATGTCCACTACTTTTAACTCAAGTTTTTCCTTCCTTGTGATACCCAGTATCCTGCCGGCAAGGGCTGCCCCCTGCTGTGCCGATTTTTCAATAATGTCAATCCCTTTATATATCCGGTCATCCCTGCTGATCTTGTGCTTGATAACCTCGGCATAACCAAGGACAGCAGTAAGTATGTTGTTAAAGTCATGGGCAATACCTCCGGCAAGTGTACCGATTGCCTCCATTTTCTGAGCCCTGAGCAATTGCGCATACAGCTTCTTCTCCTCAGTTATATCCCGCTGAATGGAGACAAAGTTAATAGTTCTGCCGCTGTCGGAGTGGATGGGGAAAATAACAGAAGAGACAATAAATTCCTCACCGTTTTTCTTTCTGTTAATCAGTTCACCCCTCCAGGGATTCCCGGATCTTATGCTGTTGAATATATTCGAATAAAAATCTTCACTGTATGCTCCTTCATTCAGGGCAAACAATTCCTTCCCTGACATCTCGGACTTCGTGTAGCCCGTCAATTCCTCAAATGCCCTGTTCACATAAATAATATGTCCCTCTTCATCAGTAAAGGTGACAATATCAAAAGCAGAGTCTATAATCTTTTTAAATCTCCTTAACTCCTCCGTTGCAGATACACGCTGAATAGCTACAGCAGCATCAGAGGCAATTGCCATAAGAAACCTTTCGTCCTCTTCAGTAAAGGAACCCGTAGTCTTGTTTGCAAAATAAATAGAGCCAAGCGGAATCCCATTGCTTGAAAAGATGGGATAACCAAGGAAATTTTTTATTGAAGGATGGCCTTCGGGCAGACGCCCTGAAAATGCCTCATGTTTCGTTACATCATCTATTCTGACCGGAGTAAGGGTCAGTTGCATCATCCTTAAAATCCCCTTCCCTCTGGGATACATCCCAACCCTCTGCCGTATCTCCTCTGTATCAATACCATTGGAGATGATCTTTGTAAATTCCCCCTTCTCATTAAACAGGGCAATCGCAGCATAGTCGGCATAAATCAATCCCCTTGCTGCATCAAGTATCGTCCTGAGTGTATCATCAAGGGACATGGACTCATTAAGCGCAACGGCAGCCCTGTGAAGTATCTCTGTCTTTAAACGCTGTTCCTTCTCTGAGTCAAATGACCCGTTTATCGCATCCACGAGAAAGTCAAACTCCGTCACTCCCGTATACTCAAGGGGTTGACCCTCCCTCAGTTTCCGAATAAGTCTGTCGAGAGGCACCTTCAGGTTCCTGTTCACTACAGCCATTATTCCGATAATGAACAAAACGGCAGCAAAACTTATACCTGATATCATTACGTTATTAGCAGCCTCAACAGAACCCGGCATCACGGGTGAACTAACCAGAACTACCTCCCATCTCCACGGATGATAAACGAATCGATAGCCATAAGCTCTCATATCGTTAACTCTGGTTTTCACAAGCTTGTCCCTCTCCTTGATCCCCTTTGCTACGGATATGTCACCTTTACTTAAAACGGGAATGCCATCGTGAAATATCGCATATGTGATACCTTCGTTATTTTGATGTTCTTTTATCAACTTTATGGCATCATCCATATTCTTCGATGATTTGATAATTGACTCGATTTGCAATTGATGGAGTTCGAAGAAGGTGCTGAAATATTCCCTGGAGACCCGGTTAACCGTTGAAATTGAAACAGCAATAATGAAGACAATGATTAGTAAAAGGAAAAAAAGGATGGGTACGCGTATTTTAGAACTTATACTTCCATTTTTCATGACCTGCACCTAACTGACTGAAAATTCATATAATTCAACCTCTATTGCAAAAAACACCGGTTTGTAATTTAAGTCTAAATTGGTAATTTGCACCTATTTTCATCTTACCATAACCCCACCTCTTTGAAGATACAGACACAGACAACCTAACCGGAATAGAGTGCAGCCATCTCCTCCGTGTACACCCCGTCCCTTTCATATATAAAGAGAGGGTTTTCCACTTTTAATTCTACCCCTCCGCCCTTGACTGCCTCAATGAGGACCATTGTAGCCTCTGAGTTATCGTCGGGATGGACGAACCTGACCCTCTTTGGCTCAAGCAGAAGCCCTTTCATTGCGTAAATTACTTCACTGAACCGGCACGGGTGATAAACCATAAAAAACCTTCCCCTGTTTTTTAAAAGCGCTACAGAGGTCCTGATCAGGTCTGTCAGGGTTAACTTGATCTCGTGCCTCGCTATCGCCCTTTCACCGTAAGGACTTATCCTGCCGGTACCGGGCTTTCTAAAGGGCGGATTTGATACAACGGCATCAAATCCCTCTATAAGGTCGGAATATCCATCGCAAATGACACATGATGCATCAGCCTTCAGCACCTGAACCCTCTGTTGGAGCTGATTGAGCTCTACATTCCTTTGTGCAAGAGCGGAAAGCCCCTCCTGAACCTCAAACAACAGGACCTCTGTCCACGGGTATCTCATTGCAAGAATAAGCCCCACCACACCTGAGCCCGCACCAAGGTCAACCACTCTCCTGATTCCTTTGGAACATTTTGCAAACCCGGCAAGCAAGACGGAATCAATGGAGAACCTGTAGCCCTCTATCCGCTGATATAGCCTGACGCCACAAATACTGTCGAGGGTAAGGTTATCCACGGCAAAACCCCCTGCCACCAAGGTAAAGGTGGACATAACCGCCAAGGGTGTTTAAGTATCTGTAACCCCCACAGGTCTCAATCCCCGGGGGATGGGCAACCCTGTATATACGCTCGATATTTTCAGGCATAGGATCAATGTCTGAATAGTGGAACTCGTGTCCCCTCAGCCTGGCACCCTTCTGCCCTACGATGGAATCCTCTGACAGAAAAATCTCCCTGTAGCCAAGCCTCATTCGCTTCTTCCTCATCGTGGCCCTTGTTGGAAAAACCCCGGCCATTGGATAAAAAATATCCTCAAAGTCGCGGATACCCTCAGTAAGATACATGAACCCGCCACACTCGGCATAGGTACTCCCACCGGAAAGGCACCACTGCCTTACAGCCTTCCTCATCGAGGAATTCCCTGAAAGACTCTCAGCATAAAGTTCAGGATACCCGCCTCCAAGATAGAGTATATTAATCTCCTCAGGAAGCGCCTTGTCACTGAGTGGACTGAAGAAGACAAGCTCAGCTCCCTGAGCCCTGAGTGTCTCCAGAAAATCCTCGTAATAAAAAGAGAACGCCCTGTCTCTTGCAATGGCAATCCTCCCGGCATTATACGATTCCTTTACCTCTATGCCCCTCCTGCCGGTTTCGGATATTTTATAGTCAACAAGGGTGAGGAGTTTATCCAGGTCCAGATTTCTTTCAATGAAGGCGGCAAGCCTCTCTATCTCTGATTTTTTCAGCGGAATTTCGTCTGCAGTATAAAGTCCCAGGTGCCTCCGGGGAATTGCTATTGCTTCCTCGGAGGGGAGAAACCCGATTATCTCTACGTCTTTCACACTCTCCATACCTCTCGTTACCAGCTCCCTGTGCCTCTGGCTGGATACCCTGTTAAAAATGACCCCTGCAATCCTGAGGCCCTGCTGATAATCCCTGAACCCCTTCACCACAGCCCCTGCTGACTCAGCCATAGAACGGGCATCCACTACCAATATAACAGGAAGCCCGAGGACCTCTGAAACCGCTGCAGAAGAGCTTGAGCCACCATCATAGAGTCCCATTACTCCCTCAACAACGGCAACATCCATATCAGCGCATTTCTTCGCAAAGAGGCCCCTGACATAATCGTCTCCAGCCATCCAGATATCGAGGTTATAGGATTTACTGCCGCTAACAAGGCCATGCAGTCCCGGGTCTATAAAGTCCGGGCCCACTTTAAAGGGCTGTACTGAAAACCCCCTCTTCATCAGGGCAGCCATCACCCCGATAGATACCGTGGTCTTGCCTGCACCGCTGTGTGCAGCACCAATCAGAAATGCCTGCATCATCCCCCCTGCCTTCGGGCAGCTTAAATGCTCGGATCTGCGCCAAACCATCCCCTTACTGCAAATAATTATAGCAAAACACCAGCTTTAAACTCCCGGGGCAATTCTGAAATTATCACCATAAAGTTACCACCCTAAAGTTACCACTTGACATATTCTGTTTTTTTTGTGTATATTCCAATCAGTAAGAGGGAAATGAGTTTACTTTATGAGTGTTAATCGTTCCATATATCATAAACGCGATCGTCAATTCAGTTGTAAGCATGTGACAATTCTGACAGAATCAAAATCTGTTAAAAATGTCCGGTCATTCTTTACTGATTGGCATAAGTTTTGTTTAATAAATTTATGCCGGTGAGAAAATAATTCAATGAAAGGAGGTGAGATTAGGTGAAGAAACTACTTATGTTAGCGATTATTCTGACTTTTGCACTTGCCTTTATTGGAACTTCCATGGCTGTTCCCCCAGGCAAGACGATTGTATTTACTAAAAGTCCGATGGGCAAGGTTACCTTCTCCGGCAAAATACATGCTGATGCCGGCTTGAAATGCACTGACTGCCATCCGAAGATCTTCAAGATGAAAAAGGGTGCGGACAAGATAACCATGCAAGCCATTTTTGCCGGTAAGTTCTGTGGAGCCTGCCATAATGGCAAAATTGCATTTAATGCAAAAACCAGTTGTATGAAATGCCACAAAAAGTAGCAATAAGACCACACTAAAACAGGAGAGGACTCCTGAATCAGGAGCCCTCTCCTGTTTTATTTTTAAAAAGCCCTATCTCCCTAAACTACAGTTAACCACTCCTTGTATCGTCTGTTCTCTCCCCTTACGATATTGAAAAATATACCCTGAAGACTCTTTGTGATTCCTCCCGGTTTACCATCGCCTAAAGACCTTCCATCGAGCTCCCTTATCGGGGTTACTTCTGCAGCCGTTCCGGTAAAAAAGGCTTCGTCGGAAACATACACCTCATCCCTTGTAAAACGTTCTTCAACAATCCCGATACCCTCGTCTCCGGCAATGGTTATCATGCTGTTTCTTGTTATCCCCTCAAGGATAGAAGTAAGGGGTGTGGTTTTTAAACGGCCACCTCTCGCAATAAATATGTTTTCACCGCTTCCCTCCGAGACAAAGCCTTCGGTATCAAGCAAGAGCGCCTCGTCACAGCCACAAGAGAGTGCCTCTTTTTTGGCCATCTGAGAATTGACGTAATAACCACATACCTTGCCGTGTGACATATTTGAATTGACGTGGTTCCTTATAAAGGAAGATGTCTTTACTTTTATACCATTTTCCAGACCTTCATCCCCGAGATAAGTACCCCATGGCCATACGGCAATAGAGACCCTGACAGGATTGCCCTTTGGATAAAGTCCCATGGCTCCATAGCCGATATAAACAAGGGGTCTGATATAACACTCTTTTATCCCATTGACCTCTACGGTCTTTATAATGGCCTTCTCAATCTGATCTTCCGTGTAGGGAATATCGAGAAGAAAGATTTTCGCTGATTTAAAAAGCCTGTCAACGTGCTCCTTAAGCCTGAATATGGCAGGCCCCTCTGCTGTCTCATAGCACCTTATGCCCTCAAAGACACCAAGGCCGTAATGCATTGTATGTGTAAGGACATGAACCTTAGCATCATCCCATGCAACCAGTTCTCCATCCATCCATATCTTTTCAGTCTTGTCAATCATGTTGTATATTTAGTGTCTGTGTATAAACTACAGTAATTTGTCATTCCCGCAAGTGAAGCGA
>ENA-ORDP01000542-ORDP01000542.1-marine-sediment-metagenome-genome-assembly--contig:-NODE-542-length-24346-cov-7.378124_pt1 | contig 24346 bp, 33 predicted proteins | sample MGYA00248627_ERZ508539 | MGnify/ENA primary metagenome ERZ508539 (study PRJEB26208, sample SAMN05571518) | marine sediment metagenome | biome: deep sea; feature: Hydrothermal vent; material... | reverse complement strand
GCATCATGACTATATTTTTCACAAAAATCACAAATTAAACTTCAATCCACCTGTAAAATAATTGATATTAAAATTATTAAACTCTGCATATTGATATGAAGCAATTACTCTTACAGCTTTAATGAATTGATATTCAACTCTTACTGAAGCTGTAGTTTTTTGCGTTTCGTCCTGGTTATAAATGGTAAGTAAATCCGGATTAAAATAGTAGGCTCTTTCTCCTACGGATATATCCGCAGAAAGTTTAAATATATTTGAAACAGGTAAATCAAATTTTACATTTGTTGAAAATAATCTCCTTCCATCCGTTACATAAGTGTAAAGAGGTTTTACAGAGAGAATGAATTTCTGTGACGCCTGCCAAATAAAATTAGTTTCTACCTGGTGCGAATTTATCGACTTTAATCCGTCTAAGTTTAAATAAGTATATGTAAAACCGATAAAAAACAAGTCAAAATTATACAGCAATCCGCCGTTTATTAGATTTGTTTTATCAGTGTATTGTGTGAAGTCATTTAATTTGGAATTAAAATCACCGTTGATATTAGCATAGTTTAGCTTTAAATAAAAGGGATAAACATTCTTAATTATGCCAACCACAATCATTCTTTGGTCAAAATCAAATTTTGGATCATTAATTTTAAGCTTATCAAAACCGGCAATTAGATAGTCTCCCTTTGAAGCCAATTTGAAAGAACCATAAGCAGAAATATCATTTGAATAGCTGGTTGTTGAATAATTTCCGTAAGTATAATAAACAGAAGGGGAAAATGCCGATTGAGAATAATTAAAATTAGTCAGCACAAAAATTATTAAAAATAAAATTTTAATTAAATTTTTCATTTTAACAGCTCCAATCCTTTTGTTGCACTTATGTTGCCGGGGTCTAAGATTAAAGTGTCGGTAAATAATTCTTTTGCTTTGGAGTTACTACCCAAATAGTAATATGTCCAGCCTAAGTATAAGCAAGCTAAATAATCACCCGGGTAATTATTGTAAACATTAGTAAACATTTTCTTTGCGTTTAAATAGTCTTTCCTATTCAAATATATTTGTCCCAAGCGGAGATTAGCTGTATAGTTAGCAGGATCAATTGAAAGGATTTGTTCATAAATATCTTTTACCTTATCCCACTTTTCCTTTGCAGAGTAAGGAATGGTTAAACCAAGTAAGCCTTCAATACTATTGTTACTAAGTCTTACGGCTTCATTATAGTATTTTATAGATTTATCCTGCTTGGAGTTTAGATAATAAAGCCACCCTAATCTGAGATTAACCAAATAGTCGTCCTTAAAATCAGTATAAATTTTTTCAATTTCTTTTATTGCATTTTTGTAATCTTTATTGTTTTCATATTTTACCGATAATGTAAATGTCTTTATTTTTTTACCGGATTCTCGACCTGAAATAAAGATGTTCGCAAAAAAGAATAATACGATTATAGATATGAATTTAAGTTTCATAATTTCTCCAAATAATTATTTTTAATAATTGATGAGTCTGCTCGAAAAAGGTATGTTTAACAAAATTATGTTTTGTTTTTATTATGTTTTGTTTTTGTTCAAAATTATGAACCGATTTTCTCATAATTAACCTTTTTAGATTCGACTCATTGATGAAAAACTGTTTTGTTTATCAGTATGAGTAATCGATTTAATAAATCCTTCATTATCAATAGTAATACTGCCGTTACCTTTTTGATTATAGAAAGAAAAAATGCCATTACCTTTGGATATAAAATTTGATTCAATAATAAAATCTTCTTCCCCGGTTTCTCTTTCTCTAAATTTGAAAAAACTTTTTGCTGTAATTAATGGTTTGATAATTAAAAGTATTTCAGATAAATATCTAACAAAATTTTTGGAAACAATTGATACAGGGAATTCCTCTTCCCATTCGAGGTCTTTGTTATAGCCAAGTGGTAATTTTATTGTCTGTAGATAAAAATAATATAATGCCGATTTATTATTGCCTATAAAGTTGGAAATGTAAAAAAGTTTTTCTTCCGGATATAAAAAAGCCTTTGCATTTCTATCGGATTCGATATAAAGATTATTGAGTATATCTATTTTAACTTCCCATTTTTCTAAAAAAGCTTTCCCGTTTAGTTTACATTCAAATTCATATTCACTGCCCAATTTAAAGTCGAATGCATTTTTTAATGTATTGTGTACTTCAATATTTCTAACCTTTGCTGCTTCTTTTGGAAATTCAAAAGTTTGTAGGGACAGTTTATTATTTTCTTCTTCAAGATAATAGGCTATTGGAAATTTATGTGTTTTATCACCAAGCTTGTCGCTTAATTGAAATTGAAAGTGTAAATGCGGAACAGGTGAACGTCCGCTGTTACCACAATGAGCTAAAACATCACCCTTTTTTATTTTGTCACCTTCTTCAACTTTAAAGCTCTGTGGTTTTAAATGTGATAATGATGAAAACAATCCCTGACCGTGATCAATTATAATTGTATTACCCCAATTTTCTTTTACGTTGGGTTTATTAATTTTATTATCAGCAACATTATCTATTACTCTTACAACTTCACCATCTAACGGAGCTGTTACCGGAATATTGTAACAGAGGTAGTCCTCAACTTTTTCTCCCAATGCCGAATATTGATTGTTATTTTCATCTTCAATAATGAAGTCCCAGGCATATTTCCATTTGTCTTTGTGAGTTATATTGCCGTCGTGTGCTTGTGAAACTTTCCACTCACCGAAGAAGGGAAGTTCGGGGAATAAAAATTTGAAGTTCCCGAACCGTGATTTTCTATTTTGATGGTAATAAAAATTTTCTTCGGGTGAACCGGGTTTAAAATATAATAATGCCAACTCGCTGAAATCTTGCCTGAATTTTAAGCTGTAGATCGTTGACAAAACAACAACGTTAAACGGCAACACTAATACAGGCAGATAAAAGTTTGTTAAAAATTTAATAAAAAATCCTGTGAATATAATGATCATCACTGTAGCGATAACCAACAAAATACTCGTCTTTTTTGAAAGGATAATTAAACTGCCTCCAAGTGCGAACGATGTAAGTATTGCATTAAAGGAAGTAAGAATAATTAATGTATCACTCGGGTTTTTAAAAATTATATTCAAGAATAAATAATTGATGAAAAAAGCAATTATACTGTTTACAAACATCACTCTTGAAAACAATAATACAGCGGCAACCAAAATAATCCCTGTGATAGTACTTGATTGAAAGAGTATTAAAGAAAATGATTTGAAGTAATGTTGTATTAAATCAGGCAGGACAGCGGTAAAAGAATAATCTATAAATTTTAAGTCTTTGTAAAAAATTATATTAAAATTTGTTATAAAAATAAAGAACACATACAGAGTAATTATAAAGGGAAGGCTTAAGCCAGGTAGATTAAAACTTGTGTAAAGATAATTTTCTAAAACGGCAGATGTAAAAAAAGTTATAACCAAAAAAATTATTACAAGGAAAACAACAAAGGGTGTTAATTGAAAATAATACGAAGCTGCTGCACCGAATAGAATTCCGTTAAACCCGTAAAAGCCGTCTCTTATTTTTTCTTTGTCGAATTTTAAATAAAGAGCTAATAGATTAGAAATAATTACACCCAAAAGTCCCAACGCACCCATTTCAGGAATTATAAAGGTTGAAAACAATGCTACGTAACCAAACCATCTTCTGTTGCAGAAGAAAATCTGAGCGTAACTGAAAACAATTGAATCTATAAAATACTTTATCATTGTTTAAAGTTTTTTAAGTTTCTCAGGTAGTTTTTCTTTCATCATTATATATTCCAAATCTTCACCTTCTCTAATTAATTCTACTGATTGATCTTCCATAATCATTACCACGTTTGGTCGAAGAGTAATAAACTGCATCCATTGAGTCATATTATATGCCCCGACTCTATTTATTACTACTAAATCATTTTTCTTTAAAGTCGGCAAAGTAATATTTTCGTTTAGGCAATCTATATTCATGCAAAGCGGACCGAATATTTTGGAATTTTCAGTGTATAATCCTGTTTGTTGAGCAGGCGAAATTGTGTGTTTATACCAAAAACTTGTAAACAATAAATTTACACCGGCATCAAAAATTAATGCACGTTTACCGTCGGAAAGTCTCTTAGTCGCAAGCACTTTGCTAATAAGCGATCCCGCATCATCAATTAAAGCTCTTCCGGTTTCTAAAACAAGTGTCGGCAGTTCATTACCCGGATATTTTAGTTCGAACAAAGATGAAGTGATTGCATCCGCATATTGCTCTAAAGTAGGGAGTATTTGTTCCGCAGGTAAATACTGTCCTTTAAGAGTATTGTTTGATGGGAAGCCGCCGCCGATATCAATATATTCCAGTACAGTTCCGTTTTGCTGATGTAAGTCATTTGCTAAAGCTACTAATTTACTTACACCAATTTTATAAGCTTCGCTGCTCATCATATAAGTACCGATATGCATGTGTAATCCAATAAGATTTAATTTGTCGGTAACACTAATTCTTTTTAATGCTTGTGCTGCTTCACCGTTTTCATAATTAAAACCGAATCTATCCCATTTGGGATAAATACCAACATCTAAATTTACCCTAATTGCAACGTTTGCTTTTTTATCTAATTTGTTTGTCAGTTCAATTATTTGATACAATTCATCAAAGTGGTCAATGTGAATTTTTGCACCGTCGTTTATGGCTTTTGTTAAAGAATCATCCGATTTGTGGGGACCGTTGAAAAAAATGTGTTCCCCGCTTATTCCTAATTTTCTTGCTCGGTCATATTCAAACTCGGAAACCACTTCTGCCCACGAACCTTCTTGATGAAAAACAGAACATACTGCGTTTAAGTAATTTGTTTTGTATGACCAAGCGAATTGTACTTTGGGGTAACGTGTCTTAAAAATTCTTAAAGCATTCCTCTGGGTTTCTCTGATCTTTTTCTCTGAAATCACAAAAAGAGGGGAGGAATATTCATTTGCCAAATCGCTTACATTTACACCGTCAATTTCCGTTTTGGGTAAATTCAATGTTGAAGCACCAAATTTGTTCATAAAACCGGATTGTTGTTTTGTTATAATTGGTCTTTCATAATTTTTTTTATTCATTGTTCATTTCTCCATTTACACTTATATTTTCAAATTGTTTTATGTCCGTAATTAGATCCCATGAATATCTTATAAAGATTTTACCTACTTCATATTTATTAAAGTTTTTCACCTCTTCACCAAGTGCTAATTTAACGAGAGAGTAAGGTAGGTTTTGTCCGGCAGCAACTGTTAAATAAACCCAGGCAGGAAATCTTGGGTTCATTTCAAGCAAGTAATATTTATTAGATTCTTTTTCTTTTATAAATTCTAATTCCGCCCCGCTTTTCCATTTAATTTCTTTCATAATTTTTTTAGCAAGGTCTATTAAAACCGGGTCGTCAATTGTTACACCTGACCAGCCTTTGCCTTTATCTGTAACATAGAGTTTTTTCATTCCCACTGCACCAATGGTGTTGCCTAAACCGTCACCGAGAGTACAAACATTATATTCTTCACCGGAAATATATTCTTGAATAACTATCGGTAGCCCCCATTTTGTACTGATACTATTGAAAGCCGCAAATACTTCGTCTAAATTATTGGCGATAACTGCATCATAAAAAATACCTTTCACAACTACGGGAAAATTATATTTTGAAGAAATCTCATAAATATCCTGCTGAGAAGTTGCTAATATATTTTTGGGGACGAGTATATCGTGTTCTTCACAGAATGCAGCAAGTTTGTCCTTTCCTCTTAAGATTAATTGTTCGGTCGAAGGTAAAAAAGTTTTTATTCCCAACTCACTGAGTTTCGATTCAAGTTTTGCAAAGCCGAAAAGTTCGGCGTCAAGCGTGGGAATAATTACGTCTATATTTTCTTTTTCGTTTATATATTTTATTCTTTCAAATAAAAGGTCCAAACCCCCCGAAGGGTAGGGGATGATGTAGCTGTTATCAATAATAGAATCCATATATGCACCTGGTTCTAATGCGTCGTAAATAAGTCCTATTATTTCACCGTCAAAATTTCCGGATTCTCTTATTCCCCTTATTACCGGTACACCGGGACCGGGATTGTCCACATTGTTTATTCCCGTTACAGCAATTTTCATATTTTTTCTACCAGCTTATATGTGTTAAGTTGATTTAAAAAGTCATTTAAATCTTTCTCAAGAATTTGTTCACTTACTTCATATTCTTCTAAAATCTTTTCCCGGATTTTTTCAATATCCGTTCTGTTTTTCATTTCATTTAGAATATGTTTACCAATTTCGTTAACAGTAAATGTTTCCCCGGTGGATGACATAAACAAAAATCCGTTATCACTTATAGCTAGGTTGGATGAAATTAAATAGTTATTCATTGCTCCTCCAAATAAATTTAATTTTCTGTTGATTAAGAAAATAGTTTCAAAATTATTTTCTATAATATAATTTAATAATATTTTTGATTATTACTAATAAAATTATGCCAAAGAGTTTAATTTTGTTAAGTAGTTAGAATCAAACAAGTTAATTGAGAAATGACTAAAATCTATCTGCATGGTAATAATTATTTAAATGCCTGAAGATATTTTATCAGGCAATTTGGTGCTTTTTTATTTAATCCTATTTCTTTTATTGCCAAAAGGATTAGTAAAATAAATATATTATTAACCAAGCAATTATTTACTGTACATCAAATTTGTTGAGAAGGTATAATGTAATTTCTATTTAAACCGATAATTTTTTTTTATTATCAAATAAAAAACTCCTGTTTAGAAAAGGCAAAATTATCTATATTTAATTATGATTAAATAACTAAAACTTTAATTTGTTCTATTTAGTATTACAACTATTAGATGATATGAAAATATGAGAAAGAAAATTATTTTAATACTCATTTTGTTCTTTACCACTACTTTGCTAATTGCCCAAAATAAAAAAAACAAAAAAAGTGATAAATTAGACAAACAAGTATTCGGCTATGTAATAAATAACAATAGAATTTATTTAGTTACAGATAATGGATTTTTAAGCGTATATAAAAACAACAAGACAAATAAGCAGTGGGAAGATTATTACAGAGAAATTTATAATGATTCTACAATTGTAAATCCCAATACTATTATTAATACAAACCTGGGCAGTACCTCTCTCAATTATATTATACCGATTAATATTAATAATTGGGTAAAACAAAAATATTCATTTAAGGACGACGTATATTTGTATGATTTTATCCGTATTGATTCAAGTGGTAATTATTATTACAGGCCGGGTGTTCTAAGAATTATCGGGAACTATAAAAAGAATGGTCGGTTAGTATTACCCAAACATTTTAGAAAATAAAATGCGGTAAATTAAGGTATATTATTTAGTCTTCTTTTAGCATATCATACTTACCATTGCTATATTTGATTAAAAAGAAAAAAAAATTATTATGGAAACAAAAGTCATTCTGCAAACAAATTTCCCAAATTTAAACTTAGTAAAACAAGGCAAGGTAAGAGATATTTATGATTTGGGTCAGTATTTTTTAATAGTCTCCACCGACCGCCTTTCTGCTTTTGATGTAATTATGGATCAGGGAATTCCATACAAAGGGCAGGTACTTACAAAGATTTCTGAATTCTGGTTCAACTTTAATAAAGATATAATCGAACACCATTTAATTTCTACAAATGTAGAAAATTTTCCTTCAGAGTGTATGGAATATAAAAATGATTTGGAAGGGAGATCAATGCTGGTTAAAAAAGCGGAAGTTGTGCCTTTGGAATGTATTGTAAGAGGTTATATTTCAGGATCCGGTTGGTTAGATTATCAGAAAACGGGTGAGATTTCCGGGATAAAATTACCGGAAGGATTAGTCGAATCGGACAAACTACCCGAACCGATTTTTACACCGTCAACTAAAGCTGAAATAGGTGAACACGACGAAAATATTTCTGCCAAAGAAGCTGAAAAAATTATATCAAAAGAAATTATTAAACAACTTGAAGAAAAATCAATAGCACTGTATAAAAATGCTGCAAATTACGCACTTACAAAAGACATTATAATTGCAGACACGAAATTTGAGTTCGGAATGATTGACGGTGAACTGATCTTAATTGATGAAGCACTAACACCGGATTCATCAAGGTTTTGGCCGAAAGATGAATATAAACCGGGAGGAACGCAGCAGAGTTATGATAAGCAATTTGTCAGGAATTATTTACTCTCAATAAATTTCAATAAGCAACCTCCTCCACCAGTACTGCCTGATGATATTATTAATAATACAAGCAAAAAATATCTGGATGTCCTTAAAAAATTAACGGGAGAAGAATTAAATTAATGTATCCCAAAAAGCTAACTACTAAAGATGAAAATTTAATCATAGATTGGGATGATGATAAACAAACAAAAATATCATTCAGAGATTTAAGAAAAGATTGCCCTTGCGCAACTTGTCTTGCAGAGAGAGAAAACCAAAATAAGGATTTTATAAGAATTTATAATCAGAATCAAATATTAATTAGAGATATTGAACAGGTAGGTAGTTATGCAGTTAAAATAACCTGGAAGGACGGTCATGCCACAGGTATTTATGAATATTCCTTATTAAGAAGATTATCTAGTCTTTAAAATTATTTTACAAAATGGTACTCCCCAATCAATTAACAATATTACGAATTATTTTAACCCCGGTTTTTTTATTTCTCTTTTTATCAAATGACCCTGTATACAATCAAATTGCGCTTGCAGTTTTTATAATTGCAGCACTAACCGATTGGTATGACGGCTGGCTCGCAAGAAAATTTAACTACATAACTAACTGGGGTAAATTCTGGGATCCACTTGCGGATAAAATTTTAACATCAACTGCTTTTTTTGGTTTTTATATTATAAATATCCTGCCGCTTTGGATGGTGATTGTTATTGTAGCTAGAGATTTTATAATTACAATTCTAAGGGCTTATGCTGATTATAAAGGGAAATCATTTCCGACAAGTTATTATGCCAAGTGGAAAACTTTTTTACAGATGACTTTTCTGTATTATTTACTTGTAATTTACACAGGTAAAACAATACCGCAAATTTATAATGGGAATGAATATATTTTCAAATTACTTTTAGACCCCACTTTTATTTATATAACTATGTTTGTTGTAACAATAATTACATTTCATTCCGGTTTAACATATATATTAAATAATAGAACACTAATTAAGAGATTGTTAAATGACCAAAATTAATTTAATTGAAAAGGCAATTGGGTCCGGTTTGTTTACAGGATTCATTCCCTTAGCACCCGGTACTTTCGGAAGTTTGGTAGGACTTTTAATCTATCTTATACCGGGGTTTGAAGAACCTCTAATATTGATTCCCGCAATTATTATTTTTACATTCTATGGGATATTTTTAGGTTCAAAATTTGAACAGGCATACGGGAAAGATCCCGGGCAATGTACAATTGATGAAGTTATCGGGATGTGGATAACATTGTTGTTCCTTCCTAAAACTTTGATGATTTTGATTATAGCCTTTTTTGTATGGCGCGCTTTTGATATAATTAAACCGTATCCCATTAGAAAGCTTGAAGCAATAGAAGGTGGATTGGGAATTATGATAGATGATGTTTTAGGCGGAATTTATTCTTTGATTACCATGCAATTAATTTTAGTTTTTATTATTAAATAATTAATCGAGACATTCAATAAAATCGAGAAATCACAAAATTAAAAAATATTTATGAACGCACACATTATTACAATTGGGGATGAGATTTTAATCGGGCAAACTTTAAATACAAATGCTGCTGATATTAGCAACAAGCTTGTAGATATTCAGGTATTTGTAAAGAAGGCTTCTATAGTAGCGGATGATGAAGGAGAAATACTATATGAATTTAAAAACTGCTGGGAGAAAAATGATTTAATTATTGTTACCGGCGGACTCGGTCCGACTCACGATGATGTAACAAGACAATGTGTAGTAAAATTTTTTAATACCGAGCTTGTTGAAGACCCCGAAGTTTTAGATGATGTAAAAAAGATCTTTGAAAAACGGGGAAGAAAGATCGATAAAATAAACCAAGGTCAAGCTCTTGTGCCCAAAATTGCAAAATCAATTAGAAATATGCTCGGCACTGCTCCCGGATTGTACATTGAAAAAGATGAAAAAATATTTGTTGTTTTGCCCGGTGTCCCGGCAGAAATGAACTATATGATGGAAACATTTGTGATCCCTCATCTTCGCGAAAAAATAGGAGAAATAAAATCATATTCTTTACGAAGCAATTTATTGACAACCGGAATTCCTGAATCACTTCTTTTTAAAAGACTTGGTAACTTAAAGGAATTATTGGAAGGGGCTAAACTCGCATTTCTTCCCAACCAATACGGGGTCAAAATGCGGATAACTGTTGAAAGCGAAACTGAAGAATTAGCAAAGAATAAGTTATTAGAAGTCGAACAAAAAATTAGGGGAAGGGTCGGCAGATATATTTACAGCAGAACCGAGGAATCTTTGGAAGAAGTAGTCGCTAGGCTGCTGACAGAAAGAGGATTGACAATATCGGTTGCTGAATCGTGTACAGGCGGTAATTTATCCAATTTACTTACAAATGTACCCGGAGCAAGCAAGTATTTTGAACGTGGAATTATTTCTTATGGGAATGTTTCAAAGATTGAAATATTGAACGTAAACGAAGACACTTTGAATGAACACGGTGCAGTAAGTCTGCAGGTAGCCCAGCAAATGGCTGAAGGTTCGAGAGCGATCAGCGGAACAGATATTGGACTTTCTATTACCGGGATAATGGGTCCAACCGGTGCAACTACCGATAAACCTGTCGGTTTGGTTTATATAGGTTTTTGTGATGAAAAAGTGTGTACAGCCAAGAAATTTATATTCGGTGAAAATAGAATATTTAATAAACAGAGAACAACCCAGGCTGCTTTGGAAATGATACGTCGATATATTTTAGGGATTGAATAAAATTAAATTTTTAGGTTTAAGGAATAATTGAAGTATAGATGAATGGTTGTATGATTGTTTGATTAAAATTGGTATTTAAAAGAGATGAGAAGAATTTTTATTGCATTAAAAATTCCTGAATATATTCAAAAAGAAATAATTTCATACATAATAAAAGCTTATCCGGGTTATCAAAATTTTAAGTGGGAGCCGATAAATAAATTACACATTACCCTTAAATTTATCGGTGATATTAAAAATGATACTGTTGATAAAATTATTGATGCATTAGGGTTTATATCTAATTATAAAACACTAAATTGCAGTTTAGATAAATTCGGATTCTTCTATTGGAAAAAAGAACCGAAAATCTTATGGCTTGGACTGAAGGCAAATCCGGAGTTAAATACATTAGTTGAAGATATAAATATTGTTTTGGAAAAAGTTCCTATTTTAAAGGATGAAAGAAATTTTAAAGCACATCTTACGTTGTTGAGAATAAAACAAAGTGTGCAAAATAATTTTATAGAGTCATTTGAAAATTATAAAATACCTGAGGTAAATTTTGTCGCAGATGAAATTGCAGTTATGGAAAGCAAGCTTTTACCTCAAGGCTCAAAATATAAAGACATAAAAATTTTAAAACTAAATTGAATCGGAGGAACAATGGGCTCGGATAGAGAACAAAAATTAAAAATTATTGATGATGCAATTGCCAGTATAGAAAAAACCTACGGCAAAGGTGCAATTATGAAATTGGGTGACGGGGTAATCAATAATATTGAAGCTATTCCAACCGGTGCTCTTTCTTTAGATAATGCCTTAGGAATTGGCGGTGTACCAAGGGGAAGAGTAACCGAAATTTACGGACCTGAATCAAGCGGTAAAACCACCCTTTGTCTTCATATAATTGCAGAAGCACAAAAGAAAGGCGGACTTGCCGCATTTATTGATGCCGAACATGCACTCGATGTAAATTATGCAAAACGACTCGGGGTTGATACCAACAACCTGTTAATATCGCAACCTGACTTTGGCGAACAGGCACTTGAGATAACCGATACATTAGTCCGCAGTAATGCGTTGGATGTAATTGTAATTGATTCAGTTGCAGCATTAGTTCCTCGTTCTGAAATTGAAGGCGAAATGGGAGACCCAACAATGGCAGTACAGGCAAGGTTGATGTCACAGGCTTTAAGAAAATTAACGGGTGCAATTTCAAAGTCCAGAACATCTTTGATTTTCATTAATCAATTAAGGAGCAAAATAGGTGTGATGTTCGGTAATCCCGAAACAACAACCGGCGGTAATGCACTTAAATTTTATGCCTCTGTCAGAATGGATATACGAAGGATTGCAGCTATAAAAGACGGAACAGATGTAATAGGTAACAGAACAAAAGTAAAAATTGTTAAAAGTAAAGTAGCACCTCCATTCAAGCAAGTTGAGTTTGATATCCTTTATAACGAAGGCATTAGTAAAGCCGGGGATTTAATTGATCTCGGTGTTGAACATGGAATAATAAAGAAAAGCGGTGCTTGGTTCACCTATGGAGAAGACCGTTTCCAAGGCAGAGAACAATTCAGAACAAAGTTAAATGAAGATTCAGCAATAACCGATAAGTTGAGAGTAGAAGTTAAAGAAAAATTAGGAATGGTTGAAGCCAAGCCGAAGCCTGTTGTCGAAGAAAGCAAAAGCTGATGAAAATATTTTTAAGTGAATTATTTTATAGAATATTTTAAGACTCAATGAAAATTGAGAGGATCATTAGAAAGAATGATAGAAATGTTATCGTTCATTTAGAAAACGGCGAGAAATTATTTCTTGCAAAAGAGGTCGTTTTGAAAAATGGTCTCCGTAAAGGAGATCAAATATCAGACGACCTTTCTTCTTTTTTAATAAACGAGAACCAATTATTTTTTATTAAGCAAAGAGCTTTTTCCTACTTGGGAAGAAGATTCCATTCTCGATATGAACTAACAACAAAGCTAAAAAGTAAAGGGTATGCATCTGAATTAATAAATACTGTACTTAATGAACTTGAAGATAAAAATTATTTAAACGATTATGAATTTGCCGTTGCCTTTGCAAAGGACAAACTATCTTTCAAACATTTCGGAAGTTACAGAATCAGAAATGAGCTTATTAAAAGAAGAGTAAATAAAGAAATAATCGAACAAGTTATTTCTGAAATTTTTCCCGAGGGAAATGATTTACAAGAGGCAGTTTATCACATCAACAAAAAATTAAGAAACAAGACAATTGATGAACTTGACGATAAAAATGTGAATAATAAGTTAATCACATTTTTAATTAGAAAAGGTTTTGATTTTGAAACTGCAAAGACGGCTATTGAAGAAGTGAAGAAAGGAAGCAGTCATTAGTCCTCGGTCAACAAACTATTCTTTTATACTTCTTTTTATATAAGAACTGTAATCTTTTATTTTCCTTTCATAATTCTCATTCATCAATTTTGAAGATATCATAAAATCTGCTGTTGACCTGTTACACGCAATTGGAATATTGTAAAGTACAGATATCCTAAGTAAGGCTTTTACGTCCACATCGTGGGGATGCGGCTCCATCGGGTCCCAAAAGAAAATCATAAAATCTATTTTATCATTTACAATAAGTGAACCTAATTGTTGGTCGCCGCCCAAAGGTCCTGATTTTAATTTTTGTAGTTTTACATTCGCATTGGAATTTAGTTCTGCAGATCTTTTATTCAGTGCTTCCTCTACCAACCTGCCGGTTGTTCCCGTGCAAATAAGGCTATGGGGTATTAAAGTTTCATAATTCCAGGTTACCCATTCTATCAAATCGAGTTTCCTGTTGTCGTGTGCAACAAGTGCTATGTTTTTTATATTCATTTTTCCTTATCCTAAAATATTTTGTCAAGTAAAGTTAATAAATATGAATTAAATTGTATTTTAAATAATTGTTAAATCTTAATTAGTGTAATTTAAAAAGAATGGATAAGTCACGGCTTCTCCCTGTAGAAAATTAATTTATTATAAATGCAAATACACGAAAGCATATCTCTTAAAAAATTAAATACATTCGGTATTGATGTTAAAGCAAGATATTTTACAGAGCTTAGGAATGAAAACCAAATTAAAGAAATATTTTCGTCCGAAATAAACCCGGAAAAAAGTTTTATACTTGGCGGCGGCAGCAACATACTTTTCACAAAGGATTATGAAGGACTTATAATTAAGAATTCCATTCCCGGAATAAATAAAATATCTGAAGATGATGAAAATGTAATTATTGAATCCGGAGCCGGAGTTATTTGGCAGGACCTTGTAAATTACTGTGTAAAAAATAATTATTGGGGGATTGAAAATTTATCCTTAATTCCCGGTACTGCCGGTGCGGCACCTATCCAAAATATCGGGGCTTACGGGCAGGAATTAAAAAATGTTTTTTACAGTTTAAGCGGGTATGATCTTTTGGAAAAAGTAAAGAAAACTTACAATAAAGAAGAGTGTCGGTTTGGTTATAGAGACAGTATTTTTAAAAATTCACTTAAAGGTAAGTTCTTAATTACATCGGTTCAATTTAAATTATCAAAAAGTGCAAATCCAATTTTATCTTATCAGCCTGTAAAAGATGAGATAAATAAAAGGAATATAAACAATCCAACTATCGCACAGATAAGTAGTATAATTTGTGATATAAGAAAAAGTAAATTACCTGATCCGGATATAATCGGAAATGCAGGAAGTTTCTTCAAAAATCCGGAAATATCTGAAGATACATTTGTGCATCTAAAAAAAGATTTTGAAGATATTAAAGGTTATAAAACAGAATCAGGCAATGTGAAAATTTCTGCGGGCTGGTTAATTGAAAAATGTGGGTGGAAAGGAAAACGCAAAGGCGATGTTGCTTCGTTTGAAAAACAAGCACTTGTTCTTGTAAATTACGGAAATGCAACAGGAAAAGAAATATTGGAATTTGCCGAAGAAGTTAAAAAATCAGTAAAAGAAAAATTTGGTATTCTGCTTACTGAAGAAATAAATATTATTATTTGAAAGTTTACTCAGTGGTTGAATCTACGCTATTCAGAATATTGTGTTTCTCATTGTATCTTTAATTTAAATAAATTATTCTTTTAATTATAAAGTGTTTATTTAAAATTATTTTAAATATTTTAAGATGATACAAAATGGAAAAAAATTTAGACCCTAATTCAAAATTACGTGACCTGACTATAAGTGACCTAAGAGAAATTATATCGGAAGTAGTAAAAGAAACGATCCAAGATATAATTGAAGACCGCGAAGCATTATCGAGCAGTAATTATATCAATTCTATAAAGGAAGCGAGGGAAGAATATAAGAGCGGAAATTTTACCAACCTCGATGATATCCTTAATGTATAAAGTTTTATTAACTGATAAAGCTGTAAAAAATCTTAATAAACTTGATATTAACACATCAAAAATTATTAAATCGAAATTATTAGAGTATTCCAAAGAGCCATTCAGCCACGCTAGAAAATTATCTAAAATCTCAATCGGTACCTATAGATTCAGAGTTGGTGATTACAGAATAATTTTTGATATAGATAAAGATAATATTGTAGTTCTAAAAATCGGGCATAGAAAAGAAATTTACAGGTAAAGGAATATTGGAATTTGTAGAAGAGGTAGAAAATTCTGAAAAAGAAAAGTTTGGTATTCTGCTTACTGAAGAAATTAATATTATATAATAGGAATTATAAATATGCCAAACATTTATTTAATAGCCGGATGTAATGGAGCTGGGAAAACAACAGCTTCTAACACAATGTTACCGGGAATGTTAAAGTGCAAAGAATTTGTTAATGCCGATAGTATCGCAGCCGGAATTTCTCCATTTCAACCGGAAAGCGTTTCATTCGAAGCCGGTCGTGTTATGCTGCAAAGAATAGAACAACTTGTTAAAGCAAAAGTTGATTTTGCAATTGAAACAACTCTATCAAGTAGAAATTATTTACTAAAGGTAAAGGAGTGGCAGAAGCAAGGGTATGAAATAATATTGATATATTTTTGGATTAATAGTCCTTCTTTAGCTATCGAAAGAATTAAAGACCGTGTAAAGAAAGGCGGGCATTCGGTTCCTGAAGAAATAGTTATTAGGCGTTATTACCGTGGAATTAAAAACTTGTTTAAATATTATTTGCAAATTTGTGATTATTGGTTTGTAATTGATAATTCAGGGACAAGTCCCGAGATAGTAGCCGAGGAAAATAAAGACCTTGAATTAATAATTTTTAATAAGCAAATTTGGTCAACAATAAAAGAGATTTATAATGGAAAATAAAAATGAACTCAGAGACAAAATTTTAGAAGGCATTAAATCTGCTATTGAAAAACTTATTTCCTCGCGTGCAAAGGATAATGATTTTTTAATTGTATCGAAAAACGGCAAAATTGTAAAAATTCCAGCTAAAGATTTAATAAAACATTAGGATTAATAATCAATTAAATTTCAAAGTTATAGACATATTATAATCCTTGCTCTACCCCAAAAATTCTTATAGAAAAATTTATTTGTAAAGGATTCATTATTAACTTTTATCAAATTTACATTGAATTTGTTACAATAAGATTACAAATTAATACTTTCAAATATCAATCAATAAAAAAAGCCTCAATCCGGTATATTTTTTTTAAAAAGCAAACAAATATTTGTAATAAAAAGAATCAAAAGGAATTGACCCAAAGCGTATTCCTAAAAAAAATGATTTGTTTGTACAATTAGAAAATGGATAAAAAGATTGGACAAAAAGTAAAGGATTAATAAAAAATTAGATTTGCCTGCTGTGGCGGGAATTAAAAATTAACTTTAAATTATTTTATGAATAATAAATTTAATTCGTTTCATGAGTTTTATGTTTGCTATTTATCAGAACATAAAAATAAAACTTGTCGAACCCTTCATTTTATTGGGACAACACTTGTATTAACATTCTTTCTCTCGGCAATTTTTTATAGCTCAATCTTTAATTGGATTTTAATTCCAATTGTTGGATACAGTTTTGCTTGGGTTGGTCATTTCTTTTTTGAAAAGAATAATCCGGCAACCTTTGCTTACCCCATTTGGAGTCTGTTATCCGATTTTAAATTATTTTCTGAGATATTGTTTGGAACTAAATCATTGGACACTACCAAGGATTAACAAAAGTTACCTGTATCACATCAAATTCATTCTTAAATAAGTAGCTTAATTTTCTTAAAAAATGTAAATTAAATTTTGCTTATTCAAAATAATTATTACAAAGGAGAACAGTATGTCATTAAAAATAGGTGATAAAGCCCCGGATTTTAGTTTGTTCAACAGTAACGTTGAGAAGGTTTCGCTGAGTGATTTCAGAGGTAAGAATGTAGTGCTTTTATTTTTTCCTCTTGCAAACACCGGAGTTTGTACAAAAGAAATGTGTACTTTCAGAGATGAGTTAAAGGGTTACGAAGACTTAGACGCTCAAGTTTTAGGAGTAAGCGTTGATAGTCCCTTTGCATTGCAAATGTGGGCAGAAAAGAACAATTATAATTTTCCTTTGCTTAGCGATTTTAATAAAGAAGTTTCTGCAAGTTACGGTGCTTTGTACGATGTTTTTGCTCCCGGTAAATTAGATTTTAAAGGTGTAGCAAAAAGATCCGCATTTGTAATTGATAAAAATGGAAATATTAAATATGCCGAAGTATTGGAAGATGCAGGTAATGAACCGAGTTACGAAGCAATTAAAGAAGCATTAAGTGAATAAAGAAGGAGAAATACAGATGTTGGAAGAGGGCAAAAAAGCACCGCAGTTTACATTAAAAGATCAATCCGGTAAATCAGTATCTTTAAAGGATTTTTTAGGTAAAAAAGTCGTACTTTATTTTTATCCAAAAGACGATACACCGGGTTGCACAAAAGAGGCTTGCAATTTCCGAGATGATTTTAAGGAAATCAAAAAAGAAAACGCTGTGATTTTGGGTATAAGTGCCGATTCGGAAACAAGACATAAAAAGTTTGTCGAAAAGTATAAATTACCGTTTACATTGTTGAGCGATGAAAATAAAAAAGTACTTGAAAAATACGGTGTATGGCAGGAAAAAAGTATGTACGGAAGAAAATATATGGGAATTGTTCGTTCCACTTTCATTATTGACGAGAAAGGAAAATTGAAGAAAATCTTTCCAAAAGTAAAAGTTACTAATCATAACAAAGAAGTATTGGAAGCACTTCGGAGTTAATTATGGTTTATGTAACAAGAAGGGAAACATTTAATGCTGCTCATAGGTTGTATAACCCGAATTATTCAGATGAAAAAAATCTGAGAGTTTTTGGGAAATGTAGCAATCCGAATTGGCACGGGCATAATTATATATTGGAAGTAGTTGTAAAAGGGGATGTTGATGAATCAACAGGCTTTGTTATAAACCAAAAAGATCTAAAGAAAATTATCAAGAAAAAAGTAATCGAAAAGATGGATCACAAAAACTTAAACATAGAAACAGATTTTATGAAAGGTGTGATCCCGACTTCGGAAAACATTGTAGTCGCCATTTGGGAGCAATTGGTAAATGAAATTAAACAAGGTAAACTTTATTCTGTTAAGTTATATGAAACAGAAAATAATTACTTTGAGTATAGAGGGTAAAATGATAAAAATAAAAGAATTAGAAACATCGGTTAAAGATATTATTAATAATATCGGAGAGGATCTCAAACGGGAAGGATTAGTGGAAACACCACACAGAGTTGCAAAAACCTACGAATTTTTAACTTCCGGTTATCAAAAAGATATTTCAAAAGTACTTAACGGAGCAATCTTTAATGAAAAATATGACGAGATGGTTTTGGTAAAAGATATCGATTTCTATTCTCTCTGTGAACATCATTTGCTCCCGTTTTACGGAAAGGTTCATGTTGCATATATTCCGGATGGCAAGATAGTTGGATTAAGTAAAATTCCAAGAATTGTTGATGTATTTTCACGGCGATTGCAGGTGCAGGAAAGAATGACACAGCAAATTGCGGATACTTTAAACGAATACCTTGAACCGCAGGGTGTTGCAGTAGTAACTGAAGCGTTTCATATGTGCATGATGATGCGGGGCGTTCAGAAGCAAAATTCTTCCGCAACTACAAGTGCCGTGCACGGTATATTTAAAGAAGATGCAAGAACAAGGACCGAATTTTTAAATTTAATTGCACATAAAAATCTATGACCAAAAAAAATAAAAATTGTGTCTGGATAACCGGGGCAAGTTCGGGTATCGGAAGATCAACGGCAATGGAATTTGCTCGTGTAGGTTGTAAAGTTATTGCTTCATCAAGAAGAATACACGGGCTTGAAAAGCTCAACTCAGACCTAAAAAAAGAAAAATTAAAAGTAGAAGTTATGCCCTGCAATGTTGCTTCTTCTTCAAATGTTGTACAAGTGGTAAAAAAAATAACTGCAACAAACAAAATAAATTGTTTGATAAACAATGCAGGTATTTCAATTTTTAAGTATGCTGAAGACAATTCAATTCAAGAAATTAAAGATGTCATAAACACAAATTTAATGGGCTCAATTTTTACTATTAAACAGGTTCTTCCTTATATGATTAAGAATGGAGGTGGGACTATTATAAATGTGCTTTCAGTTGCTGCCGAAAAAATATTTGAACGAAGCAGTATTTACACTGCATCCAAAATGGGTTTGCTCGGCTACACAAAGGTATTAAGGGAAGAAGTTAGAAAGTACAACATAAGAGTCATCAATATTTTACCGGGTGCAACGGAAACACCGATGTGGCCCGCGGAAGTTCGGAATAAAAAATCCGGTGAAATGATGAAGCCGGAAGATATTGCTCAACTTTTAGTGTGGATATATTTACAAAAACGAAATGTAGTACCGGAAGAAATTACAATTCGTCCGATACAAGGAGATATTAATGAGTGAAAGAAAATTAGCTGTTGTAACAGGAGCAAGCAGAGGAATAGGCGAAGCAATTGCACTTCGTTTGGCGAAAGAAGGGAATGATGTTATTATTTTTGGAAGAGATGAAGATGCACTTAAAAAAGTAAAATCCGATATAAACCGGTTTGATGTTTTCTGTGACTATTATGTAGGGGATGTTACGGATGTTGATTTTGTAAATAGTTCGATTAATAAAATTTTAGCAGAACAAAATAAAATAGATATTTTAATTAATAATGCCGGAATAGGGATATTCAAAAAATTTGTAGATTCCACTTTAGAAGATTTTCAAAAGCAAATGGATGTAAATATTTACGGTGTTTACAATTTTACAAAAGCCGTTATTAATCAAATGATAGAAAAACGTAGCGGTTACATTATTAATATTTCGTCTCTCGCGGGGAAAAATTCTTTTGTAACAGGAACAATGTATGCCACAACAAAGCACGCATTGATGGGCTTTACACGTTCACTTATGCTTGAAGTTAGGGAATTCGGTGTGAAAGTAGCAGCAGTTTGTCCCGGTTCTGTTGATACGGAATTCTTTTCAGGACACAAAATAAATAACCCTAAGCTCCTTCACTCTGATGATATTGCCGAAGCGGTTTCTGTAATTTTAAGACTTCCTGAAAATGCTTTGATTAGTGAAATTGATATAAGACCTGCTAATCCATAAAAAGAAATATCTTAAAAATAATCGAATTGATATGAATGTGATTGATAAATCATTCTATAACGATATCCGTACTATTCTGCAGAAAGCAAGAAACAAAGCCTATTCTACTGTTAACACAGCGATGGTTGAAGCTTATTGGAATATCGGCAAAAGAATTGTGGAAGAAGAACAAACAGGGAAAGAAAGAGCCGATTACGGAACACATCTTATTAAAAGTTTATCTGTAGAACTTCAAGAGGATTTTGGTAAAGGATTTTCTGTAGCAAATCTAAAAAATTTCAGGCAATTTTATCTGACTTTTAAAGACAATAAAAAAAGCTACACACTGTGTAGCCGATTGAGTTGGTCACATATTCGTTTGATTATGAGGATGGATAACCTTAAAATGCGTGAATATTATCTTAAAGAAGCAAAATCTCAGGAATGGAGTGTGAGGCAGCTTCAAAGAAATATAAATTCTCACTATTACAAGAGATTACTTTCATCACCGGATAAAGAAGAATCAGATACAGTTGAAAAAGGCAATGTTGCGTACCCTCTGTTTCGTAAAAGGTCCTTGTTGTGTTCGATTTTTCTTGTTTGAATTAATTCGATAAGATGTTTTTTCAATACTTCCGGTATTAGTGTAATTCTGTCTTTTTTTCCTTTTCCATCATGAACGACGAGTATATTTTGTTCAAGGTCGATATCTTTTATTCTCAACCTCAATGCTTCCATCAAGCGTAAACCTGAGCCGTATAAAAGTCCACAGATTATTTTATTACTACCGGTGAGATTATTAAGCACAAGTTTTACCTCACCTTTTGAAAAAACAACGGGAATTTTACGTGATATTTTAGATTTTACAAATTTGCTGAAATCACCAAGATTAATTTTTAATACTTTTTTGTAAAGAAAAACGAGTGAATTTAATGCTACATGCTGGGATGAGGGGGATAAATTTCTATCCACTGCAAGGTGTGTGAGATATTCTTTTATTTCTTCGGCACCAAGGGCAGATGGGTGTTTTTTATTATTAAAGAGTATAAATTCCTTTATCCATTTACGATAAGTTTTATCTGTTCGGAGACTATAATTCCTTTTACGTATTTCATTGCTAACGCTATCTAAAAGTTTAGACATATTATCCTGCAAAATTTCCTATAAAACTATCCTGCGTTATTCACAGGAATATAATTAAGTATAAATAAAATTGAATTATAACGAGAAACGATAACCTAATAAACTTAGTTATAATTAAATATTCTGATATTGTAAGACAAAATAAAAATTATTATGTTAAGAATAAATTATGCAAGATATTTTATAATCCGGATTTGATATTCTGCAAGTTAATGATAAGGCTAGGCAACTAGGATTAATATAAATATTATAATCATCACTGAGGTAGTAAATTATGAAATCTAAATCTCAGAAAAATCTGCAAAAGAATAAAACAAATATCAAGAAAAAAGAATCATATTCCGAAATTTTTAATAAAAAGGTAAGAAACTATGTACATACCTTAAAATGGGGAAAAGGTTCAACCAAGAAAGTAAGAGAAATGCTTATAGAGGTACTTGGTAAACCTTGCTACTATTGCGAAAAAAAATTAACCTTTGATAATATTCAATTGGATCACAAAAAGCCAATGTTAAGAACATTTGACATTGTTGATGGTATACAAAATCCTCCTGTCAAAGACTTTATTCGACTAAATCGTCCTCAAAACTTAAGATTTATTTGTCGGACATGTAATCTTACTAAGGGTACTCTCCCTGAAAATGAATTCAAAAAATTAATTGATTTCTTAAATAAAAATAAACGACTTAAAGGTCATATTACAAGGGCTTTGTATCATCACAATACAAGATACTCTGAGTTTAACGGATTATTTTAAAAAATAATTTTGAAAATATTAATAATAACTCCTCGTATTCCTTATCCACCTTTTAGGGGCGATAAACTTAAAATTTATAATCTCTCTAAAATTTTAAAAAATAATAATAATGTTCATATTTTAACTTTTTTGGCTAAATCATCAGAGGAAGCAGATTTAGAATCATTAAAAGAAGAAAATTTTTCTATAGAAGTAATTAAACAATTTAAATATAGCTCGTTAATCAACTTAATCAGATCTTTTTTTACTTCAACTCCTTTTCAAGTATCGTATTATTATTCTAAAAAAATGAGAAATAAAATTACTGAGTTAACTTCTAAAGATAAATATGATGTTGTATATTTTCATCTTATAAATAATGCCCAGTATTATGAAGCAGTTAAGAATAAACATACTTTAAGGGTAATAGATTTTACTGATGCAACTTCACTCTATTTAACCAGGTATTTAGAATTTTTAAAAAACCCTTTTCGTAGATTATTTTTTACTATAGAATTAAAAAAGATTTTAAAATATGAACAAATAGTCAAAAAGTTTGATACTTTATTTGTCTGTTCTTCTGTAGATAGACAATTTTTAATCAAAAGAAATGTTCATGATAACATTCAATTATTATTGAATGGTTTCGATCTTGACACATTTAAGTTTGAAAAAATTAAAAAAGAAAAGGGAAGAATTGTTTTTGTTGGGAATATGACATACTTCCCTAATATAGATGCGGTAGTATATTTCTCAAAAGAAATATTTCCATTGATTCTTAATAAGATACCGGAAGCTAAATTATATATAGTCGGTCAAAATCCTACTCAAGAAGTATTAGATTTGCAATCAGATAATATTGTCATCACTGGTTTTGTTAAGGATTTAAAAAAAGAATATCTGGTTAGCGAAGTAAATATTGCCCCGATAAGATTCGGTTCAGGAACCTTAAATAAAATAATTGAAGCAGTTGCTCTTGGAATACCCATTGTAGCAACTTCTTTAGCAACTCAGGGTTTTCCTCCTGAACTAAAAAAGTATCTTCATATAAAAGACCAACCAAAAGAAATTGCTGAAGAAATAATATCTATATTAAATGAAGATACAAAGATTGAGAATAAACTTATTGAGGGAAGAGAGGTTATTTCTAAAATGTTAAATTGGGGGAAAATAGTGGAAGACTTAGAAAATTATTTAAGGAAAAGAATCACTTTATAGAACAATCTATTAGTCAAGATATAAGTCTAAAATTTTCTTTTTATAAATTTCTGATTTTAGTTCAGATAAAATTAATTCTTTATTATTCTTTAATTTATTAATTTCTTCTTGATAATTAGATTCTAAATTATTTATTGCAGTTATCCATGATTCAAGATTGTTTGAATAATATGTAATTCCAACTTTAAAAACATCTTGTATACTTTCCCTCATACCACCAATGTTAGGAACAATTGGTAAAATATCTAATTCTATCGATTCTACTACAGACATTGGAAAATTTTCATAACATTTAGAAGTTAAAGAAAAATATTTAGCTTGTTTAATTTCATCAAATAATCTTTCTCTGGGAATAAATTTTTTAAAGATTATATCTTTATAAAACTCACTTCTTTTGGCTAATTCTTTTAACTTCTTTTCTTTTTCACCTTCGCCAATAAGTAATAATCTAAAATTATTTTTAGTTTTGTTTATCTCCAGCGGGTTTGCTGCTGAGCGTGAATTAAAGTGGACCGGTTGTGGTGTTACAAAGAAGGCATTTATGAAAGAAATAGCCATAGCATACGAAGCTAGAACAGGAATTAAAGTTAATCTGTCTGGTGGCGGAGCAACAAAAGGAATTCGTTACACTGCAAGTCATTTGAGCGATGTTGGTGGTGCTTGTCGTCATCGATTGGAGGTTGAAGGTGTTGTTGTAGGCACAG
>ENA-ORDP01000541-ORDP01000541.1-marine-sediment-metagenome-genome-assembly--contig:-NODE-541-length-24411-cov-11.591476_pt1 | contig 24411 bp, 26 predicted proteins | sample MGYA00248627_ERZ508539 | MGnify/ENA primary metagenome ERZ508539 (study PRJEB26208, sample SAMN05571518) | marine sediment metagenome | biome: deep sea; feature: Hydrothermal vent; material... | reverse complement strand
TATTATCCCCTCATCCCAACCTTCTCCCGGAGGGAGAAGGAGTTATCAATTAATATGAAGTGCCCTTAAGTAAGTGCCATTCGGCTCAGACCACAGTTTTCGACACCAATACGCCACTCTTTTAAACCCATTCACTCTTGAGCAAATCAACACATTCGATTCTCTGCGAATCCTTCGCGTCTTTGCGCCTCTGCGGCAAAGAACTAATATAAATCAGTTCTATTCGTTTTCTTTCGCCCATTTCTTAAAGCGATTGTCCCATTTTTTATAACGCTTCTTACAGTACGCGTTCAGGGTATCGTAGTCCTTAAAATACAAATCAAAGTCATCCGCGCCAGCGAGGCCATCGAATTCGCAACCATCATTGGTGTGCTCACGACAGACCTGGGGGCGTTCCTCGTAGATACTACAGCGCCCATCGGCTTCAAGGTGCATACATCTGGTGGGAAGCAACAAGAACCACCCGTCGTCATCTTTATAGGCCTCTGTATCTTTGTGGGACACCTGCCACAACAAAGTATCAAAGTCCTCCATGGAGCGGGGAGTATCAATCTGTTGGGTGATGTAGGTACAGCAGTAAGAGCCCTTGCAATAACTACACTTATTTTCTGATGTAATCTCTACATCAACAGGAATTTGTTTCATTGGAAACCTTTGCTATTGTGTCGTGGCGAAAATCTGGGGCGCAGTGTAACAGACCCGATTCGGGCAACAAAAGATTGTCTAAAAAGGTCTAAAAGCCCCAACCCAAGCCCACATAGCCCAATTTTTGGTAACGATCGGTAACGATAGGGCTCTCGGCGGATTCGTCACCCAGGCGCCGTAGGGAGGCCCCTGAAATCAATCGCCAATGCTCATCGAACCGGTACTCCGAAATAAATGCCAAGGTATAATTAAAGGTACTGCCTGGACTATAGGCTGATCGGAATACGGTGGCCTCTGAAGGGATTACACCGTAGTAATAGTTCACTACATTGCGACTCAACCATTCGACAGCCGCAGAACCTGCTAGTGTAAGCGACTGGTTTCGGTAAAAGGGCACACTGACTTTAAGATTGGCGGAATTACCGTCAGCAGTGCTGCTAATATCCGTGTCGTAGGAGGCTTCTAACAAGACGCCTATGGGTGTCCGCCAATACAGGGCCACACCAGCCTCCAGGGATGTCTCGCGCCCCCCCATTCCACTTAATATATCGCTATCACCAGCGCCATAACCGCCACGCGGCTCAATCGCCAGACCCAATTTCAGGTGGCGATCATCCGTGCTATATAACCATACACCCGCTCGCTTGACCTTGAAATAATATTTATCTTTGTAACTTGCAATCAATACAGGCAGCAGGCTTAAACTATTATCTGCCGACCCCGAGTAGTCGGGCGAGGAGATAACGGCCACACCTACCGCGCCCTTTAGCTCCACACCCAGTTCATCCAAGGACGGCATATAATCACCGATCTTGCTGGCCAGGCTGCCGGCAAGCACTGGGGACACCGTCAGCACCCCCAGCAAGATTCCCACTATGACTTTTATGTCCATATCTTCTTCACTGATTTACCAATGAGTATTGTTAGCAACAAGACTGGATTTTGCCAGTTACTATGCTATACCGGCAAGTGGCAGCATAAAAATAGATCCCCCACTTGGGAGACCATGGTACACCCACATTCATAAACTCAGGCCACCCGTTTCCTGAAAATTCGCCGCCTCTTGTGCAATACCGGGTTGAAGTACTTCCACTGTGCTTGCACCTTCTTGTTTGACTCCAGTTCCGGGTTGGATTCTGCCGCATTGAAACCCAGATCCAAAGCCACTTCGATCATCTGTAATTGCATGAGCAGATCCACGCCCGTACCTCGATATTGGGACCTAATCCCAGCTAAGTAGAAATCCAGAACGTCGTAGCTGCGCAAAGACTTGAGGATATGCCACCACCCCAGAGGTAAGAGCCGCCCCTTGGCCTTTTGAAAGCCACGGGATAGGCTAGGCATGGCCAGCATAAAGCCAACCATCTCATCACGCTCGTTGACAGCAATCTTGACCGTACGGTAGTTCACAAAAGAAATATATTTCTTGATATAGTAGCGCATCTGCTTCTCACTCAAGGGCACGCTACCGTAAATTTCCTCAAAAGTTTCATCCACCAGCTGAAAAAGCTCCGGGGCTCGCTTTAAAAGCTGACGCTTGTTCTTGAAATTGACCACCTTCAACTTGGACCGCTCACGCACACGTTTGGCAATACGTTCTAATTTTGGTGGAATGCCCGTCTTGGTGGGTGCCGGAGTTAGAAACTCCACATAGTCCACCTCTTTCTCAAAACCGCAACGCACTGTCAACTCCACGTAATAGGGATAGTTGTAGTAGGTCGCTATTGTGGGTAGCTGATCATAGCCCTGGGTCAACATACCCTGGGGGTCAAAATCGCAAAATCCATGGGGACCGGTCAGCGTCTCCATGCCCAACTCTCGAGCCCATGCCTCCACCGCCGCAAACAGACTACGGGCAACCTCTAACTCATTGATGGTATCGAACCAACCAAACCGAAGGTTCTTGGTTTGATATTTTTTGTTGGCGGCATAATTTAGAATGGCGGCTATACGCCCCACCGGCACGCCGTCCCGATAGGCCACAAACAATCTCGTCTGCGCAGTCTCGTAGGCCGGATTCTTTTTGGGGTTAAACGTCGCCAAATCGTCACTGATCAATGGCGGTACCCAGTAAGGACTGTCCTGGTATAGAGTGAAGGGCACGCCGATAAAAGTCTTCAGCTCGCGACGATTGGATACCCGCTTGATCTCTAGAGGTATAATTGTGTGTTCTTGGGTCATTTATGGAAGTCTTTTAAAGAAAGTTCAATGTTGACCGATATCCTCATCAGTCACTAAGGCTAAAGATACATCATGAGACACTACATCCGCCATCCCGCCGATATCCCGATCGGGATTACTACGCCCGAGGACGGTCACAAGATGAATGAGCCCCTGTCCAATATCAGCCCCGGGGGGGTGGCCTTTCGGTCCCAAACAAAACTCGATATCGGTACCTCACTCAACATTTGCATTGACTTGGTTAATCCACCGTTTGAAACCCGCGCACGCGTGGTATGGTGCCAACCCAAAGCCCCGTACTATGAAGTAGGGGCCGAGCTGATCGACAAAGATTCGGTATTCCAAGCCAGGATGGTCGAGCAAATTTGCCACATTGAGCACTATCGGAAGGAAGTACTGCGGGCAGAAGGGCGGTCACTCAGTGGTCGAGAGGCTGCACTGGAATGGATAGAAAAATATGCCGATCTTTTTCCCAGTCTGGACGGCTGACGTTACCCGGTACGCCTCAAACATAACGGTATAGATCCCACCCAATATTGTCTCATCCGAAGTATATCAAGGCGCTGGCTCCCCGGCATCACCGACACGCTGACAATCCGGGGCTTCACTGGCACCCAGTTTAGCTCGCCACAGCAGCAAAAAATTCAAAACAATTCCCCGAGTCCTTGGCATTGTACATGGCAGCATCCGCATGACGGATCAGGGCCTGCGGTGTGATGGCTGGATGACTGGCATCAAACATTGCGATGCCTATACTGGGAGTCACTGAGACATCAAATCCATCGACACAGTAGGGTGGCGCCATCATTTGTAAAATCTTTCGCGCCACACCCATTGCGTCGTCTTTTGACCGTACAGCTTCCATAATATAGGCGAATTCATCGCCCCCATACCTCGCCACTGTGTCACTACGCCGGGCACATCGCTTCAGGCGCTTGGCCACAGCCTTCAATAGTTCATCCCCAACATGATGACCCAGACTATCATTGATCAGCTTAAAGCCGTCCAGGTCTATAAACAACAAGGCCAAACACCGCTTGTTTCGTTGCGCCCTAGCCAAACCGGTGTCTAAACGATCCCGAAGTAACGCACGATTGGGCAGACCGGTAAGTTCATCATGGTGGGCGCGATGCTCGAGTTGACGTTCGCGCTTCTTGCTCTTGGTGATATCAACAAAAGAAAGTTGCAGGCTCATCGTGGGGCCGGAAATCACGCTTATCAGTACTTCAAGGCGGCGACCTTGTCGACTGCGACAAACAGCCTCATGCTCCAAGACCCCCTGATGCCCCAACAACAGCTTCAGCACCAACAGCAACACAGCCTCGTTTGAACCTCCACACCAATCCGTTAACGACCCTTGCAGACTTGATTTGTGGTCTACTTCAAAAAGTGCGCAGGCAGCAACATTGGCGTCACGAACCCTTAACTTCTCAACGGCCTGGGTCCGCCATTCGGGGTGTTTGCCCAAAAAAGCCTTCAACTCGCCTGTGTCGTGAACCGGGGTCTTGTCTAATTGAGGTCGTAAACGACTCAAATCGAGCTCTACCAGACAAGCGGGGGCATGTTCAAACAACTGTTGGTAGCGTTTCTTTTCCAGGCACAGGCGCTCTTTCGCCTGGCGTTGACGGGTTACTTCACACTGGGCAACTTGATAACCCCTTAGCGCGGCACGACCCAACGCACTCAGACCTCGATCTTTTCTCAACCAACCTTGCTGCTCGGCCAACACAAGCAAAGGTCTGTTTTCTGGCGCACACGGGTCGCTGCGATATTGGCCCGCGTTCAACCACGCCAAAACGGCTGCCTCTGAGCCTGACCCCTCCCTGGAATCATTGATGATTTCCATGTATTCATCCTCTACGATAAAAATTTACTTGGATATAAACAGAGTGTAGACCATAAAATCAATAAGTTAAGGGGAACTATTAAGTTTTTAAATTAATTAAACGTTGTAACTCACCACAAAACATTACCACCTGCTTCTCGTCAATAGAGTCCGAAATAAATATTATTTTATTAAAATCAATTAGTTATGGTATTTTATATGAAAATGATGAGCATGACGGTAGCATCCAAGGTGTCGATTGTCTCCACAATGGCCCTAAAAAACAGGTAAAAAGAAGGCAATTGAAAAAAAGGGGGCGGAGCAGATGACCATAGATAAACCGGTACAGCGCCAAGACCCAAACCCGTTTCCGGCTTCAGGCAGCCTGGGGGGGTGGCCTTAAGAACAACGCTTCGGGTTGGCTCATCAGGTCTTCTGACACCACGGCAATTCGAAAACCCAGTTCGATGCTCGGGTCCGCCTGAAACAGATTGGGATAGTTGTGCCGAAGCACCCGATAGTGCCGACGGTTGATAAATACCACGTTTGGGCGGTATCCGTGCCGACGCTCAAACCCCTGAACTTGACGCAATATGTGATCAAGCATCAGTGCTTACCCCCGCGCATTCATTCACTACAAAGTATAGACCACATTACCACCTCAGTAGTTGCAAAGCTCGACCCAAATAATGCCCGATGAAAGACGCGACGAATAGCTGGAAATAGAGGGTGATTGCGCTGTCAATTTAAGTTAACCTACTTGCTCAGAAACCGTCACATCGCAGTGCGTTGAGCGGTGTGCATGACGATGGTTGGAGGAATTAAGACATGTTAGGCAACAAAAAAAGCGGCCAAAAAGCGGCCACCATCAACACCATGATTAGCGCCAAAACCGAGGCCATCGGTAATATCTCTTTCCAGGGTGGCATGCGTATAGATGGCAAAGTGCATGGTAATGTCACTGCCGCAGATGACAAATCCATACTGGTATTAAGCAGTTCTGCTACAGTCGAAGGGACCGTAGATGCCCCCACGGTCATCGTGAGTGGCTCTATCAATGGAAATTTAATCGCCAGAAAACGGGTGGAGCTCCATGCCGACGCCCATGTAGAGGGTGATGTGCATTACTCCTCCCTGGCCATGGACCCCGGGGCCGTCGTCAATGGCAATCTGTATCACGAGCAAGATTACTTAAATAAGACGGGTACCGTCAAAAACGCCTAGCCATTCAATGGCTATTTCACCCCATGCATGAGGCGCCCCATCAAGGGCACCAACAATCCAGCCTCCATGGAACTGGCCACTAAGAACCAATACAGGGGCAAACCGGATTCCGCCAGCAAAAACTCCAACGTTCCTGCCAAATAGTTGGCTGCGGCTACCGCCGTAAACCAAAACCCCATCATCATCGACACCCGTTGGGTCGGCGCCAATTTAGTCACCATAGAAAGCCCAATGGGAGATAGGTACAACTCGCCCAGGGTGATGGGACTGGATGGCTCAGTTCATAGCCCTCCTGGGGACTCGAAACGGGCTTAGGTGTTTAAAACGACGACAAACCAGAGGTTGGCTAAAAGTGAAGCAGACCGGTTAATGATTGATTGCCCTCAAGATTCACCAAGCGTGGGAAGTACCTGCCATATTTATCTTTTAACATCGCCGCGGCGCTGATACTCACCGGACAACGCATGGGGTGGCCCGTCTGGCGTTCCAGCTCCGTCAGACGCATCGAAACCCGATGCAGGAGTGTTCTATTCCTAAACGCGTTACAATTGACGCCTTCATCCCAGGCCGCATCAATGTAATCTGCCCAGGTAAAATGCCGACGTCTCTGCCACCGATTGTCTTTACAATGCACATACGGGCCCTTGCTGGAGGCGTCTGCCCCCATAGGGTCAGCATACCCCGCCACAAGTTGGGTCCAGAATTGCAAACCATTAAAATTGGCAGCAAGATCCGCATAGGAATAGACCCCAGTGGTTAAAGCGCCTAAAAACACACGCTCGCTGAGCTCTCCAAACCGTAACGCACTCTCAACGCCTTTTCCATCCAGGTATGCACGTTTAAAGTAACCGTATCCCTGGGCAAAAAAATGGCCGAACTTGTCTGAGCCGACAATGTTATCCTGTACCCGCACAATGGCACTGATCCGGCCAATGGTACCCATGGAAGGGGCCTCATAAAACCGAAAATCCCGATATATCGTTTTCTTTCGTTGCATACGACGCTTGTCAATTTGGGCGCTCTGGTGCACGAACACCTCGAGTTGGCCTATAAAACGTCTTCCCAACTCCTTACGCACGCTACGATACAATACGGGAGCACTGCAACCCACTGCCTCATTTCCATCTTCATCGTCCGCACCCTTATCGGCAATACGGTTGGCCCGGGAAATGGCACGATCCAGCAAAACATTGGTACGCGCATCCAGTACCGGCCCCACATCTTGCAAGTTATCGTAGCGCTGAGTAAAACTATCGATTTCACTGGCGCCAGTGGCTACAGATATAAGACCCGCGATGAGACTCAAAAATATCTTCTTCACTTGACAGGATTTCCCACTATTAGAATGTTGCTCTGGCACCTTACAATACTCCATCCTATCGAAAGAGGTTGATTGTGATCAAGTGCCTCTAACGGAACACTTGCTCCAGGCCCTTCACGCCAAGCAGAATAAAGTGTAACGTCTCGACCTCCAGACTCTGACCGAACATTGCTCCGTATGCACGACCGTCAAATCTCCAAAGAAATCATTCAAGTTGGCAGGCTCGGTGACTCCACCATATATCCGGGCCATGGCTCGGGGGCGATGGTACCATTACCACCAACCATGATGACGCCGACGTGTGAATCTGGAGGCTTATCGGAAGCAATGATCAACTCAATCATAAGTAGCCCCTCGCGGGACCTCTTTATCCAATAGCATTGACAATAACAATGAATTATTGTGGTGAGTGCGGCGCCCGTTTATCCATACGAATTCCCAAGGGAGACCATCTACCCCGGTCCGTATGCGACCAATGCAACACCATCCACTATCAAAACCCAAAAATTGTTGCAGGCTGTATCCCAACCTGGAACGATAAAATCTTGTTTTGCAAGCGGGCCATCGAACCTCGCTGGGGACTTTGGACCTTGCCTGCGGGGTTTATGGAAAACAAAGAGACCACTGCGGAGGCAGCGGCCAGAGAAACACGGGAAGAGGCCAATGCCATTATCGAGAACATGGCCCTATATAGTGTCTTTAGCCTACCCCATATCAGCCAGGTCTATATGATGTACCGCGGACAGCTTAAAGATGGATTAGCGAGTCCTGGAGAGGAAAGTTTAGAGGTGGCGCTGCTAAACGAAGATGCGATTCCCTGGGACCGGCTTGCCTTTCCAGTCATTGAGAAAACCCTGCGTCTGTTTCTCGAAGACCGGCGCCAGAATCAGTACCGGGTCCACAACGTGACTATCCTAAAACACCCCGATGGGTTTGAGTTTGAAGAACTTCCTTAAGGACAATCCCGTAAAAGCATAGATACTAACTGGGCCCGAAGGTTACCCGGCATATTTTCCGGGACCGTCGGCGGCAGGAATGCAGCCGACGAGCGCACAAGGACATATTTACCGCGTGTCCCAAAAAAATATGTCGGATAATCTTCGTGCTCCATTAGTAAGCACCAAGTCTTAATGACGCTTTTCATTACCCTCCAAATACAGCACCACACCTTTTAACAAGAAAACAACAAGCATGGTCCACAATCCAATGGTAAATGCCGCATACCAACCCGCAGTACCTTTACGCAAGATGTCTATCTTGCTAACAAAGACGACCTCACAGGCCTTGTTGCCCGAATCTGCTCGGGTGGTGCTGGACTTGCGCCAAAAATCTGGGAATTTGTCTGCCTGATAGTCTACCAACTGGCCTTTAACATGCACTTGGTCGCCTATGCGAATTTCAGCAATGATGTCTCGAATGGCCTGGTCTGCAGTAATAAGGTGATTATTTGAAAACTGAGATGAATTAAAACTGACCCCATAGGGGTGGGTGTAATAACATGTCCAGGCGCCACTGGTGTATTTTGCTTGTTGATAGCTCCCACTCGTTAGGTTACCACCCCACACCACGCACAGATCCTTGGTATCGACAGAATCACCATCATGATAGCTGTCCATGAGGCCAGAAATATTATTATGAGAGACCACCAGCCCCCACAACTCATAATCTGCTACAGGCCGAACATTATATTTTTCACGTTTATAGAGGACCGAAAAATCCTGGCTATTCGTCAACAACTGTTGAATCGGTTCGCTTAAAAGGTCTGGATGTATCGGTGTTGGAGCCGTCAAATCGCCCTTATAAAAATAGGCCAACGCTGTCACCACCAACGAAATTAAAAAGATGCTGGACAGAAACCGCTGCAATCGAAGTAAACCCGTTGGTTGGCGCCGATAATGCAATTGTGAGACGGGATCTTGAGAACGATCAGTTTTTGCGTAAGCCGCCTGACATTTAGGGCATTGCCACATTGGCGCCTCATCTATCGTGGTGCGCATGTAGCCGCATCGTTTACATCTGGTGTGGACTGTAGAACCACCGAATGCCATTTATAACCTCCTTATAAAATTCTACAATGAAGTGTCGAATCAATCCATATTGCCCTTATTCACTAAAAACCAGTGGTTTCTGGGTCATTCCATGCCAATGAGACTCACCCCCATCCCACATGAATCGGGGCCAAAAAGCCTAATGCGTTGGAATTAGGGTTTTAGGTGGAGTCCAGACCATTAGTTGGTCATAGTGCGCACCATAAAAAGCAGAACACCTTACCAGTTTAGAGATGGATAGGAAGACAACTGTTTGCCAGGGACAGGCGCCGGGAGAGTAGCCTGTTATATACAGGTTCCAAGGATGGGACCTTACTCTCCCACCAATATTAATAGGCCCCATGGATGGAACCTTAAAAATGATCTTTGAGTCTTCACCAAACCGAGCGGGTAATAAATAAACCGCCGCAGAGCAGTTGCGCCCAGGAATGGGTACTCCTGGATACACAAATCGGCCTGATTTTCCGTTACTGGCGCCACTGTACCGGTAATTTACCCTTACACTGCGCACGTTGTCATGGCATGATTATTGGCTGGTCACCCACAGCAGGTGGAACGGCACAGTGGACAAGGGCGCGCAATGAACAAAATCATAACGAACGTCCCACACGAGGATGAAACACACGTTGCCAGGCAGGCGGCCACACAATCACTGGCGCACAATTCTGATCTGATTTACAACGTTCTTACTGCAGTTTCCAAGGCCCATGCCGAAGGTAAAGCCGCTCTGGTAGAACGTTATGGTTTTACCCGCGCTCAGGCAGAAACCATTGCACGTCTTTCCGCCCATGAACTTCATCGTCTTAGTGACCCCAAACTCAAGCTATTTAACATGCATATGGACCCGGATGCGCTGGACCATATGCTCATACATATGCAAAAAGAAGAACGGCACCGAGCCCTTCAGGATCGACTACTTTTTCTGGGCGCACCTGCACCGCTGATGCAAGAGCTCTTCGGCTGGAGCGCCCAGGACTGTGCCGACCGCCGCAAGGCCCTGGACATCGCCGGAGCCGACACAGGACGCCCACGACGTACCACCGAAAAAGAAGACCAGGCTATCTGGAAATCATGGAACGGAAGCCTTGGCATGACCAAAGCAGAACGTTACGAAACAGTGGCCAGCGAAACCGGGCTCCGACTCAATTTGATCTGGGCTCAGGTCAAAGGCTGGGCCAATGATGGGGCATTCCGACCTGAAGACGAACCCCCAGTTGAAGATTCACAAAACACATCCACCCCAGAGTGGGCGCCTCCAGCCACATCTAAAACCAAAATTTCCCTGCGGCGCAGACTGTGGCATCGATTCACGCACCGCCCGGATTCCGAGCACGATCAGGCGTTAATACGCCTGGCCACAGCACCCATTCTAATTGCCTATGGCTATTTTGTGGCGCCCTACGATCAATATGCCTCGCTACAACTAGCAAACACCCAGCATATGCTGCTATTGGCTGGGTCGGTATTCTTTACTGTCGCCGTCCTGCTCGCACTATCTATCTTAATCTGGCCAAGGACTGTTGAATCTCGACGTTATATTTCTATCAGCCTGGATGTTGTTGGATGCACCATTTTCATAGGCTACCTGGGTGACTTTGGCGTCCTATTCTATGTCATGTATTTGTGGGCCATTGTGGGCGGTGGTTTTCGTTATGGCGTCAACTATTTGATTGTCGCCACCGTAGTCTCTATGACAGGGTTTAGCGTTGTATTCTCCATCCACCCCTACTGGCAGTCTCTTGGGGCCATTCCCTACTGCTTGCTGGCCGGTCTGTTTGTGGTGCCTGCCTGGACATTGGTGTGGATGCGTAGCAAAACGCGGGCCCAACGACGTGCCCAACAGGCACGCATCGGCGCACATACCGTATTGCCCTATTTAGAATAGGCCTAAGCTAGCTTCATGTACTGGACATCAAAATGCGGCTGCACCCTACCAAGGAGATTCATAGTTAAGGGCAGTCAGTACAGTCCAGGTGGGATGAAACTGATCGTAGGCATCACCACTTTGATAATAAGGAGAAGTCCAGGACCCCTGCTTATCTTGAAGACCAAGGAGGTAACGCTCAGCACCTCGCAACTTGGGTAACTTGTCGTGCCCGAGAATCTTCAGACAATGAATGAACTCGGCAAGAAGATCTCTATCATTCACAATGTTACGCACCGCATCAAAGTGCGTAAGAAGATATTCTTCTAATCTTTGGCTAAGCCCATTTTTTATTGGGGCGTGTCGCCCAAAATCAGACATCACAAAGATTAAATGGGTGACATAATAATTCTGCAAGGAATATTTATCGGCAATGGTATAATCGTATGCAAAATCCAACGTCGCCAGCTTAGCAAGATACCGATTGAGTTGTCCCTGGGACAGCGCCAAATCGATTCCCAAAGTGTTTTTGGGAAATCGTTTATGCAGTCTATCTTGGTAGTAGACGTTGATAATAATATCTGTCAACGTTGAGTAGTCTTTCGATTTAACCGCGTTATCAAAGTTCGATTTTTCTTCTACTAATGGCAGTTGCCCTAAACCTAACCGATAATAGCCCACAAACTTATCCACCTCGACACCATATTTGTACACATAGGGCAGGATAGCGATGAATTGATGTCTGGCAGGCTCGGTAATAGGGAATACCGTAGCCAGACGCCCCGCCAACCGGCTTAGGGCTTGGCGTGATAATGCCTCGACATATCCCCCCATAGCAGAATTCCGGCTGGCTGTTTCCAGCTCCTCCAGCATAAGCAGGTAGTCCGACGCAATGTACTCAAATCGGCTGTCGTCATCCACGAGCACCAGCACCCACTGCAAACCGCTTAATATGGCGTACTCACGGGAGTCGGGTTTGAGCTGATCTTTATCTCTGTTTATGGCCATGCAGACTGGGTTGTGATATGTCAGATGACAACGGGGTGAAACCGAATACGCAAGAATCCCATGCGCCAGGACAACAAATCCCACGCCTAAAACCCACAACTGTAACCCCAATCTTTTGTATCTCGTCAACACTACCCAGAAACCCTCCCGGTCAGTCGCAATCTGCTGGCTTTTAATCTCTTGCACGTACATTACATAAAAAACGAAAGTTGCCCACCTTCAGGCTCACGTGCGGAGGAAACACCTTGAGCCAAACTGATATACTGGTGGCTGCCTGTCTTAGTCATTAGTCACTCAAACCCTTCTATTTTACCGGAAAATCGGACAGCCATGACGCCCATAGAGCGATATCAACAAGACCTGCGTAGACAGCATTACCGTAAAGACGCTCGCCAACTGCTGGCTGTCAATCACACCCAGGATTTATATGACGCACTGTTAGAACAACTGGGACAGGAAAATTCCTTCGCCCATATATTCCGCAAACCGCAGCCTGTACGCGGACTCTACTTATGGGGCGGTACCGGCCGTGGTAAAACCTATCTGATTGATAGTTTCTACCAGTGCCTGCCAACAGATAAAAAACACCGAGTTCATTTCCACCGATTCATGAGGGATATCCATGAGCGCCTTAAACAACTGCCCAAATCACCCGACCCCCTGGTAATCGTCGCCAAAGATCTGGCAAGTAGAATCCGACTCTTGTATGTGGATGAATTCCATGTCCATGATATTGCCGACGCCATGATCATGGCAGGATTGCTCAAGACCCTCTTCTGTAAAGGGGTCACGCTTGTGGCCACATCCAACATCGCGATTGAAGACCTTTATAAAAATGGATTACAAAGGGACCGATTCATGCACGCCATAAACTTGCTCAAACAACATACCCTTGAAGTCGACCTGGGCACCGGCATGGACTACCGCTATCATGTTCTGGAAGAGAACGGCACCTACTTCGTAGGTAATGCCGACAGCAGCCAGCGGTTTCTGGAAAATCAGCTTGACGCCCTGGCGCCGTGCCCACCCAAGCGTAATCGTCAACTCGAAATTAACCACCGCCAAATCGACTATGTGGCCCTGGCAGATGATATCGTATGGTTCACTTTTGACGCCCTGTGTGATTCACCTCGCTCTGCCAGTGACTATATTGAGATCGCACAAATGCATCACACCGTCATCTTAAGTGATGTGCCTATTCTTGAACCGTCACAAGACGCGGCCGCAAAACGTTTTATCCACCTCGTCGATGCGCTCTATGACAGCAACGTAAAATTAATTGTCAGCGCCCGAGCTGACCCAACACAGCTTTACCGGGGGTCAAGCCTGGCGTTTGCCTTTCAACGTACCACCAGTCGACTCATGGAAATGCGCAGCCAAACTTACCTGAGTGCGCCGCATCGGCTTGCGGATAAAATTTAAGAACACCCTTTTTAGCTCAAGGCTGCAACCCGACTCAAAGCATCGGGTCCATCCCAACCGAACACCCCCCTCATTTGGGGGCTATCCAATTCCAAACCCCAAGATATGGGGTTTTTCAAGAATTTACTTGTCAAATCATACAGTTCTATTTATTATGTAGAAATTAGATTGTACTATATACATAACTTATTGTTTTTATTATATAAATAATATTTCTGGAGGTCTGCGAGCAATGAGAACACCTGCCCTCAACACCCTATTTTATACGCTAGCCCGACTCGGACTCACTGCCATGGTGCTTTTTTCATTGGCGGCTTGCTTGAAGCTTCCTGGCACATCCAGTGGCGGTGGCAGTGACACTAAGGTCCAGAAAAATGCCGTGGTCACCCTGAGTGCCTTTAGCGATTTTCAGTGCTCCAATAACTGGACCAACCGTGATGGGGCCTTGGGATTGGCCGCAGGGTCCGGCAGTGGCACCTGTAAAGTCTCATTCCCTGGTGGACCTGGGGTCTACCGCATAAGCGTTCAGGTCCAAACCGAATTTGACGGCTCCCCGTTCTACAAGGTCTCCGGTAACGGTAAAACCCTATATGCCGGCACCTACCCATTATCAACAAGCTCACTGGTCTGTGATTGTCCTAATTGGCGCAAAAACTGTCCAGATGCGGTGGTCTCCGTCGATGCCGGAACCCACGACCTCAAGACCGGGGATAACATTGAGTACTTCGGCAAAGAAGTCTACCCCTGCGGGCCACGTAATGGGGCCTATGCCAAATGGCATGCGATGATTTTCACACCTCTTTAGAGGGCGCCAAAGATGTTGGTACATCTCGCAGCCAGACAAAGCACATACTAAGGGGTACGAAAGTTACCCATTAGTAAGGCCCGGCCCATGGGTCAACTGCCTGTGTCCGTAGCATTTGGTCATTGCCGCAAAAAGCACTAGACTCAATGACGCCAGGGTCGGCACAGGACCGAAACCGAGGGACGATGTCATGGATCACTGCACCCTAAAGCGCGTTCTTGTTGCACTATCGCTGTTGCTGTCAGCCAACCTGCTGGCCACACCCCTGGAAGAGGACCGGGTACCCGAACCCTTAAAGCCCTGGGTCGAATGGGCCCTGTATGGCGAAGAACAAAAGACCTGCCCTTTTATCTACAACAACGAAAAACAGCGGCATTGCGCCTGGCCCAGCGACCTGCAACTGGATCTGGACAAACGTCGGGGTCAATTTAAACAACGCTGGCAGGTGCACAGTGAATCCTGGGTGGTGTTACCCGGCAATCAAAAGCACTGGCCACAGTCGGTAGGGGTCAATGGCAAACCGGCGGTGGTGCTCAATCGTGGTGGCCGGCCCACCCTCAAGCTACTAGCAGGTACACACGCCTTGGATGGCGAGTTTGTCTGGGACCGCCTGCCCGAATCTCTGACCATACCCAGTACCACGGGCCTGGTGAGCCTCAAAATTAATCATCGCGCGGTCCCGTTCCCGAATTTGGACACCAAGGGTCGCCTGTGGTTACGGGAACGGGACACCGGCAGCGGCAAGGCCAAGGTCGGTGACCGCGTAGAAGTACAGGTCTACCGCCGCGTAGAGGATTCAATCCCTATGCAGGTCACGACCCGCCTGGATCTATCCGTATCCGGGACCCAACGGGAGGTGGTGTTGGGTCCAGCCCTGCTGGCCGATGCCATCCCTCTGAAACTCAAAAGCGCCCTACCGGCAAGACTGGAAACCGACGGACGCCTGCGCATACAGGTGCGGCCAGGACGCTGGCAGATCGATTTGGTGGTACGGTTTCCCGGTCAACTCACCAAACTGTCTGCCCCCAAGGCGAATGCACCCTGGCCCAAAGACGAGGTCTGGGTATTCGATGCCCGTACCGCACTACGTCTGGTAGAAGTCCAGGGGCTAACAACCATTGATCCCCGCCAAACCAATCTACCTGAGGGATGGAGAAACCTCCCCGCCTACCGCATGGGTGAAAAAGATGTACTGACGCTTAAAGTACTGCGTCGCGGTGACCCCTTGCCGGAACCCAATGCCCTTAACCTGCGCCGTACCCTGTGGCTGGATTTTGACGGCGGCGGTTACACCATTAAAGACAAAATCAGTGGGCGCATGACCCAGGGTTGGCGCCTGGCCATGCAGGGCCCCACCCGCCTGGGACGCGCCGCCATCGACGGTGAACCCCAATTCATCACGCATCTGCGGGGCGAGGCCGAAGACGGGATAGAAGTTCGCCGTGGCACGATCAAGCTGGAGGCGGATAGCCGCCTCGATGCGGCCGGTCGCAGCCTGCCAGTGGTCGGTTGGAACCAGGACTTCCAGTCTGTCAGCGGAGAACTTAACTTACCACCCGGTTGGCGCCTGCTCGGCGCCCGTGGTGTGGACAAAGTCCCCAACACCTGGCTACAACGCTGGACCTTGCTCGATTTATTCCTGGTGCTGATCGCCGCCGTTGCCACCCTGCGCCTATGGGATTGGCGAGGGGGTCTGTTGGCCCTGGTCACTTTGGGACTGATCTGGCATGAACCCGGCGCACCACAAAATGTCTGGCTCAACATTCTCGCCGCCATCGCGCTATTGAGGGTGCTACCCGCCAATCGTTTTCGTAGTGTTGTCACCTGGTACCGCAATGCCAGTCTATTGGCCCTGGTGCTAATCGCCATCCCCTTCATGATCAATCAGGTCCGCACCGGTCTGTACCCCCAACTGGAACGGCCCGGGGCACTGCGGGTTCTCGACAGCCGAATGGATGACCGCAACGAAACCGCAGGAACCATTGCACCCATAGTGCAAAAACAAGCGCTTAGTGAAGCAATAACAAGGGTAGTCAAGCCAAAACCCGACTATCAAAATAAATACTCCCGCAAGTTGCGATCAAAAGCGCCCTACTCCCCGCAACAACGGGCCATTAACCTGAATCAACAGATCGACCCCAAGGCCAACATCCAAACTGGGCCGGGCCTGCCCAACTGGAGATGGACCCGAATAGCACTACGTTGGAATGGGCCGGTCAAAAAAGACCAAACCATGACCCTGGTGCTGTTGTCCCCAGGGCCCAATATGATCTTGCAGTTTGTTCAAGTCTTGTTGCTGCTGGCCCTGGCCCTGTTCATGTTTGGGGTGATGCAAATCACAAACAAAGGCGTCCGCCTGGGCGCCCCCACGCTGATGGCCGCATTGCTGATGGGCAACCTGCTGGCACTGACACCCCCACCGGTACAGGCCGATATCCCATCGCCAGAGATGTTAAAGACACTCAAGGAACGCCTGTTGGCGCCCCCCGAGTGTCTGCCCCAGTGCGCCCAGATTCCACGACTACGGCTGAAGGTATCGCCCCACACCTTGACCGCTCGATTGGAAGTCCATGCCCAGGAGGCCGTAGCGGTGCCCCTGCCCGGTCATGCCAAACACTGGTTGCCCACTGAAGTCCTGGTCGACGGACTAGCGGCCAAAGGCCTGTTCCGCAAAGACGGCGTGCTGTGGCTACAGCTTGCCCCCGGTAGACATCAAATCCTCATGGCCGGGCCCCTGCCCCAACGCAATAGTCTAGAACTGCCCCTACCCCTGCGGCCTCACTATGTAAAAGTCAGCGCCGAGGGCTGGGCCGTGGACGGGGTCCATGAAGACGGCCTTGCCGATCAACAATTGCAACTCACCCGCATCCGCGGCAAAGCCACCCGGTTACAAGCCCTGCAATCCGACACCCTGCCACCCTTTGTCCGGGTCGAACGCACCCTGCGACTGGGGCTCGACTGGTTGGTAGAGACCCGCGTGGTGCGGGCCTCGCCCAAAGGTGCGGCGACGGTATTGGAAGTCCCCTTACTCAACAAAGAATCGGTGACCACTGATGGGGTGCGTATCAAAGACGGCAAGGTCCTGGTCAACATGTCCGCGCGTCAATCGGTCATGGTTTGGCATTCAACGCTGGAAAAACAAGCCAAGCTCACCCTCACCGCCGCAAACACCACCCAGTGGGTGGAGCAATGGCGCCTCGATGTGAGCCCCATCTGGCATCCCACATTCTCCGGCATCCCGGTGGTTCACCACCAAAACCGTGGCCAATGGTTACCCACCTGGCAACCCTGGCCCGGTGAGTCCATGACTCTAAAAGTGCGCCGCCCAGAGGGCGTGTCTGGCCGCACCCTCACCATTGATAGCAGCCAGCTCACTGTGAAACCCGGACTGCGGGCCACAGACCTGGATCTGAACTTCTCACTGCGCAGCAGTCAGGGCGGTCAACACACGATCACCCTCCCCGATGGGGCACAACTACAATCGGTGACCATTAATGGCCGCGCCCAACCTATTCGCCAAGATGGCAATAAGGCCACCCTACCCATTGTCCCCGGTGCCCAACGCATGCAGCTCAAACTGCGCAGCGGCCAGGGTATTAAAAGTAAATTGACGACACCGTTGATAGGTCTGGCCTCACCCAGTGTGAACCATCAACTACGACTCACCCTGCCCCGTGATCGTTGGATTCTGTTTACCAGTGGACCCGATTTGGGACCGGCGGTGTTGTTTTGGGGTGTGCTTATCGTGCTGGTCCTATTGGCCGTAGGTCTGGGTCGCGTGCCGTTAACACCCTTAAAACATTGGCACTGGTTATTGCTGTTGATCGGCCTGAGTCAGGTCCCGGCATGGATGGGGGTTACCGTCGTGGCCTGGTTGCTGATACTGGGGGCACGGGCAAGAATGGATGCGGACATGGGTCCACGGCGCTTTGATCTCATCCAGATCGGCATCGGCCTGCTGACTGTATTCGCATTGTTGTTATTGTTCTATGCGGTAAAGCACGGCCTGCTGGGCACGCCGGACATGCAGATTGCCGGTAACGGCTCCCACACCTACGGGCTCAACTGGTATCAAGACCGTAGCGATGCCACCCTGCCGACTGCCTGGGTCATCTCAGTGCCGCTGTTTATCTACCGGCTGCTCATGTTGGCCTGGGCCCTGTGGTTGGCCTTCGCCCTGCTGCGTTGGCTGCGTTGGGGCTGGGAATGCTTTGCCACCCATGGCCTGTGGCGTAAGATCGAGAGAAAGAAAAAGGGGAAGAAACCCAAGAAAAGTGCCAAGAAAGATGTGCTGGAAGGGACCTAATGTCATTCCGAGCCAAATGTCATTCCGAGTGGAACGAGGAATCTAATCCTTTTCTGCTTTGAAAAAATTTTGCCACAGAGGCACTGACCTCGGTGCATCCCTCAAAGGGGTACTAAAAAGAGCCCACTTGTGGGATAGAACACAGAGATGCAAAGGATTATCGACAGCAATGGAGACCGGCATGAAAGTCAGGGAAGCGATAAAGCGTGTCGAAAAAGACGGTTGGAAACTAGCTCGAACAAAGGGTAGTCACCGACAGTACAAGCACCCTGCGAAACCTGGACTAGTAACAATACCAAGCCAAATGAACGCTGATCTGGCACAGTAAATAGTATGCTTAAGCAAGCAGGGTTGAAGTCATGAAATATCTTATTATTATTGAAGAAACCGAATCCAGATTTTCGGCATACTCTCCAGATTTACCGGGTTGTGTGTCCACGGGCAATTCGACGTGGGAGACAGAAAAGAACATGCGCGAGGCCATCGAATTTCACATTGAAGGGCTTCGAGAAGAGGGCCACGAAATTCCTCGGCCTTCCAGCAAGTCCACCTACGTAGAAGTCGCGGCGTAGAAATCGTCAGACTTATTAGTTGGGCTGGCAATATAGCCTAGCCCTATTGATTGTCTTAGGAAAGGCAAAAGACAAGACCTGACCCCAGTTTTGTATTAAGCCTTCATTTTAGGCCCAAAAAGGGTGCTTTAATCGCGTTTTAGGGCCACTTTTTTAAACAACTTTAAAACAATATCAGTGGGTTGCGTAGGTCCGACCCCGTTTTGTTTTTGTAATAGATAAAACGCCGAATCCATTGGGTATAGGCTTGTTCGGTTCGTAAACTATAATGGCGGACGCGAATGGCATTGCGGACCTGGTCCATCAGGCGAATTGGGCTCATGACTGCCTCCTTGCAGACTATTTACGTATTTTGTCCTACTAAATCAGGTTAACTGGTTGATTATATTAAAGTCAATAAATATGACACCCTAAATGACCGAAAGCATATTGGACATTTAGGCCCACTACTTATAGTTAGGGTAATAAAAAGATATGGAATCTCAAACTGAAAAATTGATTCATGAATTAAGAAACATGGTTACAGAGGTGCATGAAAAAGGACAGGATGTTTCGTCTAAAGCTCTGCTTGAATATTTAGATGTAAAGGAATCTGGAGAAAAGGAATTATATAAATTTAATGAAGCAGAATTTAGGGCATCCTCAGAATCAAGCCTTGAAATGTTTAAGTCAGTTATTCTTACTGGGCAGTCTGCAATTAAAAGTGGTATTTTAATTAATGGTGGTGCAGCTGTCGCTCTTTTGGCTTTTATTGGGAAAATTTGGACAGAATCACAAACACAAATTACAACAAGTTTATTAAGTACAGCATTGGTATATTTTTCAGTGGGGGTACTTTTAGGGGCTCTTACATCAGGTTTTACATATTTATCTCAGCTATGTTATTCGAATGAAAGCTCAGTTAGTAAAGGTAAAATGCTGCACATATTTACAGTTATTACTGGTCTAAGTACATATTTGTTTTTTGGTCTTGGTGCTTGGTCAGTATATTGTTCATTTACTATACATTTTGCACCCTAACAAACTCATCCAACCGACTGCCAAAAGTGTCGCGATTTTTGCAAAAAACGCAAAAAGTCGCGCCACTTTCGCCAGCGGCTGATGAGGGCGTTAGGCGCATATGGAGCCGATATTGAATGCAACGGTAAGTAAAATTGAAGCCGCTAGAAGGCAACTAAAAACTGCTATTGAACTTTGGTTTGCTGATGGTGACGTTGTATCTATAAATACACTTGCTAGTGCTTCGCACCAGATAATCCATGATCTGAATCATAACGTCAAGAATGAGCCATTGATCCTGGACAGGCCTGAGCTTACTAAAGAGCAAAGGAAATTGTTTGCGAATGTAGTCAAATTCCCGACGAACTTTTTCAAACACGCAGATCGTGGGGATAGCGCTGAATCAACTAGAATTGAATTTGACCCACTTATAAACGAAATGTTTATCTCAATAGCTACGCAGGGACTAAAGCAAATGGGCTATGTGTTTAACGGTCATGAAATGGCTTTTTGTGCTTGGGAGGCAATTCATCACCCCGAAGTCCTTAATGATGAAAGCAAGCAGATACTAGAATCTATGTTTTCAACTGAAGCTATTGGTTCATTAAAAAAGATTGCTCGAAAAGAATTTCTTAATTATGCATTACCAATTTTTACTCAAGCAAGCGCCTAACAAAACCATCAATTTGATGGCGCAAAAGACGCGCCACAAATTATGGTGGCGTTGGGTGCGGCGATCCGGCATCGCGCTTCTCGTAGCCACTCATTACATGGAGTCCAAGCATGTTCGGTTTGTTTGGGAGGCGTAAAGCCAAAATGCAAAAGGCAACCGGATGTGAAATGGGGTCAAGTCTTGACTTAACATATTAAGTGCATGCTAAGCAAAAGAAGAATTAGGGTCAGACTCGATTTAAGAACTCAAGTCTCGCAGTTTTTTCTAAATCGAGTCTGACCCTAATTCTCCTAGTGCATCGTGCACCGCACGTCAGGCAGATCTCCCCAGACCTCGGTACCCCCTCGTGGGGTATAAGAACATGAACTGTCACTGCACAACCCCGCCATTTACCTTATCTCCTGAACCCAGGGCTTTGTGATCTTGTGCCCACTCACCCCAGAGACTAGGCCTTCTCGGTAACTGCTCCTGCGTTACTCTACCTGCATCCCTGCAGTCGTATGACGTTTCTGTCCGTAGGCTCGCAGTTTTGCGCTCGGGCTTCCTTCAGACGATTCCTCACGAAAACGCCCTTGCCGTCGGCTAGTAGTTAAAATCCACTTTGGTATACTCACTATCATGGATAGGTTCTCCTACAGGGGACTTTCACCCCATAAGTTCATGCCCATGCTGGGCGTACACAAACTCATCCAGACAGACTGCCAAAAGTGTCGCGCCTTTTGCAAAAACCGCAAAAGTCGCGCCACTTTCGTCATCTGCTGATGAGGGCGTTAGGCTAAAATACATGAAAGAACCAGCTACACCAAATGAAGAGATAATATGCTCATATCTTAAAGAATGGGATAATCTAGATAATTACATTCTTCAAGAAAATTCATTAAATTTATTATTTAATAAGTTGTGTAACAGCAATAAAAGCATTGAAAATATATTATTGAAAGTTAGTGCGCTTAATGACTTTTATAGCACAAATATTTATGACACTTTTACAGTAGCAAAGCACATACTAAAATGCGACATAGATAATGAGCTTGAAAATCACAATAAAGAATTAGTAAATAAAATTGCACTAATTAAAATGAAAAGAAAAACTATAAATTTCTATTCATTTGCATCAAAATATTGCAGCCATCATAAACCGGAACATTATCCAATATATGATGTTTATGTAGAAAAAATGCTTATGTTCTTTAAGAAACGTGATAAATTTGATTCCTTTAAAAAAGAAGACATAAAAAATTATCCGCGTTTTATTGAAATAATAAATAATTTCAAAGTTAATTATAATTTACAACAATATAGCCTTCGTCAAATTGACATATATTTATGGTTAGCAGGTAAAGAACATTTTCCAAAAACATACAAAAAGCCTAATCGGGTAGCCGGGGGTTTCTAACCCCCAGCCCCCACAGCACCCCGCATGCGGGTCCGCACGGGGCGCTTCCTTCGCGTACAAAGTGATAACCCATGTCATCACCTCAAAGCTGGTTACGTCACTCTGCCGCCAGAATATGACTTCACCTTTATCAGGTACTACGCCATCTCTGAGACAGAGGCGTCTCTCTCGGCTTTGACTCCTGTGTCGCTCTACCCCATCCATGGGGTCGTCGACAATAGCTCCTGCATTGTTCTCGGTCTCCGTTCCCGACGCGACTCTACCGATTCCATCCATGGAATCGTACCTCCTGCATCCTTGCAGTCGTTTGCGCCTTGGCGGCAAAAAATCAATAGAAAATCAAACATACAACCACAACAACACCGCCCCCAGCAGCAGCCGATAGATCACAAACGGTAACATGCTCATCCGCTCGATGAGTTTCAGAAATAAATGGATACACAGAAAGGCGCTGAGTCCCGACACGGCCACGCCCAACAGCATCGCCCCCCAATCCGGGCTGCCGGCACCCTGCACCAGTTCCCAGGCATTAAAACCGCCGGCGAGCAGGATGATGGGGATGGACAATAAAAACGAAAACCTCGCCGCCGCCTCGCGGCTCAGGCCGAGGAACAGACCCGCAGTCATGGTGATGCCGGAACGGGAGGTGCCGGGGACCAAGGCAATGGCCTGGGCACACCCCACCAGCAGTACGTCGCCAATACTCAGACTGTGTTCATCCCTTTTTCTCTTACCCTTTGCATCCGCCCACCACAACAACAGACCGAACAACACCGTGGTCGTGGCAATGATCAGAGGTGAACGCAACCGGCCCTCCACCAAATCCTTCAGCGCCAGACCCGCCAGACCCGCCGGTACGGTTCCTAATATAACAGCCCAGGCCAGGCGGCTGTTCTGGCTGGCGCCCCCACCGCTGATATGCTTGAACCAATCGGCGACCATGGGGACAATATCGCGCCGAAAATAGGTCAGCACCGCCACCAGACTGCCGATGTGCACAGCCACATCAAAGGCCAAACCCTGATCGTCCCAGCCCAATAATTTGGGAAACAAAATGAGGTGGGCGCTACTGGAGATGGGTAAAAATTCTGTCAGCCCCTGTATCAGGGCGAGAAAGATTGTTTGTATTAGATCCATTTGTTTTTTTACCTACTGGGCACTTCTATTAATCCCCTCTACCCCACGAGGGGGCACCGAGGTCCCTCCGGGAGCACCCCTAGGGCATAAAAGGGATTATCAATTAATAGAAGTGCCCTACTGTTAGTTATCACCCAGTACACGGATGCAGAACAAACAAGAACTCAAGCTATTCGAAGGCTCTATTCTTTGCGTCTTGGCGCCTTTGCGGCAAAAGAGCTTGTTATCACATCAAAATGGCAATATTTACAACCGCCCCCGCATATCATTAAGCGCAAATCCCCGTAGCGGGCCCTCAATATCGCACCCCAAGGCGATCACTTTAAACAACTCTCCCATTTCCGACGGCGAGGTCAGGGTCTTGACCTGTTGGGTCAGGCGAAGATGGGCCTGGGTATCCCTGGCGTCACTGGCGGCCACAATCTCCTCCAGACCCGTAGCAATCAGAAAAGAGGCCTGGTTGGTATAGCCCATCACCGACAGACCGCTGTCGGCGGCGGCCCCGGCGATGGCGGTGAAGTCGATATGGGCGGTGATGTCCTGTAGCCCCACCAGGACCAGGGGGTCGCCATGGGCGCGGTGCCGATAATGACACATCAGGGTCCCTTCACTACGTTGCGGGTGATAGAACTCGTGCCGGGGAAAACCGTAGTCGATGACCAGGATCATTCCGGCCTTCAGGAACGAGGCCATACCTCGCACCCAAGCCTCCGCCCGTAAGTTAATCTCCGACTCATAACCCACTGGCAGATTGAAGCCCTTGAGACGCTGTTCAAGTAAAGTAGCTGTTGGCGAGTCCATGGCCTGCCACTGAATCTTAAATTGACCGTGCTCCATGGCGACATATTGCAACTCGGGTCCTTTGTCTCCCACCCGAAAACGTTGCACAGGCATGGCATCGAGTACTTCATTGGCCACCACCACGCCACGAAAACCACTGCCCGGTAAGCTGTCCAACCAACTCACCCGATCGGCAAATTGGGGC